>Ga0315550_1000729_pt1 | contig 20421 bp, 22 predicted proteins | sample SalMarSW160190MG_2_FD_203100 | JGI IMG/M metagenome (GOLD analysis project Ga0315550, IMG submission 203100) | Salt marsh sediment microbial communities from the Plum Island Ecosystem LTER, Massachusetts, United States - Salt Marsh Sediment SW1601-90 ... | reverse complement strand
TCTCAAGGAGGTTCCACTGATTACGGAGCAACATATGACGGCCATAACGGCTTCTCAATGAACGTGTCAGTCGGAGGCACACCGGGTTCAATTCAATGGGTTGAGCCAGGGGAGTACGTGATAACCGGCGTAAACGGTCAAAACGACGCTAGAGGGACGGTTGATGGCTATCTGAGGGCTTACAGCCTCAAGGCGCCAACCTGGGGCCAAACACTATGGACTACTCCTTTCACGCCACCCAAAGCAACAGACGATTACCCCAACGCCACCGCTGGCGGTGGAGTATCATTGGCCGTTGTAGACGGCGCATCTGGCACATTCTATTTCGAAGAACCCGTAACCGGTAAACAATGGGTTTACAGCCTCTCAACAGGAAAGCAACTATGGACGAACACAATAGAGTCAGATTGGTCCTTCTATGGCACGGCAATGCATTTCCATGACGGCAAAGCCTACACCGTAGGCCCAAGTGGTGGACCTACGGAGGAGTGCGCTTGGGGAATAATATACTGCTTTAACGCTACGACAGGCGAATTCTACTGGAACTGGTCAGCCCCAGACATTGGCTACCTTGAAACACAGGGTTCAACACACACGCCACTCGTCCTACAGTTCTGGGTTGATGACCCGTATACGGGGCACACCTACCTGTACGTAGATGGATCGACGCCGTGGGCTGGTCAAACTGCCCCGATTAGACGTGACAGTGCACTCTTCTGCATAGACTGTGACACGGGCCAGCTGGTCTGGCGACTAGAGGCATATCCACATCCTGAAGGAGGAGCAAAAGTGGTGCTATCTGACAGCCGCATCATATATCTCGATAATCACGACGACAGCATCTACTGCTTAGGCAAGGGACCCAGCGCCACCACAGTTACTGCGTCATCTGAGGTCTCAGTGTACGGAAGCAGCGTAATGATTAAGGGCACAGTGACTGATCAGACTTCTTCCGGCAGGATCAACGTGGCTGGTAGCACGGACTTCACGCTCAAAGGTACCCCGGCAATATCCGATGCAAGCATGGCTGGTTGGATGGAATACCTGTTCCAACAACGACCGATGCCCGCGAACGCTACCGGAGTTGAAGTAATACTGGAGACTTATGATCCTAACGGCAACTTCTACGAGATAGGCAACACCACAAGCGACATTACAGGTCAATTCGCTCTACCGTTCACGCCGGAAGTTCCAGGCATGTACACTATCATCGCCACATTCAAAGGGTCCGAAGCATACGGAGGATCATTCGCTTACACATACATAAACGTGGAAGAAGCGCCGCAGGCTACTCCAACACCGACTCCTCCGCCACCATCTACAGCTGATCTGTACTTAGTGCCCGCAACAATCGGCATAATCGTCGCAATCGCGGTAGCCACATTAATAATTGTGCTGATGCTCAGAAAACGATAAGTGCACAGCAAAAACCAAACAATCTTCCCCCTCTTTTTTTGGGGTAACACACAGAAAGGAGAAAAGCCTTGGGCTGAGTGGGCTCTGCTGAAATAGAGCTAACAGTTAGCAGTCTGTTAGGCAAATTGAATCTTTTCTCCTTGAGTCGCTTCTGCGGAGCCCCAGCAAACTCTTAATCGTGCCATTTGTCAAATAGTCTAATAAAGCGTGTTACCAACCCATTTCCCCATCACACACGGGAGCACTTCAGCATTGAAAGATGGGATATTAATATGATTGTACGCAATAACTTAAAAAGAATTAATATCGCCAAAAAAAGAAAAAAGGAAGATTATGCGGGAGAAATCGCCACAAGTGTTCTATTTTTATAAATACATCTATGGTTGCTGTCGTGCTTTTTCCTGCTGTTCAGCGGGCTTTTTCTCCCTCATCAAGGGAACAACAAACTCAAGAATTACGATTAATATTATGAGCGCTATGACGATGGGCAGACCCCAAGGATTCTGTCGTGGATTCATGAAAAGGGCGATGTGCCCAACCCAGGGAATACGCATGACTACTTTGCCAACCACAAGGTCCTCGGGAACGCCTTGGCGGTTGTTCCACGGGTCATAGTCGGATGGCGGAGGAATTTCGGGCCACTTTACGCGGCTGTTTCCGTCTCCTTTAGTGTAGAAGTATAACGTGCCGTTTCTTTCCTCTTCAGCCACTATCCGGTGTACAATAAGCTCACTTGGGTCTTCAGGTTTGTGGAAAACGATTATGTCGCTGTTTGGGTAGTTGGCGTTAAGGTCTGCTGGATCAACGCCTTGAACAATAATCAGGTCTCCTATGTGCAGGGTGCGGGAGAAAGGATGCGTCCAGCCGTCGCACATGTCGTTTTGTGGGATGCACATGCTGCCGCTTACCACTGCCAACGCGGGGTATGGCGTGTTCAGCACTGCTTGTGAGCCGAACCAGAAGCCGAATACTACTAGGGCGATTACGCCGATGACGACGGCGGTTTGGATGTACTCGTTCTGCCAGAGTTTCTTGAGATTAACTGTCAATGGTGTGCCTCGGTTGGATGTTGAAATATTCTTGTTCAATAGGCGTTCTATGTTATAAAACTTAACGCTTTAAAAAAGGAAAAATGAGGAGGTTAAAGGGTAATCGTCAACACTAAAGCGTTGATGAATGTTTGCGTGTTGTTGTGCAGTGCAGGTTTAGATTTTCTTTTTACTTAGCACTTCGCGGAAGCTGGCGCCGCATTTTGGGCATTTGTATAGCCCGATTTCCAGTTGCATTCTTTTTCCTTGCTTGTCTGGGCGACCTGCCATTTTCCATGTCTTTGTTGGCTTTGCTACTTCGGCTCCACATTTTGGACATTTAGCCATTTACATTCCTCCATGATGTTACGTTGCATGGTTTCTTATGATGATAGATATATAATTTTCCATTGTTTTCGAATAGAAAATTTCTGTTTCAACATCAAGATTAAACATTTTTATGTCAAAAGCATGGAAAACCGTTAAGACAACGCAAAAAACCGCTATTGAGACATAAGCTAGACGAAAGCAGCAAGCGCTACACCGTTTTTTCCTCTTTCAACTCGAAAATTTTGAGACGCAAGCGTTCCAAATGTTTCAAGATATATCTTGATGTGAAACGGATTATTATGCTCTGAAACGACTACCCCTCCCTTTTATATAGGTTGGAGTTCAAGGTCGTGTAAGTTGCCGTCCGGAAGTTTTCCACGGTGTGACGCGTAGCGTTTCGGCGCATATGTTCGAATTAGTTAAGCGTTCCAAAACGTTTTTACCGTTGATTCTCCGCTAATGTTCTCGCCGCTTGAGGTCTAACCAGATTTGCAGGAATCTTCTGAAAGCGTTTTTGATATGCTTGTGAAGCCAGTTCGAAGGCTCATTGAACAGAAAGGATTCCCTGAACCCACTGAACCCCAAGAAAAAACAATCCCCAAAATCATCGAAGGCAAAAACGTGTTACTTATCTCGCCTACGGCAACAGGCAAAACCGAAGCCGCGTTCCTCCCCGTGCTCAGCATGCTGCTCCAAGCGCCGAAAACACCCGGCATAAAAGTATTGTACATCACGCCCCTGAGGGCTTTGAACCGCGACCTTATGGAGCGGCTTGAGTGGTGGTGCAACAACTTGGACATTGGGCTGGCGGTCAGGCATGGCGACACCGAAACAAAAGAAAGAACGCGGCAGTCGCGAAGCCCCCCAGACATTTTGATAACCACGCCTGAGACGTTGCAAGCCGTATTATCTGGTTGGATACTGCGGCAGCATCTGCAGAGCCTGCGGTGGGTGATAATCGATGAAGTGCATGAACTGGCGGACAGCAAACGCGGAAGCCAACTGTCCCTGGCGTTAGAACGCGTGCGCAACCTCATCAACAAAGACTTTCAAATGATAGGGTTATCCGCCACCATAGGCACACCCGAGAAGGTAGCCCAGTTTCTCGTAGGCAACAACCGACCCGTAGAGATTGTCCGCGTGCCCGTCGCCAAGATGGTGCGGTTACAAGTGCTTTATCCCCAACCAACCGAGGAAGACGTAAGCCTTGCAGGGAAGCTTTACACGCATCCAGAAGTGGCAGCCCGATTAAAAATAATCCGCGATTACATGAGCAAACACAAATCCGTGCTTCTATTCACCAACACCCGCTCCGTCTCCGAAGTGCTGGCAAGCCGACTGAAAGTGTGGAACATAGACTTCCCAGTATCCATCCACCACGGCTCCCTCGCCAAACCATCGAGAATAGCGGCTGAAACAGGCCTCAAAAGAGGCTACCTCAAAGGTTTAATCGCCACCAGCAGCCTCGAACTCGGCATAGACGTAGGCCGCATCGACCTGGTCATACAGTACATGAGCCCCCGACAAGTCACAAGGCTCATCCAACGCGTCGGAAGAGCAGGCCACAGAGTAGGCCGCGTGGCGAAAGGCGTAATTATCGGCATGGACTCCGACGACACGTTAGAAGCATTGGTTATCGCAAGAAGAGCCCTAACCGAGGAGCTGGAACCCGTGGTGGTTCCGCCTAAACCCTACGACGCCCTAACCCACCAAATAGCAGGGTTGCTGCTTAAGAACAGGCGGTTAGCCTTCACCGAAATTCTGGAAATCGCAAGAAACGCCTACCCTTACAAGGACCTGACCTTGGAAGACGTGGAGAAAGTGCTCAAGTACATGCACAGCCGGTTTCCACGTTTAGCCTGGGTTTCCTTCGAAGACCAAGTTGTCCTGAAACCTTCGCGAACCAAAGCCCTCTTCGAATACTACTTCGACAACCTGTCCATGATTCCCGTGGAAAAACAGTTCCTGGTTGTGGACAACTCAAGCGACACCTCAATCGGCGTCTTAGATGAAGCGTTCATGGCGGAGTACGGAAAAGCCGGCACCAAATTCATCATCCGAGGCAGCCCCTGGCAGATAGTACACATCACCGAAGACAAAGTCTACGTCAGACCCGTGGATGACCCCACCGGCGCCATCCCCAGCTGGATAGGCGAGGAAATTCCTGTGCCTTTTCAGATAGCGCAGGAAGTGGCTTGGATAAGAGGGTTTGTGGAAGAAAAAATCAGAAGTGGGCTGTCAGCGGAGGAAACCAGCGTGCTGCTCGGTGAGCGGTACCCAGCTGAGAAGGAGACGATGATGCGTGCGGTGGCGGAGACGGTGGAGCAGGTGAACGCGGGCTTGGCTGTTCCCACCGACAAACGCGTGGTGCTTGAGGACTGGGAGGACTTCGTCATAATCCACTCCAACTTCGGCTCTCTCACGAACAGGGCTTTGGCTCAGCTGCTGGGGGAAATTCTCTCAGATAAACTCGGACACGGCATAGTGGTACAGCATGACCCCTACCGCATATTCGTGCAGACAATCGGCACGGCAAACTCGGCGCGCATCCTTGAAGTTTTTGACGAGTTACAAGCCATGCCCGAGCAAACGGTGAAGGACACGCTTACAAGGTCAACCATTAAAACTGGGCTTTTCAAGCGGCGCATAATTCATGTGGCTCGCCGTTTTGGGGCTTTGAAGAAGTGGGCGGACTTCAGCAGCGTGAGCCTTCAGAAGTTGATTACAAGTTTTGAGGATACGCCTATTTACGAGGAGGGGTTGAAGGAGGTTTTCACGAAGGACCTGGACGTTGACGGGCTGGTACAGGTGTTAGGCAAGCTTCGGGACGGCGAGGTCAAGCTGCAGGTGTTGCAGACGGAGGGTAACGCGACTCCTGTGGCTCGTGTGGGCATCGAAAGGGTGAGCATGAAAACGGATCTTATTCCTCCGAAGCGGATGCGTGCAGTGCTTGTGGAGTCCGCCAAGGCCAGGTTGCTGAACGAGACGGACACTTTCGTGTGTACGAACTGCTGGGACTACTTGGATATGATTCAGGTGAAGGACTTGCCTGATCACCCGCGGTGTCCGCGTTGTGGGTCGCTGGCTCTTGGGGTTTTGAAGGTTGATGAGGAGATGGCGTTGCCTTTGGTGGAGAAGAAGGGGGAGAAGCTGGCGAAGGCTGAGGAGCGGCTGCGGGCGGATGCGTTGCAGACGGCGCGGTTGGTGGAGAAGTATGGGAAGGCTGCGGCTGTGGCTTTAAGCGCCAGGAAAGTTCGGGCTTTGGATGTGGCGGGTGTTCTTGAGAAGGAGCCGCGGTTGGATGACAGGTTTTATGAGTTGGTGCTTGAGGCGGAGCGTAAGGCTTTGAGTAGGCGTTTCAGGTAGTTGGCGCTTGGTGGGAGTGTCTATGGGGTGTATCAACACCTTTTTAAGGTGAAGTTGCCGTATTGTGCTTCAGTGTGGAGTCGCGCTATTTAGGAGACTTGAACCGTGGAGATTAGCCGTGGAAAGCTTCGGGATGAGGTTCTTAAGCGGATTCAGTATGTTAAGACGTGTGTGATGGCTCGGGAGTTGTGTCTTTTGGTGCGTACGAACCGGGCGGTTTTGGAGCCTAAGGACGTGCAGGATGTCTGCTTGTACATTTCGAATCTTTGCAGGGATGAAGGTTGTTTGGAGCCTAGTGAGTTGTGTCAGAGGGCGGCTGAGGCGGTGGGTTCGGGTGATGAGGAGAAGTATTTGGATTTGTGTGCCCAGAGTTGTGTGAAGTGCGGTGAGGCTAAGCGGCCGATGCCGAAGAAGGACGCGTACGTGGCTTAGCGGAGGGTTGCGTGGTGTTTATTGCGCCGTTTGTTCCGAGTCCTGTTTTGGTGATTCAGCATATGCTTAAGTTGGCTGATTTGCGGGCGGGGGAGGTGTTTTTTGATTTGGGGTCGGGTGATGGCAGGACGGTGATTATGGCGGCGAAGGCTTTTGGCGCTAGGGCTGTGGGTGTGGAGTTGCGGGAGGATTTGGCGAAGAAGGCGTTGGGTACGATTCATGAGAATGGTTTGGGGGATCGGGTGACGATTGTGAATGGGGATATGTTTGGGGTGAATTTGGGTTCTGCTGATGTGGTGTTTTTGTATTTGACGACGAGTGCGAATGAGAAGATTCGGGGGAAGCTGGATAGTGAGCTTAAGAAGGGTGTGCGAGTGGTTTCTCATGATTATGAGATTGTGGGGTGGAAGCCTGTGCAGGTGGAGAATTTCTGTGAGAATCCGAGTTTGGGTTATCCTTCGCATACGATTTATCTTTATAAAAAGAGTTAGCAGTTTTTTTGTGTTTGATGCGTTTTCGGGGTTTTGTGGGACCTGTAAGATTATTAGTTGCTTTGAGACTGTATTAGGGTGAGGCAAGATGAGTGGCAAGGTTAAGTTGAAAAGGTTCGGTTGTGTCAATTGTGGTTCGCATTTTGAGGTGCATCCTCCGGATGACTTGCATACTACTGCTTCCAGAATCGAGAAAGAGTGTGAGCAGAGCGTGAAGATGGATTATGAGTGCAAGAGTTGTGGAAAGATTAACACCATTCATTGGTGTCGCCGTTCCCGTTACCCTGACTGGTACGCCTAGTTTCTTTCGTACGCTGCGGAGTGTTCGTTGTTAGCGGAGCCTGTTAAAATTAGGGCAATGTGGCTCGTGGCGTTAGGTTCGTGTTGGAGAAAATTTTTTGGGTTTTATGTTGGACTTGTGAAGGTTTTTTTCCAGCCGCAGTCCAGACACGAAGCGGACCTGCGTTTTAAATCAAAGCTTAGCCTGTGTGAGCATACTGGGCATTTCATAAGTCTTCTCCCTGCTGGTTGGGATGGTTGAAAAAACTATTAAACGTATGTTGTTTCCGTTTGTAGTCACAATACGCTTTTTTTATGCGGGTTTGAAGCAGTATCGGGGCCACTGCGGCCATGGCTGCGCGTTGGTGCATGTGGTGAAGTCTATGGTTAACGTCATGCCGATGTGCAGCTGCGTGGCGCCTGTTATCATGCCGGGGAGTTTTAAGCCGTTTTCTAGTTCGACGATGCCGACGGCGTAGGGCGCCAGCCGCTGGAACTGTTCGGGTGCGACATGGATGACGGTGTAGGTGACTAGTTTGCCTGTGCCGGCTATCTCCAGCCACGTGAATTCTTGGTGGAAGCAGTTGTCGCAGAGGGGTCGGGGGGGCAGGTGGATTTTTCCGCAGTGCGTGCATTTGCCTGCCATGAGTTTGCCCTGCGCAAGGAACTTGTAGAACTGGTCGATGGTGAAGGGCGCTTCGGTCATTTAGCGGTTGCTCCTGTAGATGTGTACGGTGGCGGTTGCGCCTGAGCCGCCGACGTTGTGCGTTAAGCCCACTTGGGCGTTTTGGACTTGGCGCCTGTCTGCCTGACCCGTCAGTTGCAAATAAATCTCATACGCTTGGGCGGTGCCTGTTGCGCCCACCGGGTGCCCTTTGGCTTTGAGTCCGCCGCTTGTGTTGATTGGCAAGCGTCCGCCGAGGCGTGTTTCGCCGCTTTCTATGAGCGTGCCGCCTTTGCCTGTCGGGCAGAAGCCCAAATCCTCATAAGCCATTATCTCGGCGATGGTGAAGCAGTCATGCACCTCAGCCACGTCTAAGTCTTCGGGCGTGACATGTGCCATGTCGTAGGCTGTTCGCGCGGCGAGTTTTGCTGCCTTCAGCGAGGTGAGGCTTTCTCGTTCGTATAGGCCTATGGTGTCGCTGGCTTGTCCTGTGCCTGTGATGTGGACGGGCTGGTCCGTGAACCTGCTTGCCAGCTCAGGCGTGGTGAGGATGAGGCAGCTTGCGCCGTCCGTGATGAGCGAACAGTCATAAAGCTTCAGGGGCGTGGCGACGGGGCGGCTGTTGAGGGCGGTTTCCACGGTTATCTCCTTCTGCATGTGCGCCTTCGGGTTCAGCGTTCCGTGGTGATGGTTTTTCACCGCCACCTCCGCCATCTGCGCCTCCGTAGTGCCGTAACGGTGCATGTGCGCCGTTGCCATGAGCGCGTATAAGCCTGGGAAGGTGATGCCGTGCCACTGCTCGAACGGGTAGTCCGAAGCCATAGCAAGGTATTCGGTGACTTCCGCGGTGGTTCGATGCGTCATTTTTTCGACGCCGCCGACCATGACTACGTCGGCTAAGCCTGAGAGCACGGCGTAGATGCCTGAGCGCAGTGCGGCGCCTGAGCTTGCGCACGCCGCTTCCGTCCGTGTGGCGGGTATGTTGAGGAGTCCTGCCCAGTCCGCGGCTGCCGCGCCCGTGTGACCCTGATGCTCGTACGCTTCGCCCATGTGACCCACAAACATGGCTTTGATGTCGCGTTTAGGCTCCAGCAGTGGGCAGCGGTCGAACGCTTCTTTGACGGCTTCGGCGAAAAGCTCCCGTGCGTACAAGCCTTCGTGCTTTCCGAACTTCGACAAGCCCACGCTGACTATTGAAACAAGCGGCTTACCATTCAAACCTGCATTACCTTCCGTGATTGCACAGTAATGTGTGTAGACTCACGTTTAAAAACTATGCAAGTCAAACCCTTTCCGCCAACTACGACACGAAACATGATTCACGGCCTGTAAACAAGCAGTGTGGCTTAATGGTCTATATCATCAAGATACGATATTTGCTGTCACATTGAATCAATGACTTTCTTAAATTTGTCTGCTTCTATCTTGGGCAAGTCATACCGCTTAATTTGTCTTTTAATAGCTGATAGAGAATCCATCTTCTTTTTTCGGTTTTTCTCTTCTGCCTGCAACCGAGCCAAAGAAGTGAGAATGAAGTCATGGACGAGATTTTTATCCAACTCTAAATCTCCTGAACCGAGAGTTTTATTATCGTTGAATCCCTTCAATATAGACATAATCATTACCTGTTTGTTCCATTCTTCGTCATCTTTCTTAAATTTGAATCCCCAAGCCACATACCCATCTATGCCTATTTTGCCACCGCGTTCTATCCACATTTTCCAGATATTTTCATAACTAAATTTTGATGTTACTTCCAAGATTCCACCATCTCGTAACTTAAATCGATAAAAGTCATATGCACCAGCATATCGTTCTTGGTACATTTTTCGGGCTGATTCAATTAAATCTCTTTCAGTCTTTAGTTATGTTAAAATCTTTCATAAGCCGTTTCCATGTGCCATCATTTAATTTAAAAACAATCATTCGTTCAACACCTGTCGCCTCTTTCTTGCCATCTTTTCCATCAATACTTGGCTTGCCTTTTCTAAAGAACAATTATTGCCACCATATTTCATTTCCTTAGGTTTTGCGCTCCTTGAAGTTGTGAATCATGTTCAATTATTAAATCAAAGAGTTTGTCAACAAGTTTTTTTTCTTTCTTCATCCACTATAACGTAATTTCCAGACTTTTATCAAAGTAAATCGCTACCTGCGAAATTAATTCTCCTGATTTCAAAATGGTTCCCTGCATAATAACTTGGCTAGAGAGCGATAGTGTCGACCATGATATGTAGTCATCCTCAAAGTCTTCAACGAAATACATGTTATTGCGGTCGTAGGCTATTCCTATGTTTACCTTGTTGTGGAATGCGTTAAGTATGTTGTCTCTATGACCCCAATCCGAGGAAGCATCATCATACATCATGTCATGCTCCAGCTGCTCAATAGCATTAGCTGGGTCAAGTCCTCCGCTGTCATATGACCAGGCAGCATTCTCGGATACTGCCCCTTTTCCATTCGCCAACGTGTATCGCATATATGGCTTGTAACCGTTCGTGTCCCAATGACTAAGGAACCCCCCCTTAAGCATGTTTTCAGCGTGACGCTGCCCAGAATCAACGCTGCTAAGCGTAACAGTCTGCAATCCATAAGATTGCCTGTCAGAATTGATTAGCGACAAGGCGTAATCCACCAATTCTTCATGGCTTACCTCTGATGGAGTTGTATCTGGCGACGGCGACGTAGTATGCGATGGAGTCGTACTCGGCACTGGAGGCACCATGGAAGGAGAAGGAGTTGCTGACGGACTTTGATTAAATTGAACGAGAGCGGGGTATGCAGACCAGAGAATAGCACCAACTATTATGACAATTGCAGATAATGCGACTAACTTCTTCAGAGAGAATTGCTTACGCTCTACAGATGGCTTTTCCAACGGTTGTTCATTGCCATATGTAGTTAGGTACGGTGGAGGAACCTTAGGACGATAAGAGCAGTTATGGTTCTCTGGAAGTCTATGTTCAACACAATAATTACCACCGCAGTATGTACATCTAAAAGGAAGCGTCTCTTCCCTCCCGCACTGGTCACACTCTGGCATAATTCCCCTCCAACTGTAACCTAATAGTTTAAGTCTAAACAAAAACTTATCGGATAAGGCAAAGACTTGGAAGAAAAAACTCGATATTTGTAAATTAGCAAGTTTGTTGGTGAATTTCGTTAGGGTTCTTGCCGGCTTTTTTCCACCTTTTCAAGGGATTTTTCAAGATGGTTTCATAAGAGATATAAACGCGGGTTCTAATAGACAATTACGAGGGGTCAAATCGTGAGCACCAGAGTTTTGGAAGACATCCGAGAGGAATTGAAAGAAATCAAGCTCCTCTACAAGGAGTTAGTGGACAAGCTCGTACCCACGGAAGAACCGACCGAAGAGGAAAAGAAAGCCATAAGGGAAAAAGACGAAATCGCCAGCGAAGAAGAACTGATGAAGACGCTGGGCTAAAGCCGATGTTCACCGTTAAAATTAAGAGAAAAGCCCTCAAAACCCTCGCAAAAACAGACCGCAAACAGAAACAGAAAATAAAATCCGTCATACTCATTTTGAAAAACGACCCTATCCCATTCAAGAAAGCGGATGTCTGCAAACTCAAAGGCTGCGACAATACGTACAGAATCAGAGTGGGGTGCTACCCGAATAGTATATGAAGTGCTGTGGGACGAAAAAACAATCCTGATCCACTATGTGGGGCGAAGAGCAAAAGCCTACGAGTAACAAACTTTTGTAAATTTCTTGGTAAATTGGTGAATTGGTAAATTTCGTGAGGGTTCTTAAGGACCCGTTTTTCTCCTGTTTGTTGAAGGGGCGAATGCAAGAGAGTAGGCTTAATCCACTCCAGGGCTATTCTTTATGCCCGATTCATTGGCAACCCGTCATATTTGGAGCCTATTTGGATCCTAATAGCAGATCGATGCAGAAAACTATAGAGGGGGTAGGTCCGTATTGGCGCGGAAACCGCCCAATAGCATGCGGAAAACGGCGCACGCACCTGCTTTAAATAAGGGGGTATAGACAAAAAATGCACGTCAGAGCCACAACTAAGCTTTCAGAAAAAACCCGTGCGGCTTTGCGATACATTTTAAAGTTACGTTGGAAATGCCATTGTATCTAGGAGACGCAAAGTTGAGCACTAAGTGGAGAAGAAGCCCCAAACATTTACGGTGGCTAGACCTAACAAACGCAAAGGACCACTCAAAAATCCTCCACGTTGCCGCTTTGCGAGCAGCCAGAAACATTTACCCCCCTTACTACCGCTCTTCAAAAGACTTCGCAAAAAGAAAATGGAAAAACCCAAAACCCCTCATAGACATATTCCAAGAAAAAAACTGGATAACCATCGTCGCCGAAATCGCAGGCTTTAATAAGGAAACACTAAAAATAAATGTGAAAGACCAGAAACTAACACTATCAGCAAAAGCCAAAGACCGCAGATACTACAAAAGCTTAAATCTACCCAAAGAAGTGGTTCCAAACGCCGTACACACCACCTACAAAAACGGCGTCCTCGAAATCAAACTCAAAAAAGCACCAAAAGAAAGAACACTAAACAAAAAAAGCTGGAAAGAAAATGCCCCATAAAGAAAGAAAAACCCGAAAAATGCGCGGCAGCCGAACACACGGCTACGGCAGAATAGGACAACACCGAGACGCAGGATCAAAAGGACAACGAAAAGTCGGACGACATAAACACTTGTGGAGCTACGTGGTAACTCACGAACCCGACTACTTCGGCAAAAAAGGCTTCACTTCACGGCAAAGCCTCAAACGCCGAGAAAACACCATCAACATCACGCAGCTTAGCCAGTTACCCGTCGAAAACGGCACGGCGCACATAGACCTGACAAGCATGGGCTACACGAAACTTCTGGGAACAGGCAAAATTGCCAAACCCTTAACCATAACCGTGGCTGCATGCTCAAAAACCGCAGCAGAAAAAGTTGAAAAAGCCGGCGGAAAAATCCTAACCGCGTCTGAGGAACACGGAGAGTAAACTTAGTCAATGGCCGGAAGATTCCTAAGCATCTTTAAACCCTTGGCAAGAGTTCTGCCTGAAATTAAGGTTCCTGAACGCAAAGTGGGGTTTAACGAGAAAATCTTCTGGACCGCCATAGTTCTCATCGTCTACTTGGTTATGTCTGAGATCCCGCTTTACGGAATCTCCAGCGACATACAGGATCAATTCGGCCAGTTACGGGTGATTTTCGCCTCAAACCGTGGCACCCTTATGGAGCTTGGCATCGGTCCCATAGTCACTGCAGGCTTGATTCTGCAGTTGCTGGTTGGTTCTGCCATCATACAGGCTGACATGTCTGATCCGCAGGATAGGGGTTTGTTCACGGTGGCGAGCAAGTTCTTTTCCATACTGCTTACTGGAATCCAGGCTTCAGCGTACATAATCAGCGGGATGTACGGTGCCATTGCTGGACCCACAACGCTGGTGATTTTCCTGCAGCTTATTGGCGCTGGGGTAATTGTGATGCTGCTGGATGAGCTTGTGCAGAAAGGGTGGGGATTAGGCAGTGGTATCAGCCTGTTCATTATGGCGGGTGTGGCTCAGAATATTTTGTGGCAGGCGTTTAATCCGGGTGCGGGTTTGTTTGTGGGTTCGCTGGATAATCTTTTGCGCGGTGGGGGTTTGACGTTGACGCAGTGGATTGTTGGTGTGGGTTCGTATCCGTCTTTGATTGGGTTCTTCGCCACGATTGGCACGTTCTTGATTATTATTTACCTGGAAGGCGTGAGAATCGAGTTGCCGATGACTTATGCGGGTTACAAGGGTTTCCGCAGTCGTTATCCGATTAAGCTTTTGTACGTGTCTAATCTTCCGGTTATCTTTGCGTCTGCGCTTTTTGCTAACGTGTACTTCTTTTCTCAGCTTATTTGGAGTACTCAGGGTCGTCCAGCTCCAGGGCAAAACTTCTTGCTTGACCTGATTGGCCAGTATAATGCGACGAATAATCAGCCTATTGGGGGTTTGGCGTATTTTGTTACTCCGCCGAATAACATTACGAGTGTGGCGGCTGAGCCGATTCGGGCTTCGGTTTACTTGGGGATTCTTGTGGTTTTCTGTGCGGTGTTTTCGCTTATTTGGCTTGAGGTTGGTGGTCTTGGTCCGGATAAGGTGGCTCAGCAGCTTATGGATTCGGGGATGCAGATTCCGGGTTATCGGCGTTCGGGAAGGCCTATACAGGCGGTTCTTAAGCGGTATATTCCTGTGGTGACGGTTCTCGGCGGATTAATCGTGGGGTTGATTGCTGGGATTGCGGATTTCCTAGGCGTTTTCGGCACGGGAACAGGTATCTTGCTTTCGGTTGGCATCATCTACCAGTACTACGAGCTGTTGATGCGTGAAAGAGCGGCTGAAATGTTCCCAGCGTTCAGAAGAATCCTAGGAGAATAGACGGAACTCTAGCGCGCTGTTGTTGACGGCAAAATCTACGTGATAAGCGGATTTGAGGGGTTGTATCAGGGCACTCTCGTAGATTATACTCAGATTTATGATCCTACAACTGACAGCTGGAGTATGGGGGCTTCCCTTCCAGAAAGCGTGCGGTACGCTGCTGCCGGAGCGACAACTGGCACGTTGGCGCCCAAGCGAATTTACGTAATCGGTGGAGGACCCGAAATGGTTGCTTTAAACTTCACTCAAGTGTATGATCCCGAAAATGACTCTTGGACTATGGCGCTCAGATGCCGACTGCTCGGGGGTGGCTGGCTGTCACAGTGGTTAACGATTTGTTGTACGCGATTGCCGGCTCTCCTTATGTCATGGGTTCTTCCCTGCCAACAAATGAGCAGTACGTGCCTTTCGGGTTTGGCACGCCCGCCCCGTCGAATGGCACCTCATCCCCGGAAATCAAGTTGGTCTCACCAGAAAACCAAACATACCATAGCGCAAGCATTCCGCTGGAGTTTTCATCAAACGAGCCGCTGTCTCGGATGTTTTACAGTCTTGATAATGAAGGCGTCACTGAAGTTTCAGGTAACACAACCATCACTGGACTATTATTGGGTCCGCATAACCTCACCATTTATGCAACAAACGAAGCAGGTAACGCGGGGGTTTCCCAAACGGTCTGCTTTGCAATAGAAGAGGCTGAACCAGTTTCTCCCGTTGTGCTTGTTGCTGCTGTTTCCATCGCTGTGGTCGTTGCCGCTGGCTTACTGGTGTACTTCAAGAAAAGCAGGCATTCGAAAATGACCGACAAAACAGAATAGAACCTAACTCCATTTTCTTTGAAGACACACTTTTCAATTGACGCGTTTTTTCTGGTTGATGTGGCGTCAGTTTTGTTATTGTGTTGCAGGTTTTCTGTGGTACAGCAAGGGTAATCCGACGAAGGGCAGGGACATTGCCCAAAGGTCCAGGTTGTGGCCCATTATCCAGGCGTACCATGTGCCCCAGCCGCCTACGCTTCCAAGGTAAATCCACATAAGATAGTTCACGGCGAAGTACAGTCCAACAATTGTTACGATGACGCCTACGGTGCGCAGATTAAGCTCTTCTAAGGATTCGGTTCCTACGGATTTTTTGGAGAAATACGCCGCATAAATCGCGAGGAGGAGCAAGCCGACCGTGGTGAAGAGAAAACTGAACATGTTAGACGGATAGAGAAGGTAATCTGTTCCTTTTTCAATTACCGCGGCTATCCAGTTGCCTGTGTTGTTAAGCCAGAAGACAAAAACGTAAAAGGTTCCTGCAATCAAACCCCACTTTATAGCGTTTTTCGCAGGTTTGTTCGGGCTTAATTCAAAAAACAACTTTATCAAAAAAGCGGTAAGACCAATTGACTGCACCAAACAGGGCAAATTGTTCTCAACCAGCATCACGATCATGTTGCTGAAGCCTAAAGAAACATCTGCAAGCCCGAGCGTTCCCAAAACACCAGACATGAAGAAACTCAGGAGCCAGTAGCCAGCTTCAAACAGCACGATAAGCCTGAGCGCCATCAAAGCTTCGGGCTTCGAAAGGTCCTTTTTGACAACGTAGAAAAGAACAATGACTACGGCGATGAATCCTGCTGCTGTCCTGAAGCCGAGACCGATGCACTGGGGCACATCCGTTAACAGAACAAAGAAATTCTCGAGGGGCCCACGATTGATCACACCGTTAGTGAACTCGTAGAGCATGTAAGAAAACCACGAGAGGGACACCAAAAGAAGGCCGATCCTGAGTGGCCAATCTCTATTCGCAACCGTCATTTCCATCCACATCCGTTCAAGAATTAAAGTGTCGCCGCCCTTGAATATATTACATTTGCGGTGAGGTTGCTTTCCATTTCTTTCAGGAAGCACTCTTATAAAGAAACGAAAGCATAATATTGCAACAGTGGAAACGTGGAGGTTGGCTCATTTGAAGAGTAAACAATTAGCCTCACTTGTGTTTCTGGCTCAAGGAGCAGGAGCAATATTTTACGCTGTTTTCTTGGCATCTTATGCGCTTGCTCTTCCGTCGAACGAGGTTCTTCATGATCTGCCTGTTTTCAAAATTCCCATCTCAATATTTGGAGCAATATTCATCGTGTCAACAGTCGTTTTATTGTTGCTCTCTTTCAGGGCAAAGCCTGAAGAGTAACTCAGCAAATCAGTTCAATTGAACCGTTACTCTTGAAAACGGAAGCAAAGTGCCTTTTCCCGTGCTGGGTTATATTAATTCTAAAAACATAAGATTTATTAGGAGATTAAACAAGAGTTTTACCGAGTGCCTTTTTTGAATATGACACAAATAACCCGATTGAGCAAGGAAATTAAAAAATCGTTTCCGAAAGGAGGGGGAAAGGCAGAGGACAACATATTCATAGGTTGCCCCCATATCCACATCGTTGGCTCCATGTACCCTGAGGTAGAAGGCTGCACGTTATGTATCAAAAAGGAAAGTATTAACGAATCATCCCTTGGGTTTTTGCAGTCAATTGTTGACAAGAAAGGGTTGAAAATGACCCTGATGAGTAACAACTACTTTATGATTTACACTCCAAAGACCCTGAACAATAAATAACTCATGGAGCTGGCAATTACCTTTTTGCGTTTTACAAAAACCACAGAAAATTGGCTTAGGTCATGCGCTTTAGTAGGTCGCTGATTTTTTCGCCGCGGTAGCCTGCTTCGCCACCTGTAGTGAAGCTCTTCTTGGTTTTTCCCTTAAACCCTTTGCTTGGAGGACGCAACTTGAAAATGGGCTGCACGTTCGGAAGTTTCTGGTACTCCACTTTGCAGCTTGCTATGGCGTCGGCGAGCGCGTCTATCGACTTGTAACCCAATTTCTCTACGGATTCATCCGTGATTTTTTCGCCGCCAGCAAGTCGCCCTCGCTCTTTCAGCAACATCGCCACGGTTTCTTTTGACACTTCGCCCCATGTGACGTAGTTCTGCACGCGGTACAGCATACCAATGTATGAAGGGCGATTATCTATGAGCACGGCGTTGTTAGTTTTGGCTAAACGGAGCAGTTCAAGGGTTTCTCTGGCTTCGCGTTGGGCCCTGATTGTCCCTCGAACCTTCACCACAGCAAAACACTTGCGTTCGGCAGCTTTTTCAGTCAATTACCTCACCCAGTCCGCCTGAGTCACTAAGCCATAAGTCTTTCTTAATCCATCAAAAATCGCGCATGCGTACGACGGCACCGTTCTTGTAGAACCACGGCTTCGAACCCACAAGTCCTTCACGCCCGCCAAGCCCAAAATCACCTTCGCCACTTCGCTAGCCACCAGCCCCAAGCCTCTTGGACCAGGAACGATAACCACTCGCACTCCACCGCATTTTCCTTCAACCTGAAACGGCACCGAGTGAGGCTTGCCACAACCGCACTCCCAGCTGCCACATCCACGCTTAACGGGAACAATGTTCAAACGTGCCGCAGCGGACGCTTTTTCAATGGCGTTCCGGACCTGACTTGCCTTTCCAGAACCTAAGCCTATGTAGCCGTCCCTGTTGCCCACAGCCACAATAGCTTTAAATCTGGATTTTTCACCTGCGTCAGTCTGCTTCTGAACCAAATTTACGTTGATCACTTCTTCTTGAAGGTCTGGAAGCAACGCGTCAACAATCTGAGGCTCAGAGATTTTCAAGCCGCTCAAGAAAACCTCTTCGATAGATGTTACCTTGCCCTCTTGAATCATCTTGCCTAAACGTGTCTTAGGAACCCATTCCTCGGTATTGTCAGGTCCTCTTCCTCTATTCCTGTAACTCATGCTTTCTTGTCACCTTTTTTCTTAAACGAATCAACGATATCCGCCTTAACCTTCGCGAAATGCTCAGGAAGCTTCTCAGGAGCAAGCTTCTGCTCCAAATACTTCGAGAACTTGGCAGAGTAAACCTCAGAGTCGTCGCCTAAATTCTTACCGTACACGGCTATGTGCTTCCCTTCTGAACGCTCTTTAACAATTTTCTTCTCATCGTGAGGCACATCTACGCCGGCATCCACAACTCCGCCTAACGCGGCAAACACTTTCGAACCCTTCGTAGGCGCAACCAACCCTATGTCCAGAACAGCTTTCGTCACGCCTTTGGCTTTAGCCTTCAACCCGCAAAGGAGCCCCGTGAGATAGGCTGCTGGGACATTGCCTGTCGGAGCCTTCCAACCATACTTTTTCAACTCCCTGCTGTGCGCCGAAGCCAAAACCTCATCACCCTCTGGCTTAGCAACAATTATCTGAACAACAACGTTCTTAACGGTGCTGCGAGGAACAAGCCGTGGCGTACCAGAAAGAACGAGAGCCTTCCGCGCCTGATAATCGGTCTTTCCTTCCCGTCTCCGTCTAGGCGGAACATGATAAGTAGAACCCCGCGCCATTAACGTTTCCTCCAAAGATCATTAGCTTTCAAGTAACGTTCCAACTCTGCAACTGACTCGAATTTTCCGCTGCCGGCAATCATGTAAACTTTTCTATAAGTGGATTCCGTGATAACTCGGCTTGCCTTCAACTCTCGAAGCTTCTTCCTTAAAGAGCGGATCTTACTCATCCACGCTTCTTTCTTGGAAATCTTTGCGTGAGAAGACCCTGTTCGGCTGCCTGCACCTTTACGGCGGCCCACCCGCTTCTTTCCACGAATAACCTTTGCTCGAGACCGGCTTACGCCTTTTTCAGGCAAAGAAACGATTACCTTCTCATGAATAAGCTTCTTAACTTCTTCCCGCGTTATAGCGCCCTCAACATCGTCCATTCTTTCAGGGTCAATCCACACCCTGTTCTGCCCGATCTTCAATATCTGCGCGGCCAAACGCCTTTGACTTCTTAGATTGGTCATTGTTTTTCAGCTCCTTTCTCAGTCTTAGCTTTCTTTTGAGGCTTCTTAGGCTCCGCTTTCTTGGCGGGTGACTTTGACTCCTTTTTGGAAACCTTGGCTTCTTCACGCGGTTTGCGCTTCGGTTTCTCCTCTTTCTTCGCAGGTTTCGTCTCTTTCTCTGCTGGCTTCTCCTCTGCTTCCTCAGGTGAAACTTCTTCTTCCTCAACCTGCTCTGAAACCTTTTGAACGTTCAGGATGAAAACCTCGCGTTTTTTGGCTTCAGCTATAATCTCCGCGCGTTTTTTCTTGCCAACCCTGTGAGCGATTCGTGCAGCCTCAGTGTTTGGATCAATACGGGAAATATCCTGCACGTTATGCACCAAAACTTCCTTGAATCCAGACGGGTGAAGCCCTCGAGTGACCTTAGCGCCTTTATAGCCGACGCTGACTCCTGGCGGCCAACCTTTGATCTTCCGCCGCACCTTATTATCTAAACCACGAGGCCTACGCCAGCTTTCCTTCAACTTCATGAAACGCCAGCTTTCAGGCCTGACGAAAGCGGGCTTTTTCTTTTTAGCGCGTTTTCTAGCTTTCAACGCTTTTTGCGGTACAGATGCTTTTCTTTCTGTCATTACGCCATTCCTTCCTTTCGTTCATACACGTATATGCCGTCCAAGAAAACGCGCGGGTCCTTATTCTTCACTTTCGTGGCTTGCTCGATGTTCGCGGCTGTTTGGCTAACATCTTCCAAGTTGATGCCTTCAACAACCACGTCTTCGCTTTCGACTTTAACCTGAACGTCACCAACTATCTTCACTTTTCGCGCTCGCCTTTCACCAGTGAAGTTTTCAATCAGAACTGATTTGCCTTGAACCTTAACTGAAATCGGAAAGTGAGAGAACACTATTTTAAGTTTGTACGAAAAACCCTTCTGAACCCCAGTGATCATGTTTTGAATATGAGAATGTATTGTGCCCACTAGAGAGGCTTCCTTCTTGCGAGGCCACTCAGCCCAAACCCGAACGCTCTTATCGCCTTCAGCGTCAATTGATATCGGAACATAAGAAAAATCCCGCGTTAAAGAGCCCTTAGCACCATTAACCGTGACCTTTCGCCCTTCAACTTTCACGTCTACATCATCTGGAACTTGAATGGTTTTGGAAATTTCTGGCAGCCTCATCAAAAACA
>Ga0315550_1000727_pt1 | contig 20433 bp, 16 predicted proteins | sample SalMarSW160190MG_2_FD_203100 | JGI IMG/M metagenome (GOLD analysis project Ga0315550, IMG submission 203100) | Salt marsh sediment microbial communities from the Plum Island Ecosystem LTER, Massachusetts, United States - Salt Marsh Sediment SW1601-90 ... | reverse complement strand
CCCGAGGAATGCCAGGATACCGCCGATTTTTGTAGCTTTACCTGCCCAGCCTGAAGTCTGTTTCTCAACAACCAAAACATCGGCGTCCGGATTCTCCTCTTTTGCTTTTACGGCCGTTACCAGGCCGCCGATTCCGCCGCCAACGATTAATATGTCAGTAGAAATGACTTCACCCAATTCTTCTATTGTAGCCAAAGCAAACCTCCTTAATTTTAAGCCGCCTGTAATTTTTCAGCCCGGGTAATTAGTACGAAGAAAACAGAGGTGCCGGTATATTGGGAATTACCTCGATGCATTGCTCCGGGCAGGCAGCTTCACAAGCCAGGCACCAGACACAATCTTCTGGGTAGGCGACAACTGGTTTCTTTTCTGCGTCATTCCAGCGGATAACATCGGCAAAACAGGCATTCATACACGTTTTACATCCTTTACAGGCATCCAGATCAATCTGTATTTCTTTTACCCAGTTCTTAGGTTCGGCCATGATTCACCTCTCATTTAACGTAGATAATTTGGGAACCCTTTTTGTTGATTTTAAGGGATGCCTGGCGGTTAATGGCGGGATCGGAGACAGCTTGCCAGATGCCCCAGAGGGCAGGGAGGAACGCTTTAAAAGTGCTTGCCTCGGCGATGTTGTGAGTACGCCAGCCGCCGCCGGTAGGTTTCTTGCCACTGGGATGAGGGGGTGGGGTAAAACCAGGCGGGGGACCGCCGCCAGGAGGGCCACCGGGGATGCCATGCATGCAGGAACGCATTTTGCATCCGCCGGGAATAGCTTCCCACTGGTGGGAGAGAACCACGGGCATTTTCCCGGATTTGGGGTCGGTCGGGCCCGCGGCCGTTAATAGATGTTCGTATGTCCAGAAATTTTTTTGTTCTTCAGTCCCCAGGTTTGGGTCTACCCATTCGATGCGGATAGGCATGACCGGGCTGTAATCGATACTTTCGGTAGCGATCTGCACTGCCCCGATATGCCCACCCATTGGTGGTTTTACCTCCCATTTGAACGCTTTGTGCTCGTCAGGGCACCATAATTCATAACCTTTTTCCATATTTACCCACCACCAGTCAAGCATATCCGCGGTAACACCGGGAATTATATGGTCGACAACTATCCACCCTTGAGGAAATTTTTCTTCCGGCATTTTGTCTTGCCCTCCTTTTTGTTTGCTTTAGTGACTAATAGATTGACGCACTATCTTTCAGAATATTTCACTTGACAAACGACTAAAGAGATAATATCATTAACGTTAATCATAATCAATGTTAAATAAGAAATCAAGTAGCATATGTAATATGAAGTTACTTTATTATTGGCGTATTTATGCTTGGCATGGACATCTTTCGTCCCCAGCTTTCCCCTAAGAGTAAGAGAATCGATACAACACGGTAATTCCAATATCTTAAAGAAGAGGTTTGAGATGAGTAATTTGTTCGATTTAAATGGCAAGGTAGCCCTGGTAGTTGGCGGTCACGGAGGTATTGGGAAAGCGATAGCTTTAGGATTAGCGGATGCAGGCGCGGATGTTGCGGTAGCCAGCCGCAACCTTGAGCCACTAAAAGGAACAGTCAAAGAAATAGAGTCTAAAGGCCGGAAATCATTGGCGGTCACGGCCGATATTGTTGAAGAAAAACAGGTCAACGACATGGTTGCGAAAATTTTAAAGGTTTTCCCGCGTATCGATATCCTGGTTAACGCCGCCGGGCTGGCCATCCGTAAACCTGCCGATACTTTCCCCATCGATGAGTGGCAGAAAGTGATGGACATTAATACCCGAGGGACATTCCTCTGCTGCCAGGCGGTAGGAAGAGTCATGTTGAAGCAAAAGGGCGGTAGGATTATCAATGTATCGTCTGTCAGGGGGCGCTATGGGCTTCCGGCAAATTACGCGGCTTATTGCGCCAGCAAGGGTGCTGTAGATTCGCTTACCCGTACACTTGCCTGCGAATGGGCCAAATCTAATGTATTGGTTAATGCCGTAGCTCCGACAATCGTTGAAACAGACCTGACAAAGGGCGCCCTGGCTGACCCGGCCTACGCGAAGCAAATGAAAGACCGTATCCCAATGGGTAAATGGGCGGTACCGGAAGATATCGTGGGGCCTGCAGTCTTCTTCGCCTCTGAAGCATCGAGTTTTGTCACCGGCCAAATCCTCTATATCGATGGCGGTGTTACTACCTGGTAATTAGTCTCAATATAAATAAAAAATAAGAACAACTGTTGAGAGGTTCTGATCATGAGTAAAAAAGTATTTGTTGACCTGACACATCCCTTCAGCGCTGAAATTCCCCGCTGGCCCTATTTCGATAAACCGATAATCGATAATGCGCACACCATGGCAAAAGGCGGCGTTTTGACGCAGAAGATCACGTGCACTATGCATACCGGCACGCATTGTGATGCTCCCCGTCACGTGATGGAAATAGAGTTCGACGGCAAAAGAGCCCGCTACACCCATGAAATGCCGGTTGACGCCTACACGGGAGATGCGGTCTGCCTCCCGATCAAAGTAGAGCGCTGGGGACTGATCGGTCCGAAACACCTGGAGATAGCCTGCGAAGAAGTTAGCATCAAGCCGAGCGAATTGAAAGGCATGATAGTTTGCCTGAATACCGGCATGCACCGGAAGTTTGACGATTCCAAAGAGTATTACCATTATTCCTGCGGCACCGGCATCGAGGCCGGCAGATGGTTTGTAGATAACAAAGTAAAGTGCGTGGCCATGGATATGCAGGCCCTGGACCATCCCCTCCACACGGCAATGGGCAACAACGGCATGACCCGAATGAACCTCATCGGTGCTTCCGGTAAAACCATCTCCGAAGAATACATCGAACGGTTCGGCGAGGAAGCGTATGCTGAATTCGATAAATTAACCTACATCAAGGTCTATGGTAAAAAAGCTTACGATAAGAAGTTTGGTGACCTAGAGGCAATAGGCTGCTGGGGTACCTGGGAGCCCTGCCACAAAATGATGCTGGGTCACGGAATAGTCGGGGTGGAGAATCTCGGTGGTGACCTTGATAAAATCTCGGGCAAGCGATTCAGATTCTACTGCTTCCCGATCAGGTGGTACATGGGAGACGGATCCATGGCTCGCTGCGTGGCAGAAATAGACGAAGACGATCTGAACGATGTGCCTGATAGGAATTACACCTACGGAGGCTGCATTTGAGCCGACAGGAATATCCAAAACCCCATATTGTGTTATTCAAGGATAGCAGGAGGAAAAAATGAAAAAGTTCAGTTTGTCGGATGCCAAACCTTACGCGGCAGCCAAACATTTTGACATGACGGCCATGCGTCTCCAGGGTAAAGAAGAAACGGGTATCCAGAAATATTGGGTTGGTGTTTCATACTTCCTGCCCGGCGGCGGCGCCGAATGGGCATATGAAGATAACCCTAATGAGAAAGTCTATATCGTTTTGGATGGCGAAATCACCGTAAAAAACAAGCAAGAAGAGGTCACTTTAAGGCCGATGGACTCACTTTATCTGGGACCGAATGAAGGCCGGTCAATACTGAACAAAACCAATAAACCGGTCACGATGATGGTAGTTATAAATTACTAAGGATATTGGTATGGCAGGATTACTCGATGGTGTAAAAGTAATAGCTTTTGAACAGGTTGTGGGCGTACCTGCCTCTACAGCTGTTTTGGCTGACTGGGGCGCCGACGTCGTCAAAATTGAGCCGACCTGGGGTGATTGGCAGAGGAGTCTCGTCAGCTTTAACCGGGGGCCGCTTCTGCTGCATTTAGAGAAGGGAGACATTGAATTCCATTTTGAATTTTTGAACAGGAGCAAGCGGAGCGTAGCTCTTAACCTGCGGACGGAAAAGGGCCGGGAGGTACTATACAAGCTCCTTGAAGATGCCGATATTTTTGTTGCTAATTATTCTTTAGATGTATTGAAGAAATATGGCCTGGACTATGCCAGTCTTAAGGATAGGTTTCCGGGCCTGGTTCACTGCGTCCTTACCGGATATGGTTCCAAAGGCCCGAAAGCAAACGACCGCGGTTACGATTATGTCGCCGCCTGGTCGTATGGCGGAATGATGGACCTGGTTAGTTCCGGCCCGGATAACCCCCCTCCAATATCACGCCCGGGGATGATGGACATTGTGGCATCAGCCCATCTAACGGGCGGACTTCTCGCGGCTCTCTACCATAAGCAAAAGACAGGCAAAGGGCAGGGGCTCGAGCTTTCGTTATACCATACTGCCGCATGGACTCTGGGGTTGGATATTCAGACAGCGCTTTTTGGCCATCCCCAGCCTAGGTGGGATAGAAAACGCGCCCCTAATCCTATGTACACATCATACCGGTGCAAAGACCGGTGGTGCATGATGTGCCACCCTACCCAGGATTATTGGGCCCCGTTTTGCAGGGCAATCGGCAGGACAGAGTGGATCAATGATTCCCGCTATGCTACGATGGAAAGCCGTGAACGGCACGCCGAGGAATTAGTTGCACAATTGGATGAAATCCTCGCTACCAGGACATGGACGGAGTGGGAAAAAGAATTCCGGTCAAATGACCTTATTGTCAGCGGCAACCAGACCATCGCCGAAATTTTAAAGGATGAGCAGGCTATTGTAAACAATTTCTATACGGATATCGAGCATCCCGTTGCAGGTAAGGCGCGGCTGCTTAACAGCCCGATACAATTCAGTGATACGCCGGCAGAAATCACCGGCGCTGCGCCACAAATAGGCGCTCATACGGAAGAAGTGCTGCTAGCTACCGGCTATACCTGGGAAAATCTGGCTACGTTGAAGGAAGAAGGCGTTATACCGTGATGAAGCTTGAAGGAAAGGCGGCGCTTGTTACCGGCGCCAGCCGTGGCATCGGCCGGGTTATTGCCCTGTCCCTTGCTGGAGAAGGCGCTGATGTTGCAGTGAACTGTTCATCTTCTATCAAAGAAGCCGAGAAAGTCGCGCAGGAAATCCGAGAACTGGGACGAAATTCTATCGTGATTAAAGCTGATGTGTCGGATAAAGCGGCCGTCGAAAAAATGATGAGTGAGGTCGTGAAACAGTTTAGCAAAATAGATATCCTAGTAAATAACGCCGGCATGGCTGTTGTTGGCCCTTCCGAGAAACTTGAAGAAAACCTCTGGAGGCGTGGCATAGACGTTATGCTGACCGGCGTTTTCTTTTGCAGCCAGGCTGCCGGGAAAGAAATGATTAAGCGAAAAAGCGGAAAAATCATCAACATTGCCTCGATAAACGGCATTGTGGCTTTCCCGGAAAGAGCGTGTTATTGCAGCGCTAAAGCCGGTGTAATGGCTCTTACTAAAGTATTGGGCAGCGAGTGGGCCATACACAATATTAATATCAACGCGGTGGCCCCGGGATATGTAGAAACCGACCTTGTCAGTAACCTTGTAGCTAAAGGCACTCTTGATATAAATGAGTTGGCATGCCGGACTCCCAACGGCAAGTTGGTAAAACCAGGCGATGTGGCTGATACCGTAGTATTTTTAGCATCGGGGGACTCACAACATATCGTAGGCCAAACTATTGTCGTGGATGGGGGTTGGACCGCTTACGGGTATCTTGAATCATGGTTGAAAAATACTAAATCATATGAGTAATTCCATTACCTTGCAGGAAAACGGCTAATTTTCTATGTGCTTAACAGGAGAGCAAAGGTTTATCCGGATAATATTCTGATAAAGTCAGCTCTGCCAATTTTAGTTGAGATTGCCCAATCGCCAGAAATATTTACCTACTATTGCACGAACATCAGCCTAACTACGTGGTCTTAAAAGTGAAAGGCCTCTTCTTCTCACTCTAAATATATATATCATAGTTTGAGTAAATGTAGCGCTTGAATATTCCTATCGACTATTGAGTATCCTACTCGTTTAGCCTCCTAATAGGGAGGCTATTTCTTTTCTATATTTTCTCAACTCCAGGGAGGATGGGACGATAAACGTGCTAGTTCTTGAAATTTTACGTTATGACTAATTGTTAAATAATGAAGCTAGAAACACACACTTTAACAACTGAATAACGAAGCTCTGACCTGAACGCTTGTCCCCTTGAAAAGGGGGTAAGTATGAGTTCAAATGTATCAGCACCAACAGCACCAGACGGCGATAGCGGCAATCATCAAGGTCATTGCAACCGGTGTCATAAGGTCTGGACTCTAAATGAGAGGCAGGGCGTTTGTTCGTGGTGTCTTAAGCCAGCAAGCTGTATAACAGCCACGTCAAAGCCCCGCCCAATGAAGTCTAGGTCAAAACACCGGACAAAACAAGCTGTAAACGGCAACGGATACGACCAGCTCACCGGCGAATACCTTACATACTATCAGATAGCTTCCAGATTTAGCGGTAAGGTCATTTGAGGGAAACCTTTACGAACTTTCTAATGCGCAGTGGCGAGAGCTATTTACGCTCCTAAATTTACGTGTGATAGTCCATGATGAAGACGTTGTGGGTAATGAACATGAGTTCACAGTGAAACAACGGCCACTTTGTGAGCATTGCTCAACAAATGAAACTGAGACTTACTGGATACCCAACACTTTCCCCTACTGTGAGATACAGCTAGGTTTATATCTCAGAGATGAGGCCGAATATCGTATTGAAGAAGGGACTACTGAAAGAGCAGTACAGATTGTGTGCAACGAACCGATGTTCGTGCAGTGGTAATAAATAGTATATCGTTGGGCTACAATTGCTTGAAAAGCGCCATATTTCTAACCGTTAGGAAGCAATAAGATAAATCCGCCCATTAGATTTGCTTTTCTATATCGCAGCAATACTATTTACGTCACTAATAATTCTTTATATAATCCCTCTTAACCTGGGGTCCAGTGCGTCTCTCAAGCCGTCTCCTACCATGTTAAAAGCGAAGACAACCAGCATAATAGCGATGCCGGGTGCAAATGAGAGCATCGGATTAGAAATTAGATACCGGTAGCCGTCATTGACCATGGCGCCCCAGGCTGCCCCCGGTGGTTTGATGCCGATGCCCAGGAAGCTTAGCCCGGCCTCGGCCAGGATAACGGTCCCCAGTTGTAGTGTGATGAGCACAATCATCGGCGGTAAAGCGTTTGGCAGGATATGCGAGAGCATGATACGCAGGTTGCTCGAGCCCATGGCCTGTTCAGCCATGATATAATCATTCTCCTTGGTGCTAAGGGTCAAGCCATGCATTACCCTGGCGTAACTGGGTAACGTGCTGACGGCGAGTGCGATAATCACGTTCTGGATGCCACCTCCAAGCAGGGCAGACAGGAAAAGGGCAAGAATAATCATCGGGAAGGATATTAACAGGTCCATGATTCTCATAATTATCATATTGATGATTTTATTACTGAAGTATCCTGCAATCAGTCCCAGCATCATGCCGACCGCGGCGGAAGAGAAGGTGGTGGCGAAGCCTACCAGTATCGTTGTCCTTGAACCGTAAATAAGCCGGCTTAGGGTATCCCTTCCCAGCGAATCGGTACCCAGTAAATGTTCCGAACTTGGCTGCTGCAAAGTGCTTCTCATATCCTGCTTATAGGGGTCGTAAGGCGCCAGCAGGTACGCGAATATGGCGGTAATCGCCAGGATGAACAGCACCAGGAGTCCGAAGATAACCAGTCTACGGGCAAAAAATACCCTGGAGAAGCGCTTCAAGGCGTTTACCCGTGGTGGGATTTCTAGAAAATCTTTATCAGTATTACTGTTTTGCTTTGCCATTCCCGTTATTACCTAGCCGTACCGTATTCTGGGGTCAAGCCAGCCGTACGATATATCAACTATCAGATTAACCACCAGTACGATGGTGCCGAATATAAGCGTAGTAGCCTGAACGACGACATAGTCTTGGTTGAAAATAGAACTTACCATCAACCTGCCCATTCCCGGAATATTAAAAACAGTCTCGATGAATACGGAGCCTCCGAATATTATACCGACGGCAAAACCCATTAGGGTAATCACCGGAATCAGGCTGTTTTTTAACATGTGCTTGAATACGATGGCGCGCTCCCGCAGCCCCTTTGACCAGGCCGTACGGATATAGTCCTGCCGGGAGACTTCAAGCACGCTCGACCGCATCTGCCGCGACATTGAGGCCAGGCCGAGGACGCACTCGCAAGCTACGGGCATAAACAATTGCCGGGTATTCAGCCAGAAATCTTCGAAAGGGGACGTATACCCGCCGATGGGCAGCCAGCCGAGCTTAAGACCGAAGACGTAAATAAGTAAAATACCCAGCCAGAAAATAGGCACGGTTATGCCGACGTAAGCCAGTGGTGTCACAATCTGGTCGGCTAACTTACCCCGCCTTAACCCCGCCAGAAGGCCTGACAGCGTCCCCAAAATGGTGGCTACGATAAATGCCAGTAATCCGATGTGGGCCGTTATGGGCAGGCGCTTGGCTATCAGCTTCCCAACGTCTTTATTGTAAAATACAGACCTTCCAAGGTCGCCCCGTAAAACATTGCCTGCCCAGTTAAAATATTGCACCATGATTGGCTTATCCAATCCGTGCTCGGCCCGGAGTTGCTCCAGCGCTTCCGGTCCTATGTTCGATATCTGACTCTGGGCGATATAGATCAACAGCGGGTCGCCGGGCAGGAGTCTCATGGCGAAGAAAATGACTAGGGTCAACATAACAATGATAATTAGTGCCCATATCAATCGCCGGATGATATATGCCGCCATCTTCTACCTCGGAAAAATACGCTGCATCTACCCGCGGACATGCCTTACATTCCACCCCTCCACCCGGACATCCATTACTCCGGGGTCGCCTTTGCCGTACCATGAATACTCGACTCACTCACCGGGCGGCTCCCCAAGCGGTCACAGGCATATCCAAATTCTCTACATGTTACTTTAACATATTTTGATTGTCAATCAGAAACCCCTTCGACGCCGGCTATTGACAAAACCCAATTTATTGCTAATAATGTGCTAATGAAGCCGAGACACTAAATATAAATCTGCAGGGCTGTCAGAGTATTGGCTTTAAAAGTCAGGAGGGAGGCGAACATGGAGTGAGCAAGATACCCTCGAAGATAGTTAATGACTGGCAAGCTAATGAAGGAGGTAGGAAAATAGGACAATGAAGAAATTATGGATTTTAACTTTAGCAATCGTTATCATCGGTAGCTTGCTGATTGGCGGTTGCGCTGAACCTGAACCCACAACACCGGCACCAGCACCAGCACCGGAACCAACACCTGAACCGACGCCAGAGCCAGCGCCCGCGCCCGCGCCAGAACCAGTTCCCGGCGCGCCTAAAAGCGGCGGTACGTTGAAGGTGCTCTGGCAAACCGGCATAAGCAACTTGAGCTACATCCCGGAACAGGGCATGACCGATGAAACCTTATCCAAATCTTATGCAGAGACGCTCGTATATTATTCCGGCTCGGGAGATTTCAAGCCCGAACTGTCCAAGTCCTGGGAGATTGACGAGACCAACAAGACCCTTACCTTCTTCCTGGAAGAGGGTGTCAAGTTCCATGACGGTACCCCCTTCAATGCCGAGGCCGTGAGATGGAATGTACAGAACCTGATAGATAGCAAGAGACTATCTAACAGCCAGTACGTCGACTCCATCGAGGTTATCGACGAATACACCTTCCGTTATAATCTCAACGCGTTAATGACTCCGTCCATTATGCTGCATTCATACGGCTATAACCTCCTCACCATGTTTTCACCCACGGCCTTCGAAAAGAACGGCGGCAGAGACTGGGCTGTTTCCCATTTTGTCAGCACAGGGCCATTCAAATTCGAGAGCTGGGAACAGGACGTCTCGATGAGAATAGTGAAGTTCGATGATTACTGGCGCGGCGCCCCCTATCCTTACCTTGACGCGATAGAGTTTACGTTCGTCGCCGATGCTACCATCGCCGCTGCCAAGATGCAGGCCGGAGAAGCGGACGCCTGGGGCAGCCCTCCCTTGAAAGAGGCGACGGACCTAGAAGCACTGGGATTTAACCTAATTATCGGAATCGGCGGTTTCTATTCAGAACTTATCCCGGACAACGTAACTGAAGGCTCGGTCTACAAAGACCAGAAAGTCCGTGAGGCGCTGGAGTATGCCATCGACCGGGATGCAATGGCGGTAGGAATGGGGTACGGCAAACTGAACGCCGTGAAACAGGCCGGCGGCCCGGAAACCAGCCAGGGCTATAATAAGAATTTCGCGGTACGGGAATACAACGTACAAAAGGCGAGAGAACTGCTGGCAGAAGCCGGTTACCCCGAAGGCTTTAAGACTACAATCCTGGTCATGCAGGGTGCTCAACAGGATATGGCTACTTCAATACAGGCAAGTCTGGCGGATGTAGGCATCGAGGCTGAAGTAGATGTAGCCGACCCGGGCAGGTTCATCGGCTCAATATACCAGGGCGGCTGGAATGGCGGCCTGCTGTTATGGATGGTGCCGGTAGACCCGGAATTCGCCATCGGCTGGTTCGTACATTTCGGCCCGCAGCCTATCTTCCCTTACCCCAGCCTGCAATGGCCGGATGAATACCATGAGCTAGTAGAAAAGGTGCGCCTGGCACCCAACGTTGAGGAGATGCGCGGGGCCACCATGGAAATGATGAACCTGGTCAGTGAAGGGGCGTATCTCATTCCGCTTATGGATTCCCTGAACCTGTACGTCGTCAAGGACTACGTAAAGACCGACCGCTATCAGGACCACTTTATGGTCTGGCATAACTATAAGGATTGGCTGGATAAATAAGCCAAATCCTGATGGATACAAAAGGCCGGGTGGTTCTTCCTCGTCTTGGGAATACCGGGACGAGGTTGAATCATCCGGCTTGATTTTCCATTCTGTATATGGAAAGGTTCTATCTGTCAAGGTTGCACTTAATAACGGAGCATTCAGTTCTCTAAGCAAAAATATTTTGCGATAGAAACGCAGACGCCCTTAAATTTTAGATGTAAGCAAACTATAACCTCTTCCTTCGATATAGCTATACCTACAACGGAACAGTGATCCCGATGTTTGTTCAATGGTAGTTATTTAATCAGGTTAAAACAGAAGGGGAGCATTAATGCTCCCCTTCTTTCAGGTGGCGTTCACGTAAACGGCATCCAGCATACTAACCCGCCGCTTTCTCCCGCCGCAGCCCCTGGCCAAAGCTGTACAGCACGGGTATAACCAGCAGTGTCAGCAGGGTCGAACTGAACAGTCCACCAATGACAACTATAGCCAGTTCTGCGGATAATACCGTCCCTTCGCCCAGCCCCACAGCTATCGGCAACATTGCTATCATTGTCGTTAATGCCGTCATGAGAATCGGTCGCATTCTTGTCCGACCCGACTCCACCAGAGCATCATAGGTATCCGTCCCTTTCTTACGCAGCTTTTCCACTAGGTCTATTAGTACGATGGCATTGGTCAGGACAATACCTACCAGCATCAATACGCCCATCAGCGCCGAAACTCCCAGCGGTTGTCCAGCCAGGAGCAGACCTACCAGGGCACCGATAGATGCCAGTGGCAGGCTCACCATTATAATGATCGGTTTCAGGAATGAGCGGAAGGTAATGGCTATTACTGCATAAGCCAGCAGGATAGCCACGATAATTGCGATGAACATACCGGTAAAAGACTCCTGCATCATCTCCATCACACCGCCCATGGTGACCTCTACCCCGGTGGGCAGGGGCAGTGTATCGATTTTCTGCTGTACGGCTTGGTTAACTGACCCTATATCTTCAGCGGTGATAATGCCGGTGATGCTTACTGCTAGCTTCTCGTTAATACGCTGGATGTTTATTTGCTGTTCCTCGAGCGTCACCGTGGTAATATCGCCCAGGGCCACTGATTCGGGCCAGCCGATCCTGAGTTCACTGGCTGTCTCTACGCTGTTCAGGTTCTGGGCTATTCCGTTAATATGTACCTCGTAGGTTTCTCTTTCGATATTTACCCGGGATACCGTGCTTCCCATTGACATTAACATGAATTCTTGGTTAATTTGCTGCAGCTTTTCCATGGATAGCCCGGAGGCCATCACTTTCGCCGGATCCGGAACAATATCGAGCCTGGGCTCCGTGTCTGACAGTGCCAAATCGAGTTCGGCCAATCCGCTTACATCCTGCAGTTCATCGAATAGTAACCGGCCGGTGCTGGCTATGTCCTCGTAATTATCACCGCGTATAGAGACATCGAGGCTGGAGCCCATCATGCCGCTGGCCATCGGGTTTCCCGTGGTTACGGTGATGGCGCTTCCTTCTACCATTCCTTCAAGATTCGAGCGTATATCGTCAGCTTGTTGTTCCAGGTCGACTTCCTGGTCCAAGATAACCGTGATACTGGCCGTGCTGCCGCCGCCGCCCATCAGGGAGCTGAAACTGCCCATTAGTGAACTGGAGGTACCGGCGCTGGTCTGATACACTTTTACGTCAGGGTTCTCGCCGATGACATGCTCCACCTGTATGGCTGCCTCTTCGGTAGTTGCCAGGTCGGTCCCTCGTGGCAACTCGATATCTACCGTCAGCATCTTCTCACTCATCTGCGGAATAAAAGCCGTACCGATGATGGGAACCAGAGAGAAACTGCCAAAGAACAACAACACAGCGATAATCAGCGTCGCCGCCCGGTTTTTAAGCGACCACTTTAACACCGGAATATAGGCTCGTTGATACCAGGTATGTTTCTCTTTTGCCTTGGCTTTCCGGGAAATAGTGAAGTTGGAGAGTGGCGGTATAACCATCAACGCCACAATAAGAGAAGCGATTAACGCGATGGTGATGGTAATAGCGAACGGCATAAACATCTCGCCGACTATTCCACCCACAAAGGCAATCGGGATAAAGATGACAACCGTGGCCAGCGTCGACGAGGTAATGGGTGCGGCCACTTCCCTGACACCGTCAAGAGCGGCCTCCCTGAAAGCTTCGCCCTGCTGCATCCTCCGGTATATGACTTCGAGGACTACTATACTGTTATCGATAACACGCCCGACGACAATGGCCACGGCGCTCAGAGTAAGCAGGTTAATCGTGATTCCCAAGAATCTCATAACCAGGAAGCCGACCAGCAGACTTAACGGGATTGATATGGCGGTAACTATAGAAGCGCGAAAAGCCATCAGGAAGAAGAAGACCACGATGACGGCGAGAACGAAACCGATAAGGGCGTTGCGTGCAAGGTCACCGATACTGGTCTCGATATATTCCGACTGGTCCATCACGGTAATTAGTCGCACATCATTTCCCAGGGTAGTTTCGATACTCTCGAGCTCTTTTATCACGGCATTGGCTACGGTGACGGTGTTGGCCTCGGCTTCCTTCATCACGATGACCGAAACGCTTGTTTGACCGTTGGCGCGGCTAACCGCCGTCCCCGGGGGCATTCCGAGATTAACCTCGGCAATATCACTCAATTTTAAGGTATCGGTTTCAAGGGTTGCGTTTTCCAGTTGGTTCAGGGAGCCGTATTCCTTGCCGGCAATGATAGCAGCTACTTGAGACATGGATACACCGGCTGCATTCATCTTCCCTGCGTCGAGGTTTATCAGGGCTTGTTTGTTACTGCCCCCGTCAACACCGACATGGTAAACACCCTTGATGGTTTCTAACCTGGGTATGATTTCGGTAACAGCTATCTCCTCCAGTTGGCTGGGTAGCATGTCTCCGGTAAGGCTAACCATAACCACCGGCATCATATTTATATCTATTGCGTAAAGTTGAGGATTTTCTTTCAACTGGGGCATAGTTGCCGGGAGCCCGCGTACCTCAGGCGGCAGGTCAAGTTTGGCGAGGTTTTGGTTTATGGTGTCATTGACCTTATCCATGTCGGTGCCGTATTCAAACATGGCGAGGGTAAAGGTGGTGCCTTCCGCGGCTGTCGAGATAAGCTGGTCCAGCCCGTCAATACCGGATATAGCACTTTCAATATGAACCGTGACATCATTCATCACCTTTTCTGGCTTCGCCTGAGGGTATACGGTGATAACGCTTGTCACCGGTAACTCTATATTGGGTATCAACTCCATCTGGAGAGTCAATGTAGACCATATGGATGCCCCGATAATCAATGCTACGATGAGAAATGTCAACCATCGTTTCTTTAATGCGATTTTGGTAAGCCAAGTCATAGAAATGCTACTCCTTAAATGATTATTGGGAAAAGCCAGTGGGTTCAGGCAGAGTCATCCGCGCTGGATTTCAACACTTCCTCGACGCCGCTTAGCATCTGGTTGGCATGTGTTAGCATCTCGGCAATGGAGTCAGCCTTGACGATTAGCAAGCCTTCTCCCATTGGAGCGCCGAATACCATGACCTTGGTGGAATGGGACAGGTTTAGGTCTTTACGAGCGTCGGCCGGGATTACTATCTGGCCTCGTTCACCGATGGTGGTGGCGCCGTAAAACTTGGGGGTGGCTTCTCCCATAAAATGCGAGTGCATCATTTTACTCTCCCGTTGTCACTAAATAAGTATGATAGGTATGAAATATCATACTTATAATATAATATCATACTCGTACGCATGTTACAAGAGACAGGTCTTGAAGAATGGATGGGTGCTGACACCCAGATAGAAAAAACTAGCGGTTTTATTGGGGAGGGTACCGTTCGAGGTGGGCTGGGGGATTCGAACCTTCAACCGGATGCCATGATTATGATTTCAAGATACACGCATTAAGTAGATAATACCCCTATGTTTGCGAAATGGTAGCCTGGTGGCCATCAATGGTTATCTAAACGAAACTGCCAATGTTCGCCTTTGTTCTAAAAGACTTTAAAAATACGATAGGAGGGAGTCCAACTCTACTCGAACTCCCCGTCTATGAGGAGTCAATAGTGAAGTCAACGTTTAAAGGTTGGTTCATATGTTTTGTTACCTCTTAACATGCGAATACCATTAAAATAAAGGCATAAGATACTACTCACACAATTGCCTCAGGAGTCTCACTCGAGAAATAAGGCTTTCTGAAGGCCTCATGATTACCAAACACCAAAATTTTAACCCCTTACACTTTTTCATATTCAGTTGCTCACTATCCCCACAATATACTTGACATGCAATAACACTAGGAATAAAATTACTCTACTACAGAGTGGCCTCTTTAACAGCGTAATCAGGGAGGTGAATATTATGTAAAATCTTACATGGTCACCGTGCAGAAGGAGAAAATGGGTAATGAGCCGAAAGGAGAAATGTGAAAAAGCAGATATTATTGGTCCTGCTAGCATTGTTATTAACAGTCACGCTGGTTGCTATCGGCTGCGGTTCGCCACGAGAAGAAGAAGTTATTACACTCAAGTTTAACGACTGGGGCCCACCGGGAATCGGCATCGGTGAGCTTCACCAGCAAGCCGCCAAAATGATTGAGGAGAGAACTGATGGCAAAGTAAGGGTGGAATGCTATTTCTCCCAGTCTCTGTTAGGCTATGGGGATACCTATACAGGGGTATCGGAGGGTATCGCCGACATAACCCTCTACGTTGTTGGCGCAACCCCGGGTGTACACGCTCTAAATCAGGTTTTTAGTCTGCCCTTTATCGGTGATATCCCTGATATGACGGCCGGGGCCGCTATCTATCGGCAGCTTTTAAAGGATTATCCAGAGCTTGACGAAGAGAATGCCAAGTTCAATACCAAGTGGCTGAGTATCCGTGTCATGCCACCCAATCAGCTGCATCTTGTCAATAAGCAGGTCAGGACTACTGAGGATCTTCGGGGTATGAAGGTGATAACTGGTGTAGGCCCGCTTGCGGATTTGGTGAATGCCAGCGGCGCTTCCGCCATGCAGCTGGGACCGCCGGACTGGTCTACCTCTCTGGAAAGGGGCCTCGCCGAGGCCCAGATAACCCACTGGGCGGCCGTCCACGATTTTCAGCTTACTGATCTGTTTAAATACCATACACATTTCGGCGGGGCTGGCGCTGGACTCGTTCCCATCGGCTTTCTGGTAAACCTTGAAACCTGGAACAAGCTTACTTCCAATGAGCAAAAGGTGCTAGTAGATGTCTACGACTGGGTAAATGAAGAATCGCTAAAATATGACATCGACCTTATAAAAACCGCCGTGGATGAAGCCAAGGCTATGGGGCACACCGTTACAGAGCTTACTCCTCAGGAAGTAGCCGTATGGGCAGCGGCGGTAAAACCGTATGTTGAGCAATTCCTCGATGAAACTGAAGCAAAAGGATGGCCGGCCAGAAAAGTATACGAAGGCCTGAAAAAGCTTATAGAAGAATACGAGTAGTTTGATATTGTTGAATTCGATGAACCCGAAAAAGAGTGAAACTTAGGGATAGATAGCCTTTTACAAGTGTGATGACCGTCGGGTATTGTGCATTAATGTATAGCTCTACGGCCATCTACTTGTGAAAGGGGCTAATATCCTGAAGGCGCATCATAAAAGGAAGTGGCAATGCGACTGGGACATTCGCCAGAAAGAATACTTAACCGGATAGTTACGGTGGCCGGAATGGGTTCAACCGTGCTTCTGGGAATAATGATGATGCTGACGGTGGTCGATGTTGTTTTGCGCTACGTTTTTTCTCGACCCATACAAGGCAGCATGGAGCTCACCGAATACCTGATGGTGTGCGTCGGAACTCTGGGACTAGCTTGGTGCGCCCTGCAGGGAGCACACATTAAGGTAGATCTCATCGTCAACAGGTTTCCCCAAAGGTTTCAGAAGGTTATTGACAGCTTCAACTACTTACTGTTGATAGGCGTAGCCGGGATCATAGCCTCGCAGACATTTATGAGGGCTAACACTGTTCGGGAATTGGGCGTAGCCTCGGCGATGCTGGAAGTCCCGCAATACCCTTTTGTTTTAGTAACAAGCTTTAGTTACCTCCTGCTGTTTCTTGCATCAATAATGCTGCTGGTTCACGCTATATCTTCCTTGATATCTAAGGCGGTGGAAAAATGAGCCCGGAGTTAGTTGGCATTATTGGTGTGGCTATCATGCTTGTCCTGATATTTTTGCGGGTCTGGGTTGGTGTGGCTATGATACTCGTCGGCTTTCTGGGCTACGGCTTACTAGAGGGATGGAAGCATGCCTTTATCATCTCTGGTACAGAGCCATATAGCCAGATTGCTTTCTATGTTATAAGCTGCATTCCATTGTTTTTACTCATGGGCATAGTGGCATCCGAAACCGGCATAGCTGGAGACCTCTATAACACCGCAAATAAATGGATAGGCAATATACCCGGTGGTCTAGCCATAGCCACTACGGTGGCTACCGGCGGTTTTTCGGCTGTCTGCGGCTCCAGTGATGCCACTGCCGCGGCCATGGGCAAAGTAGCTTTCCCCGAGATGAAAAAGCTTAACTATGACAGTAAACTAGCTGCCGGCTGTATTGCCGCTGGAGGTAGCATCGGCATACTTATCCCTCCCAGCCTGGGATTCATCCTTTATGGCCTGCTATGTGAACAATCGATAGGCAAGCTGTTTATGGCTGGATTTATCCCCGGAGTACTTGAGGTTGTCTTCTACTCTATTACTATCTTTATACTCTGTCGAATGAATCCTAGACTTGGTCCACCGGGGCCACGGTCAAATATAAGGGAGAAGATGTCCTCGCTCAAGAATACCTGGGGTATGCTAAGCCTGTTTGTACTGGTGTTAGGGGGCATCTATCTGGGTGTATTTACCCCCACCGAAGCCGGAGCCGTTGGTGCCTTCGGAGCTATCGTTATCAGTCTGGTCGGGAGGCGGCTCACGCGGGATAATTTCCGAAGGTCTATGGTAGAGACAGCCAAGATAACGGCCATGATAGTCTTGCTGATATCCGGCGCCTTTATCTTTTTACGCTTTTTGGCTGTAAGCCAGTTACCAACCATGCTAAGTAATTTTGTTGCCGGGCTCCAAGTATCCAAGTACGTATTTATCGCGGGAATCATAGTATTTTACCTGATTCTCGGTTGTTTCTGGGATATTTTTGCCTGTATACTCCTCACACTACCGTTTGTTTTTCCTGTGGTTGAGACCCTTGGATTGAACCCGATATGGTTCGGGGTAATAATGGTACGCTGTATGGAGGTAGGTCTGATTACGCCACCGTTTGGTTTAAATATCTTCATACTTTCCGGAGTGATTAAAGTTCCGGTCGGTACCATCTTCCGTGGCGTATTACCATTCGTGCTGGCCGATTTTTGTCACATCGCCCTCCTGGTGGCGGTGCCGGAGCTCTCACTGTGGCTACCCAGTACGATGTAAGTTAAAGATCTCGCCTCGTCAGCAGTATAGCTCAATAGATGAGGACTCAATTAAGGGACAGGCGGAGATGGAACTGGAAGGATGAGAAATATGCTATAATACCCCATTCAGTTTTTCCTGGGTGGCCAGGGGAGATGAATTCTTAAGCAGAATAGGTCCGACCTGCTGTAACTTCCATGAATGGATGCGTAGGATAAAAAGAACCTTCGACCCCAACACCGTTTCCGACCCTATGAACTATATATCACCGCGATAGGAAAGATATTAAAATAAAATTGAAACAAATTCCCGTTTATGATATTCTCATTCTACAGGGTTAAACGAATTCATCGAAAAAACCGAGAAATTAGTGAACACCTGATTCGGAAAAAAGAGGGCTGTATTTTTGGAGGGTTTACGTTCAGAAATCGTGAAAATTCGGGGAAAATCCCTCACTGACTTTTAATCAGGGTGTCACAGGTTCGAGACCTGTACGGCCTACCAAAGCTGGAAGACCGTCCCCGCTGGGGTATTTTTTAAAGGAATCAGGGTGTCAGAACACTAGGTCAACCGACACCCTGATTTTATTATTTTTTTCTTATAAAAATCAATGACGATTAGTTAATTTTTCATTCGGTTATTGCTATATAATTAACATATCAGTGTAAAATTAAGCTAGAGACAAATCAATCCGGGGTAGTCCGAGGCAGTCCTAAAGAAGGGCTTTTATGTGTTGTATGTCTGAACGCACCAAGAAGTTGTTCGGCGTGGCGTTGGACCCAGCCGACGACCCATGGACCCTGCAACTCAAACGGGCATGGATGTCGGCCGACCATGCTAATCTGGACTGGCTTACAGCATGTCTGGACCCTTATGATGCTATAGCCGGCAGCATGGCATCTCTTTTAGATAAGCACCACATCGAACTGGCCGGGAAATTTTCTACTCCCACGTGGCTTTGGCCGAAGCCGAATCCAGCCGACCTGCCATATGTCACCACAGATAATATGGAGAGTTTCTTCAACAGCGGTGACCTCTTAGCGATGGTGAAACAACTGAAATTATTTATCACCCAGAACATATTTCCGGAGATACCTATCATGGTGGGTATCGACCACTCCGCAACGGCAGGTGTTGTTACAGCGCTGGCGGAGAGATACACTCCCGAAGAACTCTGCATTGTGGTGCTCGACCAGCATTTTGATGCCATCCCGTTATCAGTAAGGCTGGAGGGACTCGCTCAGGTGAACCCTGATTATACATCCGGTACGCCTTTCGTTCCTCCAGCTACGCCCGTAGGATTCAATGACCAGTTCTGCTGCGGGAACTTCTGGGCGTATCTCATGGAAACCGGTGTCGTCCTTCCCGAAAATCTTATCTTCGTCGGGGTAGCCGACCATCCCGGTCATGAAGAAACAGAGAGAAACAGGTATAGCACGACATATCTAGACTTTGAAAAACGCGGGTGCAGCTTCTTCCTGCGGAAGCAGTTCGACGGACAGTACGCCGACGAACTTGCCCATTTCTTCAGGAAAAATATCAACGCCCCATATGTCTATTTAAGTCTGGACCTGGATGTTGGCTCTTATGCCAGCACATACGCCGCCCGCTATATGGACAGGACCGGCATCACCGAACAAAACCTCCTGGATGTTGCCGGTATCATCGCTGACGAATGTCGCCGGGGAAAGTTCGAGTTAGCCGGTATGGACGTAATGGAGTTCAATATGCACTTCCTCGGCATAGAGACGCCCGACGGTACTAAGGATACGACTCTTGAGTTAGTGCGGGATTTTATCACTGCCTTGACCTAAAACCGGAATCCTAAAGAAGTACCGGCGTCTGCTACACTTTTCTTGATAGTGTGCATTCCAAGCCCTTTATATCTACCCCGATAATCCGGTCCACTTATTTGGCTAGTACTTTCAACATTGGTTACGTGCGTGTGTATTCAGGTGAAATCGAAATATCCATGAATAGTATGGGTTTGTTAACTACCGGGAAATTAAGAGGGCAATGCTTCAGTCCCCTGGGGACGTAGACAATGCATGGCTTGGTGATGATATACTTTTCCTCTTCCTCTCCCAGGCATAGCTCAGCTACGGCGCCAAATTCTTCGATATCTGCAGCATTCGTCCCCCAGAAAAACAGGTATTCATCATAGTCGTGCGCATGACTCTCTTCTATCATGAAGAGGGGTTTGGTAATCCCCGTCCAGGCCGGGGAGAAACTGGCGCCGTTGAAGTCCTTGCCGCCAAACAGGTGGGCGACTCGCCCGATGCGCTCATCGGTTA
>Ga0315550_1000726_pt1 | contig 20454 bp, 10 predicted proteins | sample SalMarSW160190MG_2_FD_203100 | JGI IMG/M metagenome (GOLD analysis project Ga0315550, IMG submission 203100) | Salt marsh sediment microbial communities from the Plum Island Ecosystem LTER, Massachusetts, United States - Salt Marsh Sediment SW1601-90 ... | reverse complement strand
ATAGTAGACACGGTGGCATTGAAAGAGGTAACCTTGTACTGGAAATAAGGATTGTCTGGAACGTCGATGGCAAACGCCGGCGGAAAGATCTCGGGGTTAGTGTGATCAGGATACGAACCGCCAAACGTCTCAACATCGCACCCGGGATCATCGCACGACTTTATCTCAAACTTTACCTTCAGCGCGCCGCGCAGGTAGTGGTTCAAGACCTCTTCTTCAGACAGAGCCCGGTCAAAGACCGCAACTTCGTCGATGGAGCCGGTAAAGAACTGCGAACTGCCCTGTCTCCCACCAATCCTCAACTCATTATAGCTGGTGAGCACATCCCCTATGGTGCCTGTGACGATACTCGTGTGAACCGGGGCGCCGTCGATGTACGTCGTCACAACTCCGGTACCGGCGATGCCGACGTCATAGATTACGGTCACATGCGTCCAGTCATCCAGCGGGACAGCTTTTTGCGTATCAACCCCACCCCAACCAGGGTCAGTATTGGCAAAGGCCCACCGAATCGTTCTCGTTCCCGCGGTAACTGCAACCTCATACTCCCCTTCTTTGTTGACGATGATGCCCCCACTCGAACTGGGCGGGTAGACCCAGGCCTCGATGGAGACCTGATCGTCCATCTCTAGACTCTTACCCGATCCCGCGCTCACGTAGTCGTCCGTTCCATCGAACACGAGTGCGTTACCCAGATTACCCGGGGCTCCCACCGTGGGACACGCGTCCCCCGTACACTCGCCGTCGTTACCTGCGCCGGAGGTATCCAGGAACCCTTTGTAACCGGACGGCTCGTTAAAGTGCATCAGGAGGACATTGCCTGTCATAGTCGTCACGGCCCCCGTCGAATAGCCGGCGGGATCCGCCCGGCCATAGTCAGGTAGGTCCACCCCGACGGGACGGCTGGGCAACCAACTGATGGAATTCCACCCCGAAGCGCCCGCCGGTTGCGCCAAAACAGGAGATTTATAGTTTTCAGGGTCAACTTCACCACCTTGCGTCAGGTATATGCTATAAATCTCGTTGGGCGCGAGTAGGCGGCGGTAAACGGCGACTTCGTCCAACACACCCGAAAAGTAATGGTTGAACCCGTTGGGGGTTTGGTTCTGTCCCAAGACGAGCGAACCACCATCGGTCAACCTGTATCCATGTGGCGACCGCGATATGAACCTGGTTCTCTTCAACTCGCCATCATGATAAACCTGGACACGGTCATCAGAACTGCGCCACGTCACGGCAACGTGATGCCATTCACTGTCGGCTAAAGAGGGGGGATTAACATAGGTCACACGCCCACCGAACCAAATATCCCAACCAACAACATCACAGATGCGCACCTCGCTCGTGTTCCCGGGAACCGCGTAAGAGAAAGGAGTGTTGTCCCAAGCAGTTTGCGTGGAATTCATCCAGAACATCACTGTGGTCTCGGTCTCTGGGAAACCGCTCATGGAATCGACCTTGATGTATTCGCTGGTCTTGCTACCATTGAACCACAGGGCATTCCCAACTTTGCCCGGCACCAGGGTAGGACAATTACTCCCAACACAATGCGCGTTGTTGCCATAGAAAGTGGCATCAGTAAAGATACCGGTATCGCTCACCACGTCCAGGTGGAGCATGAGAATGAGATCTTCCTCAACATCTCCTCGTCCGCCCGCGTACGACTGGGCAGGCTCCACGCCGGAGGGCAGCACGTCCGTCAGCACGATACTGGACGCAGCGGAGGGGCCGTCGTTCTTCACAGTGAGCGTGTACGTGAAAACCTCCTCAACCCCGGTCGAGGCGCTGCTGACCGTCTTGGACAGGCCCAGGTTTGCCAGGGGATAGCGCACCACGTAGATATCCCAATCGTAGTTAAAGGCCACACTGCTGCCGTCGGCGCTGAGCACGGGGTACGCGTTATAGCCCTCGCCGCCCGGTCCCGATGTAGGAGGCGCGATCTCGCGCACGTCGTAGAGATACAACTTGCGATCCCGCGTGTAGGCGATGCGGGTACCATCGGCGCTGATGGACGGATAATCCTCATCCCCAGCGCTGGCGGTAATGGTGATAATCTCGCCACTGCCGGGACCTTCCCAGAGGCGGACATCATAGCTAGCTCCACAGTTGGACAGGTAGGCAATGCGGGTGCCATCGGCACTGATAGAAGGTTCGTCGTTGATACAGCCGGTCGAATTGGTGACCTGGGTATAGGTTATCTCACCGCCGGTCCCAATCTCGGCTACAAAGACCTCTAGGTTACCATCGTCGTTCTGTCCGCCAACGAGATCTTGGTTGGAAATAAACGCGATGAAGCGGCCGTCCTCGTTGATTGAGGGTTTGTCGTTAATGGCATACTCCCCGGTAGTCGTGGTGACGCGCCTAAAAACAAACGTGTCAGACATCACTTCGGCCCGGTATATCTCAAGCTGTCCCCCTGGGAACTGGTCCACATCCTCCGCTTTCAGGTCGTTGTCCGAGGCAAAAGCGATGTAGCGTCCGTCTCCACTGATATCCGGAAGGATGCTAATCCCCCGGGGCGTCTCGGTCACCTGGGTGATAGAAATGCCCATCGAACCCGTCCCCGTCGTGACCTCGGCCATAAAGACCTCAAAGTTATAGTCACCATTCCTTCCAGTATCCGTGTCGGAGAAAAACACAAGGCGATCCCCGGCATCATCCATTGAGGGGGACAAGCTAAACCCACCCAGGACACTGCCGGTAGAGCTGGTCACCTGGGTGTAAGTGACCCAGCCCAAGTTACCTGGCTCGGCGACAAAAATCTCGATACTGCCATCATGGTTTTGGTCCGTCCACTCGCCGGTGGACCAGAAGGCAATCCGGGTGCCATCGCTGTTGATAGCCGGCTGGCTGTTGACGCCCAGGACGAACCTGGTTATCTTCAAGGGAGATTCTGCCCCCCCTGAAGCAAAGTTGGTTCCAGCTAGGGCACTGGCGGCAGAGGGATCGGCTGCGTCTGCGGCCGACGGTCGCGAGCGCACCACAGGGCGCACAGGGCTGGCGGGCAGCGGCGCACCGGCAGTGGCAGGTACAGGAGCAAGAGACGCGACGGGATAGCGCGGCTGGTTCCCCGAACTCTTAATCCCTCCCGGTAAATCACTGTCGTCCAACACGTCAGGCACCCCATACGCACGCAACACCAGTGGTAGGTAGACGGTTACGTCCGTGGGAGGAGGTGCGCCAATCACCACCCTATCATAGGCGGGCCGCCCAGGACAGTCGGGGGTCCGCAGCCGTACCGAGGGCATAAGGTACGCGGATGTAGCGTAGCAATAATCCCTAGGGCTAGAGCTCTCCCCTATAATCTCATACACACCGTCGCCATCCAGATCCCAATCAAACCACAGCATACCCACGCCATCAAAAACAGGTCTGAACCGGTAACACACCTCACCATCACCAGAAGACAATTCGGTAAGATCGATAGACACTGTAGGCCACCGGCAACCCTGAGCGCGCACCCGGAAAGGCGGGCTGATGCCACTGCCGCTGGCGCGCTGCACTGGGCCGGTGGGCTCCTGGGCGACGACGCTCACGCGGATGCGGGCACTGTCCCCAACGGCTTCGTCGGCCAAGGCATCCCAGACAAAGGTACCTGCCAACGAGCCGTTCGTTTCTGTGATAGGCGGCGGCGAGCCTGGCGCAGGAGTGGCCGGGAGCCACACCTCGCCATCGAGAGAGTATTCAAAACTAGTCGAAACCACCGGGTTCTCATCCGGATCGTAAAGCCTATAGGTGACGGTCACCACGTGTGCTGGGTCGGAGTCAGGATAGGCCAAAATCTCGGGCGAGGAGTAGAAATAGGCGTCGCACGTGTCGCCAGGTCGGTCGACGTACACATACGGGGGAGCGTTGAGAAGAGGTGTCGCCGTGGCCTCGAAAGCGGGGATATGCGACGGCGACACCAGTGTATTCTCGTAGAAACCACTCGCCTCACCACGGCGACTGACCGCCAGATCCAGGTCGCCATCACCGTCTCGGTCGCCCCAGGCAATGTCGGTCGTAGTGTAAGGTTCGCTGGATTGCCACATCTCGACCAATCTTGGGCGGCCGGGCTCACTGCCCAGGTTAGCATAGACAATATCGGAAGCATCCGCCCTCCCCACGGCCAGCTCAGGATAGCCGTCGTTGTTCCAATCCCCCCAGGCCAGGCTGGTCGTCTGGCTATAGGCCACGCTGGAGGCCCAGATGGGAGTAGTAGAAAACACGCCCGTCACATTTTCCCACACAGTATCGTGGGCGCCATAATTGCCCACGGCCAGATCCAGATCATTGTCCCCATCGTAATCGGCCCAAGCCACTTCCTGAGAAGGCTGGCCAGCCGCATATTCCCAGGCCAGGTCAAAACTGGCGTCACCAAAGTTGCGATAGACGTGGGCCTCTCCATTCTCAAAGCCGGCGGCGAAATCCAGGTAGCCATCGCCGTCATAGTCACCCACGGCTACGCTGTTAACCTCGCTGTCTCCTTCAATGGTGTAGGAAAGGGTCGCGACTAACTCTGTTACTTCATCGTAGTGCATGAGGTAAAGGTGCACGGTGCCATTCTGCCGACCTACGAGGATGTCCAACTCCTCATCGTCGTCAAAGTCCCCAAGAGCCAGGCTAGAGACCGCGTCACGGGCCGGATTCGGGGACTCTGGTATGGACCAATCAGCGGAACCCTTTAATAGATGGCTGCCATCGTGGACGTGCAACCCGCTTCCCTTGCCTACGACGATGTCCAACACGCCATCTCCCGTGAGGTCGCCAAAAGCGACGTAATGAGGGCCGAACCCGGTGATCTTTGGGGTTTCCTCGGAGAAAACCCCGTCGTCGTTGAGGTAAAGTCTGGAGCCTGACTCAATTGTGTCACCCCCAATACCAAACAACAAATCCAGGCTGCCATCACTATCCCAATCTCCCCACGCCACATCCTCCATCGGCAGCGCATTCACCGGGTTGATAAAAGAACCGAGCTTGGACGCCTGGGTATCAAAAATCCGGCTATAACCATCGCGGTTGGCCACCGCCAAATCCAGATTCCCATCATTCCCTAGATCGACCCCACGCACGCTCCACGGCTGCCCGCCACTGGCCGGGCTACCGAAATCTTCGTGCCGCTCAAACTTGCCATCTACCGAGTCATAGAAATAGATCTCTACGTTGGAATCGGCCACCGCCAAATCCAGGTAACCGTCCCCATCGAAATCGCCCCAATCTACGGAAAGGGGGGCCATGAAAGAGACGGTCCGCAGTGTATCAGAGACGACGAGATCGCGCCCGCCGCCCTCACCCTCCTCATTGTGGTAAACGTACGCCCGACGTTGAAGGGGATACGCGACCGCCAGGTCCAGGTAACCGTCCAGGTCATAGTCACCCCAGTCCAGATCGTAGGGGATGTATTCCAGATCATCTTCCAGGACGGCCCCCACCGTGAAGGGATTGGTAGAAGTGACCACCTGCTCTCCACGGTAGTTATCCAGGATTTGCAGCTTGCTGGGGAACACGCCAACGATTAGATCGACGTCGCCGTCTCCATCATAATCTACCGCGCCGATGGCAGCCGTGGCATACTCGCCCAAATCGCCGGTGACGCACGGACACAAAGCATTCTCATCAAGGTTGGCAGCGTCTTGTTCGCCGGTGAAATTAGCAGTGCCGTCATTGCGATAAAGACGCACGGCACACTCGGTATTGATGGCGTTGGTGCTGGCGACAAAATCGACGTCGCCGTCACCGTCATAGTCGGCCGGGGCCACGCGCACTAACTGTTGTTCCGAGGTAAAGACATCGGTTTGTACAAACCGATCCTCTTCCTCGGCGGCAGCCTCGTTGAAAGAGTAGATATAGTTAACGCCTGGCTCGTCCAGGGCATGATCGACGCTGTTCCCCACGGCGATCAGCTCCAGCCCGTGTTCGGGATCGCCGTCGAGGTCGGCCCAACGCACGCCGTAGGCATAACGCGGATCATCCTCGCCCATATAACTGGGCGCATGCCAATAAGCCTCCAGATTGTCATCCTGGTTGCGATAGACAGTAGCACCCAACGAAGACCCCAAAACCAAATCGAGATCCCCGTCCCGGTCAAAATCACCCCAGTCCTGGTCAATCGTGCCCAAATTATTCGAGAGCCACGAAGGGGCTGGAGAAACACCCGCACCGGCATCGGGGACCCGGATATCCACGACCAGATTGAGATACGTATCGAGAGAACCCACGTTGACCGCGACGGTGTTAACAAACTCTGTTCCCTTGGGCTGCCCGAGCACCTTTCCCGAAACCGTCCTGGTCACACACGCACCATCCGAGATCGAGAGGCCTACCCACTTGATCTCACGGGTGATGGAGATCAACATGGTGCCGCCTTGAGGCAGAGGAATATCTTCTGCCTCGACGACCTCCTCGCAACTGCCAGAGCAGGAGATCGTCCGATAATCCAGCACGTCCTCGGGCAGCGTATCCTCAATGACGACGCCTTCTGCCCCCTCATCCCCCTGGTTACAGACGGAAATCGTGTACGTCAATACATCGCCGTTGTACACAATATCGCCCGGGTCGCTGGCATCGTACACGACTCCGTCTGGGCCCTCCGCCTCGGCCGTCAAATCCAGGATCAGGTTCACCTCCCCTGGCAGGGTGAATACTGCTTCAGCTCCGCCTGCATCGACGGGCTGCGCAAAACCCCAGACCCCTCCTAAAAAGACAATCGCCAGACCCAAGGCAAACAGTATCTTGGCAGACTTGGGAAAAGATTTGGATTCACGTCGTGGTTCCATCTGGCCCTCCTTGAAAAATCGCTATATCGCTCGTCTGCTGAAACACCTCTTTCACAGACCTTTAGGGACAACTGCCCAGGCTATACTCATTTGAACGATCGGTCTCCCCCGACGGCGCTCCGGGGTAATCGTGATAGGCTACGACATAGTAAATCCAACCACATGGATCCGGAGATCCGGGAGGCTCCTCGTCTATCCACTGATAGATGCCAGAGGGAGGAGGCGTAGCACCACGATTGATTTCGACCAATCGCACGGTATCAACACCATCCGTACGATATATTCGAAAACCAGAGATGTACTCGAAATACTCGTCGTCATAGTCCCATGTCAAAGTCAAGGGGACCGTAGGCGGCACGTCTCCACCAAAGCCGGTGGGGGCTGGAAGATCCTCGGGCGGAACGAGAAAGACCCGCAGATAGGCGTTGACCGTCTCCCCGCTGGCGTTCGCGGCCTGCAGGCGATATATCCCTTGCTCATCAGCCACCTCGCGCAAGATGTCGTCCGGGTACTGATTTCCCAAGTTATCCGCCTCGAAGAACAAGGTCACCTCTGTTGCATAACGCGTTTCCCAGGCAAGTTCGATCTGCTCGTTGAACACCACGTCGTACTCGGGCGTGTCGTCCTCCTCCCGACGGGTACATTCAGGCGGATTACAACTGTTGATCCGGAAAAGGGTTACCTCCGGCGGGGGTTCTTCCACGGTAATCGTCAGGCTGGCCGTCTTGCACTGATCGACGTTGCAAGCTTCCAAGAGGAAAAAGATCCCAGCCATGGACGACGCAGTGATGCCGTCCAGCCGCAGTTCCCCGGTCGCCGGCAACCCACTGCCCACGGAACCCAGTGAGGGGCTGCTGATCGAAATATCGGTGACGTCGCCGCCAACCGTCCACGACAACACAACGTCCTGCGGTATATCTCGATCCACGTTCGGAGGATCGGAAACGAAGCGATTGATCGTCGGCGCCTCGGGTTTGGGTGAGACGTCGACGTGCCTGATCATGGCTAATTGCTCCCAATTATGATCACTTTGTTCACCAGCACCGGACTCGACGACCGTTATCGGGACCAATCTGTAGTCGGTGCTCTTGGTCGGCATGTGAACCGCCGAGCCGACGGGCGGATACCACGGTTGGTCCAAACCTGTGATACTGACCTTGGTGGCATTCTCGACACTCCACTGAAGCGTTATCTCTTCTCCATCGGTAATGGAGGACGGTTTGACGTCGAAAGTAACGACCTGGGGTTCCGGCAACGGGGTCGGCGTAGGCGTAGGAGGTTCGTTGACGGTCACGACCAACGTATCAGCAATACCGTCCGGATTGTAAAAATTCTTTGCCCGCAAGGTATAGTTGTAAACGATGGCACTCTCCGGCCTATCCACCAGCCTACCCTGGTACTCTCCTGCAGGCAAATTCTTCGGATTGCCGTTAACGGTCAGAGATACCTCCGGCTCCACCTTGCCCACCCTAGTTCCCCAGACGACGATCACCGACTCGCCGACATAGATCGACTTTGCCTGTGGGCATTTTTGCCTGCGCTGTTCCTCGCTCAACATGTTCAGCTGGGCTATCAATTCGTCAGTATTCAACTCATTCCACGTGTCCGATTCATCCAACAGACAGAAAGCGGAAATCTCCGGTATGTTCTCCCCGACGTCAACCCCCACCTGTTCTTCCGCCGGCAAGATGTAGGAGAGAAACGGTAACAGGCGAAAGAGCCAGGTCTCCCCTTTGAGTGTGTATACCCGGCCCTCCTTGGGCTGAATCACCTTGGAGCCCGAAGAGTCCTCAATCAAAAAGGTCTCCTCTTCAGAACCCTCCGGTTGTGCTGCGATATTCAAGTCGGTAATGAAAGAAGCTTTCCATTTCAGGGTAACCTCCTGCCCAGCATTGATACTGGCCCACGTGTCCTCCTCACCTGCCGGGTCAACAACGGTGAATCTGTCGATCCGCGGTCTGAACATCAACACCGTAGCGAGCAGCAAGACGAAAAGCGCCAGCAACACCACACCCACGCCAATGCGCGGACGTACCGACAACTGCCCTAGTAGCGCCCGTGGCAGGAGAGAACCCTCTGCCAGCGCGGCGGTAACCGTAAAAGAATGTCGCTTTCTGCGGATCAGAAACGGCCGTGACTTGGGCGTGATGCGCATGGGCACCGCAAAGGTCTCTTCGGGCGGCAAGAGCAGTTCCGCCTGAGGGACCAGAGCCTTTACCCCGTTTGTTTCCTGTACAAACTCGTAGGTGCATCCTCGCGCATCGTCAGTGGCCTCGATGCGAAAGGAGGCCGGGCAATTTCCCTTATTGGCAATGTGGATCAGGGCCTCGCCAAAAACATCGCGCGAACTTAGCGACTGTTCCTTGGGAGACAATTCCCCGACGATGAAATCGTAGTAGGGATTGATCGTCAATACCGTACTCGTCTGACTGACGCGGCGCGGGTGCTCCGGTGAAGTCACGACCACAGTCGGGTAGTGAATGCCCGCCCGGCTGGACGAATGGCGTGGAGGCGTGATGGAAACCCTGACCTCATAGTTCTGCCGCGGCACGAGTTCGATCTGCCGCGGCGTAATATCCACCCAAGACGCGTCAACGCCCTCCACGTCTACATCCAAGGTAGCCACGATGGGACCACCGTTAGTCAGCTTTACGGTGAAGGAAACGGTCTGTTCGACGTCGATCGTCCATTCACGCTGTGAGAGCTCGGCGACGATGTAATCATCGACCATATCCACCGGGCGCAACTGCGGCGCACCGACCGACATGGCAGATACTGGCGGCTTTTCAGCGGGGGGGGAGACAACCTCGGGAGAGAGCGTCTGGGCGGGAGATGCAGGGGCAGGAGGTGCGGGGGCAGAATCCGCAGCCGGTACAATGACTTTCTCCGGTTCACCAGGAGGTGTATCGGCCCGGTGCCCCTCCACCAACATCAATGTGTAGCCATCGATCTCCAGAGGACTCCAATGGGGCAGCAACTGAGAGACATTGGGCGGCAATGGCTGCCCATCAAGGTACGTCTCTCCATCTTCGTCCAGAATAACGATCGTGTAAGATTCCGTGCTATAGTCTAGGATAGCGTGAAAGAGAGCCACTTTAGAGCTCTCTATGACAATGTCGTTATCCCTATGCCTGCCGATATTGACGAGGCCCTTGGCCGGATCGATCGCATAGAACTCGACCGTTCCATCGGGCCCAATGATCTCCAACTGCTCTCGTACAACCATCTCGTCCCTCCTGGTTATAGCATATCAGAATACCAGGATAGCCATGATCGATATTGCTGCGCATGCCAAGGCGAATGCAACCAGCATCGGGCCATAGCGTTGAATACGCGTCATCCCCGTAACCTGGGCCTCCCCCTCTTCAACGACCAGAGTGCCTTCGGACTGTTGAATTGACCGGGATTTGACGACAAAGGGGTATAAACTGATCCCGGGCCGATAAGGATCGATGGGATCGATGAGAAGATCGACGGTCAACGTACTGCCCGGTTCCAAGAAAGGTGTCCGAGCCCACGTCTGTGTACCGGCGAGCGCACCAAAAGCCTCGGTTTCAGCGTCGTAATGGGCATCCTGAACAACAGCGTCGCTAGCGGGCTGCCCAGGAGCAGAACTTGGGGATGCAGGCTTGGACACACGCGTTACCCGCGCTATCCGCTTAGGCATCTGCTGCACGCGTCTAACCGACGACTGCCCCTTACGAATCTTTGTCGCGACTTGCATTACAGGAGATCGCAGAGATGGAGGCAGCAGCGAACCCACGCCAGCGAGCAAGCCGGCGATCGCGTTGGCAACCCCCATCATCCCACCTTTACCCCCGGTCGCTCTCACAGGGCTTTTGTCTTCTCGCGTTACTGCAGGACCAGGTGGAGACCCAGCGCCCATTGATGGTTCGACGGGGACACTTGAAGGGGCTGTGGACACGTTCTTCTGTGGCAGCTTCGCTCCATTCAGGACAAGTGTGAACTCCAGGGCGCTGGACGGATCTTCCACTTGCAACTCGTAGTCATCTCGCTCGTTTCCCTCGTTGACGATTTTCACGCTGTAAACTTGCCGGCTCTTGGACCTTTGTGCCTGTCTCAAAAAGTCGTAGAGCAACACCGCAAAGACGAGAACAAAGACAGCGCCGATTCCAAAGACCCACCAGACACTGGATGGCTTCTGTACCTCGTCCAAGTTGTGATGTCTCAGGAAAACCCCGGGCATCGGCGTCAAAGCCAGACTACCAACAACGAGGATTATCTTCGCAACGAGCATGCTCGACTCCCTTATTACGTCTCGCCGTCCCGGTCCCGAGGCGCCAGACGCAAGCTATGCTGGTAAAAGGGAAGCGCGTGGATGACGTGCGAAGACATTGCTCCCTCTCCTGGATAAGCCTCAGGGGCCGCCGCGTGAATGGCAAAGTGATGCTCCCCTGCACGCAATTTAGATCTTTTAGAAGGGTACACGTGCAACAGGACATCCTTCTCCGCACCGGCGAACAAGATCGGTCCCGGCTCCATCATGTAACTATCGAGAGGCAGACCTTCCAACTCCAACTTGAACTGCACGCCGGCTTTGTCACCCTGATTTCGCAAGGTGATGACCCCTTCCAAGGGCTGGTGGCGGGTCAACTGCGTCTGCGGAAGCGAAACATGGATCCCAACGGCTGTTGAACCGTACTTTTTTCCCTCTCGCTCTTCCTCTGTCTCTAGCCTTGAGCCGAGATGGAAGACAACGCTGAAACTGCCCACGCTAACGTGCTCACCCGTAGCGATACCGGTGTACGAGTGGGGAGCAAGCAGCCGCTGGTCTGTCTCACCCACCATGACATTCGCGTTCGACAAGTTGACCAACCTGCCTTGCGAATCCCCGGTGGCCGATAGGATAAGTTGGAGATGCCGGGGAGAAACACCACTGCCCCGACCGGCTTCCAAGATAACGTCGTTGTTTAGATCGCTGCCGATGAGGATGATCGTCTTGTCCGGGTTCAGTGGAAAGTTCTTTCGCCAACCATCCTTGTCAATGACCTCGATCGTACTGCTGTCAGCGTCCATCTTATCTTTCGACCTCTCGACGTCTGTGCAGTGCATATACAACCAGGTTGTTGCCCCATTCGTGGGCCGCACGAACCGTCTCTCGTGATGGGCTGCCGCCTTGCTGTTGCCCTAGCCACACACAGCCATAATCGTGACTACTAAAGATAACCCCTTCACCTGCAAGAAGTCTCGGTTCCCCTTGGACGACAAAGCCTGGAGTAGCCGAAGCGAAAAGATAAGGGGTTGTCAAAAGAGGATGCCCAGGCTGCACGTCCTTGAGAGTGATGTTCATCCCGCCCCACACATCCAAGAAAGCCACGTCCGCCTGTGGTTTCTCGGCCAACTTTTGCCAACAGCTTTCGGCAAAAATAGTTCCACCGCCCGCGAGGTAATTGCGCAACGCCGTCTTTTCGTCCTTTTTCAATGTAAATCCCCCCAAGCCTACCAGATAGACGAGATCATAGTATCCCAACTCCGGCGAAATAGGAACGGCGTCGTCAACCCACAACATCATGTCGCCACGGTGGCATATTGCCCGTCCTAGCGCGCTGGCGCCACGATAGTGTCGATCATCCGGTTTGCCGCCCAGGTAACACACGGCCATACTGGCGACCTCGGAGGAATGTGATTGCACACCAATCTCACGACGAAACCGCAGATCAATTTCATTGAGCGTAGGACGGTGGGGCTCCTGCGCGTCGCAAATGGGCGAATCGCGTTTTTCACGCCGCACGCGCGCCAGTTCGACCTTTGCGCTACCTCCCGGATCTGACTTGGCCTCGATTCCAAACTCGGTCTTTATGTAGAGCAATTCTTCCGTTTGATCGGGATCACTGCTGATACGAGGGGCGCTTTCGCCGTACGTGAGTTGCAAGTACAAAGCTCCCGTGGCGGTACCGACGTCGTATGCAATCGGCTTTTTCAGCACGATGAACTCTCCCTGGGTTCCGATGGCAATGCCTGGCATGATGTAGACGGCGGAATCAGGAGGATCGCTGGCAATCACCTCCAAGCCAACGAGAATACCCGGCCCGTGAGCAAGCAAGTTGTGAAAATGAGTACATGACCTGTGATAATCATGGGCCTCCTCCCAGACGGCCGCGGTCACAGCCATACCATCCGTAGGTTTGATCCGTTTGTCCGGGAAAGCGTGAACGAGTTCTTCCTTGTTCAATGGTCTCTTACCTTTCTGTATCCTCTCAACAAAGCAGGGGGCGAGGGGACACAAATCGCCCGCACGCCCCCCATCCTCCCCCGACTCTTTGAACAGACACTGGAAAACCTTTACGAAACGGTGGAAATTGCTTAGACGCTATCGTATAAGTTTATCCAAATTCAAAAAAAAGACAAGAGCGGCCTTACGTCTCGCGCAAAACCGCTTCATGGTAAAAAACGCGTTAGCCAAGATTTTCTACTGGAGAGCAACTTGAAAAGCCATCGAGTTCTCCCTTGTTAAAGCACCCGCTAACTTGAATACCCGTCCGGCCTCACGCCGAGCTACCCGGCACTCTCGATCTGCAAGTTGTAAGCGGTATGAGCCGGCTTCTCCGCTTCGATGATACGCTCGATCACCCGTCGACGCTCACCCTCCTGCAATGCAACCACTTCGTCATCGTCCCCTTCGATGAGGGGCAAATGCAACGTCACGGTAAAAGTATGTGGCACGTTCTGTGTCCCCAACGCGATACCTGGCCCTAACCGCGCCTCACGCCCCAACATCAGGTTCCGGGCGCGATGCTCTATGATTTGCGGCACCTCTCCCGTATATATCTCTAAATACTCGCGCAACCCGCGGCAGGTGCCCCGACGGCGGTACAGAGAAACGGCGGAGCAGAGCAGTCGCCGCCGTTTTACCTCGGACCAACGCTCATCCAACACCAGATTGAACCAGGAGGCCAACCAGGGCAATAGATCGAGGGGCGCCGTCTGAGGGTCGAAATAGAAGGGGAGCTGGTCGATCGTTCTCTCGATAGGGTCCCAGAAACTCTCAAAGAGCGTCAGCAACTGCCCCATCAGTTCGTCTTCTTCATACAAGGCTGGCAGATGCTTTAGGTACTGCGCCTTGGTCCGCACGTAAACGCACGCCGTCTCCCGCGCAACCCCCATGGATGCATCGCTGTCACTTTGCCGCTTGCTCCTAGCGTTCGTTTCAGGACGGACGACCGCCTCACTCTGTAAATATCCTTCCCCGGCAACGTGAGCAACTCGAGCGCTGATCTGATATTCAAAACTAGTCCCAGTTTCAAGAGGCCCGTTTTCGTGCCACAAGACGTGCACCCCGTCGCCATCTTTGACAAACCGAGGCGGCGCACCGCTGCTCTCCAATGCGGGCTGATAGGACCCTAGAATCAAACCCTCCGGGAGACCTATGTTGATTTTGTAGCCAGAGACGCGATGCAACACGTCGACACGGGTATGAAAAGTCACTTGCTCGCCCCGGTAACGCCGGGAAAAATCGGCAGTGTGAGACACGGCAAGCCCGGAGCGTTCCATCTTTTGGTCCATCATCGCTCAACGACGCGAATATCGTGATGCAAGGAACAGATCAGTGTGTCCTCGGCCACCTTCAACGCCCTATCCTCCAGTGGGGTCAACTCAGTTTCCGGCGTCGTTTCGGCCGGCTCGGACTCTTCCTCCGAACCCTCGGAACTTTTAATTTCCTCCTGCACAAGTTGCCCTGGATCGATCTCTCGGTACCCAACCTGAACGTCCAACACATGCTTGACCCCGTCGATTTGCTGGATCAAGGAGAAGAGCTCTGAAACGTAGAGATCTCTGCCAAAGGGCCACCCCTCCCACGCGTGGCCCACTATCTCGGAAATAACCTCGACATCGTCCAAGGCCAGAGGGGTAAGAAAGCTCTCCAGGCGTTCGACAACGCGGAGCCTGACCGTCTCAGGGCTGGTGTATTCCGCCGGAATGATCTCTGCCGTCACCTGCACGCCAAGATAGCCCGGCTCCCTTACGTGTAGCGTCGTGCCGAGCAACCTGTAGCGATCGAGATAGGCGACAATTTGCTCCTGCAAGCCATGCCCCTTCAACCACAGCTTGGATAGATCGCCTGCCCTTACAGAATCGAACACTGTTGGCACCACCACGAGTTCGACCATGCCCGGGGGTAGGCGGCCATCGACTTGTCGAGGAGCGAGGCACTTGACCCGCGCCACGGATCGGCTGGCCTTTTTGCTCAAGTTCTCAAAATCTTCGACGGTCACGGCTCGCCACTGGGCGCGCATCTCGCGTCGCGCGCGCATCACTGCCTCTTCCAGCGTCTCCTGGTCTCGGCCGCCTTCCGCGCGTATAAGATTGGTGACGCTCTTTATGTAGGGCAAGGATGTCTTGAGCGCCTGGAGCCGATCCACAGGTACATTCCCAATCACCCCTCCCCCGTGACGGTACTTGGTGAACCGGATCTGACGCCCTATCTCCGGCACGCGGCCATACTGGCGTACCGTGCCATCCACCTGCCGAACGGCCGGCCCAAAGCCGATCTCTCCGGTGGCCGTATCCAGGGTAAAATGACGATCAAAGCGCCCCGACATGGAAAAGTCGGCTACCCGCTCCCAGGGTACAAAGACTGTTTGACCGATGTGGACCTCCTCCACGGCGACCGACTCGCCTTCCTGCAGGTCGAGAATCGGCGCATGGCTAAGAGCGAACGTCTGTCCGGGATCGCCGGTGCTGTAGCCCAGTGCCTCTCCCTGGCGAATGACGGCGTGAGTCGCCCGTGTGGAGGCCCCCACCGTGTGTGCCTCGACTCCCGTGATGCGAGGGGACTGCGTATACCCGCTCTGCCCAGGGCGCGTCTGGAAGCGACATCGCACCCAATAGGCCAGCCGGCTGTGTACCTGCTCTGCCCGCATAGAGAGAGACAAGTAGAGCATTACCTTTCCCTCTTCGTTGTTGAAACCGGCGGTCGTATCCTCCTCTCCTGGGCGCGTGCTCACGGGAACACGCGCCCACTGCCCATCCCCGATGGAACACTCCCAGATGAGGGGAGGATCATCGATCTTGATGCCGGTGGCCTTTGCCGGGTCGCACCAGAAGGTCAGCCTCAGGATGTGCCCACTGATGTCGTTTTCCTGATCAAAGCCCAGGTAGAAAGCATCCCCTTCGTGAGGAACCTCATGGAAAGCGACAAAAGTACCCACTTTGCCGATGCCCAAGCTGGGCAAATAGTTCTTGTGCACGTCCTCGTCCTTCCGCAGGTGAGTCAAGACAGGGGACACGATGGTCAAGCGTTGGTCCGTGGTAAAGATAATTTCCTCCTGCCCCTCGACCCGCCGCGTGGCAACCTCGGTACCCCGCGGAGCAACGGCCGTCGTGGTGTCCTCTTTCCCAATGGGAAACGCTGCGGAGAGCCAAAACGTCAACACAGTCCGGGCACTGCCTGCCGGCTGAAGCCGGACGCCCAGCATGTCCAGAAAATTGATGTGGTTCTTTTCCGGCACACGGTTCAAGCGATAGAGAATCACCTCCGTCATCCAGGCAAAGAGCTCGATCAACGTGATGCCCGGATCGCTCAAGTTGTAATCGGTCCATTCCGGACAGTAGTGGATGATCCGCTTTCGCGCTTCGTCGACAATGCTCTGAAACCGTAAATCATCCAAACGGGGTTGCGGCAATGACATCTATGTATTCTCCTCAAATTTGGCCCAGAACCAGGTTACTCTTCCTCGGCCATCAGGTAAAAAGGATAGACGATACTGCGCTCGTCGTGCGTGGCCTTGATCTCGTAACTGATCTCGACCAGAAGCGCTCCATCCCGATCGGGATCGAGAGTTACATTCACATCTCGGACCTGGATGCGCGGCTCCCAGCGTATCAATGCAGCCTTGACATAGTAGGTCATCAGCGCCTGGGTGGAGGCGTTACGTGGAGCAAAGACCAACTCCTTGGCCCGGCATCCAAACTCCGGCCGCATCCGCCGCTCCCCCGGCATTGTCTCCAGGATAATGCGAATGGACTGGACAATGTCTTCCTCCCCACGCGCCAGGGCAATCCCCCCGCGAGGGCTAATCTGAAGCGGTGCAGCAAACCCCTGTCCCAGAAATTCTCGATTTCTGACGTTCTCTTTCATCGGCACTACCCAATCAGTACAGTCGGACACCCAGGGGGAATGATCGAATCCGTCGGTCCAGTGCAAACCGCCATATCGCCCACGCGGGCCGCAGGCTTGCCACCGATTAGAACAGTGGTACTCCCCGGAGGTAGAATCGGGCCACCAACGTGTGGCACAGTTCCTGACACCATGGGACAGGTATGGTTATCTCCCACCACCGCCGCCGGTTTCCCACCGATCAACACGGTCGGAATCCCGGGGCCAACGATGACACCGCCGTGAGCGGTCGTGTCCCCTACACGAGCTGCCGGTTGTCCCATATCCGTCTCCTTGAACTAGTTGATCTTTACGATGCCGCCCTTGATCTCGGTCATCGCATCACCGGCGACAGAAACCTGGGCTCCTTGGACCTTGAGCTGGCCAGAGGCCTTCAGCTCCAGATTACCCTTCGCTTCGAACTTCATGTTGGACTGGGCCTTGACGGTCACGTCGCTGGCACTCTCGATCGTCAGCTTGGCGCCCGAGTCGGTCTTGATCGTCATATCGCCCTTGCTCACAATGTCCCTATCGCTCTCGTTGGTGAATGCGACCTTGTTCCCAGCGTTTACCACAAAATCCTGATCGACGTTGATGGTGATGGTATTTTCCGCCGAGTCGATGATGATTTCGTTCGCCTCGGTCTTGTCCCGGATGATGATCTGCTCCGCCCCGTCGGTATCGTCCAGGATGATCACGTGCCCGGCCCGCGACTTTAGCATCCGCATGTTGACCACACCACCGCTGGTCGCCTCACTGTTCGGCATAGGAGGGGCATCCGAGCCGTTCCAAAGCGCTCCAATGACATAGGGAAACCGAATGTCACCATGCTCAAAAGCGATCAAAACCTCGTCATTCACCTCGGGAATGATCAATAACCCACGTTCAGGACCCGCCATAGGCATCGCCAGGCGCGCCCACGTGCTCTCGTCGGTATCGGACATCCAAGGGAACTTGACCTTGACGCGACACAGATCGTCCGGATCGTCCACGTTGGTCACGACGCCGACTACGACGGACTGGAACAATCCCCGGCTCTGTGCCTCGCCCATGCTGGTCTCCAGCATGGGGGCAAATGTGTCCATCTGCTGCCCGGTTTTGAACTCGACCTCATAGTGATTGGTTTGCGAGCTGTAAAGGTGTCTGGCCTCAGTGACGGCATACGTGCCGCCGAAACGTTTCCCAACCCCTGCAATGTTGACGATTGCACCAGCCTTGATGTTTGGATTCCCCTCACACGATCCTTCCGCCTGGACAAAGCTGCGCTGGAAGGCATCCAGCAAACCCTGCGCCATGTCCTTGGCCTCCGTGGACACAGAGACGGGAGAGTTGACGACGACCAACTCGGCGGCGCCGAACGCCTTCTTTGCTGCGTCACCACCTCCGCCTTGCACACCTCCCTGATTATCGGTGCTGGATGGAGCAGTGACTTCCTCACAGATGGCTTCTTTATTGGATGGATCCCATCCCTGGACGATCACCTTGTCGACCTGGTGAGCCGCGTTTATCCGTGGCCGAAAACTGTACAGGTTGCTCCCCCATTCCAGGTCGATCTGTTGCCCTACGGAAGGCGGCTCTGCCTTGAAACACAGTCTTCCATCGTCAACGTAAACGTGGTACCCGACGCTGTACGCCCGCGTCTGCAAAAACTCCATGTCGGTCTGGTTATCCTGATAAATGTACTTGTGCGTGACCGAGGTGGCGTCGACGTCGGCCTGTAGTCCGGCATTTCCCGCTATCTGGCGGGCAAGATCGCTATCTGTCATCTCCAGGTATGTCATACGCTTCCGGCCACGATGAAGCCGGTGAGATTTGTCATATCCACGCACCAAAAAAATAGCCGCACCATCTCCAAAGTCAGACTCCAGAGACGTGATTTCTCCTTTGAAAATAGACGTGTTATAGGCCGTGACCTCGATTTCCTTTCCCGCGTCAAACACGTTGGCATCGTTCATCGCTTCTTGACTGGTGTCGTCGATGCGCAACACGACCATGTCGGGCAAATAGAGGGTACGATCCACAATGATTTCCAGGAGCTTTTCCTCGATTGCCGCGTCGAGGGCGCGGCCTCCCACCTTGACGGAGAAAATGGATGCGTAGGAAAATTGCTCCTCGTCGGACGATTTTGCTTTCAACATGTCCCTGCCCCCAAGTTTCTGTCCCAAAAGACCTACACTTCTAGATCCCACCTGGTATGGAGCGCGCGACCAGGCTCAGGCCTAATACCCCACAGTCCGCCACACTAGGGGAGCGGCACAAGCCGCAATACCTGCCCCGAATGCAACTCACGGGGATCTGCCAGACTGTTGGTCTCGGCGATGTGTCGCCAACAACCCGAATCGCCATACTCCTGGTAAGCGATCCAGTCTAACGTCTGCCCTTCCTCTACGACCCATACCTTCCTAGCCTCGCTGCGCGAGGTGGGGTTCTGAGGCGGCACCTGCTCTATCGTAAGAACCTCTTCAAAGGTCACATTAGCCTTTGCACGGATGGGAGTGCCGTCAGGCGCAAACATCTCGTACGTCACACTCACGCTGGTGGCAACCCCTTTATCAAAGTACAATTGGTCCTTTGTCACGCCACCCATTCCCCAGATCAAGCGGCAATAGGGAGGACGATCTTTCTGCGGAGATTCTTTGTCAATTTTCGTCAAAGAAAGCAAAAAGTCGATAAATGTCACCACATCCTTACCTGCCCCCGGAGAGGATGGACTTATTAAAGTCGTGTCGAACAAGAGTTCAACGGTCAAAGTGGCAGGCCCCACTCCCTTGAATGCATAGGAGGGGACCTCTTTTTTCGCCCCAGGTTTTTTCTCCCACTGGGTTGACCGCTTGTACACCAACTTTGTGGGATTGTACATACACACTATATTGCCGATGGGGCCGCCGCTATCGTTCAACTTGACTATCTTGATCTTTTCCACCGCGTTACTCGATGCCATCGCACGCCTCCTGACAGCTACAATACCTAGCGTATTGAACTTTTGCGCTCACGCTCTACGGCAAACAGGCGTCTGACGTGAGAATAAACTATCCGAGCTAGGTCATCTAAATCGATCTGGGTTGTACCAGGTGCAGCATCAACACTCGCATTGGAAGACCCCACGGTCGTAACCGTCGGTATCTCTTCACGCTGAACTTTCCCTGCTTCTTGGGACACTCCTCGCCGAACCAGTGGCAAGGGGGACAAACGCGTGTCCGTCCGGGCAGAGTCCCCCGCCTTCCTTTGCGCCGTCGCGCTGCTCGACTCGTGCCCGACCTGTGGCGTCACCAGAGGCGGGGGCACTTGTCCCCTTTCAGAACGCGGCAGTCTCTGGACGGACCTCACCACCATCGGTTTGGCCAGCGGCACTCGCAGCGGCTTGGCCTGCAACGCCTCTTCCTCCTCCGGCGCCTGCCGCTGCACCAGGGGCTTGGCCTGCAACACCTCTTCCTCCTCCGGCGCCTGCCGCTGCACCAGGGGCTTGGCCTGCAACACCTCTTCCTCCTCCGGCGCCTGCCGCTGTACCAGGGGCTTGGCCTGCAACGTCTCTTCCTCCTCCGGCGCCTGCCGCTGCACCAGGGGCTTGGCCTGCGACGCCTC
>Ga0315550_1000721_pt1 | contig 20499 bp, 18 predicted proteins | sample SalMarSW160190MG_2_FD_203100 | JGI IMG/M metagenome (GOLD analysis project Ga0315550, IMG submission 203100) | Salt marsh sediment microbial communities from the Plum Island Ecosystem LTER, Massachusetts, United States - Salt Marsh Sediment SW1601-90 ... | reverse complement strand
AAAAGATTCCTCACGAAGTATTGAATGCCAAGCAACATGAGCGGGAAGCAATGATCGTGGCGCAGGCGGGACGCCCCGGTGCTGTCACCATCGCCACCAACATGGCCGGCCGCGGAACCGATATCGTCCTCGGCGGCAACCTCGAGATGGAGCTCAAAGAGACGGGCGAGGACGAGGAGAAGCGCCGGAAAATCCGCGAGGAATGGGAACGTCGCCATCAGGAAGTGCTCAAGGCGGGTGGATTGCACGTCATTGGTACCGAACGTCACGAGTCGCGGCGCATCGACAACCAGTTGCGCGGCCGTTCCGGCCGCCAGGGCGATCCGGGCTCATCGCGTTTTTATCTCTCGCTCGAGGACAATCTGTTGCGTATTTTCGGAAGCGATCGGCTGTCCGGACTCATGCAGAGGCTTGGCATGCAGGAAGGCGAGGCGATCGAACACCCGTGGGTGTCGCGCGCCATCGAGAACGCCCAGCGCAAGGTCGAAGGTCGTAACTTCGACATCCGCAAGCAACTACTTGAATACGACGACGTGGCGAACGATCAGCGCAAGGTGATCTACGAGCAGCGCAACCGGCTGATGGACGTGGATGATATTTCGGAAAGTATTACCGCCATCCGTCACGACGTGATCAATCAGTTTGTCAGTCAGCATATCCCGCCCGAGAGCCTGGAGGAGCAGTGGGATATTCCCGGCCTGGAAGAGGGTCTTGATCGGGAGTTCGGGCTGAATCTTCCGGTCGCACAATGGCTGAAGGACGAGGAAACCCTCGATGAAGAAAATCTGCATGCGCGCATTCTCACCGAGGCCGACCGCCGGCATGCCGAAAAGACCATGGCCATCGGCCCCGATGTCATGCGACACCTGGAAAAGGCCGTCATGCTGCAGGTGCTGGACACACAGTGGAAAGATCACCTGGCGGCCATGGATTATCTGCGTCAGGGGATTCATCTGCGCGGTTATGCCCAGCAAAACCCGAAAGAGGAATACAAGCGCGAGTCGTTCGTGCTTTTCTCCAACATGCTGAGTCGCATTCGTCACGATGTGGTTAATCTGCTCTCTCATGTTCAGGTGCAGGCACAGCAGGATGTCGAGGCGATAGAGAGCCAGAATCGCCAGCCTCGCGAGATGCACTTCGTGCATCCGGTGATCGATTCGGGCGGACAGCCGGAAGAAGGTAAAGATGCCGAAGAAGTGGCGACGGCTCAAAGGCCGGTTACGCGGACTCAGCCAAAGATCGGGCGCAACGAACCCTGTCCCTGTGGTTCGGGCAAGAAGTACAAGCACTGTCATGGGAAGCTGGCATGAAACAGTGTCGGGTTTCTGGTTAAAAACCAGAAACCAGAAACTGGAAACTTGCAAAATGGCCGTTGGGTTAACCACTCTTCCCTCTCTTTATCACGTTTCAGGTATCCGCCTCGGAACTACCGCCGCCGGCATACGTAAAAAAGACCGGCGCGATCTGGTGGTGATTGAATGTGTGGCGGGTACCCGTGCCGCCGCCACCTTCACCCGCAACCGCTTCTGTGCCGCGCCCGTGACGGTGGCGCGCGAACACCTTGCCAGAACCGCTCCGCGCGCACTGTTGGTCAACACCGGTTTTGCCAATGCCGGCACCGGGAAACCCGGACTTGAAGACGCGCGCACCTGTTGTGCCGCGCTGGCTCAACAGCTTGGTTGTCAGGCCGACGAAATTCTCCCCTTTTCCACAGGCGTGATCGGCGAACGCTTTCCGCTGGAGCGGATCGTCGCCGGTCTGCCGGCTTGTCTGGCTAATCTCAATGAAAACGGCTGGGCGGAGGCGGCGCAGGGCATCATGACCACCGACACCGTGCCCAAGGGCAGTTCGCGCAAAGTCAGGATCGGCGCGCATACGGTGACGGTGACCGGCATTGCCAAGGGGGCAGGCATGATACGGCCGGACATGGCGACCATGCTGGCGTTTGTCGCGACCGATGCGGCCGTGGCGGGGGATACGCTCCAGGCCTGTATCTCGGCGGCGGTCAACCGATCGTTCAATCGCATCACCGTCGACGGCGATACGTCGACCAATGACGCCTGCGTGCTGCTGGCCACCGGTGCGGCGGGCAATCCCGCAATTGAGCGGGCGGAGGGCGACGCCTATGAGGAATTCTTGCGCGTCGTGACGGAAGTGTTTACGGAACTGTCGCATGCCATCGTGCGCGATGCAGAGGGTGCCACCAAGTTCATTACCATCGAAGTGCGTGGCGGCCGAAGCGAAGCCGACTGCCTTGAGGTAGCTTACACCGTCGCGCATTCTCCGTTGGTGAAGACGGCATTCTTTGCGAGCGATCCCAACTGGGGGCGCATTCTTGCCGCCATCGGAAGGGCCCCGATTGCGCAGCTCGACGTGGACAAAGTGTCAGTTTATCTGAACGATGTTTGCGTTGTGCGTAACGGCGCGCCGGATACCGGTTACACAGAAGCCAAAGGACTATCCGTCATGCGGCTTCCGGAGATCCAGATCGGTATCGAGTTGGGTGCTGGTTCCGCCTCCGCCCGTATCTGGACCTCTGATCTGTCGCACGATTATGTCCGGATCAATGCCGAGTACCGGAGCTAGTCCCCCGGTCAGCGTGGCGGTCGGTATTCTGGCGGATCGGGACAGGGTGTTTGTCACCCGTCGTTTTTCCGACAGTCATCAAGGCGGCAAATGGGAATTTCCCGGCGGCAAGATCGAGCCGGGCGAATCCACCTTCTCGGCGCTGAAACGCGAGCTCAAGGAGGAGCTGGGCATCGACGTGCAAAGCGCGGCGCCCTTTATGCAGATTCGACATGCTTATCCCGACCGCGACGTTGTCCTCCATGTTTGGCAGATCACCGATTATCAGGGCACGCCGCACGGCCATGAAGGACAGGAGGCACAGTGGGTTTCCTGCGCCGATCTCCCGCAGATGGAATTCCCGGAAGCCGATTGGCCGATTCTCCGCCGGCTCTGGCTGCCGGGACTTTACCTCATCAGTGACTCACGGCGTTTCGGCAAGGACGAATTCCCGGTTCAGTTGGAGCGCGCCTTGCGCGCCGGCGCACGACTGGTACAGCTGCGCGAGCCTCATCTGCCGCCTCATGAATACCAGGCGTACGCGAAACGGATTGCCGGACTGTGCCGCCGCCATGGCGCAAAACTGCTGCTGAATGCCGACCCGGAGTGGGTGACAATGTGCGGCGCGGACGGGGTGCATCTCAATAGCCGGCGTCTGATGGAATTGCAAAAACGGCCTTTGGGAAATGATTATTGGATTGGAGCCTCGTGCCACAACGCACAGGAACTGGAGCGGGCGGCGCACATCGGAGCCGATTTTGCGGTGCTATCGCCCGTGGCCCCGACAGCTTCTCACCCCAATGCGGTAACGCTGGGTTGGGAGTCCTTTTCGCGATTATGCGCCGGTGCCGCTCTACCGGTGTATGCCCTGGGCGGGATGCGTGTGCAGGATCTGGACCGCGCGCATCAGGCGGGAGCCCGGGGTTTGGCCATGGTCAGTGAAATCTGGGGAACAGAATCGATCGAGCGGGTGGTTGCGGCACTTGCAGCCGGCTAGTTTTTCTTACTTGTCGCAGCAAGCGAGAGATACCATTGATGCAGCCGCTCCACCTCTGCCTCAAGATGCTTCCGGTCCGAATTGTTGTCGATGACATCATCCGCTTTCTGCAGGCGCAGCGCGCGGCTTGCCTGGGCGGACATGATTCTGCGAACTTCCGGCTCGCTTAATCCGCTGCGCGCTGCGGTGCGTTGGATTTGGATATTTTCCATGGCATCCACCACCAGAATGCGGTCCGTGAGATCCGTGAAGCCGGACTCGATCAGGAGTGGCACGACGAGGACGCAATAAGGCGCATCGGTTTCCGCCAGTTTTGCCTGAACCGCTTCACGGATGCGCGGGTGCAGGATCGTTTCGAGACGCCGGCGCTCGTCCGCGTTTTCGAAAACGCGCTCACGCAGCCTGTTCCGGTCAATACGGCGATTGTTATCGAGAACGTCTTCGCCGAAGGCGCGGACGATCTCACCAAAAGTCGGTTGTCCGGGTTCGCTCAGGTGGCGGGCGATTTCATCGGTGTCGATGACCGGAACGCCGCGCATGGTGAGCATGGTCGCCACGGTGGTTTTTCCGCTTCCAATTCCGCCTGTCAGACCGATACGCAACATGGTTGCCGGCGATTCAGACCGTGAAGCGCGCGAACTGAAGATAAAAGCGTATCAAGGTATCGCCCCACATGAGGGAGATCCAGCCGGCAACGCACAGAAACGGGCCGAAGGGGATCGGCACCCGGCGGTCATGTCCGAAAAAAAGGATAAAGGTGATCCCCACTGCGGCGCCGACCAGCGAAGCCAGAAGAATGATCAGAGGCAGGCTTTGCCATCCCAGCCAGGCGCCCAGCGCGGCGAACAGCTTGAAATCGCCGTAGCCCATGCCTTCTTTGCCCGTTATCAGCTTGAAAATCTGGTAAACAAGCCAGAGTGAAACGTAACCGGAGGCGGCACCGATGACCGCCGATGACAGCGGCACGAAGACAGCAAAGACATTCAAGATCAATCCCACCCATATCAGCGGTAATGTGATGTCATCCGGCAGCAACTGCCGGTCATAGTCTATGAACGTGAGCGCGATCAGGCTCCACGTCAGGATCAGACCGGCCAGAGTAGCGGCGCCGAAACCAAATCGCCATGCGACGAAGGCTGAAAGGCTGCCGGTCAGTATCTCGACAAGAGGGTATCTCATGGAGATAGGCCTGCCGCAGGCCGAACATTTACCGCGCAGCCAGAGATAGCTCAGGACCGGAATATTCTCGAGTGCCGTGATGGCATGGCCACAGTGCGGGCAGCGTGAGCGGGGCAAGACCAGATCATATCTTTCTGAAAGTGCCGCCGTCGGTTGCTCCGGGTTGAGGAGTTCCTGGCACTGGTTTCGCCACTGGCGTTCCAGCATGACGGGAAGCCGGTGAATGGCGACGTTCAGGAAGCTGCCGATGGCAAGACCGAAAAGTCCGATGATCCAGGGAAAAGAAGCAGGGTAACTGCCAAAGAAGGCGGCGATATCGCTCATCGGGCGGCATTATGCCCGAAAGATGGCGAAGAATGGAACCGACGACGGAGATTAAACGGTGGCCGCAAGTTTGAAGATGGGCAGGTACATAGCGACAACCAGGCCACCGATGACGACGCCGAGGAAGGCCATGATGATCGGTTCGAGCAGGCTGGAAAGACCCGCGACCGCGTCATCCACTTCCGCTTCATAGAAATCGGCAACCTTGCTGAGCATCTTGTCGAGTTCGCCGGATTCTTCGCCGATGGCAACCATTTGTATGACCATGTTCGGAAAGAGGTTGGTCGTGTTCATCGCTGCCTGAAGTTGCATGCCGGTGCTGACATCGGACTTGATTGCCTGGGTGCCTTCGTAATAAACGCGGTTGCCCGCCGCGCCCGCGACGGAATCGAGCGCCTCCACCAACGGGACACCCGCAGCAAACATGGTGGCGAGCGTGCGCGCGAATCGCGCGATGGTGGCTTTTTTCACGATATCGCCGATCACCGGAAACTTGAGCAAGGCCCGGTCCAGGGTGTGTTGCATTTTTTCGGAGCGTTTGTACATGTAACTAATAGTAACCACCGTGCCGACAATCGATCCGATGATGGCCCACCACCAATCCTGGAACGCCCGGGAGAGGTCGATAACCATTTTGGTCAGCGCCGGCAGATCGGCACCGAAACCCTCGAACAGGCTTTCGAACTGAGGAATCACGAATACCAGCAGCACCGCGGTAATGATAAACGCCACCACGATGACCGCGGTCGGATAGAACAGGGCCGATTTGATTTTACCCTTGATGGCCTCGATCTTTTCCTTGTAGGTGGCGACTTTATCCAGAATGCCGTCCAGAATACCCGCCTGCTCACCGGCCTGAACCAGGTTGCAGTACAGGGCGTCGAAGTAAAGAGGGTATTTGCTCAGTGCCGGGGCCAGCGCGGTACCCGACTCGATGTCCTGTTTGACGGACATGATGATTTCCTGCATTGCCGGATTTTCATGTCCCTTGCCAACGATATCGAAGGATTGGGCGATGGGGATGCCCGAGGTCAGCATGGTGGCGAGTTGGCGGGTGAAAACGGCGATATCCTTGGTCTTGATTTTCTTTTTGAACTGAAAAGCGGCCTTGCGCTGCTTGGCGACCTTGGTCGGGTTAACGCCCTGGCGACGCAGGGTAGCGTTCACGTAGGCGACACTGACCGCCTCCATGATGCCCTTTACCTTCTTTCCCTGTTTGTCGACGCCTTCCCACAGGAAGGCATCAAACTTCGGTTTTTTGATCGCTGCTTCAGCCATAAGTTTATTCGTTGGTTGCCCGTTCGATTTCATCCAGACTGGTGACGCCGTCCATGACCTTCTTCAGGCCCGAACGTCGCAGGTCGGGAATTCCTTCCTTCTCCGCCTGTTTCTGGATGTCCAGTTGGTTACCGCCACGCATGATGATCTCGCCGATGGCGGGCGAAACCGGCATGACCTGATAGATACCGACGCGGCCCTTGTACCCATCGTTGCAGGCATCGCAGCCGACTGGGCCGTGGACCGTCAGTTTGCCCAGATCTTCTTCCCTGAATCCGGCCTTCAGCAGGGCGTGCTTGGGAACTTCAATGGGTTTTTTGCAATGTGTGCACAGGCGACGCGCCAGACGTTGTGCAATGATCAGATTGACCGCCGAAGCGATATTGAACGGTGGTACGCCCATGTTGGCGAGTCGGGTCAGCGTGGAAGGGGCGTCGTTCGTGTGCAGAGTGGAAAGCACCATGTGTCCCGTCTGCGCCGCCTTGATCGCGATTTCGGCCGTTTCGAGGTCGCGTATTTCGCCGACCATAATGATATCCGGATCCTGACGCAAGAAGGCGCGCAAGGCCGATGCGAAGTTGAGCCCCGCTTTCTCATTGATGTTGACCTGGTTGATACCCGTCAGGTTGATTTCCACCGGGTCTTCCGCCGTGGAGATATTGTTATCGGGTGTGTTGAGGATATTCAGTCCGGTATAAAGCGTGACGGTTTTACCGCTACCCGTCGGGCCGGTAACCAGGACCATGCCGTAGGGGCGATTGATCGCCTCGAGAAAGAGCTGTTTCTGGAAGTCTTCGAAGCCCAGTTTTTCAACGCCCAGCGTCGCCGAAGTGGGGTCAAGAATACGCAGCACGATCTTCTCGCCCCAAAGTGTCGGCAGAGTGCTGACGCGGAAGTCGATCGCGCGATTTTTCGAGATGCGCATTTTGATGCGGCCGTCCTGCGGGATACGCCGCTCTGCTATGTCGAGCCTGGAAAGGATTTTCAGACGCGCAGAGATACGCCCTGACAGGGCCAGCGGCGGGTTGGCGACTTCATGCAGCATGCCGTCCTGACGGTAGCGCACCCGGTAGGTTTTTTCGTATGGCTCGATGTGAATATCCGAGGCCCCACGGTTGATGGCGTCCATTAAAACCTTGTTGACGAACTTGACGACCGGAGCATCGTTGACACCCTCTTCGCCGCCGACACTGCCGCCTTCCTTGTCTTCCTCACCGGCGATGATTTCGAGGTTTTCGAGGCTGTCATCGCTCGCCAGATCGGAAAGGCTGGTGTCCTGGGCATCCAGCGTTTTCTCGATGATGGCCGCGAGCTTGTCTTCTTCAACGAGGATCGGTTCCGTGCCAAGCCCCGTGTGGAACTTGATTTCATCCAGGGCTTGAAGATTCGTCGGGTCGGCGACCGCGACGAACAGTCGCGTACCGCGCTTGAATAACGGCAGGACGTGATGGCGGCGGATGATCTTTTCATCCACCAGCTTGACCGGTGCCATTTCCAGGTCGATTGAATTGATCTCGAATAGCGGGATGCCAAAGTCTTCGGACGCCACCTTGGCGATCGTCGGACTGTCGATTTTTTTACTTTCGACCAGCTGTGTGACGAAAGAGGTTTTTTTGGCATGGGCCTCGGACTGGATGCGTTCTGCATCCGTCGGGCTCAGGAGATTGTCACGAACCAGCCTCAGCGCCAGGCCGCTCAGATTCGTTGCCGTGCTTGCGGTTGCCATAATGATGAAATCAGGTAAGCGTCACTGCTTTTGCGCTGAATCTTTAAAATATAGTTTAGATAACCTGCCAAGCCAAATCATAATTTCCTCCATTTTTTCAGCAATCTCTTGAATGAGATGTGTTTTCACGCCTACCATCTCACTGTATCTGTTGCTTGCGCTGAAATGATTCTCCCGCGTTTTGTATGCCGCCTGCCCGCACGAATATTTGCTGAGGGAAAGACGCCCGGTGGATGCCGTCTGACGAAGATACTGGGCGGCGGACGCCCAAAGCTAAGAATAGCCATAATCTCTCTAATCTCCATCACCGCCAGACATCCGGCCAAAGATAGCTGTTGACATGCGAATCCGCTTTATTTAGAATAATTCTAAATCGAGAGATCGATTGAAATGGCTTTTAGATTCATAATGTTGGCTTAACATATGACGACGAGAGGAGTAAATCATGGCAAAACTCAAAGGAAGCAAGACAGAGGGTAATCTCAAGGATGCCTTCGCCGGCGAATCCCAGGCGAATCGCCGCTATTTGTATTTCGCGGCCAAAGCCGATGTCGAGGGCTACAATGACGTGTCCGCCGTGTTCCGTTCCACCGCGGAAGGTGAAACCGGCCATGCCCACGGTCACCTGGAGTATCTCGAGCAGTGCGGCGATCCGGCCACCGGTCTTCCGATCGGCGCCACCTCCGACAACCTCAAAGCCGCTATTGCCGGCGAAACCCATGAGTACACCGACATGTATCCGGGGATGGCCAAGGCGGCGCGTGAAGAGGGATTCGACGAGATAGCCGACTGGTTTGAGACGCTGGCCAAGGCCGAGCGTTCCCATGCCAACCGGTTCCAGAAGGCCCTGGACACCCTGGGCAAGTAATTTCCGCACAACCCGCCGAGGCCGGTTGCGTTGGTCTCGGCGGACTTGCGGCTTCTCGAGACAAGGGAGGACCATCCATGACTCCGGTCGCTGAGGAACAGCGCGAGGGCAGTCTCAAGGCGCCAACGCGCCATGCGCTGGATTGGCGCAGCCCCGATTTCTACGACGAAGAGGCGCTGACGAAAGAGCTCGAACGTGTCTTCGATATCTGCCACGGTTGCCGCCGTTGCGTAAGCCTGTGCAATGCTTTCCCCACGTTGTTCGATCTGGTCGACAACTCACCCACCATGGAAGTGGACGGGGTAAAGAAGGACGACTACGTGCAGGTTGTGGATCATTGTTATCTCTGCGACCTGTGTTTCATGACCAAATGCCCGTACGTGCCGCCACACGAATGGAACGTGGATTTCCCTCATCTCATGTTGCGCGCCAAGGCGGTGAAGTTTCGCAAAGGCGACGTCAGGAAGCGTGACAAGCTGCTGACGAATACCGACATGGTGGGCAAGCTGGCCGGTATCCCGGTCGTGGTGCAGGCGGTGAATGCCGCGAACAAATCCGGCGTCATGCGCAAAATGCTCGACAAGATGCTGGGGGTTCACCCGGATGCGGTGTTGCCCGAGTATCATAGCAATACACTACGCAAGCGCGTAAAAGATCACCGGGGTGACGGCGCCGTCGCAACGCCGGCCGGACGCACGCGCGGCAGGGTGGCGCTGTTCGCCACGTGTTACGGCAATTACAACGAACCGCAGATCGGTGAGGATCTTATCGCGGTCTTCGAGCACAACAATATTCCGGTCACCCTGGCGCAAAAGGAACACTGCTGCGGCATGCCCAAGCTGGAATTGGGTGATCTCGAGGCCGTCGCCCGCGCCAAGGAGGCCAATATTCCCGTGCTCGCAAAACTCGTGGACGAAGGTTGGGACATCGTGGCGCCGGTACCCTCATGCGTGCTCATGTTCAAGCAGGAACTTCCGCTGATGTTCCCGGACGATCCTGATGTCGCCAAGGTGAAACAGGCCATCTTCGATCCGTTTGAATACCTGATGCTGCGGCACCGAGAGGGGCAGTTGAAAACCAATTTCAGCAAGGGGCTTGGAACGGTCTCGTATCACGTGCCCTGTCACTTGCGCGTGCAGAACATCGGCCTCAAGACGCGCGAGGTGTTGAGCCTCGTGCCCGGCACGAAGATCGAGACCATTGAGCGCTGCTCCGGCCACGACGGAACCTATGCCGTGAAAAGCGAGTTCCACAATATCTCGATGAAGATCTGCAAGCCCGTGGTAAACCGCGTGCAGCAATCCAAGCCGGATCATTATTCAAGCGACTGCCCGATGGCCGGGCATCAGATCGAGAACGGTCTGCAGGGTGACAAAAAACCAGAGCACCCCATGTCGCTTCTGAGACAGGCCTACGAAATTTAAGAGGATATCAACATGAATACGCAGATTTCCGCGAGCGAGAGGGCATCCATGAACAAGCTGACGCGCGACGACCTGTTTTCGCTAGAAAAGTATGCCGAGCTGCGACCGCAGTTCCGTGCGCAGGTCATGGCGCACAAAAAGAACCGCCAGGTGGCCATTGGCCCCAATGCCACGCTCTATTTCGAGGACCGGCTCACCATGCAGTACCAGGTTCAGGAGATGCTCCGCATCGAGCGCATTTTCGAGTCCAAGGGCATCAATGACGAGCTCGAGGCCTACAATCCGCTCATCCCTGACGGCAGCAACTGGAAAGCGACCTTCATGGTCGAGTTTCCCGACGTCGAGCAACGCCGCGCGGCCCTGCAGCGTCTCAAGGGCATCGAAACCCGTGTCTGGGCGCGGGTCGCGGGCTTCGAACCGGTGCGCCCGCACGCGGACGAGGACCTGGAGCGCGAAGACGAAGACAAAACCTCCTCCGTTCATTTTCTGCGCTTCGAGCTGACACCGGAAATGGTCGAGGCGGTGAAACAGGGTGCGGCGATCGCCATGGGCATCGATCACCCGGCCTACGCCCATCAGGTCGATCCGCTTCCACAAGCCGTGCGCGATTCTCTGGCGCAGGACTTGTCGAACTGATGAACATCTTTTTCGCGTAAGGTCAACACCGACCGGCGGACGGCGCGCATGCGCCTCGTACACGGCGCGCATCTGCTGTATACTGCGCGCCCGATGCGTGGAACCCATTGGTTTTCAGCTTTACGGATCGGAGGCAGCAGGCTCTCCATCGCTTGTTATCTGTTGTTCGCGGCGCTGGCTCTGGCGGCGCATCCCTTGCGCGCGGATAGCGACAATTACGGTGACGAATACGGCAACATTCATTTTGACGAAAAATACGTAAAGAAATGGAAGGAAAGCAAAGTCCCCATCCCGCCTTATCCGGATGACCGGAATCTTCTCCCGGTGCCGATGAATGTCACCGATACGCTGAAGATATACATCGACAGCCGCTCGCTCTCGCGCGCCGAGGATCTCGTCGAGCGCTATACACTTGTGGTGGAGAGCCCTTCGGGCGCGCGCAGCGTGTTCTACGACGGCATGCGCTGCGAGACCCGCCAGTACAAGACCTATGCCATCGGCACGGCCGACCACCGCCTCGATCCGGTCAGCGATCCGCAGTGGCGGACGATTCCCCGGGCGGAGATCAACGCCTTCCGTGACAATCTCTACCGTCACTACATCTGCGACGGCCACGCCTCGGCGCGCACGCCCGAGGAGATCGTGCGCTTGTTGAAATATCAATCTTGACGTATTTCCATTTACATTTTATCGGCAACCCATGAGCGCTGTTTACGATTCCTCCGCGATTGAAGTCCTGACCGGTCTCGAGCCGGTGCGCCGCCGTCCGGGCATGTACACCCAGACGGACCGTCCCAACCATCTGGCCCAGGAAGTGATCGACAACAGCGTCGATGAGGCCATCGCCGGACACTGCAGCGCGATCGACGTCACGCTGCACGCTGACGGCTCGCTCTCGGTCGCCGACAACGGCCGCGGCATGCCGGTGGACAAACACAAGGAAGAGGGCGTGTCGGGGGTCGAGGTGATCCTCACGCGCCTGCACGCGGGCGGCAAGTTTTCCAACAAGAATTACACCTACTCCGGCGGATTGCACGGCGTCGGCGTGTCCGTGGTCAACGCGCTGTCGCACAAGCTGGAAGTCACCGTGCGGCGCGACGGCAAGGAATATCACATGTCCTATGCCGACGGGCAGAAGACCTCGGAGCTCAAGGCGGTCGGCAAGGCGGTCAAAAAGGTCACCGGCAGCATCCTGCGCTTCTGGCCCGACGCGCAATTTTTCGACACGGTGAAATTCCACGTCCCGCGCCTGAAGCACGTGCTGCGCGCCAAGGCCGTGCTGTGCCCGGGCCTGTACATCAGCTTTACGAACGAATCCGACGCCAAGGACAACGAGGAGTGGCATTACGAAAACGGGCTCAAGGATTACCTCGAGACGCAACTCGAAGGCTGGGAATACCTCCCCGCCGATTCTTTTGTCGGCCACTTCAAGGGCGATGACGCTGAAGTCGACTGGGCCATCGTGTGGCTGCCCGCGGGCGGCGAACCGGTCATGGAGAGTTACGTCAACCTCATCCCCACGACCCAGGACGGCACCCACATCAACGGCTTCCGCGCCGGACTCACGGACGCCATGCGCGAATTCTGCGAATTCCGCGACCTGCTGCCGCGCGGCGTGAAGCTCGCCCCGGAGGACATCTGGGGGAAATCGAGCTACGTGTTCTCGCTCAAGATGCGCGACCCGCAGTTTTCGGGGCAGACCAAGGAGCGGCTCACCTCGCGCGAGGCCGCGGGCTTCGTGCAGGGAGTGGCCAAGGACGCCTTCAGCCTGTGGCTCAACCACCACGTGGCCGATGCCGAGCGCATTGCGGCCCTGGCCATCGAGTCCGCCCAGGAACGCCAGCGCGCGGACAAGAAGGTCGCGCGCAAGAAAGTCGGCACGGGTCCGGCCTTGCCCGGAAAGCTCGCGGACTGCGTGGCCCAGGATCTGTCGCGCACCGAGCTGTTCCTGGTCGAGGGCGATTCCGCCGGCGGTTCCGCCAAGCAGGCGCGCGACCGCGAATTCCAGGCGATCATGCCCTTGCGCGGCAAGATCCTGAACACCTGGGAAGTGGACTCCGCCGAAGTGCTGGGATCGCAGGAAGTGCACGACATCGCCGTGGCGCTGGGGGTGGATCCGGGGTCCAGCAACCTCGAGGGCCTGCGTTACGGGAAAGTCTGTATTCTCGCCGATGCCGATTCCGACGGTGCGCACATTGCGACGCTGTTGTGCGCGCTGTTCGTGCGCCATTTTCGCCCGCTGGTGGCGGACGGACGGGTGTGTGTCGCCATGCCGCCGCTGTATCGCATCGACGTGGGCAAGGAGATTCATTACGCGCTCGATGACGAGGAAAAAAAGGCGATTCTGAAGCGCATCGAATCGAACGGCACGCGTGCCCGGCCGACGGTGACGCGCTTCAAGGGGCTGGGCGAGATGAACCCCGGACAGCTGCGCGAGACCACCATGGACCCGCGGACGCGCCGGCTGGTGCAGCTCGAGATCAAGGCCGGCGACAGCACCCAAAAGCTGCTCGACATGCTGCTCGGCAAGAAGCGCGCCGCGGACCGCAAGAGCTGGCTCGAGAAAAACGGCGACAAGGCGGAGGTTCTCTAGTGCCGACCATCAAGACCGCCATTGACGTCGCCGCCTCGGCCGAGGTGGTATGGCGCGTGTTGACGGATTTCCCGTCCTATCCGAAATGGAATCCCTTCATCCGCTCCGTGCAGGGCGACGCCGTGGCGGGAAAACGGCTCAAGGTGCGCCTGCGCCTGCCGCACGGCCGGTCTTACCAATTTTCGCCGCGCGTGGTGAAGGCCATCCCGGCCACGGAACTGCGCTGGCGCGGCAAGACGTGGATCGAAGGCGTGTTCGACGGCGAACACGCGTTCATCATCGTGCCGAACGGCATCAAGGGCGTGCGCTTCATACAACGCGAGCATTTTTCCGGTTTACTGGCGTCGCTGTTCCTGGCTTTTATCGGCGAGAAGACGCACAAGGGGTTCGATCTCATGAATCTCGCCTTGAAGAAAGTCGCGGAAGCGAAATCCCATTGAATGTGAGTCGCGGGAAATACCCGCCGGATGTGACAAGAAGCTGGAAGAGAGCGGTAACGAAAGGAAAGTGATCCGATGGCAAAGAAATCAGCAAGCAAGGGAAATGGCGCTGGCAAAAAAACCAAACCGGCGCGCGGCAAGGCGCAACCGGTCGAGCGTTCGCGCGTCGCCTCGATCGAGCGTCTGCCGGTCGCGGCCTTCACCGAGAAGGCGTACCTGGATTACTCCATGTATGTCATTTTGGACCGCGCGCTTCCCAACATCTGCGACGGTTTAAAGCCGGTGCAGCGGCGCATTATCTACGCCATGTCGGAGCTGGGGCTGAGCGCCGCCTCCAAGCACAAGAAATCGGCGCGCACCGTGGGTGACGTGCTCGGCAAATTCCATCCGCACGGCGATACCGCCTGTTACGAGGCCATGGTGCTCATGGCCCAGCCGTTCAGCTACCGCTATCCGCTGATCGACGGTCAGGGCAACTGGGGCTCGCCCGACGATCCCAAGTCCTTCGCCGCCATGCGCTACACCGAATCGCGGCTCACGCGCTTCGCGCAGATTTTGCTCTCGGAGCTGGAGCAGGGCACGGTCGACTGGGCCCCCAATTTCGACGGCACGCTGGAGGAGCCGCGGATCATGCCCGCGCGCCTGCCGCACGTGCTGCTCAACGGCACCACCGGCATCGCGGTCGGGATGGCGACCGACATTCCGCCGCACAACCTGCGCGAGGTGGCCGCGGCCTGCGTGCACCTGCTCGAGGAACCGGACGCCGGCTTCAAGGACCTGTTCAAGCACATCAAGGGTCCGGACTATCCGACCGAAGCCGAGATCATCACGCCGAAGAGCGAAATCCGCGCCATGTATGAAACCGGTAACGGTTCAATCCGCGCCCGGGCCAAATGGGAAAGCGAAGACGGCGATATCGTGATCACGGCGCTGCCTTACCAGGTATCGGGCTCCCGGGTGATGGAGCAGATCGCGCAGCAGATGCAGCAGAAGAAACTGCCGATGGTGGAGGATCTGCGCGACGAGTCCGATCACGAGAATCCGACGCGCCTGGTGATCGTGCCGCGCTCCAACCGCATCGACCCGGTGGAGTTGATGTCGCATCTGTTCGCGACCACCGATCTCGAGCGCAGCTACCGCGTGAACCTGAACATGATCGGTCTGGACGGCCGTCCGCGGGTCTACAACCTAAAGGACCTGCTCAAGGAGTGGATCAAGTTCCGCATCGAGACCGTGCGCCGGCGGCTGACGCACCGGCTCGAGCGCGTCAGTGCGCGCCTGCACATCCTCGACGGGCTGCTGATCGCCTACCTCAATCTGGACGAAGTCATTCGCATCATCCGCAAGGAAGATGAACCGAAGCCCAAACTGATCAAGCGTTTCAAGCTGACCGACACCCAGGCGGAGGCGATTCTCGAAACCAAGTTGCGGCACCTGGCGAAGCTCGAAGAGATGAAAATCCGCGGCGAGCAGGACGAGCTCACGCGCGAGCGCCGCCACCTCGAAAAAACGCTCAAGTCCGCCAGGCTGCTGAAGCATCTGGTGCGCGACGAGATCCTGGAGGACGCCCAGGAGTTCGGCGACGCGCGCCGTTCGCCGCTGGTCGAGCGCGAAGCCGCGCAGCAGATCGACCAGACCGCGCTGTTGCCGACCGAACCGGTGACCGTGATCCTGTCCGAAAAAGGCTGGGTGCGCGCGGCCAAGGGCCACGACATGGACCCGAAGGCGCTCGACTACAAAGGCGGCGATCATTTCCTGCAGGCAGCGCGCGGCAGGAGCAACCAGTTCGCGGTGTTCATCGACTCCACCGGCCGCACCTATTCGCTGCCGGCATTCAAGCTGCCCTCGGCGCGCGGCCACGGCGAGCCGCTGAGTTCCAGCCTCAATCCGCCGCCGGGCGCGAGCTGGGCCGGGGTGATGATAGGCGCACCGGAGGATTATTATCTGCTTGCCAGCGACGCCGGTCATGGGTTCATCGCAAAGCTCGAGGATCTCATTTCCAACAAGAAAGCCGGCAAGGCGGTGCTCAAGCCGGTCAAGGGCGCGAAGGTGCTGCGCCCGCAGCCGGTGTCCGATCTCGCGAAAGATTTGCTCGCGGCGGTAACGACGACCGGCCAGATGCTGGTGTTCAAGGTGAAGGATCTGCCGCAGATGCCGAAGGGCAAGGGCAACAAGATCCTGAACGTACCGGGCGCGAAGTTCGCCAAGGGCCAGGAAGCGCTTGCCGGCGTTGCTGTCTTCGGTGAGGGCAAGACGCTGGTCGTGCACACGGCCAAGGGCGAGCTCAAGGTCACCCCGGAGGAAGTCGATCTCTACGAAGGCGATCGCGCCCAGCGTGGGTCGCGGTTGCCGAAGGGATATCAGGAGGTGAAGGGGATTGAGGTGAAGGAATGACGAGATCTTCCTCCTCCCTGTGAAGGTAGTTTTGTCGTCACCCCGGCGAAAGCCGGGGTCCAGGTCTTGAACAACAAAGCCGCCCTTTGGGCGGCTTTTCATTTTAAAGTCTGGATTCCCGCCTACGCGGGAATGACACCATGGTTGGCTCTCCGCTTTCGCAGGGATGACAACAAAGTGAGAGCTTGCTGACGCAGGCCGCGTGCCAGCTTAACCCCCCGAAATCAACAACTTCAAATCATGCACGATATCGCCCGCCTTGGTGGCGCTGAGGGCGAGCAGGCGGGATTTGCCGGTGCCGTCGAAGATGAACACCGCGCTGCTGTGGGTCACGAGGTAATTGCCCTGGGTGTCGGGCTTGTCGCGGCTGTAGGCCACGCGATAGCGCTTGGTGAGGCTTTCGAGCTGGTCGTCGCTGCCGCGCAGTCCGACGAACTGCGGGCCGAAGGCGGTGACGTACTGCTTGAGCACCGCCGTGGTGTCGCGCTTCGGGTCGACGGACACGAACAACACGCGCACCTTGTCGGCGTCCGCGCCCAGTTGATGCAGCGCCAGGGACAGCGTGCCGAGCGTCGCCGGGCAGATGTCGGGGCAATGCGTGTAACCGAAGTAGAGCAGCACGATCTTGCCGCGGTAATTGGAGGCGTTCACGGTCTGTCCGTCTTGATCGGTCAGATTGAACTGGAGCGTCGGCATCAGCCCGTTGATGTCCTGCAACACCCAGTGCTTCGGCTGGCTGCACGCCGCCAGACCCGCCATGAGCGCGATGGACATCAACGCCAGCCAGCGGCGTTGATGCAAGGTCCCTATTATCCTGCGCATCACTGCGTCTCCGCGCCTTTCACTTCGAACATGACGCGTAGCGATTTATGATCGGCAAATCGCAGCGTGATCGGCACTTCGTTGCCCACTTTCAGCGGCTTCACGCGATTCATCAGCATCAGGTGGTAGCCGCCGGGCGCGAAACGCAGTGTATCGCCCGGCTTGATCTCGAGGTTCCCGGCCGGGACCATCATCGACTTGCCGTCCTGCTCGATGCTGCGATGCATGTGGACCATCTTGAATTCCGGACTGGAGGCGGCGGTCAGGGTCACCGCTCGCTTGCCATGGTTCGCGAGGTCGAAGTAACCGGCCAGCGGCAGGTCGCCCGGAAGCAGGCGGATGCGCGCGTTTGTCACCGTGACCGCCGGCGCCGCGAATACCGTGGAACAGGCTAACAGGGCGGCGAGCGCGCCGGCGACCAGGCCGGGCGCGTTGCGGCGGCGTCGCGACGCACGGCGGGCGACAGGGTATTTCGCTGTTGGCGGGATGGGTAATGAAGACATGGTGTGCTCCTTTTATTTTGTTCCCGCGCCGGTTGCCACGGGTTGTTTCAGGGATACTTCGCGCTTGTCGCCCAGGATATAACTCAGCACGACCAGCGAGGCAATGACACTCATCATGGCGGCCGGGATCCAGGTGAGCAGTCCGCCGAGCTCCTGGTCCATGAGCGGATCGATCGCCCAGGCGCGCCCGCACACGTTGTACACGTTGTAGATCTCCGAGTGGCTCAGCGCGATGTACGCGCCCGGGAGGATTTGCAGGATCATGACCCACCACAGGATCATCAAGCGCATCGGATAACCGATGTTGGCATGCCCCTGCGCGCGGCGCGGGGCGATCATGAGCCACCAGAACAGGATGCCATCCAGCGCCATGCTCCAGTTCATGATCTTGTAGCGCGTTTCGCTGAGCATGGCGGTGAAATGAACCGCCGGCGAGAGCCAGAAATAGATCAGCCCCACGAACAGGGTCGGCGCGACGACCGGATGCTGGATGAAGTCGTACAGCTTCTGCACCAGCGGATGGCGCCAGAACGGCAGCAGCGCCCGCTCGCGCCAGCGGTTAGGCACGCCGCGCGCCATGATGCCGAGCGGCGCGGAAAGCGCGATCAGCAGCGGGGCGATGTGATGCAGGATCAGATGCTGCAACCGGTGCACCCAGAACATATGCGACGATATATAGTCGATGTAGGTCTGGAGCACGGCGTAGATCAGGAGGACGCCGAGGAAGAACGCCAGCGGTCGCCAGAACCCGGTGGGCTCGCCGGCGCGGCGGGCCAGCACCAGGCCGCGGGTATAGGCCGCGAGCGGCAGCAGGCAGGCGAAGAGCACCGTGGGCGAGAACTCCCAGGGCTTGAGGTAAGCGATGATCTGCTGCATGCGGCGGCGGTTTCAGGACGATTGCGGGGATTAGACAGGGTTATTGTATAAGGTTGCACGCGGCGAAGGCTAGTGAGGTACTGATCGAGTCCGTTCGTGGTGAGTTTGTCGAACCGCGAACGGAACCCTTGGCCTATGAATTCCGGCATTTATCGTTCGCACTTCGACAAGCTCAGTGCGAACGGCGTACTTACTTCAGAGCTTCCCCGGTTTGGTACGGATAAAAGGCGCGACGTGTACAATAGCTCCCATGCCGGACACGGGAACGACGAACAAAGCCACCCTGGTTTTCGTATACAACGCCGACAGCGGGGCGCTGAACGCGCTGCTCGATATCGGCCACAAGATCGTCTCGCCGCAAACCTATTCCTGCAATCTGTGCGCGATCACGCACTCCACCTTCAGCATGCGCGGCGAATGGAAGCGCTTCGTCGGCGGGCTCGGGCTGCCCGTCGAGTTTCTGCATCGCGATGAGCTGGAGGAACGTTACGGCGTGCGCGGCGCCGTCTTGCCGGCGATCTACCTGAAAACCGACGGCAAGCTCCAGGAGTGGATCGGCCGGGGCGAGATCAACCGCTGTCACGCGCTGGATGATCTTGAGAAGCTGGTCCAGACCCGCCTGCAAGCCGTCGGCGCCCGGTAAACGTGTAAAATACGCCGCATGCGCATCGCCGCGATCCTCGAATACGACGGCGCCGGATTCTCCGGCTGGCAACGGCAGACGCATGCACGTTCGGTGCAGGGCGCGGTCGAGGAGGCCCTGTCCGCCGTGGCGGACGAACCGATCCAGGTGACGGTCGCCGGTCGCACCGACGCGGGCGTGCACGCCGTGGCGCAGGCGATGCATTTCGATACCCGCGCCGTGCGCAGTGACTACTCCTGGGTGCGCGGCGCGAACAGCAAGCTGCCGCCGGAGGTGGCGCTGCTGTGGGCCGGGCCGGTGGATGACGGTTTCCACGCACGCTATTCCGCGACCGGCCGGCACTATCACTACGTCATCCTGAATCGCCCGATACGCCCGACCTATCTCGCGCGCCGCGTCACGCACGAGTACCGCCCGCTCGACGTCGCGTCCATGCGGGAGGCCGCCGGATACCTGCTGGGCGAGCACGACTTCACCTCCTTCCGCTCCACCGACTGCGAAGCAAAAAGCCCGGTGCGCGAGTTGCGCGCGCTGGAGGTCGCGCGTCACGGCGAGCTGGTGCATATCCGTGTCTGTGCCAACGCCTTCCTGCAGCACATGGTGCGCAACATCGCCGGCGTGCTGATGACCATCGGCGCGGGCGAGCGTGAGCCGCTTTGGGCCAGGGAGGTGCTCGAGGCGCGTGACCGCGCGGCCGGCGGGATTACCGCCGATCCCCGCGGGCTTTATTTGCGGGAAATCGAGTATCCGGAGGAATTCAAAATCCCGCGGCTTTCGCGCGATGTGGGCCTCTGGTAAGCTCGCCGCCTCCCGGAGGGCACATGCGTACGCGCGTCAAAATCTGCGGCATCACCCGCATCGAGGATGCCATGGCCGCGGCCCAGGCCGGGGCCGACGCCGTCGGCTTCGTGTTCGATCCGAAGAGCCCGCGCCATATCCATCCCGACCAGGCATTGAAAATCGCCCGCGCGCTGCCGCCGTTCATCACGATCGTGGGCCTGTTCGTGAACGCCGCGCCCGACACCATCGAGGGCGTCCTGGGTCACGTTCCGCTCGATCTGATACAATTTCACGGCGACGAAAAACCCGAACAGTGCCGCCGTTATCACCGCTCGTACATCAAGGCCATTCACATGCAACCCGACATCGACCTGCACGAGAAGGCGCGCCTTTACGGCGACGCCACCGGACTGTTGCTCGATAGCTACGTCGCGGACGTGCCCGGCGGTTC
>Ga0315550_1000720_pt1 | contig 20501 bp, 19 predicted proteins | sample SalMarSW160190MG_2_FD_203100 | JGI IMG/M metagenome (GOLD analysis project Ga0315550, IMG submission 203100) | Salt marsh sediment microbial communities from the Plum Island Ecosystem LTER, Massachusetts, United States - Salt Marsh Sediment SW1601-90 ... | reverse complement strand
AGTGGAGGTGAACAACAAAGAGTAGCAGTATCACGAGCACTTCTAATGAATCCTGCAATTATTCTTGGTGATGAACCTACTGGTGACTTGGATCAAGATACTTCTACTGAGATAATGAATTTGTTTGTTTCAATTAATGAAAATTATAAACAGACATTTCTTGTTGTTACACATTCTGAATATATCGCTTCTTTCTGTCATCGCATTATACGAATAGTGGATGGAGAGATTGTTAATCAAGGTGATGAAAAAAATGGCTGATTCAGAAATTAAAAAGACTCAACTTCAAGAGCAATTTGCTAAGATGACAATGGGTGTTCTTATTAACAAGCTTGATAGAGATTCTTTTAATACTTTAGTTCGAAAAATTAAAAAATTCTTGAAGAAATTTGTTTCTTCTACTAAGTCTGGTTCATTAGAATTTCTTGAGGTTAATTCTTTTCTTTTTGTAAGGTGCAATATCCCTCTCAGTTCAGTTGAATCAAGTGAACAAAGAAAAAATTTGATGCAAGAGCTTGAAACAATTATCCATACCTACTGTAATAATGAATGTAATAAATATTCAAAAGCAATTAGGAAAAATGTAGAAATAAAAGATATCACTAATATTTTAGCAAATTTAGTTAAAAGTTCGGGATCTTCTACAAGTAAAGAAATTATTTCTGAAATATCAAAGAAAACAGAAGACATTGATGATAGAGTCATAGAACGAGTTAGTGATGTTCTTCAGAATACCTTCTTAATCATATGGGACTTTCCTGATGACTTTCCAGATATAATCATGCTACCTGATTTTATCTTAAAACGTGATATTAACGATAAGACATCGGGTGTTTCGTTGCGAACCATTGCAGAAAATCTTCTTATAGCTCAATTTGGTAAAACTTGTGCTACTAATCTTAAACCAATCTTGGAATCAAATGAAGTTGCAATTGATCTTCTAGGGAATTTAGTTCTTGACAAAAATAACATTCAATTACTAGAAGAACAAATGAGTGATAAGCTTTGGAGAACTATAAGAGTTATTTTTGGTTTATTATCCTCTACACAACAATCTATTTCAGTGATCTTAAAACAACTTAGAAGAGTTTCCGAAGTTACAAAAGAGCTAAGAATAGAAGTTGAAAATTTAGATTATAATCCTTTAATGGATTATTTGATGTTGGTTGAATCATTGACACAGTGTGAAGACTTGACAGCTCGTTTAAATCATCTTCAAATGAATGTTAAAAAAATATTTCGTGAATTATTGAACACTATTAATAAGTACAAAGATTTACCTGAAAAAGAAATAGATCAAATCGAATATCTATCTGATATTTTTACACAGACTCTAACTGAGATTCAATTACTAAAATACTATGCAGATAAATTTAGGGATCTAGCATATTTTCAATCTGTTCCTAGTGATGTTAGCATTGAAACACGAAAGAAGCTTGATGTAGATGAAGATTCTATACTTAAAGGAGTATCACTCTTTAAAACTTATAGACTCGTAGGTTCAACTGTATATGCTTTACGAGGTGTAGATATAGAAATCAGAAAGGGAGAGATGGTTGCAATTATTGGACCTTCTGGAAGTGGAAAAACAACGCTTCTAAACCTTTTATCTGGACTAGATTCACCAAATCGTGGAGCAGTATTTCTACTTGGAACAAATCTCGAAACAATGACTGATTCAGCAATTTCTATGTTCCGAAGAAAAAATATGGGATTTATTTTTCAATATTATAATCTCGTTCCTCAATTGACTGTTCTAGAAAATGTTATGCTTCCAGGATTGATGATAAGAACACCGAAAAGAGAAGTAAGAAAGAGAGCAATAGAACTAATAGAAGAAGTTGGTCTTGAACGTTTTAAAAACCAATATCCAATTAAACTATCGGGAGGACAAATGCAAAGAGTTACAATTGCCCGTGCAATGATAAACAACCCAGCTATAATCTTTGCAGATGAACCAACTGGGGATCTTGACTCTCAAACTGGAAAGGTTGTTATTGATTTGATTAGCAGATTCGCAAGAGAACAAGGTACAGCTGTGATACTAGTTACACATGATAAAAGTATTGCAGAGACATGTGATAGGTTGATTAAGATTGGTGACGGAAAAATAGTTGTTACCTAAAGTTTTTTTCTTTCTATTTTCTCTATTTTCTTTTTCCATCTGTAGAATTTCTCAGGACTTTTAGGATAATGTTTTGAGAGTTTTTTTATCTTTTCTGAAAGCAATAATCCTTTAGCTACTTTAATTAATAATTTTGGTTTTCTCATTCCTTTGATTACTTTTTGTAAAATAGGTAGTTTTACAGATGTAGAACTCATTATAGCATCTAGATCTTCTTGTGAAATAATGCCTTTCTCGAAAAGGAAAGAGAAATCACTGAAAGGAACAGTAGCAAGTAGTTTGTGAACAGCGATCCCCAATCCTCCTTCATATCCGTAGTAATCCCATATCTTGAAGTTATATTCCCACAATGCTCGTTCACTGCAATCATTGTTCCTGATAGCTTTCTCGATAACATCTGTAGCATAATACGCACTTAATAATGCTGGACCATGGCCTTCTCCAGAAATTGGATTTACAAGAGTTGCTGCGTCTCCACAAGTTAAGAAACCGTTACAAACCATAGAATAGAGCGGTAACCTACCTGGTAAAGTGTCTCCTGCTGCATCTAGAATTGTGGCATTTGGAAAAATCTTTTTTCGTATAATCTCGAGAATGGCTTTTACATTAGCTTTTTTGTTATCCTCATTCAATAACCAACCGACGCCTACATTTAACTTGCGTTCTCCTTTAGAGAAAATCCAGAAGTATCCCGGAGGTGGCATTTCATCATGATATTCTATCCTCATCTGATTTTGATATTCGTGAGGATCATCTGTTTCAATAATCTCTCTATAAGATACAATTGTCTCTGAGTTTTTCAATTTTTTAGGAAATTTATCACAAACAGTATCAAGTATTCCTCTTCTTACAATGCCAGTAATCCCAGAACAATCCACTGTAATCTTAGCATAAATATTTATTTTCTTTCCATCTTTCTGTCTAATCTTACATCCAGCGACATTATTTTCTTGAATTAGTGTACCAATTACCTTATGTTCAGGTTTGAGTTCTATCCAAGGATAATCTTTGAGGGAATTAATGAGTCGTTGTCCATATTTTAAACGGTCGATAGTTTGAGATTTAAAATTTAAAGAGAGTTCAAAATCGCTTACTGGACGAAAATGAGCTGTTTTTAAGTTTTCTGATATCTCGTCTCCATAAGGTTGTTTTATCCCACAGAATTCATAAAGTTTTCTTGTGGAATTTGGAGATAATGCATCACCGCAAGGTTTGTATCCAATTCGATTTTTTGGTTTTTGATCAACTAAAATTGTAGAGATGTTTCTCTTTCCTAAATTAATTGCTAAACTTACGCCTGCAGGTCCTGCCCCAACAATTAGAACATCAGTGTTTAAATTTAAACTTCTCATTCAGCTATTATTATTATACCCTAAATAAAAATCTTTCAGCAAGAATTGAAATTTAAATAGAAGCTATATCTTAAATAGAAGATATCTCTCCATTTCTCATTATGTCTCCAAATCAGAAAACATCATTCTACCTCGATTTAATTAAGAAATCTCATGCAGCATTCCGCGAATATTTAGTACATTTACCTGAAGATATCTTAGATTGGAAAGTAACTGATCTAATGTATTCATCAGAATGGATAATTAAGCATATTATACATGATCAAATCTGGATTGTTAATGTAATCATAAAAAATGACAAAGAGAGTTTTCATTTTGAAGATAAATCTGATAGTTTGATGTTGGAAGAGTTGATTGAAGAATATGATAAAATGGTCATAATGGCAGAAGATAACCTCTCCAAACTAGATGATAGTCAGTTGGAGGAAATGAGAAATTACAAAGATTATACTATCTCTGTGGAAGATTGGTTATATGAATACATCTTTCATCTTAATCAACATAGCGGAGAGCTTGGTTTTATATTAACTGCTTGGAAAAGAAAGAAAAGATCCTTATCAGAAAATTAATCTGCTTCCATTAGTTCTTCTGGAGTAAAAGGTTCGATATGTATTACAAGATCTCTGAACTGGCCACTAGACTCAAGTTTTGTTTTTACCTTTTCAGATATTTCATGAGCTTTACGAATTGATAATCTAGGTTCTACCAAAATATGGAAATCACCAGTAAACATACCTAATACCGAACGTAATCGGATTATATGAACTTCTTTCACTTCTGGAAAAGAGAGTACAATTTGTCTGAGTTCTTCTTTTACCTCTTCTGAAGGTCCTTTATCTAATAATTCAGGTAAAGACATTTTTGAAATTTCATATCCTGTATAAAGAATCAGGGCTACTATAACAAATGCACATGCTGGATCTAACCACCAAACATCAAATTGAGTACCAATATAAGCAATAATAACAAAAACTGAAGCTATAGCATCTGTTCTGTAGTTTTTTGCATTTGCAACATAGACTGGTGATTGTATCCTTTTACCAATCTTTAATAAAGCCAATGAGATGCTTAATTTCGCTACTAATGATATTATTGCAGCTATCAATATCCATATCTCTAATTTGTAAGGAATTGCACTTATTAAACGCTTAATCGATTCTTCTGCTATAAAATAGGATGATACAACCATAGTAAATACTATTACCAAACTAGATATTTGTTGAAATTTTTGATGCCCAAAAGGATGATCTTCATCTGGTGGTTTTCTACTAATTCTCTCACCTATTCCAGCTACGGTTGCAGATACAATATCCAGAACAGAATCAAAACCATCAGCTATAAGACTTATTGAACCAAAGATAAAACCTATTAGTAGTTTAAGTATAATAAGTAAAGCATTAACGCCTATTGAGAGAATATTTGCGATTGTAGATAGGTTTACTTTTGACATTATATCCTCTTTAATTTGTTATGATTAAATACTTTTCCGGAAGAAAAAGAGAAAAAGAGGTTATTTACCTCCACTTATTTTTAAGTCTTTGAGTAACATCCAAGGTGCTTGATGACCATTGCGATTTTCAGTTTCTTTACTCAGATTTTCTATCTTATTATAGATGTCAAATACTGTGCTTCCAATAACAGTATTTTTCACAGGATACAGTATTTCACCATTTTTCACAAAAAATCCTTGATTAATCTGTGCAGAAATCTGAGGATTACTTCCTCTAGAACCTATCGGAGATCCTATCAAAAGAATACCTTCTTTTAATTCTTCTAGCAAATTATCTTTAGAAATCTCACCAGGTGCTATATTGAGTGTATATGGTGCAGGTCTTGGTCCAGACGAAAAAGAACTTCTTGAAGCATGACCAGTATTTTCTAAACCTACTAATGGAGCTGTATAAGAGTCTGTGATATATGTTTGGAGAATGCCATTTTCGACTAATTTTAGTTTTTGAGGTACAACGCCTTCATCATCAAATGGTGCTGAATCTGTTCCACCAGGATAGAAAGGATCATCAGAAATGTTTAGTTTATCATCAGCAATCTTATCACCAATTTTATCTACAAAGAATGCTGTTTTATTGAAAACACTAAAGGCATTAATCCCATTCGCAAGTATTGGCTCGATTGTACCATATGTACTATCAGGATCAAGTAAAACTGGAAGAATAGCTGTATCTATTTTTTTAGATCCAAGCATTTTTTTAGCTCTTTCTCCTGCGACTTTTCCAATTTCTTCATACTTAAATTTGGAAAGTACAGTAGATGCATCATAATAATACGCATTACCAATGTCATCGCCTTCCTCTATTTTTACACCTAAATAACCACCTACTGATGATTGTGTTGAGGTTCTATCAATTCCCTGAGAATTAATAATAAATCTCTTTCCATAACCTGTGGTAAAATTCCCGCTTATTATTGCATCATCTGTAATTTGAGCTTGTTGGATAGATTGTAGTATCATTTCTGTAAATTCTTCAACATCAATATCAACGACTGCTTGATCAAATCTATCTGGAATATCAGGTGATGGTTTATCATCAAATGGTAATGAATTAAAGTTTGGATCAGGAGGGCTAACTTGAGCTAGTTCATAAGCGTCTTTTACACAATTCTCAATACTTTCTCTCGTAAAAATAGTAGTAGAAGCCATCCCAAGAGACTTATTTTTAATTATTCGTATACCTAAACCGGAATTACTGATATCTGTAAATCTTCTTATAGCTCCTCTTTCTACTTGAACGCTTTTTGCTGAACCATAAAGTGTGTAAGCTTCTACTTGATCTGCACCTAAGGATAAACCATGATTTACTACAAATTCTGCTAACTCGTGAAGATTATCATCAAATGACATCAATTTGTACCTCCAACTACTAAATCTGAAACACCTAAATTTGGCCCTCCACCAATTACAGGTACCCATTGTCCTCCTTTCCCACAAGTACCTTCAAAGGCTGGTTCCCACTCTTTTCCTATAGCATAAGTGTTCTGTAAGACCTCAAGTGTCATACCTGACATTCCTACGTTACCCATCATATCAGAGATCTCTCCATTTTCAATAAAATAACCTAATTGACATGTGAAATAAAATTGTCCTTTAGCTGGAACAACATATCCACCATAAGAATCTTTGAGATAAACGCCATTTTTAGTAATTTCTGCGATCTCATCTAAGGTCATATCTCCATTATCTACATAGGTATTTCCCATTCGAGCTTGAGGAGCTACATTGAAATTCATTGCTCTTCCAGATCCATTAGGCTCCATTCCTAATGCTGTTGCTGTTTCTAAGGTGTGGAAATATTCTTTTAAAATCCCATTCTCAACTAAGGTTCTTTTTCGTGCTTTTGTACCTTCTGAATCATATTCAAAGGATCCTCTTAAGTTAGGAATAGTAGGATCATCATATACATTTATCCCTTCAACACCTACTTGTTTGTTCATCTTTCCTTCTAGAATCGAGTTCTTAGCAATAATCCCATCAGCTTCACAAGCGTGACCAAAAGCTTCATGGATAAAAACTCCTGTTAATGATGGATCCATTATGATGTTCATCTTTCCTGAAGGTGGTTCTCTAGCCATCAACAATTTTTCAACTAAAATTGCAGATTTTAATCCTTCTTTCTCAGGGTCCCATTTTTCAACTAGTTCCCATCCACCAGCTCCTCCAGTGGAATCGAATACATTTTGCATTTTTACTCCTTGTCTCCCAACAATGTTTTTAATTAATCTTATAACATGTGTCTCATTGCTAACTTTAGTTCCTTTATTATTTACAATGATTTCTTTGCTATGCGATTCTTGATAAGATGAGGAAGCTTCTACTATCGAATCTGAATATTCTCGTGCAGTTTTTTCTGTCTGTACTATCTTATCGAACTTTGTTTCTTTGTCTATCTCACGTGGATCAATTTCGATTTTTGTCGAACCACTTCCCTCAAAAACCCAATCGTCACCAATAATTCTTTCTTGTTTTGTATATTTGGATCCTGCACGAGCCATTTTCATTGCTTTATTAACAGCTTTGAGGATAGATTCTCTATCCGTTTTCACAATTGTTGTAAAACCCCAGAAATTGTCAATTAAAGCTCTTACAGCTATCCCTCCTGTTGTTTGATTACTTACACTATCAAACCTTCCATTTCTTACTGTAAAAGATTCTCCCATTGCATAACCATAACGAATATCGAGAAAATCTCTATTAGAAAGTTGAATCTTATTTATAATTTCTTCTAAGGTGTCTAACATACGTTTCTTCGTTTTTCTATTGCCATATAAGGGTAGTTATACGACAACAATAAAGTGTTTAATTACACTCGAATATCTGATGGTTCACCACATTTTCTGCATTTACCATCTTTACCTAACTGTTTGATTTTTACATTATAATAAACTCGTTCAACTAGAGTTGATTTACAATGTTGACAAAATGTTGTATTAATCTCTGAATAAGGTAAGTTACCTGTATAGACATATTGTATACCAATTTCCTCAGCAATTTTCTTTGCATTAAGAATAGTTTCTACAGGAGTAGGAGGAATGTGTTGAAGTTTGTAGTGTGGATAAAACCTGCTAAAATGAACAGGAACTTTTGTATTGAGATTGTCTTTAACCCATTCTGCAAAAGATTTTATCTCTTCAGGATTATCATTAAGAGAAGGTATTAGAAGCATTGTAAGTTCAACATGAGTTCCAGCTTCAAACATAGTTATAACGTTCTTTTTTATTATTTCAAGACCCGGAAATCCAGTTACATCCTTATAAAATCGTTGTGTATACGCTTTGATGTCAATATTAGCAGCATCTATTATTGGTAAGAGTTCTTCTAAAGGCTTTTCATTAATTAAACCGTTTGAGACTAATATATTGCCAAAACCGTTCTTGTGAGCTAATTCCCCAGTGTCTCTAATCCATTCAAAGTTAATAAGTGGTTCATTATATGTGTAAGCTATTGTATCACAACTGTTTTTTTTAGTAATCTCTATTGCGTTTATTGGCGTTACTGTAATGAGATTATTACTTTCAGCAGTTATTTGACTTATACTCCAATTCTGGCAATAAGCACAATGTAAGTTACAACCAGCAGTACCAAAACTCATTGTGTTTGTTCCAGGTTTATAATGAAAAATTGGTTTTTTTTCTATTGGATCAGCATGTACTGACGTAAAAAGATTGTATCCCAAAGCATAAAGAACTCCATCAATGTTTTTTCTAGCTCCACAATCCCCTAAGCTATTTGTTTTTATTACACAATATCTTGGACACAACATACACCGTACTGTTTTTCCCTCTCGTTTTTCGTAATATTCTGCTTCAAATAATGTCAAATGAATCACTTAACAAATCATATACTGATATGCAAGTAGAAAGTAGTATATTTAACTATAAATATGTCGATAACCGGCTTGAACAAAAAAATCGTTTTGTTTAGAATAAAATAAATTTTTGTTGAATGCTTAGTCTTAAAAGGAGAAAGTCATCTATTTACACTTAGACAAATTCATTTTGAAGAAAACAATTTTTAGAGGATTTAAAATGGCAAAAGATAAAGCTAAGGAAATTAAAACACGTAGATTTTGGATTAATCCACATGTTCATTGTGGATGTGATTGTGGAACTAAAACAGATGAACATGAAGAAGGTTGTTCAGATGCAGAAGGAGAATATAAATTAATTTATGAGTTACCTGGAGTTAAAAAAGAAAATATCTCAATTAAGGTGGTTAAAAACGGATTACGCTTAACTGCAAAACGAGATCAATATGTTGAGTACATAAATGAGTATCCATTCCTGATGGAAGCAGATCCTGATGCAACTGTAGCTCATTATGATGAAGGTTTATTAGTAGTTCATGTTCCAATTATTGGCGAAGATCCTTTTAAACAAAAAGAATCAATTGAAATACAATAAAAAATCCAATAATTTACTTTTTTTCTATTTTTTATATACTATAGTTACTCAAAGTTAGATAACTCCTACCACAAGATAAAAAAAGTAGAAAAAACGTTTTTAAGTGGTAAAATAGCTAATGAGTAATAATATACCTTCTAAAAACACTATCTTAAAAGATTTCAATATTATTAAATTGAAAAAAGGGGAAACTGTTAACGTTTCTAAAGCTTTAGGCTCAAGTAAGAGACTAGCTATTTTGCAGCATCTTTCAGAAGAAGAGCTTAATCTATCAGAAATCGCTGAAAAAATTAATAGTACTCCTCAAGCTGTTTATCATCATCTCCAAATCTTAGAAAAATCCAAATTAATCTATGTTGTCAGAGAAGAGAACATAAAAAACATGGCTAAAACAATTAAATATTATCGAGCAAGCTATCAACCTGATGCTATAAATTTGATCTTTTGGGCTCCTCTTGATGAGATAGAACCTACTGAACTTCAATCTAGAGTACCTTTATCTGAACGTCCTATTCAACGAATTGTTAGAAAAATGGCAAGCAAAGTATTTACAGATGTGAACGAATTTAAAATCGAGCTCCTAACTTCAGTAGTTAAAAACATGATAGATTTTACTCATGAATCTATGAATTCTCTGAAAGAAGAATATGGGCTTGAGATTGATGAAAAACTTTGGAATTTAATTGTATTTTTTTCTAATCTTTCTGTTTTGAATGCAGTTAAAAAAATGTCCGAAGATGAAAAATCTCGAGAGAAAACTGGTGATTTACTCTCACTTTTATATGAAGAATTAAACGAATTATAGTGTTTCTTCGTTTTTTCTCCCATTCACCTGTGATAGAGAGAAATCTAGCGTTTTTTGGCTAGAAGTTTGTAGATCTTTTAGTTCCACTCTGACTCCTAATCTTTGCACGTCTCTTAGAGCTTCTTCTAAATACTGTTTTTTATCAATTTTTGTAGGATCTGCTAAAGAAGGGTGTTTAGCACGCTTATAAATTGCAGAATTGCCTTCCATTATTACAAAAGGGAATCGTTCGTATTCTTTCCAAATTTCATTGATGTTCAAATCCATTCTAATTGCAAAATCCTCAAGTGCTCCAACAGCTGGAGTCTTTGATTTGTAATTTTTTGGATTTCTTCTGATTGGTCCTAAGATAGTTGTTTTATCGAGTAAGTCTTGCCCAGTAGTTTGTTTAAACTCTAAACACAAGTCAATAACTCTTCTTCTTGCCTTCTCGACATTACCATCTTCTAGAACACACTGGAGAGCTTCTATTTGTACATCTCTTGCAAAAGGAGATGTATCACTTCTAATTGCTTCAAATCCAACAATTGTTAACTCTCCAGTCACTGTACTAATGTAACTATAACGCTTCTTTGTTTCAGGAGCAAAAATGATTCTTGTCGCTAAATCTACAAATTCTAGCTCCATTTCTTTAGGTAATTTAGACTCAAAATAATCTAAAAGTTCTGTAACTTCAGGTACTTCTTCCATCGAAAAAGGTTTACCATTTTTTACTTTCTCTGCAGTATCAAATACTTTGTTCTTATTCGCTAATTTGATGAATATACTGTCTGTATCACCATAAATCGCTTGACATTTGCCATCAGAGAACTCCTGTGTCCATTTGTCTACTCTCTTGATATAATCCTTAGCAATACTTGTTATAGCATTTGATATCTCAGTATCATAAAACCGACTTCCAACATAATTATGACTCCCATAAAGAGAATTTGCTGTAACTTTAAGAGCACTTGATTTAGTTTTTAGTTTATGTAATTTTACAATTAAGTTCTCTTTTTTCTTTGAATCTTCAAATGTACGAAGATAAGTCTCCAAATCATAAATTTGTTTTTTGATTTTTTTTCTTTCTTCTAATAATCCCTTCATCATTATTCTTAAACCAGTATCAGGTTTCTCTCGAAACTTCTTTTCTGGAAGTGCAACAGAACCATTATACGCTTCGCCTCCAATATTGAATGCAACCATGATTGAAGGGAACATAGAACGAAAATCTGCAATCAGAACCGCTTCATGAAGTGTTCCTTTTGGAACAAGAACAAATCCACCAATAGCTAATGATCGTGTACTTTTCCGATAAGCTAATTCTTTTCTTGTAGGTTCTGGAGGAATTAGAGTATTTTTATGATACAAAACTCTAAAAAGTTGAAATTCTCCTAAATGTCTTGGAGTAGAGTAGATTCCTTCAGATGGCCGAATTCCCACTAATTTTATGACTTCTAACCATTCTTCCATACCCATCTCAAAAAAGAGTGAATGTATTATATTTGCATCTTTTTTACATAGCGTTTTTAATTGTTTAACTTGTTTATTTTCTCTTTTTATCACAAGATTATACCACAATTCATTAACTTGTGCATATCCCCCACCTCTTTCGATATCTAGGAGTTCTTTTGAAAAATCTGAAAGACTTTTTTTTCCAGTTCTTGTACTTAACCATCTTGTACTTTTGACTAAATCATATGTGATATAACCAGGTATTCGATAACCAAGATAACCAATTGGTTCTTTTATTCTTACATCTTGATAAGGACTTAGAATCTCAGAGTCCAATCCTAATCTTTCCATTCTAGCTAAGAGATAAGGAAGTGTCACTTGATTTCCATTGAATGTAACTATAACTTCGGGCGATATCTTATGAATCTCGTTTATTAACTCTGAGATTAATTTTTTCTCATAAAAATCATCATCTTTTTCTAGGATAAAGTTCTTGTTTTTAGTCTCTTTATCCGATGTTCCCCATGTAATGCTAGCACAGATAATTCTGTTCTCTTTATCTTCAAAAACACTTGAAAAATTCTTTATCTTCTTGCCTTCTATTGTTATAGAATTTATAACTAAACTTAAAGACAAAATATTTATGGGAAAATCTATTACATCATCAATTAGTTTTACATTTTCAACATTTGTTTCGACTAGCTTAAAATCCTCTCCATCAGAAACTTCTCTAAAGTTTGAAACTTCTATCCAATTCAATCCTTTAATGTTGTTATCTATCAAGAATCTTGAAACATAAGAAATATCGTTTTCATAGCTCTTTATGTTGATTTCTCTGAGTATCTTACTATATCTTAGGATTCTCCAAGGATTTCTACCAAGGATTTTTTGGAGATAAATTGGTCTATTTTGGTAATATTTGTTTTTTGTTAAAGAATAATGATCTTTTATCCAATCCCCAAATTCTTTCTCAGTATACAATAGACTCTGAATAGCATCTGTGGTTTCGGGTACATCATCAATATAGAAATAAGGGTAAAAACCACAAACATGTATTATTATAAGCTTATTTTCTGCAGTTTTTCCTCTGATTCTTATTACAGGCTCCTCATTCTGTTTTTCCTTCTTCTGAATAAAGAAATCGATGTCGATTATAACACATTTGAGTGAATAAGATTCTGTAGGCATCCCTGTATCACACTTGAGATGAGCTGTATATACTATGATATCTTTGCTGTATTATTTAAAGTCTTTTTAAATAACAGAGGTTATTTTTTGATTGTACTTGCTAAAGAAACCAGTTTTTTATATATAAATTCGTTAAAATTAAGAGTTAAATTTTTAACTGATTAGTGTATGTTTATACTGTTGATTGATATATGTCAGCAAAAAGATTATCACCTGATGTGTACAAGAACTTGCAAAAACTCAAATTATCTGCAGACACAAAGAGTGGGACAGTCGAGGAGACAATAACTTTAGAAAAACCATCAGAAAATGACGATCCAAGGCCAGACTATTGGTTTATTCTGATGCTCTCTTTTGGACAAAGGTCAGGATATGTTTATGATAGAAGTGGACTTCATATTCCTGAACCAGATACTTATGTTTATAGTGTCGAACTATGGAAATTCAAAGGTTCCACATTAAAAGGTGTAGAAACAGTTTCTAATAAAGTCGATTTTGATGAAGCATTAAAAACCTTTCAACAACTCAGAGAAGAAATCACCTCTGAAGGATTTCATATAGTACAATGATGAGATTAAAAAAGGAAAATAATTGCAGTGCTTATTGAGGAAATTATAATTCCAATTCCTATAAGTATTAGCTTTTTCGGTTGATACAGTGGTTTTTTAAGATGACCTAAACTTGGATTTTCTTTCTGGATAAGAATTATGTTCGCAAATAAAGCTAAAGCAAACAATACTGCAATGACTATTATATTAATAAATATCTCCCAGAATTCAATTGTTTTTTCAAAATATGCAATACTAAAACCATAAATGGGTGTAAAACCTAAATAAAATAGCAGTATTTGCAGAATAGTCTGAGCAGCAAGAGTTTTGTTTCTTTCGATTTTTAAAGTGAAGAGAATTGACTTTGCTGTCAATGAAATGACAACTATAATCACAAATATTGACAATCCTATTAGTAAAAATCCAAAAATGCTAAAATATCGATAATACCTTAATTTGACTAAACTTGAGTAAACGTAGGTATGTCCTAACCCAAGTAAAAACGCATAAACTACCGCTCCCAAAGGATTCAAGGTTTTTGGTTTTTTTATAATGGGAGCTTTTGGTGCAATATCTTCTCCTAAAAGTGCCAATTATTTCTCCTCTGAAGGTTCTTTAGCCAATTCGTTTTCGCGTAAATACCTTTCTGCTGCTCTTATAACTTTTCGTGTATTCTCAAAAGTGAGCATTTTTAAAGCTTCTTCATATTTAGCCCAGTGAAAACCTATATGCTCTTCTGATATTATCACTTCTTTAATGGGAGATATACCTATTAAATAGACGACTGTTTTTTTGATTCTTTGGGATCCTCTTGAAAAATAGTACGTTATTTTGTGTTCAAATTCTTCTAAAATAGATATTTCTTTGATTCCAGTTTCTTCGTAAGCTTCTCTTAAAGCTGCTTGCATAACTGTTTCATTTTCTTCTATACGGCCTTTAGTTAGTCCCCAACGATTTTCTGTTATACGACTACGGCCATAATTTAGAAGGAGGTAATGACCTGAATTATATATAACAATTCCAGCAGACCTCTCGAGTTGCATAGTATCATCAGCGTTTTTATTAAAGTTTTAATGCTTTATTAATAAGCTTATGGTTTCAATACGATAAGAAGCAATGTTTTTATTCTAAATAGGAATTCGATATCTGATGATACATCTCACAGCTTTTATGGATATGGAAACAGGTTTGGGAAGGACAATTTATGATGATAATACAATACAAATAAGCGAAGAGCTAATCTGGCCAATGATAAGTGCTTTGAATAATTTTGTAGGTGAGTGTACTGGCAGTGAAAGATCTTTAGTTAATGCAGCACTTGAAGATATCAAAATATATCTTTACTCTCCTCTTGGCGAAAATAATCCTCTAAGATTTGTTTTCTTTACCGATCTTTATGATAACAATTCCTATCTTGAACTTAAAGGACAAGCAATTTTTGAGATATTATCTCCCTTTATATCATATGAAACATATAATCCTCCTCCTGATATCGCATTTAGAGTGCAAGATATAGCTCGTTATACGCAAACTTTCCCAATAAATGATGTGAAGAAAGAATTTTTAGAGCAAATTTTAAGAAAAATCAGATATTTAGAAGAGGATGAAAAACTCTTTGTGGCTGATTTGTTTATTGGAGATATAGATCAAGGAAAAGTTTTGAGTCTGATTGATAAACATGAATTGAGAGAAAAAAATAGTCTAATTCTATTTTCTGAGCTACTTACAGCTTTTTCAATAGATAGTAATATTTTTGTTAAGTCTTCAATTACTGAAAAGGAAAGAAGTCGATTGGTAAGTATGCAAATTGACTCATTAGGAATAAGTGAAGGTTGGTATCTCAGACAGTTAGTAAATAATAAAAGCGATTTTTGGTTAGTTGGTTATTTCTTCTTTAAACCTGCGTATGAAGAACAAATAAGACTTCTTTTAGATGAAATCAGTGATGAAATATCAGATATTCTTAATTTGAAACTTGAAAAACGACCATTTTAAGAAATAGATTACCCATCGATTATTTTATCTGATTTTTCTTCTTTTAATGGAAATTTCCAAGCCATAAGAAGATTAAATGGAAATAGAATTAAGCTTATGATGAAAACTGCAAGAAAATTTACTCTTGCAATTATCAAACCTGCAAGAGCTGAAGTTGGGAGAAATCCTAAGCTATGTAATCCTTGGACTAAGCCATATGCTTCAGCTCTACGATTTTTATCGAAATTCGTTAGAATTGACAAAATACCAGGTATCCAGAAAGCAACACTTGCTCCTAATCCAATCCATCCTATTATAATAATATATAATCTATATTGAGGTAGTGTGAAGAAAGCAATAATATTAGCAGCGAAGAACAGTCCTCCGGAGAGTTCACTCAAAAGAAGAAGTTGAACTTTTGAGAGCTTATCTGATATTCTAGTAATAGGAATGAAAAAGACTAATGTGCTCAAATTGAAAACTAACTGAATTATAGCAATATTTCCTTCATTAAAATCATATTGAGTGACTAAACTACCCCAAAAAATACTCAAACTCAATCCCCAAGTCAAAGCATCTAAAATGAAAAACGCAATAGCATATGGAACTCCTGGGTTATGAAAAATTTCCTTCAAAAGAATGAGATTCATCTCAATATCCCTATAATATGTCCCTTTCTGCTTCTCTTTATTCCTTCTCAGTATTAAGAAATACGGGATAGAGAGATAAAGAAAGATAGTTTTAAACATTTGAATAAACATTTGATAGATAGCTTTTAGGGACTGAAGAAATTGGACAAAAAAACCTGGATGAAAATCCTTCACTATATGTGGTTCTTTTAACGAAAAAAGTTGATAAATACATAGAATAAATCTAAAACCAGCTAGAACAAAGAAATATACCCAAATATCAATTTTATTGGTAAAAATTCTAATTAGAAGAGGACCTATCAATCCTGTAGCATAAGCAGCCATACTGATTAAACTAAAAGAAGAAGCTGTTTTCTTCTTTTCAGCACTCTCAGCAGTTAATGCACTTATCGCTGGATCACCAAATCCAAATCCTAAAGAAACAAAACTCATACCAAGAAAAGCCACAGCTAAAGAGTAGGTAATTGGAATACCTTGTCTAATGAATTTTGGGTAATCAGTTATCTTAAGAAGAAAACCATCTGAAAAAGAGTAGAAGGAAATTGGTTGGTTTACAGGTAGAATGCCTGATATTCCTAATAATATCATTGCTATAGGAACAAAAAGCATACTGCCAACTATCACTCTTTTACGACCAATTTTATCACTTATTTTTGCTCCAAAAATCATCGGAACAACTTGGATTAAAGAAGCTATTGTCATTATAATTCCAAGTGCTTCTTCGGGACTTTGATATTTACCAGATGCTTCTATTATTTTAACAATAAAAGGTTGCAATATAACATTGTAGAAGCCAGAGAATAGACCTAAAATAAGATTGGAAATCACCATGACTCGAATATTTACTTTTCTAGAAGGGTGAAGAGCAATCTCATGAAGTGTCATGAAGCATCTGAAAGTTTGAACTATTAAAAAGTAATTGATGAGTATATATTTTTGTTAAAAAGATATGTTTTATAAAGCATTTACCTTTGGTAAGCTCATGACAGAATATTTAGATACACCTATATCTTGGGGATCAGAAATGATTAATCATTTTGTCCCAGCTAAATATAAAAACAATACAATATTTTTACACCCTCCAGAATTTTCAAAAAATCCTATGTTTGAGGGAACATTAGAAGAAGCTTTAATGAGAAAATTAGCTGATCCATTTGGCTATAAAGTCTCTTTTGATAAACTCGTTGAGCAAAAATATCAACATGGAAAACCTATAGTTTTTGTTGTAGATGATTATACTAGACCCAATATTCATACAAAAATAATATTACCTTTAATGCTGAAAAAAGTTCTTTCTTTAAATGTTAAAAAAGAAGATATTAGAATTTTAATAGCTACAGGTACTCATCGATTACCAAAAGAAACAGAGTATACTAAAATTGTTGGCAATCAAATTTATGAAGAATACAAATCACAGATTGTTGCACATAATTGTGATGAAGAAGGTGTTTATATCGGCGAAAGTGACGTTGGAACTCCTATGGAATTTGATAAATTAGCTTTTGAAGCATCTATATTAATACCAATGACTGATAGTGAATTACATTACTTTGCTGGAGTTGCAGGTACAATTAAGGAAATCTGTCCTGGAATTGCTAGTAGAAAAACTGTTAGGCAAAATCATCCTAAAATGTTTGATAGAGAGCTTGGTTTTGTTCCTGGTTGCAAACTAGGGGGGACAAAAGAAAATCCAGTAATAACTGATATCAAAAATATGGTAAATATTCTAAAAACCAAAATTACTATTTTTGGAATTGACACTATAGTAACCGAAGGAAAAATTGTTCATATAAGTGCCGGTGACCTCGTAGAATTACATAATGAAGCTAAAAGACACATTGTCGATATGAGAACTGTTAGACTTCCTAAAGCTGGAGGAATAGTAGTAAGTGGAATGCAAAGTTGGGGAATTAATCTGTATCAAGCAGGAAAGGGAATTCATGCAGCTTGGAACGCAGTTAAACAGGATGGAACAGGAATAATTATTGCAGTTGCTCCTTTACCTGATGGTGTGGGTAACGATAATTATGAACAAGTTATGAAAGAGACTGGTGCTATGCCTCTTCAAGAAGGTCTTGAATATATTCTTGACAATTATTGTACAACTAAAACTTTCAAAATTGGTAACCAAAAACCAGTCGATACAATGCGAATTGTCAAATCAATAGGTGAAGGTAATTTGAAAATTGTTTCTGATTGGGATGCAGATCAACTGCGTAAATACTACAGAGTAACTCCAATTAAAGAACCAAATGAATCTCCTGTTGATGCACTGAGAAGAGAGATAACTAATTACATGGCAGAAAATCCCGAAGAATTAATTTACATAATGGATGATCCTGGATTATATGTTATAATCCAATAGGATAATTCCTTTTTTTATTCTATTTCAAAAGTGTCTTCTGGCCACATTCTTTCTATTACATCATTATTGCATTTCATACATAAATTCTTTTTTTGTATTATCCCATCTTTATCAGTTGTAAAATTCTGTATAAGACCTCTATCGCAAAGAATAGCAGAATTACAGTCAGTACAATAGAAATATCTTCCTTTTTGTTTAGGTGGCCATAAGTATTTCCTACAGGATTTACATCTATCTTTAAAATCACAAGTTAGATGTTGAGCTATTATCGTCATTGTTAGCTCTCCTTTTTCATGATCCAATCATGATAGGCACGTTTCTTTTCTCGTTCTTTTCTTTCGGTTTCTTCGTCAGATTCTCCCATTTCTTTCTTGAATTCTGCCTTGATTTTCTTGCTTTGTTCATCAAAATCCCATCTTTTCATCGATAAACCACAATCTAGACAGACCATAAACGGGGCTTTATATTTGACTTCTCCACCGCAATCAGGACATCTTGCCAGTTAAATTCACCTTCTCTTAAATCAAAATAGGGGTTCATGTTTTAAAAATTAACGCTTTGTGTCAAGAAAACTCGGTTTTATTTTTTTAGTAAAAAAAAGTTTGGTGCACACACCGGGATTCGAACCCGGGTTCGAGCCGTGGGAGGGCTCAGTCCTACCTCTAGACTATGTGTGCTATAATTATTTTGTGAGATTACCTTTTAATTTTTTCTTTCTTATCGAGAACAACTTACTCAAATGTCTAACTCATCTGATTAAGTATTACTGCAATTGTTTCCAAGAATATTTTAATCTCTTCTTCAGTGTTATAAAGATGTGTTGATATCCTAACTATATCTGAGAACTTTAACTCATACATAAACAAATGCGAACATAAAGCTCCGCTTCGTACCTGAATATTTTTAAGATCTTCCAAGATCAACGCAAAATCATGAGCTTCAATTATCTCGCTTCCAATTGAGATAATAGGTCCGTATTCAGCATTATTAATTGTATTAATTTCTAAAACTTCAAAATCTGACAAACCTCTACTAAGAATCGATCTTAATTTTCTTTCATGTTGTTCAATTTTCGATAATCCTACTTTTGATAAAACATTTAAGCTGTTGACCATAGCTGAGATATTTGCACAATTTAGTATTCCTGTCTCAAATTTGGATCCTGATGAATTTAATAAATAGTATTTTTCATCTAAAGTGATAATAGAACCTCCACCAACAATTAAGGGATCCATCTCTTTATATATTTCTTCAGTAGTTATCTGAAATGCTGTACCTGGAGGTCCTAAGGCCCCAATACATCCCGATGAAATTACTATATCTGGCATAATTTCATTAAACATGATTTCTTTATGTCCGATTGCATGGCTGATATCTAAAATGAATGTTGCTTCTATATCTTTACATATTTTAGTAATCTGAAACCAATCACGTTTAACGCCATTAGTTGGAGTTAAAGAAGAAAGCAGGAGAATGTCTTCTTTTGACTTCAACTTCTCAGTGATTCTATCAAGCATATCAACTTCATCTTGTGAATTCAAATAGTCAATTTTTGTTCCTTTATCATTGTGCATTTTAATTGCTGGAGCTATGACAGAATGCTCTTCTAGAATGCTTGTAACTATTCTTCTATTTCTCATGTCTGGAAGAGAGTATATCGCATTTGTCAAAACAACCTCTCTAGATGGAAAAAAAGAAACTTGAACTGGTTCCACTTTGAAGAACTCTGATAACTCTCTTCTTCTCTCTTCTAAGATTTTGTTAGCTTGAAAAATTTCAGTGTGCATCCCACGAACAGGAACACCTCCCCCCTTACGATAGTACTCAGAGATAATTCTTATAGAAGAAAGAGGCATCTTACCAACAGTTGCTGAATCTAGGTAAATTTGATTAGGTTGTAGATTGAATTCAATTCCAAAATGCTTGTTAGATGACATTTGCTTTTCTTTCTTTCTCTAATTTATATTAAAATCTTCCTTGAGATAAAACAAAAGCTTTCTATATTTAATTAAGAATAATTGATTGGGAATGATCGAAAGGCATTTGGTGAAGCTTTTGCGGTGCCAGGAAGAAGCTAAAGAGACCCACTATCAAATTTCTGACATAATAGAATCCAATGTATCTAAAAATATCTCTATATCTTT
>Ga0315550_1000719_pt1 | contig 20521 bp, 17 predicted proteins | sample SalMarSW160190MG_2_FD_203100 | JGI IMG/M metagenome (GOLD analysis project Ga0315550, IMG submission 203100) | Salt marsh sediment microbial communities from the Plum Island Ecosystem LTER, Massachusetts, United States - Salt Marsh Sediment SW1601-90 ... | reverse complement strand
AAACGGGGTGTAAACTTCCAGTTCCGATGTTCCTCCTTCAGTTATGTTCTGGCTAAAGCCTGAAGGGATAACTATGAGACCAGTGAGGTTTGATTCTTGAACATAGTTGAAGGCTTTGGTGAGATTATGATCGTCAAGCTGAACAATTTTTGCGTTCCAATCTGTAAGATTAATCCTTAGGCTTTCAGCAACTGGACCTCCATCAAGATCCATCACTGCTACCGAAATCTCACCCATGCCTTCCTCTGCCGCCTCCATGGAGAATTGAATCGCGAAACCCATGAGTGGAAACATTATCAAGGGAATAATTATCATGGGAAGGAGAATTTTCGGGTCTCTGACTAGCTCCTTGACTTCCTTTACAATAATGTTGAATAATCCCTTAAGCAAAGCCAACTACCTCCCCAAACACTTCTTCAAGGTTAACCGCCTTATATTTTGTTTTGAGTTCTGCCGGAGTGCCTTCAACAACGGTTCTGCCTTTATCTAGGAGAGCCACCCTGTCGCAGAGGTACTCAACTTCCAGCATGTTATGGCTCGAAAGAAGCACAGTTACGTCATGTTCTTTCGCGTACCGTTTTATGATTGTTCTAACGTGAACAGAATGAAGGACATCCAAGCCGCTGTTAGGCTCATCAAGAATCGCCAGCTTAGGTTTTGTCATTAACGCCCTCGCAACGAGAAGCCGCCTCTTCATACCCTTGCTGTATCCCTTCACTTTGTCCCTTAGGCGTTCTCCTAACCCAGAAATCTCGGAAGCCACATCAACCAAATCTTTCACTGCAGCTTTATTGTTAGCTCTGAAGCTTGCCATGAAACGCAAATATTCCAGTCCTGAAAGATTTTTGTAGGCTCCAGCTTCCTCGGGAAGATAGCTGATGAGTTCGCGTACCTCTGAAGCGTCTTCAACCACGTCATGACCGAAAACAGTTACTGTTCCTGAGGTGGGTAATAGCAGTGTGGATGTGATTCTGAGGGCGGTTGTTTTTCCTGCTCCGTTGAGTCCGATTAAACCGAAAATTTCTCCCTTCTCTATCTTGAAGTTTAAGCCGTCAAGGGCTCTGACTGACCCGAAAACTTTTGTTAAGTCCTTTGCTTCAACTGCGACGCTCACGGAAACACCACCAATGTTCTCCGATGTAACTAAAGAAGCATCTTCAATAAATCTGCTTTTGTCACTATGCCAACAACCTTTCCCTTCTTCGAAATCAGAACCGCCGGATAAACCTGTAAGAGGCTTGCGATCAACGGCAGCGGAGCGTCCTCTCCAACTTGGGGAAAAGCTTCCTCCATGACATCACCCACGGAACGCTTGGATATCTGGGATAGGTCTTTGCCTGCGGAGACCTTTCCTATGATAGTTTTCTCCGATATGCTTCCCACAGGGTGCTCTCCGTCAAAGACTGGAAGCTGAGAATAGCCGTACTCCGCCATGGTCTGAACTGCCTTTGACACCGGATCACTCTTTTGGATTCCTATAACTTTGCTGTGCAGCACCTCTTCGGCGCGAACCTCTGTTTCTGTCTGCAGCCGCTCCAGCGCATCAAATATGGCTTTAACTTTGGTGTAGGAGGGATCGATTTTCTGGGATTCCAGTTTTGCGATTAATGACTGGCTTACTCCAGCCAACCTCGCAAGCTTTTGTTGGGTTAGCCCCAAAATTTTTCGTTTCTTGGAGACTTCTTCAAGTGAAGGTAACATGCCATGAAATTTGCTGGGCGGGTTTAAATTCTTTTTGGAATAATTTTTTCAGTAAAATATTAAAATGGTAATGACGTTTGCTATGTTTCATAACCTACGAAGGGTGCTATAGGAGCTAACGGAAATGGCAATCCCAAAAAAAGGTAACGGGCGGTCAATAGCGGAGATTAACCAGAAAATTAGATCTGGCGACGTTCAGGTTTTGACCGCTGAAGAGATGAAGAAGCTTGTGGAAAGCAGCGGTGTGGAGGTTGCTTACAAGGAGGTTGATGTGGTTACAACCGGAACCTTCGGAGCCATGTGCTCTTCAGGGGCAATAATAAACGTTGGGCACGCAGATCCGCCCATCAAAATACAGAGGGCATGGATAAACGATGTTGAAGTCAGCCACCCCGGCGCGGCGGTTGACCTGTACATAGGCGCCACCATGATGTCTGAAACAGAGCCTTACGAGTATGGCGGAGGGCACATCATAGAAGACCTGATCGCAGGCAAAGAGGTTGAGTTGAGAGCCACCTCCCAAGGAACAGACTGCTACCCCAGAACCAAACTGGATACCACCCTCACCAAAGATGACCTGAACCAGTTCTATTTACTGAACTTCCGCAACTGCTACCAACGTTACGTCTGCGCCACGAACAGCCGTGACGAAATAATCTACACCTACATGGGCAAGCTCTTGCCCCGCTTCAGAAATGCCAGCTATTCCGGAGCCGGAGAATTGAATCCGCTGATGAACGACCCTGACTACGAAACCATAGGGGTTGGAACACGCATATTCTTGGGGGGAGCACAGGGCTACGTTATAGGGGAAGGCACGCAGCATGACCCCACTAACAGGTTTGGCACGATGATGGTTCGGGGAGACTGCAAGAAGATGAGTTCAGAGTTTATTAGCGGAGGCGCTTTCACCAAGTATGGCACAAGCCTCTATGTTGGCATAGGCATACCCATCCCCATACTGAATAAGGGGTTAGCGAAGAAGACGGCATTACGGGATGAAGAGATTATTACTGATATTGTTGATTATGGTGTTCCCCGCAGAGCGCGACCTAATCTAGGCAAAGTCAGTTATGCTACATTGAAGTCGGGAGAAGTAACAATCAACGGCAGGAAAATTAAGGTCAGTTCCCTCTCCAGTTTGAAGAAGGCAAGGAAGATAGCGGATACGCTGAAGTCATGGATCGAAAACGGGTCCTTTTATTTGTCTGCTCCCGCTGAGACTCTGCCGACAGACTCCGTGTGTAATCCGATGAGGCAGACTGGCGAGATAACATTCGTTAAGAGCGTGGCTCAGGAGGCTGTTACCTGCAGCTTTGATGAGGATATTAGGGCGGTTGCCCAGAGAATCATAACTAAGTCAGTGAACCACGTGGTTGTAACGGATAAAAATGGAGCGATCAAGGGTATGGTGACTTCTTGGGATGTTACCCGGGCTGTTGCTGAAGGAAAAAGTAAACTCGCTGACATTATCACAAAGAAAGTGTTTACTACGAGACCTGATGTGTCGCTGGAGGCGGCTTCAAGGAAGATGGCGCAGCATCACATATCTGCGTTGCCCGTGGTAGATCGAGACAAGAAGGTTGTGGGGCTCCTAACCTCTGAGGACATATCTAAAATGAGGGGAAGGTGAAGAAATTGGATAGGATTCTGTTAAGATTCTCTGAGGAAAACGTTGCGGAGCCAATAACTTCGCAGGTGATTCTTGAGCTTGGAATACCAATGAGAATAGTGACTGCCACCATCAATTCTCTTGGAGGAGACATTTTGGTGGAAGTTCCTGCTGTTCACCTCAAGAAGATCGTTAAAGCCTTCAGGGATAAAGATGTGATCGTCAAGTTTCCGGAGCTTATCAAGGTGGACTATGACAAGTGCTTTGACTGCGGCGCATGCTACGCTCTATGCCCAGTGGATGCCATATCCTTTGATGAGGATCATTCTGTGGTTTTCGACGAGAAGACCTGCATCGGCAGTCCCTGCGGGCTTTGTGTTGATGCTTGTCCAGCCCGAGCCATAAAACTTGTTGAGCAGCACCGTAACCACCCAAAATGAAAAAACATAACCTGTCTAAACGCGCTTTCCAGCATAAAGAGTCAAACTGCACAATAATCTCAGATAAAGAAAGCGCAATCGAGAAGGCAGCCTCCTCAATCAAGCATCACCGTAGACAGCTTGAAGAATACATCCAAGAGCATCCCCAATTTTTGCATTCTCTTGAGCCTGTTCCAGTGGATGATGGACCCGAAGTGGTGCGGTTGATGGCTGAGGCTTCCGCGAAGGCGGGTGTGGGTCCTATGGCTGCTGTTGCCGGGGTCTTGGCTGACCTTGCAGTGGAGGAGATGCTACGTGATGGCTGTAAGGTTGCGGTGGTGGAGGATGGAGGGGAAGTTTCTGCTGTTTCAGATCAGCCCGTTGATGTTGCCTTGGCTGCGGGTGATGCTCCGCTCTCCAGAGAGATGGGCTTCAGGCTGAAAAAATTCCCCATAGGAGTAGCTACAAGCTCAGGGTTGTATAGTCACGCTTTCAGTTTCGGGGACGCTGAGGCGGTGACAGTTTTTGCTGTTGACGCTGGGGTGGCTGATGCTGCGGCTACGGCTGTTGCGAACCTGATAAAAGGCGACGATGTTGATGGCGTGATTAGGCAGGGGATAGAGCGAGCGCTGAGCATAGAGGGGGTTAAGGGCGTTTTCATCTTGTATCGGGGTGTTGTTGGAAAGGGTGGAAAAGTGCCTGAACTAATAAAAGTGAACCCAAAAGAATAGAGTCAGGTTCCTTACTACCAAAAAATTTACTTATTTCTTCCATACAAGTCTTTTATGGTGGGAGAAGGTGACTGGCTGATGGAGCCTATATATTGGGTGTCCCTTTTGGGAATCGCCATGTGTATTCTTTTGGGTTTTTTCGGTATCGTGAAGGCTCGACGAAGAAGAGAGCCAACATACTATTGGGTAAGTGGAATTTGTTTTCTCCTCGTCATTGCGTTTGTTGCGGCTCTGCTTAACCAGTTTCTTTTGTTATTCGCTATGATGGGTGGAGCGCTAATAATTTCTATTGGTGTGCTGCCTCGGGTTATGGAGCTCTACGGGGAAGAAATTGTTAAGCAAAAACAGGAAACAGACGTTTCAGCTCCATTGCGGATGAGAGATTTTCTGACATGGAAAGGCTGGATAAAATTCAGGGCAATCCACGGCTTACGTAAGACGTTAACAATTTACATTATCGTAAACATAGTAATTCTTGCAGCATCAATGCTGACCTTAATCGCCCTCGGCTTAAAGACCCCACTAGCGGCTGGCTTTTACATGGTTTTCTATACAGCATTCTCATTCATATTTTTCTACCGCCAAATCTGGAAAGCCCTCAAAGACATTTAACGAAACATCACAAAAGAGAAATTACCTGTTTTTGTTGTTTCCAAGTTTTCCAGAAAAAATACTGTTTTCAACAATGTACCTTTATTAGTCTCCTGATATGATTTTGGAGCTACCTGTTTTTGGGCAGTTTCCTTTTGCAGACCATGATCAGCAAGGTTGCGATGATGAGCAGGGCAGAATAATCCACGCTGAAAACTCTTGAGCAGTTGTTACATCAACTGGATTCTGGAGTGGACAGTTGTCTTGGTTTTTCTCGTCTATGATGTATGGCGCGTTTCCTATGCGGTCATGATCAGCGAAGTCCGTATAGTCACTCCAGTAGTTGCCTTCTTCGCCATTATCCCAAATCTGTGTTGATTCAGAAAAAGCAGATGCTTGTTGACTGTTGTTCAAGAAATTATTATGGTAAAGCTTGTTGAAGTTTCCTGCGTTGTGTGCTTGACCGCGCCCATCATGCCAGTAGCAGGAGACACCGAATCCGTTATTTTCTAAATTATTATGATAAACCATAACGTTAGTGGTGTTTACGGAGAGACGAATGCCTGAATTTTCTTTGTGTTCCACTATATTGTTTCCATAGATCTGAAATGAGTTTGATGAACGAATCCAGATGCCATCGCCCTCGTTATTTTCTATGTTATTTGCGTTAATGATGTTGTTTTCGCATTCAATGGAGTAAACACCTGCACCGTTTCCAGATATGTTGTTTTCGGAAACACGGTTGTTGGTGGACGAACGTAAACCTACGCCATATCTCGGATTGCCTGTTATATTATTCCCAGAAATAACTATGTTGTAACTATCGTCCAAATAAACTCCATAGTCATTGTCCATAATATTGTTCCCACGAATAGAGCACCTCGTTGCAGATTCAAGGCGAATTCCTCCAATGGGCACGCGGTCTGTGGTTATGTTATTGTTTCTAATGGTGAAGCCAGTAATCAATGTGTCAAAAGTGTAAAGACTGATTACAGGTGGCATTCCCCACCGAGATACCCTTCCTACGATGATTGTATTCTCGCTGTCTTCACCAATGAGCGACAAGGATTTGCTTTCAATATTAAGGCTCTCATTGTAAATCCCATTCTTCACAAATATTGTGTCTCCGCTATTAGCAGAATCAATAGCCGCTTGAATTGTGGGATAATCATCAGGAACAATCCACGTCTTAGAGCTTGTTCTGCCGAGGTAAACAGCATACAAAACAGCACCTACGGCAATTATGAAGACAATGATTATAGCCACAAATTTTTTCGTTATCCCCTTCTTCCCCCATCAGGTTTGTTCAAGATACGCCTGTAAATCACTGCTACAGCCATAACAGCAACCACCATAACAACTAGGGATGCCCATGATGGAAATTCGGGGATTACTTGGTATTCATATGTTTGTCCCATTTGCTCGGTTGTGATGGTGTTGCCTGCGTTATCCTCGGCTATTATAGCGTAGGTTATTTCTTCATCCGCCGGAAATTCGGGTATGGTGTAACTCCAGATGTTTCCTCCAACGTTTGCCATTTCCAGATATCTTGTTGTCGTGGATACCGTGTATTTCAAAGTCACCCGTTTTATGCCGCTCAATTCGTCGAATACCGTAGCGTTGACTACGACTGAATTGGTTGGCTGAACCTCGTTTGCAAGCGGCGCTTGGACTACACCACTTATCACCGGCGAAGTTGTATCCACGGAGAAGTAAGCTGGCTCCAAACTGATCCAATTCCCCTCGGTATCTTTAGCATACACGGTTACACTGTAAACGTCATCAGCTAAACCAGAAATGGTAACGTTTCCAGAAATAGTTACGTTTGATTGATCATTCAAACTATAACACATCAAACTGGACGGCTCATTTAGGGTGAAGATTAGCTCAACACTGTCCACATTGTATGTTATGTTTTTTGGGGATAGAATATATGGGTAGGGTGGAAGAAATCCGAGGGGAGTGTACCTCTCGTTTACTGCCACGGCGGTATAGTTGTCACCAACGCTGATACTTCCTCCAACGGCATAGAATTCATCGTTTACAACAGCCACGCCTAAGCCATAACGGGCAGTCGGCATTGCCTTTCCAAAGCTCCAAACATCGGGTTCTGGATTATATACCTGCGTTAGGTCGCTGATGTGATATTCGTCCATTCCGCCTACAACGTAGATTCTTTCCGGCGCCATGTCTCCTGTGGTTGTGCCCGCGGCTGATCTGGCTAACGCAACTTCAGATGCCGCTCGGTAGCTCCACGTGTCCGTTTCAGTGTCATATACCTGATTTGAGTCGGCGGGACTCCAACCGGACGGTGTCATATTCCAGCCTCCTATAACGTATATCTTGTTATCGGCGACTGTAGACGCGTAGCCCCAAACCCTTGTCGGTATCGACGCTTTCGTAGTCCACGAATCATCGGCAGGATCATAAACTTCGGTTGCACCAAATCTCGGGGTGATAAATAATGCCTCGCTGCGGATCCCGCTTAACGTGTAGATTTTGCCATCAACGGTTTGTGCACCCAAATCCTGTCTAGGTGTAGGCAGAGGAGTTTTGGTTTCCCAAGTGTCAGTTAATGGATCGTAAACTTCATTTGCGTCTGTGGCTAGTTCCTGTCCCATAACGTTTCCGGAGCCTGTTGTCCCCCCCATAACATAGATTTTGTTTTGATAAACTGCGATGGCAAAACGGCTTCTCGCCGTTGGCATTGATGCCCTAGTAGTCCACGTGTTCGTGGCTGGGTCATACTCTTCGTTAGTTCTGAGAGTAGCATCGCCATTTTCGCCTCCAATCGCGTAAATCTTCCCGTTTACGGTCACAACTCCAAGTCCGCTTCTGGCTGTAGGCATTTCAGCCATAGTCTTCCACGAATCTTCAACTGCTCTAACTAAAGGTATAGAAAATGTTGGGAGAACCAGAGAAAATAATGATAATAGTAGAATAAGCAAGAAGGCAGATTTTTTCACTACTTCCATCTCCCCCGATTTTGTAACTTTCGTCTGTAAACAACTGCTACAACTACAACAGCAACTAATATAATCAGTAGGGGTGTCCATGATGGAGACTCTGGGATATAACCAATGGGAATATACTGCCAAGTTGTTGCAGTGGGTGGTTCATACTGCATCTCGCCGTAGCCGGGGCTGCCTCCAATAGCATATATCGTATCGTTTACGGCGGCGGCAGCTAAACCGAGGCGGGTGTCAGGCATAGACGCGCCAGTGCTCCAAGTATCTTCTTCTGGGTCATAGATCTGATTCGTGCTGAGAGCTTCTAATGAGAGCGCCTCCATGCCGCCCATCACATAGATTCTCTTTGGCGCCAATGTTCCCGTTGTCGCTGCCGCAGCCATGCCATGCTTCTTAACTGTCATATTTTTTCCTGAACTCCACATGTTTGTTGCAGGATCATAAATTTGGTTGAGAACGCCTCCCGAGAACGTCTCCCCTCCAATCACAAACAACTTGTTGTCAACGACCGCAGAGACGCAAGCATAAACAGCGTTGGGGATGGACGCTTTTGTTGTCCAAGTGTCGGTTTCTGGGTCATAGACTTCATTTACGTCTGAAACAACAGGGTCTCCAACAGATTCGGACTCTAATAATCCACCTATCACGTAGATTTTATCATCAACGGTATTCGCAACTGGATTGTCTCTGCTTGTTGGCATCGAACTTTTGGTCTCCCACGTGTCTGTTATGGGATCGTAGACTTCGTTTATTCCCGTGAAACCAGCGCCGCTGACCTCTCCTCCTATCACATAGATTTTGTTTTGGAAAACCGCGACTGCAAAACCGCTTCTTGCCGTCGGCATTGATGCTTTAGTAGTCCACGTGTTCGTTTCTGGATCATACTCTTCAGTAGTGTTTGTGCCGTCGCCTCCGAAAGCGTATATTTTTCCGTTCACCGCTGCAACTTCAAAGAAGCTTCTGGCAGTTTGCATTAGAGACTTAGTTATCCACGAATCTTCGGTTGCATTAACTGGCTGAATGTAGACTAGACACAAAGACGATAAGGTTAGAATAAAAAGAAAGAAAACCTTGCCTGTTTTCATATGCTTTCCTCAGGCATGACTGCTTCGGGTTTCGTCGCTGTTTTTCTGGCTTTTCTGAAGTATATTAGTAGGGCTGCTGCAACTAGGGCTGTTGTCGCTGCTGCGGTGATTATGTAGATATTCGTTGAGGCTGCTGTACCATCATTTTGTTCAGTGGATAATTCTGTTTGATCCTGTTCAGAGATGGGACCGCCTAACCCGCTCAAACTCTCGCAAGACTCGATTTCTCCTGTGTCCGCCCAGATTCCAACCTGAACGCCGTAAGCTGAATAATAGTATTTGTCGAAGTACAGCTCGATGCGCCAGAACGGATACACCGTCAACGTTTCTCTTGGGTACATGGACAACCCCGCTTTTACCGGCTCATCTACTAGGTTAAACTCTACGTCCGTAAGCCCATTCTCCAAGTAAATCCGCAACGTATAATCTTCGGCAGCATTCCTCGCCAAGTTTATGGCTTCTTCCCTAGAGACATTCACTTCTGAACTGCCTATATTGTAGAGGTTCCAATCGTTCACTAAAGACCTGAAAGCGCCATCATCAAAAGTAATCCTTACAATATTCTGTGGTGCATCAACGCCATTGACGGTGTATGTCCACTCAAATAATGTACGGTCAATCGCCTCTGAAGGGTAATTCTGGGCTTCTTGATTTAATACTGTAAGCTTTATGTTGCCCGAGGTTACTGTCGCATCTTCTGTTTCATCAACCATGTCCAGCATACTGCGCATCTCTTGGATGTATGAAGCCTTAGAGTAGGTTCGGTATCTTTCGATGAATCCCTTAGCCGCATCGAGAAGGCTTGTGGGCTGGGGTTCAGCAAAAATCGGTGAACCTTTAGACACTTGTAGACTGTAAGAATGAATCGTGTCTTCTCTAAATCTACACGTTACACGTAAGCTGCTTTCGTTGCCCCCGTCGAGGTTGTATCTAACAAGCTCTTCAGCGAGACCGCCCCAATGAGGCGGATAATCCACCCAGTTGCTTGCCAGCGTTGCATTATATTTTGCAACATCAACTTCAACCACATCTTCCAAGAACATCAGCGCCTTTTCCGGAGCAGTCAATTCTGCTGAGTATGTCGTGGGCAGTTGTACAAACGAAACCGCTAAAACTGCCATCAGAATCAGAGCCGCAAGGAAACGGATAAACGGGGTCTTCGGCAAATGCAGGTTTGATACAAGAGCTTTCATGCTGTAAGCCCACAGATTCGTTTCATGGCTAGATATTCATAAAAGGGTTTTTGTAAAGGTTTCTTGACTTATCAAATAATGCGTTAGTCAAGTTTTCTTGACCAAAAAGACTTTTCTTCCCATCTAACCATATTATGGTTTGGTGGTTAACCCGTGTCCAATTCGGAGAAAGAGCCCTACTCGATTATGTTTTTGTCTTTAAGTCATCCATCCCGCCGTAAGATTCTTAGAATGCTCTCAGAGAAGCCCAGAAACTTCTCCACAATGCTGGAGACGCTTGGAATCTCCAGCTCCCATTTAACCTATCATCTTGAAAACCTCGGGGAACTGGTGACAAAAATGGATGATGGAAGGTACAAGCTCTCCGCCTTCGGAGAAGCGGCTGTGATGACCATGAGGGGGGTAGAGGAGACGCCTGAAAGCGCACAAAAACGTCAATTCACGCTATCTCTAAAGTGGAAATCCGTTTTTGCGGTTCTAATGATTGGGGTTATCATTTTAGCAGCTGTATCTTATGCGCAATACATGTCTTTAGACCAGTTATCCTGCAATTATAAACAAATCTCCGATGACTATGAGCTACTGGAAATGAACTATGGAGAAGTGTCGGCGGAGAATGAACGGCTATTATCCTGGGGCACGTCCACAAGCAAGGTGCGAGCCTTCCTGACAGATGTGGTTCATCTTGACATGACAAAATATGTCTCAAAAATGGAAGGCAACACTGTGGAGTATCGTTCTGATTGGGGTGGCATCGTTGAAGAGCTTGTGAGTTACTCCCTCACATACGAGGGCAGCAAGTTGGCTGTGACTCTTAGGTTTAGAGACACCACTCTTTCTAGTTACTATTTACACGTGATTGAAGGTACACCCTATTACTCACAATTACAGCCTAACAACATACTTGACGCCGCCAAAGATCTTCTCGAAAGATACCAAACCTACTCTGGAGCCTCACATTTGGCAGTGATGAGAAACATGCTGGAGACAGTCGATGACATCAGGGACTCTGAAACAGCCTCAGGCAACGTGAAGCTTATAATCTCAACTGAAGTGAATGATGTAAAAATCCAGTTTGTTTACACATCCGATAATGTTGACTTCCAAGCAAAAAGTGTAGTCTTAATCTTTGATAATTATGGCTTTTTGCAGTCACTCAGCGACGACTGGACTCTTTACAAGGTGGGCAGCACAGAAGTAAACATTTCAAAGGAAGAAGCCATAACCATAGCAGTTGAGTGCGCAAAGAATTACTCGTGGACAGTAAACGGCGAAGTAATAAGCAATTTCACTTTAGTGGAAGAGTCTGTGAAAGCAGATTTGTGGCCGCATTCCAGAGAAGAACCGCTGGTGCTGATACCCTATTGGTACGTTACCATAGATCTAGACAGATTCTACCCTGACCGCGTTGACCGTCTTGCAGTGGGATTGTGGGCGGACACCGGAGAAGTCAGTATTTGTCAGACGCTGAGCTGGTAGGCAGAGGCTACATAACACACCACACATGATTGGAAGCCCCTTTTTGTCAGTCTCCTGCAAACTGTGGCTGCTGAAAGCGTTGCCGTCGTGAAGAGCGGAATTGTAATGCATGAAAGAAACTCGGGAATCACGTTACTGATAGTTTTTGTGCTGTTTTCCATTTTGTTTCAAAGTATTCCTGAATTAAAGCTACAAAATGGGGGTTGTTTGACCATAATTTAGAGGTTTCTAACAGATGTCTTGCTGGGTCACTGAAAACTACTTCTTTCTTGTCAAATAACACTATTGATGCTAGAGGGGGATTTAAGATGTACCTTACCTGAAAATTGGGGTTTTCCTTTAAGTATGGATCAAGTCCCACTTCATTTTTTGTTTTTGTTCTATCAATACAATAGATGATGTGCCGAAATTTCACATCTCTCTCCAAGAGTTTTTTAAATTGTTTAGATTCATTAAATATCATATACTTGAATATGTCCCATGTGACAAAGACATCATTACTCTTTTTTACTTTTCCGATCTTTTTCGTAATCCAGCGCATATGCGTTTCGCCTCCAGGTATAATAATAAAGTCAGACCCCTGTTCCCTACGCTCTGTTCTTTCGCTGTTCTCTCTGAAGCTACCGAGTAATTTTGTCGTTTTCTCCTGTAATTCTGAGAATTGCTTGTTTTTACGTTCCAGCAAAATTGTGAGCCCCTCATCTATTGGAGCGGCTTTCCACTCAGTTGGTATACTTAATATTTTTTGAGCCAAGCCAAGTTTTTGTAGTGTGGGCATTATACGGTAGATGTCTTGTCGCGTCACTTTTGAGAGGCATGAAATTGTTTTGGCCGTACACCTTCCATTTAGAACAAGAGTCAAGTAACTTTTTGCTTGGCAAAAAGTAAGCCCTAAATCCATTAGAGTCTGAATTCTCTCATCCTCTGTATTCAACAAGTTTCCCCCCTTTCAGTGTTTTACCTCTTCTTCTATATTTAGTTAAAGAGCATAAAAATTTTTGCAGCTTTTAGAAAACTGTCAGTGTGTGTCACACATGCTAGAATTTAAAACTCTAAGACTCGTAGTAGTCACGTCAAAAAAAGTGAAAAGAGTGAAATTAAAAATGACAAAAAAATTTAGTGTAAACAAGCCAAAAATCGCTACAATCGCTTTGATTCTAACACTAACAATATCTGCTGTGTTACTTGCTTTGCCTATAACCACTGCACAATTTGCGCCTATCGAACAGGATCCGCGCATAATTGATATTCCGAGTTTCCTATTTGTAACCGCTTCACCTAACCCCGTAGGCGTCAACCAAATCGTTTACATTGGCGCCACTTTCAGTAAACCCATGCCCACAAATAACGGTCAGGGCGGCGATTACTATGACAACGTAACAATCGAAATAGTAGACCCCTCCGGACATAAGACCGTTATGGGACCATACATTACAAGCATGGCTGCGGGAGTAACGGAAACATTTACGCCGAATCAAGTCGGTGAATACACTATACAAGCCTTTTACCCTGGACAAATATTAACAGGTACCCATCGTGGTGGTAGCCCAGAGCCTTCTGGCTGGAGCACACATCTGATAGGCAGCTGGCAGATGCCCACTGAAAGCGAAATAGTGACGTTGATAGTACAGGAAGATGAGGTAGAACCAATATATCAGACTCCTCGGCTGCCAGACGAATATTGGACTCGCCCAATATACGCAACCAACTGGGGTTGGGGAAAGGATATTGGCTCCAACTGGTTTGGAACAAGTGTACAACAAAACATCCAGCCATATGGTATAGCACCGAACACTGCTCACATTGTGTGGTCAAAATCAACCCATTTCGGAGGTCAACCAGGAGCACCCATCGCCAGCGATCAATCGACCCAGTATAGTTCGACCTCGCTACTTACAAGCTATTTCGGTGCAACAACAATCCTCAACGGAATACTCTATTACAATAAATATGCCGCTTTAACTTCTGAACTAATAGGCTGGGAAGCCGTGGACATTCGCACAGGAAAAACACTGTGGAGTAAATCAGCGGGTGTAACAGGTACAGAGTCAATTACAAGGGGTCAAATAGTAAACTTCAATAACTTCCAGGAGTTCGGATCAGCTGCATTCCTATATAGTCAGCCTGGAGGCGGAGGGTTCTTCTTTGGAGGGGCGTCATGGAATGGAATATACGATGCATATACTGGAGAATTTCTAGCAAACATTACTAATCCTGTTAGTGGAACCATGATGATTGATACTTATGATGATACAGAGCTGCAGGGAGCAATAATCGCCTACTCTGCTGCTGGTGGCAATCTCAACATGTATAACACAACCAAACTACTGGCACTTACTTCAGGCATGGATGCAGGTTTCATTCGCCCAGGTGGTACCATTGACGGCTCAGCTGCACTACAGTGGTCTGTGCCAATTCCAACCACACTCAACGGTGTAGACATCAGCCTTAGCGTTGCCGCAGTAACCCCTGACGTGATACTTCTCCGTGAAGTGCCCGGTTCACTCCAATGGCAAGGAACCACTATGGGCTTCCAAATTACAGCAGGCGTGGACCCAAAAACAGGTGCACCACTCTGGGGGCCGTTCAACCAAACAGAGATACCCGAATATGAAGACACAGCTTTCATGGCTGCGGGCGATGGCTACTACGTGTTGCACAACAAAGACACAAATGATGCATACTGCTACAGCCTCACGGATGGTAGCTTCCAGTGGGGTCCAGTTCAACTGGAAGGAAGCGGTTGGAGTTCTGTCTGGCGTGATGGCGAAATCGCTTACGGCAAAGCCTATATCTGGGACCTCGGTGGCTACTGCAGTGCTATCGATCTTGAATCAGGAGAGGTCGCGTGGAACTTCACTCGCGGAAACGCTGGATACGACACACCCTTTGGTATATACCCGATATTCGGCTATAGTGGACATATGGTTGCTGATGGAAAACTATTCCTTTCAGAGGGTATTATGTACACTCCGCCACTGCATCCAAGTAGGCGACTTGCCATAAACTGCACTGACGGAAGTCTAACATGGAGCATATCACAGTACAGCTCTACAACTCCTGGTGTTGTTGCAGACGGCTACTTGATATCATGGAACAGCTTCGACAGCAAGATATACAGCTTCGGCAAGGGACCAACACAGACCACTGTTGAAGCACCGCTGACTGGTGTAACGCAGGGATCAAGCGTCGTAATTCGGGGCACAGTAATGGATATCTCTGCAGGCACGGAGCAAGAGGGTGTAATTGAATGCTTCCCGAATGGTGTTCCCGCAGTATCGGATGAAAGCATGAGAGAGTGGATGGAATACGTCTACATGCAACAGAACTGTCCATCAGACGTTGAAGGTGTAAAAGTGTTTGTGAAGATTCTTGATCCTAACGGCGAATGGTACTCAACCATTGTTACAAGCGATGCGAATGGTGTGTTTAGCCATAGTTGGGCTCCCACCATTGCCGGAGATTACCATGTCACTGCGATGTTCGAAGGCTCAGAATCTTACTACACCTCATACTCAACAACCACTTTTACTGTAGATGAATCACAAGCAGCAGATGCTCCCAGCGCAGCAGAGATTGCCGAGACAACCGTAAACCAGATGCCAGCATACCCAGCAATTCCAGAAATACCCGCCTACCTGACAATAGACCTGATCATACTGATAATCGCAGCCGTCGGCGTTGTCATAGGCTTAATAGCATACATGGCACTCAGAAAACAGAAATAAACCAAAATTTTTCCTCCCTTTTTTTGTGGGAGTAAAGCATCAGAAGAAGATGGGGCTGAAAAGGCTCAGGCACGAGACAGAATTGAAGCAATAGTAGATAGGTTAGGAGGTTTTTGTTCATTTTTCCTCCCAAATTCCCAATCACCACCGTGCAGGAGCCTCAGCAAACCCTATTCTTCTGGATGATAAAGCACACGAACAATAGAGAGGTTATGGTGAATGGCTGATAGGGCTTTGAAGAGTGCCCACATTCGGCGACGGTGTGGTGGGAGCTTCATGTTTTGCCTCTCCTTTCATTGCATTTTTCAGAGTCCCAGCAAACAACACTGTAATCCTATTGAATTTCTTTTTGCATTTCACACTGCAGAAATACTATTTTTCTCCATCATGACTAATCTTAAATTTGGCTGTCATTTTGTTCAGAATCATGCCACAGGCAGGATCCCTGGGCATCGATTTATCCTTCACTTTAAACAATTAAGAATGACATTAGATGAGCTCTGCCTATTATCGCCAATTATTACAGAAATTTTCCAGCTTTTCAAGAGACTTCCTTTAAAGCCCCATCACTTTTTTTGACAACACTCACGTGTCCGCTTTTGCCGACCCTCAACTGCCGTTCTCCTCTAAAGGTTACAACACGGGCGTTCTTAACCTGTATAATATCACCCACGGCAACTGTGTCTATTTGTTGGTTCCACAAAGGTAGTTGAATAATTCCAGTTTCATCTTTGACCTTTACATTCATTACCGTGACAAATCCTCCAAACCTAGTGAAGACGGATTTCGGCTTTGGGATTTCAATGACCCTTGCTTTCAAGTTAATTTGGTTCATTCCAAACTTCAAATCTCCGATCCGTGGGTTTTCAATTTTAACCCTATCGTGTATTTTTCTCCTTGACGTTCTTGTGGGAGCAAACTCTTTGAGTGGGCTGGTTTCTTCGAGGATTTGTTTGGACATGGGGAATTGGGCGACCACTTTGAAACCTTTGGTTATGAGAAAAACGGCATCATCTCGTGTTTTATTACGGCATTTAATTGAAAGGTTTCCACATGTAGATTCTTGACTCCCCCAAGCTTCAACGAAGCTATTGAAAAAATCGTTCGAATCAATTCCATACTTCATTGAAATAAGAGCGAGATAATTAAGAGACTTAAAATCAGCAAGCTTATGATACCTGCCACGGCGGCGGCCTCGTCCCCGTGACACTTTCCTTTGCATTTGACTCGTTCCTATCCCGAGGTTACATATGAACCTATTTAAGGGTGTCTAGAAAAAGAAATCAAAATATCATAAACCCTAAAATTTATATCCTAAATTTTAATCCCCAAACCCTGAGCGTTAAGAAATAATGTCGTCTGATTTACTGCGTCCAGAACCCTTTAAATAAGCCCGCAAAAGTCATGATGTGCATAAGGCGGATTAAAAATGCCCAAGTTTAAAGATTCTATCCGAATCGAAAATGTTGTGGCATCTGCCACTTTGAATCAGAGGATTGACCTGAAGGCTGTTGTTAAGGGGAATCCAACCGTTGAATATCGTCCGGAAACGTTTCCGGGCTTAGTTTTCAGGATAAAGAGGCCTAAATCGGCAATCCTAATCTTCAGGACGGGGAAGATGGTTTGCACTGGAGCCAAGTCTGAGAAAGAGGCAAAACGAGCAGTTAGAAAGGTTGTACGGGAACTGCAGAAGAGCGGTATTATAATCGTTGGTAAAGCAGAAATTAAAGTGGTGAACATGGTTGCCTCAGCGAATCTTTTGGGGAGAATAGAACTGGAGGATTGCGCTTACTCTCTCGGAAAAACCATGTATGAACCCGAACAGTTTCCGGGTCTAATCTACAGAATGGATGAGCCAAAAGTTGTGATTCTTCTCTTCGCAAGCGGGAAACTTGTTTGCACAGGAGCCACTAAAGAAGAAGATGTCTACGAAGCGGTTGCTAAACTTCATAAGAGCCTTGAGGAAAAAGGTCTGATATACTACGAGTAAACAACATTGGTGTTTAAGGCAAACGAGAACTGCTTGGTCATGGAGGACAAGTGAAAGCTTGGGGTAAGGTGCGAATAGAGTTGGAGACGAGAATAGCTCGAGAATTGGTGGAACGGTTTCCAGACAAATTCACAACAGACTTTGAAACCAACAAAAAACTCATAGAATCCCTTACCAACATTTCATCAAAAAAGCTGAGAAACAGAATAGCTGGCTACATAACTCAGCTTCAGAATCAGAAAAAACTTACCGCGGAACAAAGAGATTAACTGCCAAGCAAACAATCAAAAAAGATGCCCTCGTGATTAGGAGATTGTCTTAGCCTTCTTTCTTAATATTCCCGACCTTTCTAAACTGAATGAAGTTATTAGCCCTAATTTTTTAAACTAAATCAATATATAATCTGATGCTGGTGAGTTATGTATGCCAAGGCGGCGAAGAAAATCAGGTTTAAAGATTCTCAAGGCTGCATCCTCCTCCCTGCGTATGCAACTTCTCATCACCCTTGTCGATAAGGGACCCCAATCCTACACCGACCTCATGAAGATTCTGAGACTCAACCCAAGCAGAGATGCAGGAAGATTCGCCTATCACCTAAAATATCTCCTAAACGCCGACCTCATAGAACCGGATGTGGACAACAAGGAGTATCGCCTCACCGACCTCGGCAAAACCATCATCAACTTCACAGAAGACATCCAGCAGCAGTTCCTGCAAAGAAAAAAAATTTTTGTTCGAACCTCCCGCTTGGCTATGGAAGAGTTTGACAGAAACAAGATTGTTGAAGCCTTGGTGAACGAGGCAAACGTTCCAGTGTTCCAAGCCCAGAAGATCGCTCGAGAAACCGAAAAGCGCCTCCTAGAATTCAAAACAAAATATCTAACCGCGCCCCTGATACGCGAAATGGTCAACGCAATCTTGGTGGAAAAGGGGCTTGAGGAGTACCGCCACAAACTCACCCGTCTGGGGCTCCCAGTTCACGACGTTAACCAGCTGATAGACTCAACCGGCACCAGATTACAGGGTGCAGAGGCTATCCACAAAGCGGCTGCCGACGCGGTTATGGAAGAGTACACCCTCCTTAACGTTCTCCCCCGAGACATTGCTGACGCACACCTCTCCGGCGGTCTTCACCTCAAGCATCTCGGCACTTGGGTTTTGAAGCCAGACCAGTTCATGCATGACCTCCGCTTTTTCCTTCAGCAGGGGCTGAGCCGTGGAGAAATGAACCTTCATGAGCCCTCCTATTTTCCGCCTAAAAGTCTTGAAGCTGCGCTGATAACAGCTTCCAATGTCCTGAAAATCACTGCTATAGAAGCCTCTGGAGAGCAGACCCTTGACTTCTTTAACATCTTTTTAGCCCCCTTCGTGCAGGGCGTTTCAGAGGAACGAATCAGGGAAAGCCTACGCCTCTTCATATCCAACTTGAATTATCCCATCCCAAACGGAAGTTTAGTGGGGGCTTCCTTGGGCATAGAATTTGTTGTCCCCGACTTTCTGAAAGAGACGGAAGCCATTGGACCGGAAGGAAAAACTGTTGGATGCTACGGCGATTATGTTGAGGAAAGCCGCCGCCTAGCCTCCATTATTCTCGATGTCATGTTCGAAGATGACAAGCATAAACCAGTTTTCAACCCCCGCCTGATAATAAAAATACGCTCTGAAGCCCTCAAAGACCCTGAATGTGCTTCTCTCCTCCTTAAGTCCCATAAACTTGCGGCTGAAACCGGTCTTCCCTACTTCGCTAACCTCTGCCCAAAAGGACAGGAAACGGCATCTTACACTTCAACAGGGTTCAGGTTAGCGTCTGACTGGAAAGAAGACTGGGAACTGGACACCCTGCAGACCGGAAGCGTGGACAGCGTGATAATAAACCTGCCCAGAGTCATGTATGAGGCAGGGGGCAAAGAAACCGGATTTTTCCGCATCTTAGATGATCAGCTGGAAATGGCTTTGCGGGCTCTGGAAATGAAATACTGCACCATCAAACAGCGAGAAAGAGAACGCATGCTCCCGTTCCTGATGCAGAAAACTGACGGTGACCAATACTTCAGAATCGAAAACGCCGCCCGCCTGGTCAGCTTCGTCGGCTTAAACGAAACCATACGCTCATTTTTCGGTAAGCCCCTGAAGCAGGATGGCGAGACTCTTGATTTTGCCCAGAAAATAGTGTCATATCTCTCTACTGACATTGAGAGGTATTCTAAGAAGCCTGAGACTCGAGCATCCTTGGCTATGGTGCCCGCCGCCGACGCTGCGAAAAGATTGGCGGAACTCGACGCGGAAAAGTATGGGTGGGCAAAGGTTCACGCTCAAGGCACCAAAGAGAAACCTTTCTACACTGACTTGGTTGCGTTGCCGTTAGGCGTCGACGTTTCTTGGAAAGAACGTTTCAGGGTTGAGGAGCGGTTTCACCGGTTGACTCCGGGCGGTCACTTAGCTGTTGTGTCGCTTGCTGATGTGGAGCAGGACCCTGATGATCTGTTGGCTGTCACCAGAGATGTTGCTGGAAACTACGGGGTTGGCTTCTACGTTTTCAATCGGAGCCTTGGTTACTGTGCGAGTTGCCAGAAGACCTTTTATGGCAAATTGGAGAGGTGCCCCGTCTGCGGGTCCGTTAACATGCTCCAGTCCTTCAGTCGCATATAACCAACAAAAACTGGGTATTTTGTGTATAGCTGCTCTGTCTGTTTGGCACCCTCTTTATATAACAAAAACACATCTTGACCAATACCGCTCCATTATTTTTCGTTGCCAGCTTATATTCGACAAATTAGACCCGATAGCTAAATGTTAATTTGTTTGGGCGTTTATACAGAATTTTATATCAGTACCTCTAGAAAATTAAATAAACACATCTCTATCTACATATTTTGCCGGTATCGGCTAGGCAAGTGTGTCTGAAGTCTACTGTTTCTAGATTTCAGGGGTACCACACACTTGTCTACTATCTGCAGTAATTTACTAATTAATTATTAGTTAAATAACTATTGTTGTGGTTTGTTGGTATGATTACTGGTGTC
>Ga0315550_1000715_pt1 | contig 20544 bp, 8 predicted proteins | sample SalMarSW160190MG_2_FD_203100 | JGI IMG/M metagenome (GOLD analysis project Ga0315550, IMG submission 203100) | Salt marsh sediment microbial communities from the Plum Island Ecosystem LTER, Massachusetts, United States - Salt Marsh Sediment SW1601-90 ... | reverse complement strand
TGCGGCCTTCGCAATCAGGATGTCGAACTCCTCTTCGATCGCGAACTGGTCCTCAAGCGGTCGGTAGCGCGAATGGGTTATTCCGACCGCCATGCGCCGCAGGCGTCCGACCATGGCGGGATCGGCCAGAAGGCCGTCGGCCAGCAAGGCGTGGATATTGCACAGCTCCGGCCGGCTGATCGTGATCTGATCGAGATTGTCCACGACGTACTGAATGGCTTCCTTGTGATTGAGGATCATGACCGCTTCCTTGCGGTCCTTCCCGGAAGCCTCCTGGCCGAAACGGATCAGGCGTTCGGTTTCGAGCAGGTTGTAGGTGTTCCCTTCCATGCGCGAAGACGCCCATGAGAGATCAACCAGCAGCCGTTCGAGAATGCGGCGCGCATAGGTGCCTGCCGGTAGCGGCGCGCCGGCGGGCGTACCGGCTTCGTTCAGGCGTTGCCGGTCTGCTTCGGCGAGGTAAAAGGTTTTGTCCGGGACATAGCGGTCCAAGAATTCCCGATTGTAGCTGACAGGCTTGCGCCGGTTATAGGGCGTTTGCAGGTAAGCCCGGATCACGGCAGGCCCTGCGAGCGTGTAACCGGTGGCGCGCCCCTTGCCGGAGACCTCCAGCTTTCCCTCATCGACCAGGCGCCTGAGCGCGCGCCATACGGTCGTGTCGCTCGCGTCCGGCGCGGCATGACGCCGGATATCCTCCCGGCGGGCGCCGGCATGGTCAGCGATGTAGTCGATTATGGCCTGGTCCGAGAGGGGCATGAAACGATCCGTCTATCCTGCGAAACGATTATGTATTTACAATATATATAGATTTACGGTTTTTCAAGGTATCGTTTCACCAATTTTGAAACGATATGGGCGGCCTTGCGGGTGCAACGAAATGCGGCCGGCGTGAAACGTTTAGGCTATTGATCTACTTATGGTAATTTGCACCACAAAAGAATCGCTTCATCGAAAATGAAACGATACGAGGCATGGCCCCTGCCCATGGCCCGGTTCAGGGCGATTGGCAGGGATCAGGCGGCTACAGGCGCGCTCTCGTTGAGCGCATCGAGGACACGGCGCTGCCGGCCCAGCCACTCTGTCCAGGCTCTCAGGAACGCACCAAAGGCCTCTTCGTGGACGCGCAGGATATTCAGGCCGGTGATCTGCCCGTCCCTTGTGCGCGCACTGACAAAGGCGAACATGGCCGCCTGGGCGGCGCTGTTGCGCCCGTATTCATCGAGATAGGTGACGCCGCCATGGGCGAGCGCATTGCGCAGATCAAGCAGCACGCGGCGCGCCGGGGCGTTGCGGGCAGCCTCGAATGCTTGCGGCGCGGAAAGCGCTGCGAGAAGCTCGTCGGGCCACTCGCCGGCGATGTTAAAGGGCGGATAAGCCTGCACATAGCTCCACGCACCGCCTTGGGCAAACGGAGCGTCGCCGAAGGATCGTGTAGCGCCAAGCACGCCGGCCAATTCTTTAGCCAGCGCGGGATCGAGATCCCTGTCATCGGCTGCCTGCGCCGCGCCCGGATTGCCCGGCTTGAATATGCGCTCGACAGGCAAGACGATCATCGGCGTGGCCATGGCGAGCAAAAAGGTCGTGCGAAGTGGTCCGCCAAAGCGCGGATCGTCCGGCAGGCCCTCCTTGATTTTCGGAAGCAGGTGACGAATCAGGCTCTCGCACCGAACTGCGATGTCGCGGCTGTAATGATTGGGCTGGCCCATTGGAGGTATCCTGTGTCCGGGGCGGTTTCGAGCTACTTCACAGGTCACAACGCAATAGTCGCTCGCCGGCAGGAGCGCCGCTAAGCGTCTGTCGCATCCACGGCTCATTCATGAATTCGGGAGGAGGAGGAGTGGTTGTCGTGACGATGTATTGGAACAACGGTTGCCTAAGCTGTTCTAGCAGACTGTTTACGAACCGGAAGTGTCTGTAATAGACCTCGATATCGAGGTCGGCTTCTCGGGGACTGTCGTGGATGAAGAAAGGCGCAATCTGAGCACCTTTCTCAGTACTCAGGCACAGTGCGGTCAGGTCAAACGCCAGAATCTTAATGCAGTTGATTCCCGGGGTCGAGCGATCCCCGCCAAAGTGTACCTTGAGTTCGAGGCCGTTGCCTGTGAGACGGACGCTGCCGGTCGCGTCACTGCCAACGAGCTGCTGAACGATATGATCGAAAAGGCCCGATATCTTCGTGAATAGCTGACGTTGCCGTTCGCGAAAGAGGGCCATCTGCTCGCGCTTTCCTTCGAGCCTCTTATTGAGATCATCGAGCGAATTGCTTGCTGAGGCATGAGCCTCGAGCAATCGTTCGTAGCGCGCAGCTTCATCGACCATGCGTCGCGCCTGATACCAGGCATCCGCCTGTGCGTCGCGCGCCCTCTCAACCGCCTGCAATTGTCGATCAAGCTCGGCGGTACGGTCTCGCGCCTGACTGTATCCCTGCTCTGTTTGCGAGAGGTCACCCCGCAGGGAGGTGAGGTTGCTGCGTTCGTCTTCCAGAGTTCTGCGGTGGTTCTCCCGCTTCTGACGGATGCTCTCCAGATCGACAAGCTTATGGGAGAGCTTGCATCCTTCCGCCAGAACGCGATCGATCGGCACCTCGCAAATCGGACACGCCGGGTTTTCCTCTTCATCCGTAGAGAGCGCCAAGCCGAAGACTTCCTTCTCCATGCGGCTGACGTTTCTATCTTTCTCGTCGATGCGCGCCTTCACCTCGGCAAGGCGTTCGCCAAGCGCTCTTTCCTCTGTCCGAGCCCTCCTCAACTCTTCGCGAATTGGAGCGGGGTCGACATGGTCGGTATCTGGCGAGACGCGGGCGACTTCTGCAAGCTGCTTCCGCGCAGCTTGTTTCAATGCGTCGACGGCAAGCGCGCCTTCCAAGTTCTCCTCTTTCAGGCCCAACTCGGCGGCAAGCCGCTTCTTCCTCTGCTCGGCCTCCCACACGCGATGTGCGGCCTCTTGTTTTACTTGGTCGCGCTCCGCTTCGATCTCCTTTATCTCATCGTCGAGCGTCCGCTCTTCCGGGATGATCGCCTTGAGAAAAACGCGCAGGGCAAAGAGCTTGGCTTCATCGGTTCTCAAATTGCCAACGGGCGACTCTGAGCCAGATGATGGATCTCGCCAATCAAGCACCCTGTTGAACCCGCATTCCTGGTCTCGGGATAGCCATGCGAGTTCGGTGAGCCAGCCTTGTTTCCCGGGAACCAGATCGATGCTTTCGGGGGTGAAGAAGGCGCTCTCGACGGCGGTAATGAAGGGCTCAATGCCGGTGTGGGCCCCTTCGCCGGCGGCAATAGCGTCAAGGTCTCCGTTGGGGATAGCAACGTGCCGCTGCCTATGTCCGAGCGGACGCAATATCGCCCAACATGTGCCGTCGAGCATGATCTCGGCGCCGACATTTCCTTCGAGAAATTTGGCTCCGATGAGCGCCCGCTGATCGTCGGGCGCAAAGCGCCGCTCCCCCATGCAGTAGCGGATCAGCCTGCAGAGCAGCGTCTTCCCGCTACCATGGCCTATGACTCCATCCTGCTCTCCGGAAGTCTCACGCACGCCGCGCGACCAAACGATGTTGAGACCCGGTCGAAAGGAGATGTCGCGGATGGGAGGCGCGCCCGGTTCGGGCCAGATCGCCAGGCGGCGAATCCATAGCTGAGGCTCGGACCGGTCCTCGTCGGGGGCCCACGAAATGTTGGCGCTGCCAAAGAGATCGTCACGCCGCCTCGGCATTTCGCCACCTGTTGAGCTGCGCTGAGAACAGGTTGATGACTTCTGCCTTGGCGCCAATGCTGCGCATCGAATCCCATGCGATGGCGGCGCGACCGAGCGCCCATTCGCCGATTTGGAAGCTTTCCGGCAGCGCGCCCGGGCCCCAGTTCCCGGCCATTTCCTCAAGCCAGCCGCGGCTAAGGAAATGACGGACGGCGGCGCCCCAGTGTTCGTCGAGTTCGGCGCTGTCCGGGGCCGAGCCGTTCGCCTCCTCGCCGACCACGCGGCGCCAATCGCTGGCGCGCTCGGTGTCGAGATACGGCACGAGTCGGTGCGGTTCCATGGCCAGGAGAACTGCGAGACGAACTCGCTCCGACGGGCAAGGGCCATCCATGGCCTGAAGAGTGGCGAGGAGCACTTCCATGGTTTCGCCGCGCGGGTTAGTCATCGGGCGGGCCCAGGCGCCATCGGCTGCCGCCGCGATGTCAGGTAGAGGTCGTGGTTCGGGCGCATGGCGAGGCATTGGGATAACGGCGGGCGCCGGCTCGCCGATTTCGCCACGATCGAGACGGTCCCAGGCTTCTAATATCAGCTTCTGCGTTCGATACTCGCCGAATTCACGAACTTCCCGGTTGCGTAGCGCCTTGAAAGTCTCGACCCCACAATCTTCGCCGAGGATATTGGCCGGATCGAGGATGTAGAGTAGTTCCTTCTTTGTAAGCCCGTAGACCTCTTGCGCGACGAATGCGTCGATCTCCGCGGCGACTTCGGCGCGGCGGTCAGGGTTCTCGATCACATCCCCGTGCGAGGTCACGATGCCCGCATCGACCGCCTGATCCCGAAAGCCCGCCATCTCCGGTCCGACAGCGCAGAGCGCGCAGACTCGGCGGGCGATCTCCGCCGCGGCTGGCGTCTGCTCGAAAACACGTGGGAACGGCAGGCTGTCCATAATAGTGTAGGACATAGTGAGAGAGACTTTCTTGCGAACAAGAAAATCCATCGCAACCGAATTGGCGACACCCAGCCACAGAAGAAGGTACTCGGGTGCTCCAGGATTGAATTCAATGGTTGGGACTTTGTGGCCACTGATCGTCCCACCCGGAAGAAGCGCAGCAATCAGTCCGCGTGAGTTGGTTGGGCTTGCCACGTCTCCGAAACCGATCCGATAGCGGTCGATGCGGCCTTCGAGCTTGTCAGGGATGTTCTCGGGCAGGATGCGCCATTGCGGCTGGATCTGCTTGGAGGGCGAGCCGAAGGACAGGTCTTCCCACACGGCCGAGCGCCCGCGCCCGGAAATATAGCCCTTTGCCCGGTAGTCATAGGCGTCGATCATCCGGCCCTCGAAGACTGGCAGCCCCTCGTCGCCGTCCGAAAACAGTGCGCGGTCGTTGCCCATGTCCACTTCGCGCATGTAGTGGCGGTAAGGCAGCCCCTCGATCTCAATGCCGAACTTAGGATATCGGGCGTACATCCGGGCACAGATGTCGATCTCTTCCTGCGCGGCGAACTCCATCACCGCTATTGCCTCGGGCGAGAACTCGGCCACCACATCGACCGGGATGGTCAGAACCCGGCCGGCTGAGAAGTCGTGCAGTCGCTCCATGCTGTTCACCCGGAAGGCTGCGCCGAACCGGTCGGTGCGCCCGCCCTTCCAGGCGACGTAGAGGCAAAATTTGGTCCGTGTGTCGATCGACGGGAACCAAATGCCCTTTGTGTTCTCGAAACCGGCCAGCTTGTCGACGCGGAAGTTTTCGAACAACTCCTTTCGAATTGCGGTGGCGTTGGCACCGTTGTACAGCCCTTCGGGCACGAATTGGGCGGCGACGCAGCCTTCACGCGTCCCGGCCAGCGCGGTCTCAACGAACATCCGGTAGACGTTGAAGTCGCCCTTGCCGAGATTGCCGCGCGCGAAAAGCCGGTAGCGTCCGCTCGACTTCATGAAATGCACGGCCGCATAGAGGTCGCGACAATATTGCTCCCAGCGTGCAGCGATCTGCGGATGCTCAAGCAGGCGGTCGAATGCCGCCCTCTGATCCGCAGGCGCCATGAAGCGGACCTCGGGATCGTAGGTGGAAAAGAATTCCTTTTGATCAGGGCTCATCGTCTCCCATGGCGGGTTGCCGAGGACGAGGTCGAACCCGCCGCGGGCCATGACATCTGCAAAAGCGATCGGCCAATGAAAGAATCGATAGTGGCACGCGAGTTCGGCCACGGCATTCGTCAACGGGCCGAAGGGTTCGCGCCCGCGGAAGAGCTCCCAGATCGCGCCAGAGGTGGCGAGAGTCTCGGCGCCACGGCGGGGTATCCCGTCCGGGCCGGCGAATTGCCCGCCCTTGACCTTGTGCGCGAAGAAAGCCGAGGTCCACAGATCGCACGCCCTTTCTAGCGTCCAGGCGGCGGCGCCCTCCCGGGTGAGCGCCTCGAACCGCGCGCGCTTTTCCGCTATTTCTTCGACCGTTTCCTCGGGCATGTCGGTCAGCGCCGCGAGGTCTCGCGCAAGACCCGTCTGGCGAGCGAGACCGAGACCGCCTTCCACGCGATCTCGCTCGGCCACCTCGCGCTTGTTCTTTGACTTGTAGTGATTGGAAACCTCGCGGTCGTCTCCGTCGAGTGGTTTGTACGCCTCGTCAGGGATCCCTTCGCGCAGCACCGACAGGTCGAACACGCCCAGCAGACTGTCGCCGCACTGGATGTGGGGGTCGAGAAAACTGAGCGGCTTGCCCGGCTCGACGGTCTCGATCCACAGCGCCGTGCGGCAGAGCTCGACCGCGAGTGGATTGCGGTCGACGCCGTAGATGCAGTGTTGGACGACTTCGCGGAGAGCATGCTGGCGGGCGGCTTCGTCGGGGGTGTCAGAGCCGGCCTCGATGCGCGCGACCTCAGCGGCGATGCGGCGCGCGGCGGCAAGCAGGAAGTGGCCGGATCCGCAGGCGGGATCGATGATTTTGAGGCCGAGCAGACCCGTTCTGGGGTCAGCCGGATTAGCCTCGATGGCCTCAGCCATTGCCGGTTCCAGCGCCGACTTGATCAACTCACTAACCAGCGCCGAAGGCGTGTAGTAAGAGCCAGTGAGCTTTCGTTCGGAACCCTTGGTCTTCTCTCCGTTAACCTCGCCGGCGAAGCCGAATTCCCAGGGTGCGGCATCGACGTCGATCACGGGATGCAGTTCGAGCAAGCTTTCGTACACCGAGCCTAGCTCCTCGGTGTCCATGTCTCGGTAGTTGACGCGCGCGAGGGCCGAGCCGGAGCGGAAGTAAGCAAGCGCTCGGACGGCCTCGAGAAGCCGCTCGTTGCCGATCAGGCCCGCTTCGAGATTCCTGCACTGCTCCGTCGCAAACAACCCGCCGAGTGCGGGCAGGCCGAGCGCCGGCTCGCCGCGCGACAGAATGTTGAATACGAGCTTAAGCGCCTGCCACAGATCGTGGTGCCGGTCGTAGTGGCGGCGCTTCAGCGCGCGATCGCGCAGGCGCACGAGGCTATAGCCTTGCGCATAGATCGCGCGCTGGTCGTCGGTGGCGTCCGGGCTGTGCAGGAGGCCGCGCTCCTCGGCGGTGAACAGGAACAGGAGCCGGTAGACCAAACGCAGGAGCTCCTGGAAGTAGCGCTCGGCGCTCAGAGTCCCATCCGACAGCGCCGCGCGTAGGCCTTCGTTGTGGGGATGCTGCAAGAAGCCATTAGCCAGCTGGCGCAGAGCTTCGGTCACGCCGTCCCGCAGGTGTTCGAGAGCTCGCTCGCCGGTTTCGTGGGCTTCCGCACGCCAGCGCTCTAGGACGGCGGCAGTTGACTTGCCGTCGACGGGTTTCAAACGGGTGGCGTGAGCGAGCAGCCAGAGGGCAGCGAAGTCGGGATAGAGCTGCTCGGCGAAGATGAGATCGAGGTCGGCCTCAACATAGGCGGGTCGCGTGAGGCTGGGGTTGTCACGAAGGAGTCTCAGCCTGGCGCCATTGGCGACGATACCCCATAGTGCATCATCGCTCGCATTCAGGAGCTCCTGCATGAGCCCTTGCGGCGCGCGCCGCCTGCCGTCCCCGCCGAAGCACGGATCGGCGCGGTCCAACTCGAATTCCTGCGTCGTCAGCAGGGTCGGGACTGCACCGCCGAAGGCTTGGTGCGTGATCGGGAACGTGCGGTCGCCGACCGCAACGGAACGCGCTGGCGCAAGGTCGCTAAAGCCTAAAACCTCTTTGAGGAGCGCCATCAGCCAGTCGTCAATCCCGACTCTGACGGGGCTTGGGTCCGTGCGTTCGCGGCGTTCAGCGTAGGCCGTGTAGAGATCGTTGGCGATCCGCCAGTAGCGGGCCAGCTCGTCCTTGAGCGTGAGCGATTTGGTCAGACCGTAATCCGCACCCGTCTGGTGCTTCGCCTCAAGCGCTGCGACGGTATTGAGAAACTCGGGCGGGAGGATGCCGCCCTCGATACGAATTGCCGTGAAGCTGGAGTTCTTGCGGTTGCGCGCCACGCTCACGTTCCTCACAGCTTTGCCATTGGCATGAGGACATAGACACCGATCTTGTCGACCGGCAGCGCGGGGTTGACGCTGTAGCGGAGACCACGGGCGTCGCTCGCTTCGCGGATTCGCCGGTGATCGGCTAGCAACGCCTCTGCCCGGTTCTGAGCGATGGCGTTGAACCTCGACTCGAGCTCCGGGATGGCGTCGAGCGCCTGAGAGATGAGGCGGGTCTTCTGGCCGTCCTCCATGTTGCGGCCCGGCTCGAGGGACAGCAGAGCGAGCGAGTCGGCCTCGTCGAGCACCTCGGGCGTCGGGGTGCCACGTACGGCAACGCCGAGGCATTCCTCGGCGAGAAGAGACTTGGCAGGAACGTAGCGGCCTTGCGTGTCGCGCCGTTCGACGGCGATCTGGTGGCGCAGGCGCAAGAGGTAGACCGTTGTACGGCTGTCCACGCCAGCGGTGAACATGGCCCCGGCCCGCGCTCCCAGGTCGGGATCGCCGAGATCCAAAGCGGATTCGGCAATGTAATCGGCCAAACTGGCCACGAGCGGATGGGCGCGATGGATGTGTAACACGCCGCTCGACACCGGGTGCGTGAACCCGATCTTCAGGGTCCCCTTCAGTCCGATGCCCTCCAGGCGTTCCTGCAACGCCTTGGGCAGGTGCCCGAGCGGTAAGCGGTAATGGTCGGGTGCAGACTCAAGCGGCGTTCCTAGGCGCTTGGCCGCACTCGACACGAAGCGGACGACGTCCTCCTCGCCTCCAAGCACCGCAACCGCCTTGCGCCACTCCGGCAACACCTCGTCCGGCCGCAGGCGCCTTTGGGCGAAGACGGTGCGGCTCATCTTGTCACGTGCCGTTTCCCAGGCGCTGTCGACTTCAGCCTCGGTTTCCCCAAAATCGAGCGTCAGCTGGCGAGTGGCTTCGGCGACTCTGCCCGACTTGAGCAATACCGCCCGCATGATGGCGTCGACGACTTTCGTGTTGTCGGCCGGCAACGGCACTGAGACGCCCAGCTCCTTGCGGATCTTCTCTGCCTTGCGGAGGATCACCTTCAGCACGGCGCCATCCACGGGGTTGTTCTCGCCATAGAGCATGAGGGCGCGCACAGTCTTCGAGCTCTGCCCGAAGCGGTCGACTCGTCCCTCCCGCTGTTCGTGACGGGTCGGGTTCCAGGTGAGGTCGTAGTGGACCGCGGAGTCGAAATAGCTCTGGAGGTTGACCCCCTCCGACAGGCAGTCGGTGGCGACGAGGACCGGGGTGACGCTGTTCTCCAAAGCGCCGAGTTCCTCGACCCTGTCCTCGCGCTGGTCCGAGGTGAGCTCGCCGGTGACGGCGATGACGTGTGCCTTGCTTTCGGGCAGTGCGGCTTTCAAGTGTTCGGTCACGTAATGAGCGGTGGCGATGTAGCGGCAGAACACCACCGGCCTGAAACCGTCGGCGAGGAGCGCTCGGACCTCCCGTATGAGCGTCGCGAGTTTCGGGTCGCTCTTCGCGCCACGGAGCGCATCGGCGCGTTCGATCAGCTGGCGGAGCGCCGCGGCATCCGCCGGTGACTCGACGGTGCCGGCAGGGACGGTCTCATCGAGCGTCAACGCGTCGTCGGCGGCTCCGTCCATGACCGTGTCGCTCGCCGCCTGGTCGAGCTCGGCGATCTGCTGGCTCTCTGGTTCGCCTTCCACCGCCTTGAGACGGGTGCGCAACGCCAACGCCGCGGCAGCCGGGCTCGACGAGACGCAGCGCAGAAGCGCCAGCGCCGCCCACCAGGACATGCGCTGCTGGAGGTTCGTCCCGCCCTCGGCGCGTTCGACCATGCCGCGGGCATAGTCGAGTACGTCGTCGAAGAGGCGGCCCCAGTCGCCGGTCAGGCTGTAGGTCGCTTCGCGGCTCTCCCGCACAGGGAAGCCAGCGGTGTCCCGCCATTCCGCGATGTCGCCGCGGCGGCGCTGTACGAAATAGTTGGCCAGCTCCTCCCGGAGCCGCCGGCGCTGGTCGCCCTCGGGCGCATCGATGAGGCCGGCGAACCGGGGGTGGATAAGTCCGAGCAAGTTGTGGAACGCCGTGTCATCGCCGGAATGGGGCGTGGCGGTGAGGAAGAGCATGTGCCGGGTCGGATTCGCCTCCGCGAGCCCCTTGATCAGCTGGTAGCGCTGATGCCGCGTGCTGGTATTGGCCTGAACGCACGTGTGCGCCTCGTCCACGATGACGAGCTCCGGGCACGCGCGCAGGAAGTCGGCCCGGCGCCGGTCCGACTTGATGTAGTCGAGCGAGACCACGGTGAAGGGATAGACCTCGAAGATCGACTCGTCGGGCCTCAACCCCCGCTCCAAGCGCGTGGCGGTCCCGGTCCGCACGACTTCCGCTTCGATGTTGAACTTCGACGCGAGCTCCTGCTGCCATTGCTCGCACAGGTGGGGCGGACAGATCACGGCGAAGCGTTCCACCTCGCCGCGGTCGAGCATCTCGCGGGCGACGAGACCCGCCTCGATGGTCTTGCCGATGCCGACATCGTCGGCGATGAGGAGCCTGAGCGCATCGAGCTTGAGCGCCATCAGCAGCGGCACGAGCTGGTAGGCGCGCGGCTCGACCGAGATATTGCCGAAGCTGCGGAACGGTCCGGCGCCGGCGCGAAGCTTCAGGCGCAGCGCATCGCGCAGGAGAAGCGCTGCAGCCTGGGATCCAGGCTTGGCGGGGTCGGGCAGATCGAAGCTCGCCGCGACAGGCGGCTCGGGTTCGAGCGGCAGATAGATTAGCGTCGCGTCGTCCTCGCTGCCGCCCAGCGGGCGCAGCCTCACGAGGTCGGCGCGCGTTTCTGGCAGCACGACCCACTCGCGGCCTCTTGCCTTGACGAGGTCCCCCGGTTTGTAAGCGACGGCCGCGGTCATCGGCTCACCTTCCCCAGATTACTTGTCTCATGATGCCGCGCGCGCTGAAACGCTCCCGGAGCCAGATCCGAACACCCAAGCGTGCTTCGCCACGATCTCGGGCCACGCGCTCTTGTCGGTCGTGAACCGGATGACGGTGAAGCCCCCGTCTTCGAGACGGGACGTGATGGCCGCGTCCAGCGTCTTCTGGGCGTTGCCCTCGTGGTGAGGGCCATCGATGTATACGAGGGTCTGCTTGTCCTCGTAGGCGAAATCAGGACACGTTTCGAAGGTTTCGAGATAGGGTTGGGCTCGGTCGGGCAGGTGGTACCCGCCGTCTTTCACGAACCGCAGCCACTCCCTTTCCAGAGCGGAGACCGAGGCGTTCATCAGCTCGTCGAAGCTGTCGCCGGCGCTGGAGCGCCCTTCGACCTCGCTCCGAGCCGCGCGGGTCAGACGGCAGAGAATGTCGAGAACCCTCTCGTTCCGCCGGTCGATCTCGCCGTGTTCGGGCTGGTTGTAATAGCTCAACAGGCAGCGGTAGCAGCCGGCCTCGCACCTCGAGTCCTCGTCCCTGAGGTCGCCGTGGTCCGTCCAACTGCCCGAGGCGGAAGTGTAGTGACATATTTCCAGCGCCTTGCGCGCGACGCGTTGCAAGGCTTCGGCATCGCTTGCGAGGCGCGTGAGCACGCCGGCGCCGCCTTCGGCCGCCTCGTAGAACAGGATGGCGCGCCTGTCGTCGGGTTCCGGCAGCGGCTCGGCGGCGAGCTCGGCCTCTTCGAGCTGGAACTCCTGCTCGATCCCCCGCTTGAGCGCGTACTGCAGCGTGACCATGACGTCCCTGGGGAGCACGCTTCGGGGGCTCAGGATCAGGACGTTGCGCGTGTCCTCGACGAAGGGCGTGATGCGCTCGACTGTCTTCCCCTCGCGCACCGTGTCGTCCTCGGCGTCCGTCGGCGCCTGGGAGTCCTTACTCCATTCCCCGGTATTGACGTCGATGGTGAAGCCGTAGATCGACTTGTCCTGGCGACGCCGCCATCCGAGGTTGATCCGCCAGATGGTCGCCGCCGGGCCATAGCGGAGCTCGAGGAGCGTCTCGTTGCCTTCCTCGAACGCCGCCGCCTCCGCGCGCGGCCTGCCATTCTCCGCGGCGAAGCGCAGCGTGGTGATCATCTCGTAGCCCTGGCGCTGGCGCTCCTCTTCGTCCGAGGTGATCCGCATGGCGCGCCGGGTCGAGACCTGCTCGATCCGGTAGAGGTTCGAGATCCGGCGACCACCATCGAGCTTGTGGCCGCAATTCACGCAGCGCTCGAACTCACGCTGTTCCCCGAAATGCCCATAGCCACAGGCCGGGCATAGCCGAGCACCCTGCAACGGCAGCTTGGCGGACGCCGTGACGCTGCCCTCGTCGCGGATCGTCAGGATCGCGCGCTTGACCCGGTAGGTGCTGCCTTCGTGGTAGATGATCGACTGCGGCCCGAACTCACTTAAGCCGAGGAAGCGGGGCCGGCTCAGGAAGGCGTCGCGGACCACCTTCTCCTTGCGCCCTGGGATGAAGGCCATGAGCGGCAAGCGCGGGAAATTGTATCCCGGCAGGAACCCCTCGGCCGCGAGGTAGCGGTAGGTGTAGAAGTCGGAGTTCATCGTGGCGCGTGCGTCGAGCAGGAGGCTCTGCTGGGTGTAGGCCTCGTCGTAGCGCGCCTTGGCCTCGCGACGGTCCTGCTCGGTGGCGGCAGCGTTGTTGAGGATGTCGTTGGCGAGCTTCATCTGGCTCGCGGTGGCCCGGTAGAGCGAGCGCCAGCGTCGGAAGGCCTCGTCGAACCGGAGCGGCGCCCCGGCGACCACGTTGTCGAGCCAGGTCGGCGTGTGCCATGCGGCGCGTGCGGCGTCGAGGTCGGCCTTGAGCATGTCAAGGATCCGCTCGCCACGGGACTTTGCCGCCGACCGTACGCCCGGCTTCGCCACCTCGGTCGCAATGTCCTCGCGAAGCGGCAGGTTGTCCGCCTTCTCCAGATCGAGCACGTCGCGGACCGAGGAGCCGAGTTCCTTTCCGGTCTCGGCCAGCCACACCGCCTGGAGGTGGCTCTTGACCAAGTCCTCGTTGGCGAGGTCGATCGTGGGCGGGTTGACCACGCCAGCGACCATCCGCGTCGGATCGGCGAAGAAATACTGGTCGTGCGGCGACTTGGCGGCGCAGTAGGTGATCACCAGGGCAGGCTGGCCGCTGCGGCCCGCTCGGCCACTGCGCTGGGCGTAGTTGGCCGGGGTCGGCGGCACGTTGCGCATGTAAACGGTGTTGAGGGTCGCGATGTCGACGCCGAGCTCCATGGTCGGCGAGCAGAAGAGGATCGGCAGGCCCGAGGGCTCGACCGCGCCAGCCACGACGCGCTGGGGCGCCAGGCCTTTCCTGAACCGCGCCTCGCGCTCGATCCGGATGTCGGTGTCGACCTGCGCCGTGTGCTCGCGCGCCTCGAGCTGATGGAGGAAGCGGCCGGTATCCTGCAGGAGCTGGGCGACATTGTCGTAGAGCGTGCGGAAGAAGATATTGGTCGAACCGGCTCGCTCTTCGTCGAAGTCGTGAGCGAGGCGCCATGCGAGCACAGAGCTGTCGATCCGGTAGCCGATGCGGCCCTGCTCTAGCTCGGTCGGTTCGACATAGCCGTAAGTGGTCAGGACCTGGAGGACGTCGTCGATGACGGCGTTGTAGGTCACCTCGTCGAACTTCTTCGGGAAGTTTGGGTTCCCAGCCCAGCTGGCCTGGGCGCGCAGCCGTCGTCCAAAGACAGAGCGGTAGGAGACGTGCAGAATCCTCTCTTCGGGCCGGCCCGCTCTGCGCTGTTGTGCCCGCGGCACCATGTAGGCGTGGGAGAACAGCCGTTCGTCTTCGGACAGGCCCCACGGCTCCTTCAGCTCATTGAAACTGCGGTTGCGTATCTGCTCCTGGAAGTTGGGGTCGAGGTAGATGGTCTTGACGCAGAGCGCCTTGCGCATGCGATCGAGCAGGTCGTGAACGATCGCATAACGCTGCTCCGCGGTCGCGGAGCCGAGGAGCGGGTGGCCCTTGGCCCATTCGGCCTCGTCCTCGCAACACGCCTGAAGCCCCTGATAGTCGATGGCGAGGAGCCTAACCTGTTCCAGGTTGGGATTGGTGATGCGCCAGCCTCGCTGGAGATCAAAATAGAGCCGATAGCCGAGCACATCGCGCAGCGACTTGAGCGTGTTCTGCGCTTTGATACCCTTGGCCTCGGGATTGGCGGCGTAATCGGCAGGGTCCAGATGAAGGTGCTCCAGCACCCGCTGCGTCAGGACATCATCGGTCAGCTTCTCGTCGGACTGCCCACGGATCGCTGCCAGCAGCGCGCCGCGCAGCAACAGGATCTGGACGAAGTCGTTGAAATGGCCAGCCTGCAGCGAGGCGTCTTGGCGGTTGTCGGTGAAACCGAGGATCTTCTTGGCCTGGTCGTCGAGGTCAGTTCCGATGAGGTACTTGAGAGCGGCGATCGTGAGCACAGTGGTCGCCGAGCTGCGCCCCTCGCTCGACAACCCCGACAGCTTCGTTAGATCACTGCGGACGCTGCCGTCATAGGCGACGCCGCAGTGCAGGCAGAACCGGAAAGGACCCGGGATGAACCAAGCGGGTAGAGCATCGGAGGCGACCTGGCCGCTCGTGTCGACTTGGACCGGGAGCGGCCGATAGCGCCGGTAGTTGGGCTTCAGGCGGGCAGCGCCGTCGCTGAACTCCAGCCAGTCCTCAGGAAAATGCCTTTCGAGGTCGGTCGGGTCGAAGATCCCCTCGCTGTCGGGCATCAGATAACCGTACTGCAGGTCCTCGTCCTCGTTCGAGCGTTCGGTAAGCTCCCGCGGACTGAAACTCTGCGGTTGTTTCCCGGCCATGGTCGCCCAGACCGGGTGGTATTCCTGTCCGCACTCCCGACAGAAGCAGACGTTGAACAGGTTGCGCCCGCGGTCGCCGGGTTTGAACTGCTGGCCGTCGAGCGTGATAAACCGACCGCCCTTGGCTTCCAGCGTCGTGTAGACGTTCCAGGCGCCGCTCACGAACTGATGCAGGCGAAAGGCGAAGAACGGCCGGCCCTTGTCGTCTCGCGTCTCGTAAGCCTTGAGCAGGAAGGCGGCGAGATAAGCGCGACACGCTTCGTGTGCTACGCCGCTGTCTTCGGCGAGCATCGCCGCTGCCTCTTCCACGGTGCGCGGGCGGGAGATGCGGATGAGCGTGCCGTCCCGATCCTCGAGCCCGAGCCTGCGCTCGATCCAGGCGGCGATCGGGTGCGGCGCGAGGTCGGCACTGCTGGACGTCGCTGGAACGCCCGCCGCAATCGCGGCGCTGAGCGCGCTCTGATCGATGGGCGTGTTGTCGGCTGTCACCGGATGCAGCGTCTCGGTGATGATGTTAGGCGGCTTCACCTCCACTCCGAACAACCGGGTCGCCACCCGGGCCACGACCTTGGCCCGATTCTCTGCGTCGCCTTCGGAGGCCATGGTGGCCGAGGTGCCGATGCAGAGGAGGTTCTCGTTGAAGCGCTCCCGGACGCGGCGCACGAGCATGGCGACGTCGGCGCCTTGTCGGCCGCGATAGGTGTGGAGTTCGTCCAGCACCAGGAACCGCAAGCCTGCCGCGTGGTTGCGGACTGCAACATCGGTGGGGAGGAACCGCGTCATGATCAGTTCGAGCATGACGTAGTTCGTGAGCAGGATATCCGGCGGGTCCTTGGCGATCCGTTCCCGCTCCTCGCGGCTCTCCTGGCCCGTGTAGCGCGCAAACGTGACGTGTTCCTGGCCCTCCCCGTAGCCAAGCTTGAGGAACTTTTCGAGCTCGTCGCGCTGGCTGTTGCAGAGCGCGTTCATCGGGTAGACGACGATCGCCGTGATGCCTTTGAGCGTCTCGCCTGCACGCTTGCGGCGCAGGACGTCGTCGATGATCGGGATGAAGTAACTGAGCGATTTGCCTGAGCCCGTACCTGTCGTCAGCACATAGCTCTCGCCGCGGCGCGCCACCTCGATTGCATCGCGCTGGTGGCGGTGCAGCACCATCGACTTGCCGAAGGTGTCCTCCGGAGACTTGATTCGGAAGATCTTGGCGCACTCGGCGTCGAGAAGGCTGGCCCCGACCAGCTCGTCGATCGTGCCCCCGGGCACGAAATTGGGGTTGATCTGGATGAGGGGCGCCGGCCAGAAACGGCCACCGCGGTAGGCGACCTCGACGGCGTCGCGGACGTCGTCGGCGCGGATCTGGGTGAAGCTGCGCGAGAAGCGCTCGTAGTCCTCAATCAGCCGGTCGCGAAATTCAAAGACGTCCATACATCCACTCCGCGGTCATTCGCCCGCCCGGGCTCCGCCCAGCGCTTTCCGGACTTCCTTCCGGTTCACGAGCACGATGTGCTGATCCTGCGGGCGCTTGCGGGCCGGCTCTCCGTCGAGCCCGAGCCGTTTCAGGAAGTAGTAGAGGAATGCCCTTGGGACCTCGATCGCGCGCTCTCCCTCCTGCATGCCGTAGTCGAGTTCGATCGCCCTGCGTTGGCCTTCCGACAGCCGGGGGTGCGGGGCGATCATCACGGTGATCGACTCGGACCAGGCCCGATCGGCGGCCGGATCGATCGCGTGTGGCTTGGATTCGCCGACTTCGAGAATCCGCGCGAAGACGAAGTCCTTGAAGGTCTCATCGTTGTGGCAGAAGGCGCGTGCGTGCCATCGGAAGCCGTCGAACCCGAGAGCGTGCGGTGTAATCCACCGCCACTGCGGCTCCGGCTTCGACAACGATTGGTATCGGATTCGGAGGGCCTGGCGCTCGCGCATCGCGCTCAAGACGGCTTTGAGGGTCCGTGTGTCGACGCTCCGGCCGGGTGCAGGCACGACCCGGTATTCGGGCGGCTCGTCGAGCCACGCCTCCTCCGGCCTGAACGTGCCGCTGGCTATGGACCGCAACTGGGCGAGGTAGCGGTCAGAGTCCTCGACCTCGAAGGCTGACCGGAATCCGGGCGTCGCCATGTAGCGCTTGAGGCTGGCATCGTAGGTGAGGTTGGCGGGCGCCAGCTCCTGGTAGCGCGCGAGGTCGGCCGACGCCTGGGGCGTGGATATCCCGAATTGGTCGGTGAGGTCGCTCCGATTGATGCGCCCTTCCCAGAAGAGCCGGAAGTCGATGAACTCGAGCCGCCGCTCAATGCCCCACCTCAGCTCTTCGCGACCGTCGTCCTTGATCTTCTTGACTCCCGCACTGTGCCCCACGACCACTCCTGCGTGCGTAAAGGAAGTTAATTGACTGAACCCGTCTAACGAGTATAGTTTCTTAACGCACTAGGCCGCGAGCGTCAACGCGTATCGTTGTTAGGGGCGTCATTCCCAGCCCAGAGCGAGTGCGCCTGGTCCTACAGCCGCACGGGAGGACGGCATGGGTCTTTTTGGCAAGCTTTTTGGGGGGCGTAAGCGCGGCTCAGATCTTCCGCCGGAAGTCGTAAAGATATTTGAGAAGATTGAGCACTTTCTAATCGACGACGAGGCGCAGAATGCGGCGCTACCGGAGCCGATGCGGAAGGTGATTGAGGCGGGGCCCGCCGTCGACGAACTCCCCGAGGCGAAGGGCGAGTTCGGACGATGCATTACCAATCCGGTTCCCGTCAACGGAGCGGTCGGCGAACTCGCTTACCTGTCCAGGCTGGTCACCCGTTCGGGGGCGGGTATATTCGGGCATCGTCTTGGGCACATCGGCAGAGTGGATGTGTACGAGACCGTCAGCACCGACGGAAAGACCTGGGACGTTATTTTCCTCAGCTACTATCACCCGAGAAAAAGTCGCAAGGCTCCCACCGGTTACAGGCTCTCGAAAGCGGGCGAACGACCTACATTCATCACCTGCACGAATTTCCGTGTAGACGGCTTCCCGTTCCCAATGGAAGCCGCGATCAGAGAGTGCATGCGGCGCGTATTGGGCTTTCCGGTCCGGCCACCCAATGTGGCCGAGCTTCTGACCTCCGCGCGCTTCGTCCGTACGGCAGATCAGAATGGGCGACTCGGCGAGTTGGCAGAGCTCGGCATGGAACCGGCGGCCAGTTATAAGGACGCAGGAGGCTGAAAGTTGGCCGCAGGTTTCGACCTCACTCAGAATCCTTTTCACCTGCTCGACCTCTCGATCCGGGCCGGTCGTGAGGAGGTGGTCGAAGCGCACGAGGAAGCCCTCGCGGACGGTCGAGCCGATGAGGGTGTCCTCGTACGGGCTCAGCAGGCCGTTTTGACTCCCCGCACCCGGATTGAGGCCGAACTATCTTGGTTCCCGGGCCTACCCCCTTCTCAGGCGCGAGAGATCCTTTCGAAGCTTGAGCGGAGTAATCTCGCCGACGCTCACGGGACATTGGAGCGCCTTCAAGGATTGGACAAGGCCAATCTCGCGGCCGATTTGTGCGTGCGCTCGGGCGGGGAGACCGAGTATGTCAACGCATTGCTCGAAGCCTACGAAAATTTCGCGGTTGGCGTCGTGCACGAGACCCTCAGGGGCTTGCGAAGTGTCTCAGGCTTTCCGATACCCGACCAGCAGCAGGTCGGCAGCGCACTTGCCGCCCTTAAGGTCCTTCACGCCAAGGCAGCAGTTGCATGCGTGACCGCCGCCGATAGTCCAGGCGAGACGCTAACGGAAATAGTGGAGACGTTCCTCGCCTGGGGCGATGACAATGTTGAACATCTTCTGGCCCTGATAGTCCGCGAGTACGACGCGTGGTCACAACCCCACCTCGCGACGATCAAGGAAAGAATCGAGGCGGAAATCGCGACATATAGGGGCGGCGATGACCTCGTCCCTGTAGAGCAGCTCGTAAAATTGCTTGCTGTATGGGACGCCATCAGCCAGCCGGTTCAGCTGCTTGAGGAATCCAAAGGGCACGAAGAGCCGCGCTCCAAGGAAATCTACGTGATCGTCCGAGACTTCTGCCTCTGGCTCGCGAACGAGAACGGCCAATACGAAGAAGCTCTAAAGATCTCGCGCGCCCTGCTTGAGACTTTTCCGGAGCTCCCCGCTGTCGCCGCTCAGGTTTCTCAGGACGTCGACGCTCTCGAATCCCTCGCGGAGGAGGCGAAGTCCGTCGCGCTGATGGGGCCACTCATCGGGGCGGTTGAAGCAACAGTGACAAAGACGTCGACTTTCGATGACGATCTCGTCGCTTCTGGCTTCGGACCGAAATCTCGCGGGCTCGCGAAGAAGCTCCACGACGCGTTCGTGGATGTGGCGGTCAAGACCGCCGGAACCGAACTCGCCGACATGCCGTGGATGGTTGTCCGCGGATTGGCGATCGACCTGCACAACAAACATGAAAGCCCGGAAGGAGCATGTGCGATCCTGGAGGGGCTTATTTCCCACAAGGGCACGACGCCTTCGAAGGCGGTCGTCGAAAGGCTGAGGGAGGATCGGCGAACACTCCGCCGGAATCTCAAGTGGGAGGAGCTGAAGCGCATCTCCGGTGACGTGCCAAAGGGCATTTCGCTCGTCTCCGAGCTGCTGGACGGGGCCGACGCGGACGAGCGGGCAGCGCTGCTGCAGCTCAAGGCGGCCCTGGAGCGGAAGAGGGCAGCCACGTTCGGAAAGCGGGTCTTCTGGGGTCTGGCGGCGGCGGCTTTCGTTGGCTTCCTGATCTATGATGCCAATAAGAAACCCTCGTACTCACCTCGCCCTTCGCCGACGACGGCATTCACACCGAGTACGTCGCAGCCTTCGTATTCTCCAAGCTCGTCAGCATCGTCGCAGCTTGGAGAGCAGATGCCTGCTCCTGGCACAGATCGGATGCTCAGCAGGAACGAAGTTCGATACTGCATTTTCCAAGGAAAGCGCCTGGATATCCTCCGGGATCTTATTTCAAGTAATCGAGAAATCGATCGCTTCAATGCTCTCGTTAACGACTTCAACTCTCGTTGCAGCAGCTTTCGCTATCGTCAGGGCGTCTTGCAGGCCATCGAAGCTGAGGTCCCGGGCAAACGCCAGAGCCTACGGCTGGATGCTCAACGTCTAATTTCGTCGTGGCGTGATTCTGCGTTGTCGTCATCCGCGTCATCAACAGGCGAGAGCCTGGTGGACATCACCACGGTGTCTGGAGCAATGCTTGTCCAAAGCAGGCTAAAGGAGCTTGGCTACTATGCCGGTGTGGTGGACGGACTCTGGGGGCCGGCATCGCGGACTGCGCTACGAAACTTCAAATTGTCGCAAAGTGGGCTCGGCTACGACGACAGTTGGGATCTGGCAACACAACGGGCCCTGATGGACCGCTGATAGGAACGGCGATGGACAACAACATGACATTGGCACATCTCGCGGTCGAATATTGGAAGCTGCTCAAGGCCTTCGAGCGGACAATCGGCCGACTGCCACAGGAGCATGTTGCCAGAACGACGGCGCAGCTGCGGTTTTCGGCTGGAAAACTCGATTCCTTGCTCAAGGATGGCGGGTTGAATCTAGTGACGTTCGAGGGCCAGAAATTCGAGCCCAATATTCCCGCGACAGCGCTCAACGTCGATGATTTTACCGATGGCCAAATCCTGACCATCGAG
>Ga0315550_1000711_pt1 | contig 20581 bp, 43 predicted proteins | sample SalMarSW160190MG_2_FD_203100 | JGI IMG/M metagenome (GOLD analysis project Ga0315550, IMG submission 203100) | Salt marsh sediment microbial communities from the Plum Island Ecosystem LTER, Massachusetts, United States - Salt Marsh Sediment SW1601-90 ... | reverse complement strand
CTTATGCAATTCACAGGCCGTCGTGATAAAAATGACAAAGGTAATGAACTTTATAGTGGTGATATTATTACATTTACCCCTACTGATAATAGTACCCAAATACCACAATGGGGCAAAATCTACTATGATGAACAAAGAACAGCATTTTGCGTGCAAGGAATAAAAGGATTTGTCTGGGATTGCCCTCTCGCCTTGTGTGAAAATATCAAAAAACAAGGCAACATTTATGAAACGGTTATTTAGAACAATTTTTTGATATAAAGGAATTAGAAGGCCAGCAATGCCATACAGAGCAAAGACAAAAGAGACTAATAGATGGGTAAAAGGCTATCATTTTGAATGGGAAAGTAAATCATTCATTATCAATAAGCCTTTTATGTTTGCTGCACAAACTGTTTTCGAGATAACTCATCGCCGTTCACAGAATATTGATTATCTTCTTGATGGTTTCATCGAGGTCATTCCAGAAACGGTAGGGCGGAATACTGGCCTTAAAGATAAGAACGGCAAAGAAATATACGGCAGTATTCCTATCAATGAAGTAATGAGTAAGGGCGGGGATATAGTAGATTGCTATAAAAACGCATATCATCGTAGAGGCGAAGTGGTATATATAGAAAATTTATGTGGAGTAATTGCTTCGTTTTGTAGTAAAGATAAAAGGGGATTTCTTCCCTTGTCCAATACGCCTGAAATTGAAGTCATCGGCACAATGGCGGACAATCCAGAGCTATTAGAGGAGCAAAAAATATGACAGGATTTAATTTGCCGCCAGGTTGTAATGTTTCAGATTTGCCAGGCAATTCACCAGAAGATGAGAAATTTGATTATGCTACTGAATGGTTAATTGATGAAATGATGAAAGCCGGTATAGATTATCGGGAATTTAAGCTATTTTTTGAAACTGGCAAAGTTGCAGTAATGGAGTCCAGAAAAGTTACAGAAGAACATCTTCAAGAATGGGAGGCAAATGGCCAACAAGCTGCTGATGATGGTTACTGTCCTTATTGTAAAAAAGAGGTAAAAAATGAGAGTTAGAACAGCAGACCAGATAAAGAAGTTAATCAAGACAAAAGAATCTGAAATTGAGGCTCTTAAAATAGACTTGCAAATAGCCGAAAAGCGGGCGGAAATCGCAGAATTAGAGAAGGACAAGAAGGCTATCACAAAGCCCAAGCGTAAATATACCCGCCGAAAGAAAGCTGAAACAGCCCCTACAGAGGTTAATCCTGTTGCGCCTGCGGCTGCTGGTGGCCAAACTCCCGATGAAGGCACTCCGATACCGCCCAAAGCCTCTAATAAACTCTCACGGCAGCGCCGGTCAAAAGCAGAGCACGAGCCGTTATACATCTGCAAAAACGGCCATAAATTCAACGAGCCTAAGCAAGATGGAAAAGGCAAGGCTCAATGTCCTGAATGTTTCACATACGATATTGAGGCTAATATTGAGGAATAGCTGAAATGGCTGAGATTATAAGTGCAATTTTGGCAATTAGTTTATTGGTAGGATTTATTATTCTACTTTTAACTGGAGCAGCCGCTTTAGATGGATATTTTGATACATGGCTAATGAAATGTAATAAATGTGGACGAATTTACAAAGCAAAAACTGGTTCACTTTTAGGTTCTGATTCAAATACTGTATATACAAATTGTATTTATTGTAAATCCCGCAATACAAGAAAAATTAAAGATATTCCAAAATCATATAAAATTACAAATGAAGATAATATTGGCCCAAAAGCCTAAGTAATAGCTCTCTTACAACTAAAGATGAGGATAATTTTGCAGCTAATACATTATGTCAAGAGATATTCTGACGCAAGTACGACACGCTGCAACAAACTTATCTACTGGTGGCGGTATTAAACCAAGAAATCCCCTTACAGGATACAACAGCGGTCTGCTTTAGTCGCCCGAACTAATATCGGTTAGAACCGAGGCAACTCAAAGCGGCAATAGGATGCGGTCGCAACGCTTACTGACTACCGTATTGTGGTAAATCCTGTGCTACCAGTAGATTTTTAAGCTGCAAATTAACCCTCCTTTTGAAGGCTGGAGACTTCACGCCTATAAAATCTCGCTTTGTTGTATCTCACAGTAGGCTGTGAACCCCTGACAAGAAAGTCTCCGGCCTGAAAGTAACTGTGCGGCGGTGCCGCGCTAGGCCCGACGGCAAAGACTCCATTCAAGGCCCAAAGTGGTACAGGTGAAATATCGGGCAAGGAGCAGAAGTTAAGTTCGCCGCACATTATCCAGCTTTGCTATTAGCGGTGTGTGTGAAACACTCGCTCTCCGAGAACGGAGTATTCCGGCAGCAGGTAGCGGGTATAGCGCTCGAGCTCAATAAAAAGCTATATGCCAATCCTGCCTAATAGCGAAGCTGATTTTGACTTTATCCGGCCAGCAAAGAACCGAGTCTCGGCAGGAGCCGAGTACAGGGATGGTAATGGTATCAAGGATGATTAGCTATGGACAGCACGATTACGGTTGGAACTGGCCGGCTTACAATATTCCAGAGGACGCCTTGCTACCGATGAATGGACAAAACGGCGTGACGGCCGCCAGAGTGCGGCATTATTTGAAAACTAAATATGTGGTCGAGTGACAGAAAAGGAATGTTTGTGAAATCTGTTGAAAGAATATTTTTGTTTGTATTTGGTTTTATTGTTGCAACAGCATTGTGGATGATTGCTTTGTGCGCAACAGCTAATGTAGATTATATTCAACAAGTTTTCAGAATTCTTTATCAATATCGTCTCAATCATTAAATATCGCGGGGTAGAGCAATCGGTAGCTCACCAAGAAACCCGGGATTACTTGGAGGTTGCAGGTTCAAATCCTGCCCCCGCAATTATGTTAAGAAAAAATCATAACTCATTATATAGAATGAAAACAAGGTTGCTTACTATCGGCCTTGAGGATTATTGTGCGCAAAGATTGATGTTGCAAAAAGAACCTGCGAAAGCACTCCTGTTTAATTTGTATTTTATATAAAGGTGAAAATAAATGGACAAAAGACAAGAAGAAATACTAACAAGTGCCTTTTATATGTCAACTAAGCTCGGTGCTGCTATAGGTTCATGGATAGACCTCAAACAAAGTTATCTCAACAGCGCAGTACATGCGGCGATGGATGCAATAATTCCCTTTTTTGTTGCAGAAGTTAAGAGTGAATTTAATCGGATTGAACGAGAAAAATCCGGTATATGCCCCACTTGTGGTCACACCGAACCAAATACAGCCCCACAGGAGCAAGATAAGGCTTTGAGAGTAAGGAGATAATGATGCACGCAGAAGAAATAAGCGAAGATGATGTATTAGAGTTCATTAAACAAAAAAAGGAAATAGCCAATGAAGAGCCTTGTGAGAAAGCTATGTTGGCTCAAGCATTTTTGGATGATATTAAAGATTTATTGGAATGACCAAATGAGCAAGCTCATAGAATCTATTCTTTGTACCATTATTGGATTAGCTTTTATAGTTGGAGTTTATGTATTCATCAGTGATATGTGCACTTCAATTCAAGGTGCTTTTAATGAAGGTTATTATACAGGTTATTCAGATGGTCTTAAAGCCCCTCAGTCTATAGGCGAGACTCAAAAGATACTTCAAGGGCTTGGCTTTTATAAAGGCAGAATTGATTATGAGTGGGGGCCGTTAACGGAACGAGCATATTGTGATTATCAAGCCAGCAAGTATTTTGAAGGAGAATACGATAATGAGTGAATCACCAGAAAAACTAATATTAAAAACTTGCCTTAATACATCATTTGGAATGATTGAGATTGAGGGGAAATATGAAGAAAAACAACCAACATATATAGTTGTTGCTAAAGATTTAGCCGCTGCGATTGTCCGCCGTTACAATTCCTATCAGCGTGACAAAGAGATAATCGAGAAACTGAAAAAGGCGTTAGAGGATGCGGAGGTTGCTTACAACCACGCTATTAATATAACACCTTCTGGTGATTATCGCAACTTTTTAACCGAATTAAATATAGAAAGAGTGCATATTCTTTCCAAAGTAGCAAAAAGTCTAAAAGAGGAGAAGTGATGGGTAAGTGGTTAATGACAATATTTATAATCGGAATCATAGGCGTTGTGGCTTACGTAATGACAAGAATGAGGCATAAATGACTGAGCGAACTTTATTTGACATTCCGTTGGCGCATAGAAACGACCCTGATACTTCATTTGAAGCTGCCGACAAAATGGTTAAATCGGGTAAGTTCCAATACAGTGTCAACAAAGTTCGTGAAGCGATAAAGAGATATCAGCGAGTAATGATGAGGCCGGATTTTAACGCCAAGGAACTGGCTTTATTTATCAGTGATGAAGAACAGATAGATTATTTTAGGCTTTATTATGTCATAGAGAAACGCCTAAGTGTTTTGGAAAAAGAGAATATGATTAAGCGAACTAATTTAGAGCGTAATAATTGCCAAGTCTGGCAGATTATTGGAGCGAAGTAATGGGCGCAGATGGACACATACAATATGTATCTTTGGCAGTTTGGAAAGCAAATTTCCCCGAAGTCAATTCTCGTGATATTGGTTTATACATAAAAAATATTTGTGGAGTCCGTATTGTTGCAGGCTATGTTGATACAAATGGTCTTGACTGGAGCGAATATGGTAAACATTGCTTAGCGGCGCAAGAGGAATATCATAGATATTGGATTGATAAAATAAAAAAAGAGGGGAAGGATGGTTCTTTGATACAAAAATCCATTGTGTTCAATTATCCAAAAAAACATACATTAGCAGAACATCAAGCGGCGCTCGATGCAATTTTATCTAATTCTGATTATGAATATTCAAAAAAGTGTTGGGAAGCCAAAAAATGGTTTGAGAAAAATTGCGAAGATTGGACAGTTTGGACATAAGTAGGATAGGGAAGTTTATTAGGAACGAAGCAATGGGACTAAAGATGGAATATCAAGATAGATGTCCTGATTGTTACGAAGAGGGTGGGAATGGCGCTCGTTGCTTTCAGCATGAAAGAGAATATATAAATCTCCAGATAGAATCTTTGCGCAAAAAACGTAAAGAAATAACAGAGAACTTTAATCAAATAAGAAAACTCGGAGAAGATAAAGATGATTCTCGGTGAGACACCAAAACAGAAACGGGAAAGAGAACAAGGCAGAGCAGAGCGTTTGCAACAAGCCCATCAAACGGGCGAATTTGTAGATGAATTTACCACAACAATATCGCCAGAGAATATGAAACAAGCCGCTTTAGATACTTTAGGGCGATTACCTAAATGCTTAACAAGAGACCAGAACGACAAAATCAAATTGCGAAAGGACATACAAATGGAACCTGAAATAAATCAATTAGTTGAAAGGCAGCCAACGGAAACCTTAACCGAAACAGATATAGACCTAAATGCGGCGGAAAGACATTTGCAAACAATCCAGCAGTTTCAAAAGTTAGTTCGTACCGCTCTAAAAGATGGTCACGATTTTGGCACAATCCCTGGTACACCTAAGCCAACCCTATACAAACCTGGAGCAGAAAAAATAGCCAAACTATTAGGTTTGTCCGATGAATATACTCTTGTAGAAAAAGTACAAGATTGGGACAAACCCTTTTTTATGTATACAGTTAGTTGCAAGTTGAAGTCTATACGGTCGGGTAAACTTATTTCTGAGGGGATAGGCCATTGCAACAGTATGGAAGGCAAGTATAGGTGGCGAGAATCAAAACGTAAGTGTCCAAATTGCGGCAGCGAAGCTATCATTAAAGGCAAAGAACAATATGGTGGTGGTTGGCTATGTTGGAAAAAGAAGGGTGGCTGTGGTGCTCAATATGTTGACAATGACGTGAGAATAACAGGTCAGGAAACAGGTAAAGTACCTAATGAAGATATTTACAGCCAAGTTAATACTCTCCTGAAAATGGCGAAGAAACGTGCCCTCGTAGATGCCTCGCTATCGGCAGGTCGCTTAAGTGAATTGTTCACGCAAGATGTAGAAGATATGGATAACGATACGCCTTCAACCAATAATAGACCGCCAGCCAATAATAGAAGCGAAATTGTAACGGAGTTTGAGGAAAAATATCAGACAGACAAAGCCGAGCAGCCAAAAGAAACAATGCCAGCTACGACCAAAGAATCTGGCCGACCGATGCCAACTGTTTTCGAAATGAAACACATGACAAGAATTAAAGAGCTTGTTCTCAATGAAGCCAAGAATCAGGGACAAGTTGGTGAAGAACGGCAAGAACTCGACAATGATGAAAAGAATAGGCTATCCAATGCCATTTGGAATCAACTGGGACATTGGCCCAAAAACGAAGAAGAAGTGATGCTTTGCGCCAGACAGATTCAAGTGTCTGATATTTTTGAACTCATATTTCCAGAAGATATTGACCAATAGAACTACTCTTGAAGGGAGTCAAAGTGGAGGCTTTAGAGCAAAAGAGTTAGCGAAATGGACTTCGAGAAAGAAATAATTTTTGGTTCAGATACGGCAGAACGAAAGAGGTTTTTCAAAGCGGCCTCGTTTGCGCACCCAGCGAAAATTGAGTAGCAAGGAAGCTTGCGAGTGAAAATTGGTTTAATAAATATAGATTCTAAATTACCTAACATTGCCTTGCATAAATGCGCCTTATATCATAGCGAAGATGAAGTTGTTTGGGATATGCCCATAGAGGCCAATTCCTTTGATAAAATGTATGTTAGCTGTATTTATTCTTGGAATAAACATAAGGCATTAAATTATCAAATGCACACCAACGCTATTATAGGCGGCAGTGGCGTTTCCCTTAAAGACAATCTACCTGACGAAATCGAGAGAATGAGACCAAAAATAAATTATGGATTTACGACTCGCGGTTGCATCCGAAAATGCCCATTTTGTATTGTCCCTGATAAAGAAGGTTTTATTCGGGCGACTGGAGACGTTTATGATTTTTGGGACGGCAAGAGTAAATGGGTCATCCTATTTGATAATAATATATTGGCTTTACCAGAACACTTCAAGCTGATATGCCAACAAATCCAGAAGCACAATTTGAAATCAGACTTTAATCAAGGTTTAGACATACGTTTGCTGACGGAAGAGCAAGCTCTTATTTTAAATAAAATGAAACCTTTGAAACAATGGAGATTCGCTTTTGACGATATAAGATATGAAAAAGCATTTAGGCGAGGGGCAAAAATTCTCAAAAAGGTCGGTATAAATCCTCGAAGTATCTGCGTATATGTTTTGGCAGGATTTAATAGCGATATTGATGATTGTCTTTATCGCATCAATATAATTCACAGGGAATATGGATTTGACCCTTTTTTAATGCTTTATAAATCACCAGAAAATAATCCCACTGATAATCAATTCAGAAACTTAAAATCAATAGTCAATCTGCCTCTCTGGAAAAAACATCGTTCATTAAGAGACTTAAGCCGATGGGTAAATAGAAAAACTTTATTTCATACTACCAAATGGGAAGACTATAAGATTAAAACTGAAAAGGAAGAAGGCCAGCAGGCACTTTTTGGGAGCGAAGATGGCTATTGAGCATTACGAACCTCATAATTTATTTAATGGAGAAAAGCTGCCTAAGATTAACAAAGGGCAAGAGGCTTTATATTTACTCATTTGCAAAAAGATAAAGGCTAAGAAAAAAGTCGAGTACGATGAATTGATGGAAATCTATAAAAGTTCCGTGCAAATGTCTGAATACACATCAGATAACTATTGGGATAATGAGAAAGGCGATTGGGGCTATAAAACCCGATTACATACTGATTTTGAAATAAATTATCTTATGCAATCTTGGCTCTTACGTGCTCTCGGCTCTCTAATTAAAAAAGGCTATCTCATGGTTTTACCTATGATTGAGTTTACAAAAAATCAGAAACATTTATTAGAAGTTACAAATGAAACCAGCAAGCAAACGAGCTAAGGCAAACGATGGATAAGTTAGATATACCAAATCGAACTGTGCATTACGAATGGAGAAATAAGCCGGAGACTTGTACTATCGGCGGCAAGACTCATACCTACAAAGGTCAAGGTGAGCGAAAATGGGCATTGTACTTACAAATGCTCAAAGAATTAGGAGCGATTACGGATTGGTGGTATGAATCAGAGATATTTCATTTCAAAGAACGCTACAGCATGAAGCATACTTATACTTTGGATTTCAAAGTATTGGAAGATGGTCAATTTGTCTATTATGAGTACAAAAATTGTTATATTAAGCAGAAAGATGTTAGCCGATTACGCAGGATGGCAAAAGACTTTCGTGATATAAAGATAATTCTTGTTGTGCCAAATCCGATAAAAAACAAGCACAAGAGCAAAGCAACTATGAAGCAGCATATTTTGAGAGAACGAGCATTGCAATTTGTGGAGAAAATAATTTATTGCAACCCGCTCTTTAGAAAGTTCAGCATAAAATGAGACCACAACTGGAGTTCAAGAAGAACAAGGCCAGTAGCTACCGTGTTCTAACGGTTAGATGTACTACGCCTAATTGTTTTTTTGAGCAAGAGATAAGTTTACCGAAAGGCCAGCGATTAAATCAGGCAAGATGTCCTGATTGTAATTGCAGGAATTTAGTGAAGGTGAAAAAATGAGTATTGAAGGGCTATTGAAATCTGCTTTGGTTTATTGCGAATCTGCTCGCAGAGCAAAACAACTTAGCTTATGCAAACTACAGATTAAGCAATGTATTCAGCCGTTATTAGAACAAGCTCTTTCCGAGCCTGCGCCTGCCGAGCCGAGAGATGGAGATTTTGGCTTTAATGAACAAGGTGGTCTTATAATATTAAGCCAGAGTGATTTTGGTAAGGATGCTTGGGATTTCGTGGGAGATGCACAAAAATACTCAGCAATGGTTAAAACTACTCTTGGAAATATAAATGATGTGGCAAGATTATTAGGAGCCAAAAAGGAATAATTTTTAATTTCTTCCCTTTTTTTCTTGACTTTATGGAAAGTATGGCATATAAGGAAAGTGTTATGAGAAGAGCAGAATACAATTTGGTATCATTAGTATTTAACAGGCTCTCAGGCTCTCAGCTCTTCTCAGGTCTGAGAGCTTCTTTTTTGCGCACAAAGGACTGAAAATGGATAAATATCTTTATGAAGCCCAAAAGGATTATTGGGACAACAAAGTTAAAATCATACAATACTTAATAATTAAAGAAACACCCAAGCTATATAAGTGCAAAGTAATTTATGAAGATGGCGACTATGGTTACACATCACAGGTACGCAAGGAAAATTTAGGTCGCAAAAGATTTTCAAAAATCGAAGCCTTGCAAGTCCTAAAAGATATATTAACCGAAAATAATAAAAACATGGCCAATAAAATGGTTAAAAATAAAGCAACCATTGAACAAATTGAGAAAATGTTAAAAGTTGAGATTCCATAACAAGCCGAGGGCTGGCAATAGAATTGCCCGTAAGACCGCAGCCCTCGGCAATTTTTCAGGGAATTAAAATGGAAAAAGAAATAGAGAAATTGATAATTGATATTATTAACATATCAAAAACTATTTGGCCTGAAACAGTATATGGTTACAAAAAAATCTATCATCGCTATCATTCAGGCAAAAGGGGACGAAAAGGCTATCATACAGTAGCAATTGCTGGCCCTGAATCTAATGGGATTGATATAACACAAGAAGAATATGAAATAAATAAAAAGCAAGGAGATGTAGATTGGGGCAATGCCTTCTTAGGCAAAAGCCGACAATCTTATTATACATACGGGAAATATATAAAAACAAATGGTTGGAAAGAAAATTTAAGAAAAATATTTAATGATATTTTAGAAAAAGCAAAATGAAAATATTAGAGGCCCAAAAGCCTTCAACTACATAGGTAAAAAGATGGAATTTGTGAAATGATTAAGAAAGGTCGCAAAAAACCTTATACAGACCGAGGCATTAATAAAGTTCCATGCCTTAGATGTGGAAAGCCATCAGAACATCAATGGCAAATATGCTCACTTGATAATAGATGGTTCGGAATTTGCTTTGAGTGTGATATTAAGCTGAATAAATTAGTATTGGAGTTTATGGGAATCATAGATACGGCACCTATATTACACGAATACGAAAGAAAACAGTTAAATGAATATCGTAAAAACTACATAGGTAAAAAGGATAAATAATGGAAAATGATGAATTATATCAAGAAGCATTAGATGCTATTGGAAACTTATTTAATGATAAATCTGTTGACCAACAACAATGCATAGAAAATTTTGAAAATCTCCAAAACGAAATGGATGCAATGATTGATTCGCTTAATATAGATTAGCAACTACATAGGTAAAAATGTACTTACGGACAATTTATTAAGTTTTTTTCTTGACTTCACATACGGTATGATATATATGGAAAGTATGGACACTGATATAAAGACAATCAAATAAGTGGATTGAGCCTATCGACCCATATCTTCGTCTTTACGTTGGTGTCCAAGTCGATAGGCTTTTTATTTTGCATGGATGCCGCAATGTTTGGCAAACATTTTTCTTCGATGTACACAGGTAGCATGGTGGGTTCAGGAACTTTAGCTTTTGCTGTTTGGGGATATTGTATAGCTAACCATGACCAAGATGGTTTTATTGAAGTAAATCCAAAATTATTAGCTACAATCTTCGGTGATACAACACCCGAAGAAATACAAGCAGTTTTAGACCAATTCTGCGAACCAGATAAACAATCACGAACACCAGAGCAAGAAGGCAGGCGGCTTACAAAAGAAGGCCCGTTTTTATATCACATGGTTAATGCTGTTAAATATAGAAAATTAAAAGATTTAGATGCTCGCAGGAGACAAAACAGGGAAGCTCAAAGAAGGCGAAGGGTTAAAATAGATAAAATGTCAGCAAATGTCAGCAACAATAATCTCATGTCATCCACGTCAGCCCATACAGACAAAGACAAACAACAAGACACAGACACAGATAAAGAAAACAACAAAAAAGAAATTTTTTCTTCTGATAAACTTGTTGGTTGTTGTGACCTTGTTGAAGTAACTAAGCAGCGAGATTATTTCCGAAAGCGCCTGAATGAGATTTATCCTAATTTAACAAAGCGTGAGACTTTGACAATGAATAAGTTTATACGCCAGCTTGAATGTTGTGCCATGAAAAACAAGGGCGTTCAAGTATTCAAAGAGGCTCTGGGAACTTTACAAAAATCCACCGAATCACAAATACAGAATCGGATAGGTTACATTGTCGGCGCGATTCAAAATATAGTGGAGGATAAAAATTAGTTAAGGATTTAAGTTATGGAAAACGAATGGATTAAGGAAGCTAAAGAACACTTTGAAAGCATTAGAAGAGGTAAGGAACAATGCCGAAAAGCGCTAAGAAAGCTAAACGAAAATTCAGAAAATCCAAAGCCAAAAGAAGAAACTGGTGGTTCTCATTAGCTCCTGAACAAAAGGATAAATATATTAAGTCTATTCTCGAGCGCAAAGCCAGAGTGCGCTTAGAAAAGTCCAAAAGGTATATGAAGAAGCATAATTTGAAATTTGATTGTAATTTATGTATTCACGGGAAAACTAATAGCTGCCGGAGCCAAAGAGAAAATGGTTGTGAATATTTCTACGACCCTAAGACTGGCCAGTGTGGGCCGAAGCTAAAAGCATGAAAAGTAAAAAATGTATTCATTGTGGCAAGTGTTGTTTAAGTGGTGTGCCTTGTGCATTTGGGCAAATATTATTCAATATTACTCCAGATAATCCTATGGCTTGTCCAGCTTGTGAGAAAATCGATGGATTGTATTGGTGTGGTATCATTAAAAATCCTCAAAAATATTTATCTTCTTTGGTCGGTGATGTAGATTGGAAAATTGAACTTATGGTAGATATAGCAAAAATTTATATCGGTATAGGAATGGGATGTTGTAATAATCCATCGGTACAAGAAATAACAAAAAAAATGAAAAATTATTTTCAAGAGCTAAAAGAAGGATAGAAAGATGAAATGGAAAAACAAGAATTTTTAGAAAAAATCAAAGTTAAAACTTATACATATTATCCCCAATACTGCTTAGATTGCCAAAATATTTGGTATAGTAAGTATCGCAACAGGAATTGTACTATATGTCACAGTGTTAATGTTGTTAATTGTTTCAGAGAGAATTTTAGGAATATATTTGATATTAACAAAGATGGAAAACAATGGAGAAAAAAATAAGTTTAGCTCCACAAGGGGAATTTGAGAAGGATGAAAAAACAAATTTTGCCAGAACTTTGGGCGATTGCCAAAGATGGCGAAGCTGCTGTAAAGCGTCTTTATTCACGGCATTACAGTTGTCGTCATTATAAAGATAATCGTAAAACCAAAAAGATTGTTGGGCCTGGTGAATATTTGATTCTTATTACACCGCAAGAAAATGCTTTATTTGTATGGAGAAAATTTAAGTCTCGTGACAATCAGCAAGGAGTAAATTGTGCTGTATTTCGTAATGAAGGACGAATACAAAGCAGTTTACTTATTAAAGAAGCTATGTATCTGGCTTGGCAAAAATGGCCTGGCGAAAGATTATATACTTATGTCAATTCTCAAAAAATAAAGAGCACAAATCCAGGTTATTGTTTTCTGCAAGCTGGCTGGAAAAAATGTGGAATGACGAAAATTCATAAATTGATAATTTTAGAATGTTATGCAGACCAAAGAACGGATTGACAAACCGCTTTTTACCAAGGATGAATTGAAGGCTTATATAGAGAAGCAGGGTTACATTATTCGTCCGACCGATTTGGACAATATGTATGACTGGTACGAAATGGCCGAGTTTAAGTATGCTCTCGGCAAATGCCTTGTGAAATTAAAAAACTGGAAGAACAAAGTCAACATACAATGTCGTAATGGCAGTTTTAATATCAAGAGAAAACCACTACCGAAGCCAGTCGAGAAACCGCCAGAGGTTATCCCGCCGACACCAGAGGAGAAAATCAAATTGCGCCAGCAGTTTGAAAAAATGGTCAAAAATATGACTCCGAAAATATACATAAACAAGGGCTTGCGATTAACGAAAGCCAAGAGGCAAGCTGAAAGTCTCAAATCACATTAGAGAATCACTTGCCGCAAAAGGTACGGGAAAGATATGATTAAAAGAGGGCGAGAAAGACGTTATGAAGGTGAAATTCCAAATATAAGTCATGGTGAGCTTGTGGATAGGGCCTTCCAATATCTTTCGGCCTATTTTGGCTGTTCGGTTGTATTTAAGGAAAGAAGGGGAGCACAAAGCGAAATACCTGATGCTATCGGATTCAAGGGAAGTTTTAGTACATTGATTGAATGTAAGGCTTCAAGGGCAGATTTTTTATCTGATAAAAATAAATATTTTAGAAAATTTGCCATAGAAGGAATGGGATATAAGCGTTATTTCATGGCCCCGATTGGTTTGCTTGAACCTTCGGAGATACCTAATGGATGGGGATTGTTAGAGGTGGGTGAAAAAGCTATAAAATATCGCAGAGTGACAATAGCAAAAGAGAGTGAACCATTTTATCACCGAAATATGCAACATGAAATTAGCTATTTAATATCGGCGATGCGTCGATTAAATATATCAATGGCAGTATTTGTGAAATCAGTTGATTAAGGCAATGAAGGAGAAGCATGGCTGATACTAAAATAAATTATTTGGATAAAACGTGGAATTTCATAGGTGGTTGTACGGAATGTGGCGCGGGCTGTGTAAACTGTTGGAGTAAGCGATTATGTACTGGCAGGCTTAAAAATCATCCGCTTTATCAAGGCTTGGTTAAGAATGGCAAATGGACAGGAGAGATAAGAACCTGCCTTGATATTGGCCGGTCAGATATTTTAGAGCAACCGTTGCACTGGCGAGAGCCAAGTATAATCGGCGTGGAGTTTACGGGCGACCTTTTTCACCCAAAAGTGCAGTTTGAGTTTATAGACCAAGTTTTTGATACGATGTTCACGGCATACTGGCATACTTATCTTTTGCTTACAAAGCGAATTGAAAGAATGGCTGAATATATAAAGCATTTAGATGATGTATGCTTTGAGGTTGGCGACCCTATTTGTTGGTCACAAAAACCTAATGAGCATATTTGGCTTGGAGTCTCAATCTCTACGCAGAAAGAGGCCGATGAGAAAATCCCGATTCTTTTACAGATACCAGCGGCGATAAGGTTTATTTCAGCAGAACCTTTACTTGAACCACTTGCGTTCAATTGGAATTTACCCTATTCATCATGTAAATTATCTGATTATATAGCCGAACGCAATACTAATTATCTCGATTGGATTATTGTAGGTTCTGAATCAGGCCCGAAACGCAGGCCGTGCAAGCTGGAATGGATAAGAGATATTGTCGAGCAATGCAAAGCTGCAAATATACCTGTATTTGTAAAGCAGATACCTATTAACGGCAAGGTAAGTCACAAGATGTCGGACTGGCCCAAGTGGGCGCAGATAAGGCAATGGCCTGAAAGGAGTAAACAGGGATAAAATGTTCAACCAAATCTTTGAATACTCTTTAGGGGAGTCAGCGAGGTTCAAGGCTACTGATTTGGGTGCTGATACTTGTCGGGCGAAACATCAAAGTCGCTAATCTTCCTTATTAGTTTTAAGTTTTTCTAAAATTTTATCAGCTTCTATTCGTTTTTGGGTAAATTCATCTATCTTGTGGATATTGGCAGCGACTTCTTTAATTGTTGATTTCCAAAGTCTATCGGCCACGTAATGACCAACAAAGAATCCGATTACAAAACCAAATATCACCAGTGATATTACTAACAGTATCAAGTGTTTCACGGCTAATCTCCTTTCGCCTTCCTTCTCAGAACGAAATTTCGTTTTGCCCTTTCTTTACTTACCCTACCCCAAATACCTTCCTGCGGGAGTTTTTCAGCCCTGCGGCGTGCTATTATTTAAGCGAATACTTAAAATATTATTACTTTTTCCAAGATTACATTCTTCACATGCTGTTATTAAATTGTTCATTGAAGTTTCTCCGCCTTTTGATACTGGAATTATATGGTCAGCAACTATTTTTACTTGAGGAGCATGGCGTCCACAGTATTGACAAGTAAAATTATCTCGCTTAAATGTTTCAAATCTCAATTTTAAATAAGCATTATATTTTTGGCCATTCTTTGTTGTTCGATAGTTTTTTCTGGCTCTTTGTTTTAACAAATTTGCTTCTATAGAACATGTATCACTACAATAATGAGGCCGTGTTGCATTATGATATTCTTTGCCGCATATATTACAATACATCATTTTATCCTTTCAAAGCCCCGCAGGGCAGGGGTAAGGTTAATCAGAGCTTATTGTTTGCGAGCAATTCACGGATTTTCTTCTCAATCTCTATAATACTAAAATTAAGATGTAGATTTTGCATACATGTTACACCAACAGCATAGCCGATAAAGAAATCATCTGGTCTATTCTTAAACAATCTATGAGAATGTCTTGTTCCTTCCCAGCTTTCGATAATAATATCTTCTAACGTTTTTTTCTTTGCCATTTTACACCTCTATTCTGGAAGTTAAGTTTAGCCTTTTTTCCAATTGTTTGTGCGATACCAATTAAGACAGGATTGCAAATCTTCCGTAGATTCCATACACATATCTGGATTAAGAGTTCCACCGCTTATGTGTCCGCCATTAGCAAATACTCGAATTCGCCCATAACAAGCAAAAGGCTGTCCGCCAGGAAAATGAAATCTTTTATGTTTAATCAATTCTAAAATTATCTGTTGACGTTCCATAAATCACCTACAATTCTGGACAATTCTTGTCTAAATGAAACCTTGCCCTTTTCACTGATTTAGTCGTTATTCAGCTATTTCCTGCTCTGCCACGTTCGCTACAAGCCCCGAACTCGGAGCGGGGGATAGCTAAATACCCTGTTTTTCAATCAAGAGGAAAATCTTTTATATTGCTATGTTTTTCAAGGATAGTTCTTTCGGTAATATAATATGCTCGGATTGTCTTTTGTCCCTTTTGCCATGCTCGATAAGCACGATGCAAACCATCTATCATAAGGCCGCCAGATTCATCACCCAATTTAACTAAAAGAATTGGTTGTCTATAATCTTTCGGCTTGAGATTCTTGGCATATTCTGGATTGATTGAAAACATAGATACAACTCCATCTTGTTCTACCGCTTTGAATCCATAAAATCTTACAAAATTTTCAAGTTTAAGCCTTATTGGTTTGAGATTTCGTTGAGCATATTGCCAGAGAGGGTATACCTTGAAATGCAGGCTTAGAAAACGAAAAGTTTCATCTTTTTCTACCATCATATCACCTCATAAAAGCCTAAGTTTGTTTTCGTAAATTCTCGGCTTTTAACCGATTTTTTCTTAAACAGGAATCATGCCATTTGCATTCTTTTGGGCTATCATTACAAAGGCACAACCTTCGGCTCCACCATATTCCGGCGTTGTTGGTAAATGTGTCCATAACGCGCATTTTTCTTTTTTGCATTCTACTATATTTTCTGCTGTGCCGACTTCATGTGGTGGATTATGAATCCAAGTACTATTACTCATAAATGGACAAATCATCATATCACCGCCTTTCTGCTCAGAGCTTGTTACGTAAAGCCATATCTTTTTTGATACGGTCTTTAACTTGTAGTGTTGCTGATAATGAGCCATGCCCTAATTCCCAGCCGAGGCTAAAACCTGCTAAGTCAATGAGGTATGCCGTGGCTGTTAATTTATTATTTAAGGCTATAAGTTTTAGCTCGTTAAGAGTGCCGCCGATTTTCATTCCTAACAAATTTCTTTCTCCAGCAAATATTTTAGGATGGTCTTCATTTGTCATAAATCACCTCTTATTTTATGATTCCAGAAGGCCCGCCCAGAGCCAGTGATGCTAAGGACGGGCCGAACTAATAAGGACTTTAATCTATTGTTTTTTGTTCGCACATCCAATCAAATAGTTCGTCTGTAGTTTCCTTCATCGGAATAGTGTCGTAATTGCCGCCATTTATTTCAGCTATTGAGCCTTTTGGGTATCGGTGCGTATCCTTTGAATAATCCACAAGAACAATTTCGCCAAGATCAAGGTTGCGGGGTCTGAATGTTATACTTTTGCAATTATCGCCGTTAAATCTATCCTTATCTGTAATGCCTTTTTTGTAAAAGTGAATGGATGTTTCGGCATTCAGTCCAAAAGGCCCTAAAATGTTGAAAGTGCGATCTGGCATTTTCTTAATTAGTTCTTCGGCAATAGGCTGGATTATTTCGTCAATCCACAAGACATAGCCCAATCGGTCAAGTTTGTTTTTAAGCCGTTTAATTTGGTTCTCACGTTGCGTTATTCGATTCTTGATTTTGGCTCTCTCTGTTTCACAAATGCAATTTTTTTCTACATATTTTTTGATGATTGTTTGCGTTTTCATGATTTGTACTCCTTATTAGTCTTTTAAAAGCTCGCAGTTTAGTTTTCAAATGCCTCGCTAACATCTTCTCCGTATTCGTTATACCATTCTGACCATTCGCCATCTTCAAAGACCTCAAGGCCAAAAGCATTAGAAAATACATTTGGATTCATAAGTTGAACTGCTGATAACTCAACAATCTTTTTATATGCTTCTTGAGGAGTAGAAACAGGGTAATATGCTGGTTTATTTGGAGGATTGATTACATTCCATACTCTTAATTCCATTGTTCGACCCTTTCAAAAAAAGCCCGCAGGCGGTGAAACAATTCGGCGCTTGCTGTACTCACTCCACAAATCGGGAGTTCTTCAGCGGTTGCGGAAGTGTAACCTGCGGGCTTTGGGATTCTAATATTGTTTGAGTTCGCCTTCATGTTTCACCTTTTACTATTATCGGCTATTCTAAAAAATCTCTTGAATGAAGTCAACATAAAAATCTATTAGGAATGAAAAAAAATAAAAATACCCACTTCCCTTAAAGAAATGCCCATCCTTGGGCTAAAACCATCCTTGTTATGGGGGGCTGCTATCGCAAGAAGCGAGGTAGGAGTTAGGGAGTGTTGGATTCGGGCTGGATATTGTCGGCGGCGGTCTGGAGAAGCCATGCCGTGTCCTGTGCCGCCCCCTTGAAAGTTTGGCATCCTTTGCAAGCATAGATAATACCCAGCAGGATAAATACTTCAACTGCCCTGAATATTATCTTCTTGCCCTTGTCCCATTTGCTCGGAATCTCGATGTTCATTTTTAAGCCTTTCAATAAACAGTAATTGGTTCCGGTAATACTGAATAAGTTTGAGCAACAGCGAGCGCTCGTAATCGTTTTTAGTACTTCTCATAAGGTGCTGGGCTAAAATCAATCTGGCAGCAATACTTTTCATACTTTTGGTATCGGTACGTACGGTATGTACCTTTAATAAATTCTTAGATTTTTTCAGGAATTTTCTTGACATTCAAGAACATATTTTATAAATTGGCTTTCTGAATTGTTTAGCTAAACTATCGTTTTTTTGTGAAAGGGCTTTATTATGTGGCCAAGATTTAACTTTGAGATTGTTAAAAATTAATTTTTGAACCGGGCGCAAGCCATAGCCCTGCGTCCAGTACACTAACGGCAGGGCAAAGAATTGAGCGGCTCAAAGGCTGGAATAGAGAAGCTAATAAAAGTTAAAAACCACCCTCACTTGTGAGCAGACCGAGTGAGGGTTTTTTATTTTCTAAAAATATTTTTTTATTTTCTTGACATAGTAGGGAAGGTGGGTACAGTAAGTAAAGTATGTTAAGCAATGGTCTAAAAAATACTGTGTCGAACTTTGCAGAGAACCTCGCAAGGATGGAGCTTATGGTAAATCCGCAATTGCGGACAGACAAGAGCTTGAGGGCTGCAAATGGGCAGAGAAACGCAGACTGTAAAGCGAACGACTAAATCATATACAGGTTATGCTATACCAGAATTTCTCCTTGACCAGTTAATTGGGTATCTGCCCAATAAAATCCTTTGTCGATACAGATTTTTAGACCAAAAAATCTTTACGAGGTTAGGTTGCGCCTGAACAACAGGCGCAACCTTTTTTATTAAGGTGATTTATGGCAAAAGGAATGTGTACAGCGATAGCAAAGTATGGACGTATCAATTTGATTATCTCAAAGAAAGACAAAGGCTATAAGGAATTTAGCAAGGTTTTAACTAAAATTGAGAAAAACGGCTTAATGTGTTGGTATGGTGATGTTACAGATGAAAAAGGGAAAGAGACAAGTGGTTTGATAATTACTTTTAACAATTAGTGTTATGGCAGCAAGGAATAATCATATTGGCACAAAAACGTAAAATAAAAGGATTATCAGCAAAAGACTATATACCGACAAAGACTGTAATAAACGGTAAAACTTATGCTGTGCGGCGAAATAACAAAACGCTTAACAGTCATGGGCGAACAAGACAGCAGGATATTGAGGTTGGAACTGCCAGTAAACATGCTGCCTCACGTTTTGCAAATTATCTTCATGAAGTTTTGGAATTAACTTGTTTTGAGCAAAATCTTGATTATGAATCTATGAATCGGGGCAGATTATTTATTATGAATCATGGTGATTTAGATGTTTTTGCCCAGTCAGTGGCAACTTCTTTATGGCCGAGCGTAAATCATAGGTGAGCAATGAGCAACGGCGATTCAAAAAAAGACCCATTAGAGGAAATAGGTAATTTGATAGGTAAATTAGAGAACGAAATCAATGCTCTCAACGTTGAGGAAGTCTTTAAGAAAAGAGCCAAATCTGGATTGCTTGAAGGAATATATGAACTGCGTAATGATTTCAGGACTGCTCAACAGATATTTGATGTGCATAAAGAATGATGGAAACTGAGGAAACTTGTCAAAATTGTAAATGGTGGCATCGTTGTGGGGCTAAATATCCAGAAAATACACCTCTTTGGTCAAAGATAGGAGATTGTAAAAAACATCCTAATTATATAAGAAGGCACGAGGAAGATTGGTGTGGGGAATTTGAAGCAAAACCACAATCGGAATTATAATGGCTAAGCGGGGCAGAAAAACGAAATAGTATGGCAAGGTCAATTAAATTATTCACAGAAACCGAAAAACAGCAAATGCAACAAATGGCATTTGACCAATGCCAGGATAAAACAATTGCTCACGTTTTAGATTGTGATGTTAAAACTTTGAAAAAGCATTTTTCTACTGTTTTGCAGAAAAAAAGGGCGGAGGGCAAAGCTGCACTAAGACGAGCACAGATGAAATTGGCTGAAAATAATCCCACAATGTCGATTTTCTTGGGAAAGAACTACTTAGAACAGAAGGATAAGTCGGAGCATGAATTATCACCACAAACAATTGCTGATATTGCTGCTATTGTTGGGGTTAGTCATGGTAAGCGCAACTGAAAAAGCTATTTGGAATAAAATAGTTGGCTTCCGCGATGACCCTATAGGCTTTGGTGTTAAATGCCTGAATATTAAGCCAAAATATGTTTGGTCAGCGATGAGAACTGTCTGTGAAGGAGTGCGAGACCATCAAAAGACAGCAATTAGGGCAGGTCATAGTGTATCTAAGACATTTACCTTGGGGCAAATTGTAGTACCTTGGTTCAAAACGTGCTTTCAGCCTTCAACGGTAATTACCACGGCTCCTTCGGATAACCAAGTCAAGAAT
>Ga0315550_1000710_pt1 | contig 20625 bp, 23 predicted proteins | sample SalMarSW160190MG_2_FD_203100 | JGI IMG/M metagenome (GOLD analysis project Ga0315550, IMG submission 203100) | Salt marsh sediment microbial communities from the Plum Island Ecosystem LTER, Massachusetts, United States - Salt Marsh Sediment SW1601-90 ... | reverse complement strand
TTTGGTAGATAGTTGCTTCTTCGCCTTCTTCCATACAGATATAGTATCCATATCCAGGAATCATTTCAGTTAAATCACCAACTGTTGGTGATTCATAGAAAGACCATTCATTTATCCCTTCTGAATTAACTTTGTAAGCCCAAACATATTTAGGTGTTACACCATTTAATACAGCTTCAATATCAGTGTCTTCTGGAACTAAAGGAATAGATATAAGATTACACATAGGTTCTAATTCAATTTTGTAGTCGTAAATAGTTACAGGAACTTCTACTGAAACAGAATCAATTCCATCGCTAACAGTCAAAACAACCATTCCATTGAATCTAGCATTCCAATAAGCAACCCAGTCTGAAACATAGTTTCCATCTGGTGAGAAATCCCAACTATATGTTAATTCTCGATTACCACAAACATCTTCTGCTTCTGCATTAAATGTCAAATGGTCGCCAATAACTCCAAAATAAGGACCTCCAGTAGAGGTAATAGTTGGAGCAACATTATTAACAGTCACAATTAATGTGTCTTCGCCAACTCCTCCATCATCATCTGTAACTCTAACAGTCACAGTGTGATCTCCACCTATACAGTATGTATGAGTCAATAACATTGGACTTGTTGCAGGATTTACTATTGTATCAGCACTACCATCTCCCCAAATAATTATTGCTGTATGAGTATCTTCAACTCCTACATCAGTAAAACTTGGAGTAATAGTAAATTCTTCTCCTTCGTTAACAGTTTGGTCATCACCAGCATCAACTACTGGATTAACATTCAAACATGTCACAGTTGCAGAATCAAAAGCTTCTCCACCATCCTCATCTGTAACTTTTAGTGAGATGTCATTTATTGAATCATCCACACATGCAAAATCAACATTCTTACCTAAAGTTTCATAATCAGGATTGTCATCTAAATCCCAAGCATAACTCAAAGTATCAGCAGGAACATCATCCGCACTTCCACTTAAAGCAACATCTGAGCCTTCATTTCCAGTATATGGGCCTCCAGCATCAGCATTCCAAGGATCAACATTTTCACATGTTACAGTTGTGTCAGCAGTACTTGATCCACCATCTTCATCACTAACTTTCATAGAGATAGGATAATCAACTAAATCATCAACACATGCAAAGTCAACATTCGGACCTGAAGTCTCATAAGTCCCATCATCATCAAGATCCCAAGCATAACTCAAAGTATCAGCAGGAACATCATCCGCACTTCCACTTAAAGCAACATCTGTGCCTTCGTCTCCAGTATATGGGCCTCCAGCATCAGCATCCCAAGGATCAACATTACTTATAGTAACAGTTGAATCAGCAGTATCTGTATTTTTCACATGATCTGTAACTTTTACAGAAACAGTAGGAGAGTAGTCTCCATCAGCACAATAGTATAAAGTTGTTTCTGTAAATGCATCATCATAATATCCATCTCCATCTAAATCCCAAGAATAGCTTGAAACTTCTATATCATCTGTAGATGCGGAAGCATCTAAAGTTATTGTTTCTCCTTCATTACAATAATATGGTCCATTTGCATCAGCTGTTGGATCAACTCCATCAACTAAAAACTCTTCAGGATCACTAACATCTTTATTACCAACATTATCCTCTACATAAGAACATACCCACGAATAGGCAGTAATTTGTGAAGGACTAGGTAATGTATAAGCTGATTCGTCTATTGGACAGCTAGTAGGTTCTGTAGCTGAAACATATAGTTTGTAGCTAGCAGGATTACATCCGCTTGCAGTATCAGTACAATTTGCAGTTGCAGTTGCTTGGTCTACCCAACTTGTAGGCATACCAATCACACTTGCAGTCGGAGTCTTACAGTCATAAATAAACTGTTCATAAACTTCTTCATCCCCGCTAAAATTAATATTACCAAAAATATCTTCAGCCTCAATATAATATCTAAATTCATGAGCATCTTTTGGATAATTTACTGGATTTATTATACGATAAACATCTCCTACAGGATCAAATGTAAAATAAGCAGTATTCCATCCCCATCCATCATATTTGTAATGCAAGGTTACCGGACGAGAAGGAGGATCCATAGGAGGAATTCCACTCTCATCAGTAATTGTAGCATAAATATTTGAAGGTTCATAACAATTAGGCCATAATGGGTCTGAATGAATATCTGCAAAATCAGGACCTTCATCATCTAATGTACAATCAGCAAAACAAGCAGGTCCGCCATCACATTCTTCATAAGTTTCCTGTGTTATTAAATCCCCACACCAAGTACCAAATACTTCATATATTTCACAATCGTCTGAACAATATGTTCTATCTCCATTACCTTTAATCATATCCCAAACAGGATCCATTGTTCCTATTGGTTGGTTAGCTCCACCATCATCACATTGTTCATCAAGTTCTAGGATATCATTTCCACAAATTGGATCAGGCTCTACTGCACAAGCTGCTGTGATGCCCATTAATAAGGTCACTAGTAAAACACTAAAAATAAGTAAAGATTTTTTCATCATTTTTTTCACTTAAACCTCCTTTCAACCAATTCTAAAAATAAAGAATAAAAATTTATAAAATTCCATCTAAAATAATACTTATTTTTCATAGTCTATAATAACCAAGATTTACTTTTAAACATTATTACAATTTAGTATATGCTTGGCTAGGATAAATATATTAAATTTAGGATATTTCTTTTATTTAACTTTTTATATTTTTATCTATACTTCCTAACTATTCCTTTTTCTTTCTGAATTCTGTATTTTCTTTTCTTTGGTGAAATTGAAAAAGTTTTTTATCTAAATATGCAATGGGGTGTTTTGATTCTCTTTTTGTAAATGTTTTCTTAGCCATACTTGGATCGAATCCTTGCCCCATAAAAAGCCATCTTATTTTCCTAGATATCTTCGGTATTGGAGATTTTTTTAATTTTCTACTTCCTACTAATCCAGCATACATATGCGCATTTTCTTCCCAATTTTTTCTATCTTTGTTAAATCTTTCAGAAATATGGGGGCGGGGTTTTTGTAAGGCATATGACACAACTGGATTTGAAGAATATGATTCAATAATGACGTCAGAGTAGTGATTAATGTGAAGCATTTGATAGGCAATTGCAATATAAGTTTCAGCCCCTGATAATTCTCTAGGTTCAGAGGGTTTAATTTGTTTAGCAAATAAAGGAAATTGACGTTTAAGTGACAAGGTTAAAGCCTTTTGATATGCCTTTTTGAGGACATCATTATCTGTTGGAAAATTCTCATCAACAAATCTTAGTTTATTTACTAAGGTTGGTAATTTTTCAACTTGTTCCATTATTTGGTTTTTTTCCATTTTACTTGTATTTTTATTATTATTTATTATGGCATAGTGATAACCACATGATATTTAACAATTGTGCCCCCCTAAAGAGGGTGCATATAGAAGGTTTTTTAAATACAATAAGATTTTATTTTATATGGATACAAAAGCTCTACAAGATATTGGATTAACAAAAAGTGAGACCAAAGTTTATTTAGCTTTGCTTAGATTAGGGCAAACAACTGCTGGTAAGATTGTAGAAGAAGCTAAAGTAACACGCTCAAAAATATATGATATTCTTGAAAGATTAAAAAATAAAGGCCTTGTTAGCTATATTATTAAAGAATCTACTAAATACTTTAGTGCAGCAAATCCAAATAATATTATTAATTATCTTGAGGAAAAAGAGCAAGAAATTCAAAAAAATAAGAAATCAATTAATGAGATACTTCCAGATTTATTAGAACAGCAAAAAGCAGCACAAAAAGGAAAGATTGCAGAAGTTTTTTTAGGTATAAATGGAATGAGAAATGCATTTAACATATTAACAGAAGAATTTGAATCAAATGAGCCTTATTATGCATTTGGAGCTGGAAAAGGAGAGAATATAGAACAAATCCAGATATTTTTCTCTCAGTTACATTTACAAAGAATCAAAAACAAAGTAAAATCATTTATAATTTTCAATGAATCTTCAAAAGGTCTTTTCAAAGAACAAGAAAAATCTAAGCTAGTTGAGGCACGATATATTAAACAGTCAACCCCTTCAGCAGTTAATATTTATAAAAATTATACAATAATAGCTATTTTAACAAAAGAACCAATAACCTTTTTAATAAGAAATAAAGAAACAGCAGATTCTTTTAAAGAGTATTTTAAATTAATGTGGAAACTTGCTAAGAAATAATTCTCTTATTTATTTATATTTTCAAACCAATAATTTATTAAAGCCTTAAAATAACAAATTCCTATGGAATTCAAAATTAAAAATTCTGAGTTAATTGAACTTGACAAAGAAATTTTTAATGTAAACAAGATTTATGGAATGGCTCTTAGGTCATTAGGGAATCTGCCAAACACTTATGCAACAGAAGAATTTATTAAAATTTCTGAAGGCATTGTGTCAAGACTAAAAAAAATAAAAACTGATGATGAGTTTGAAAAGCTTTTAATTGAAAATTATCTTTATAATTTAGAAGCTCAAGAAATTTATCTTGAATATTTTACAACAGGAAAAAAGCAAAGTGTTGATAAATTATTTTCTAAGATATTTGGAAAAGAAGCTTTGGGAATAATAAAACAAAAAGCAAAAGATTTTGATTATAAAGGTTTTTGGGAATATTATCTTTCTTATCAAGAATACACTTACAGGCAGATTCCTTGTGATGATGAATCATTAAGAGAGACATTTAAAAATATTTTAAAAGATTTGAAAGAAGATGTTTTAGATTATGCAAACGAGCATTTTAATTTTCCAAGAGATTATAGTTTTGACTTGATTTTAGGACAGCCTTATTCCAGTGCAACTTATTTTCAGCCAACAACAAAAAGAATGGAGATTTCCTCTGACAGGTTTTTTGTTTTTAAAGATGGTGAAGAAATAAAAATAAATGTTTGTTCTGTAATAGAATCTCTTTTCCATGAATTAATTGGGCACGGAAGACAGCAAATAAATTCTGCAGGCCTTCCATTAACTCTCCAAGATAATTCAATAAATACTGCAGTGCCCCCTTTGCATATTCATTCAGAAGGAGTTGCTCAAAGAACAAGACAAGACGCAATAGCTTTTATGAATAAATACAAAGAAAAATATAAAATAGAAGAGGATTATATAAGGCAAATAGAATTATCAGAAGTTTCAGATTCTGCTATTAATATTTTAATTTTTTACCAGTATCTTCAATTTAAAAATATAGAAGATGATAAAGTAAACATAGAAAAAGAATTTTTAGAATTAATAAAAAACAGAGGGCTTTATATTTTATATTCAACAGGGGAAAATTCTCCTCTTTCGTGCATGAAAAATTCAACTTACCCAATTGGATTAGAATATATAACTAATCTTCTTGATGAATTAAAAAAAGATCTTGGAAATAAAAAATTTGAAGAAAATCATTCATTAATTAATCAAATGATTTCTGTTGGATTGTGGAACTTTAGAGTTTTACCAAGATTTATAAAACTTTGTTTAAAAAAACAAAATTTACTTAACTAGTTCTAAAAACAAAAAAACACTTCTTAGCAAGCTTTATATATTTTAAATAAGGCTTTTTATTATGAAACCTCAATCAAGAATCTCTTTTCATGACCAAATATCTAAAAATAAGTGGAAAAGCTTTTTTCTTATTTTTATAATCTTCTTAGTTTTAATGGGTATGGGTTATGTTATTGGTTTAGCTATGGGCCCGGATTATTTTCTTATAATAATGGTGTTTGCAATTATAATTTCTCTAATTTATATTGTTGTAGGTTATTATAAGTCTGATAAAATAGCATTAGCTTCTGTAAATGCAAAACCAGCTTCTCAAAGCCAGTATCCTCAATATCATCATTCTGTTGAAGGCTTGTGTCTTGCAAGCGGCCTGCCAAAACCACGGCTTTTTGTAATGCCCTCTTCTAATATAAATGCATTTGCTTCTGGCAGAGATCCAGAGCATGCAGTTATTTGTGTTACAGAAGGAGCATTAAACAAATTTGACAAGCAGGAATTAGAAGGAGTAATAGGGCATGAATTATCTCATATAGCAAATTATGATATAAGGTTCATGACACTAACAGCAGTTCTTGTTGGAATGGTTGCAATAATGTCTCAGATTTTTTTAAGAAGCTTGTGGTTTAGTAGTTTTTCAGGAGGAAGCAGAAATAAGAATGGTAATGCTCAAGCAATTTTTATGGTAATTGGAATTGTACTTGCAATTCTCGCTCCGATTGTTGTAATGATAGTCCAGATGGCAATTTCAAGAAAAAGAGAATATACAGCAGATGCTTCTGCTGTTAAATTTATTCGTTCTCCTACAGGATTGATTAATGCTCTGAAAAAAATAGGTTCTGAACATACAATCCCTGAAAAAAAGATAAGTAAAGCAGTTGCACCCTTATTTATTTCTAATCCTTTTAAAATGAAAGCAAACAGCATATTTGCAACACACCCTCCTTTAAAAAAGAGAATTGAAGTTTTAGAAAGAATGTGAGTATTTCTATAAATTAAAAACAAAACAAATCAAAACAGCAAAATATATAAATCCTTTTTACTTAATTATATTATGAAAATAAATAGGCGATTAGGCATGCACTTTTTAGGGAATTTTAAATCTACCTATAGGTCTATTTGTTTAGCAGCTAAATTTGTGATTTAAGGTTCCAACATCTGCTTGGATCTTGAATCTGTTTTTCTTTAAAATGTTAAAACAAAAAAATTCTCTGGCTTTTGAACAACAATTTCATTGTGATATTTGTGGTGAGGTAGTTACAACTCCGCTTTGCCCTGTATGTATAGCAGAAGAAGTAGAAGCTTGGTCAACACTTTACGCAGATGTAAAAAAAGATTTAATGCCTAAATTAGAAGCTTATTTGAAAAAAATAAGAGAACCATTAATTGAAGCAACTCAGTGCCTTAAATGTAAAAAGAAGAGGGCTTCTATATGCCCTTTTTGCTTCACAGATTATATATTAGGGCAATTAAAAAAACTAGGAACAAATTACCAGATAATAACAGAGTTTCTTGAGTTTTTTGATTTTGAAGATATTGTTCCAAACCCTCATGCAGCAAAATGGAGAATTTATCCTGATTTTAGTTAGCATTAGTTTTGTTCATAATCTCTTGGAGCATTGATTGGATTTTTATCTATATAGTTCCCCATAATCCTATAATAACAATCACTTGTTACTTGCCTTCCAGCAATTCTGTGTCTTATATCTGGATGTTCTTCGATTAATTCTCCACAACCACAAGTACACATATTTTCAACTGAAGCTTTATTAACAAATTCCTCACGAGGCATATTAGCTATTTCTTCTGCAGTTAACATATAAGTTTTAAGATATATGATTTAATAAACTTTATTATCTTAAATCAATAATCTTATTTTTAGTTAGTTTTAAATATCATAGAATTTTTAATTTAAAATAAGAAAAGGAAAATGGAAAAAGAAAGGCTAAATTCAGAAACAGATAATCCTAAGGAATTAATAAAAAGTGCAGAACAGTATGCAAAAAAATTTGGAATAAAAGTTAATTCAAATAAAAAAATAGCAAATGGAATAATTGACGGATTATTAAGAAACAAAAGAGATAAAGGTGATATTTACTGCCCGTGCAGAGTAGTTACTGGAAACAAAGAAAAAGATGATGAAATAACCTGCCCTTGTGTATTTCACAGGGGTGAAATAGAATTACAAAAGCATTGTCATTGTAATTTGTTTGTTGGTGGGGAATGATTATATTTCTTTCTTTTTAAAACTTCTCTAAATTTAGAGAATCCTAAACAAAACATTTAAATACTAAAATGTATCTAATAATTATAAGTAAATAACAATTATTTATTAATGTATAAAATGCAAAGACAAAAACCAGAACACTGGCCAACTCTCAATACTGTAATTATGGTAGAAAAAATTTTAAGAAATATGGATGAGAGTGTTATTACAATAGCTGAACTTAAGAGGAAATTACCAAGACAAGTAAATCATAATACCCTTACGGTTATTCTTAAATACTTAGAAGAAAGTAATAAGATTCTTGTTACTATTGAGGGTATAACATGGATTCATAACCCAAATCCAAATTTAAAGAGGGCTATTGCAGAAGGTTTAGAAATATGAAGCAAGTAAGAGTCATTCTTGTTCCAGAAGCAAAAGAGGTTTATAAGTTTCTTAATGAAGAGGCTCCGAATTCAAAACAAGAAAGAATGATTCTTAAGGCAATAAATCAAAAAATAGAATTAATAAAACAAAACCCCCATTTTGGCAATCCAATTTCTAAAAGGTTAATTCCAAAAGAATATATTGAAAAATATGGAATTGGGAATTTGTTTAGAATAGAATTACCTAATTTTTGGAGAATGTTATATACATTAACTGAAGGGGAAACGAAAATAGAAATAATTGCTTTTATTCTTGATATTATTAATCATCCAGCTTATAATAAAAAGTTTGGATATAAAAAGAAATAGAGTTTGTTAAAATAGAATTACAAAAGCATTGTCATTGTAATTTGTTTGTTGGTGGGGAATGAATTACAGTTTATTTTCTACGCATTAATTGGAGCATCTCTTAAATTTTTTCAAAAAAACCTAACATATAAATAGTTTGGATGCTTATATAATACATGACAAATTAAGTACAGTTAACCTTGATTACTCCGGTGTCTGATAGGTTGCAGTTACATAAAGTCTACAGTTTTCTTAAGCAAATTAAGTAGGTTATGCAAACTAAAAACAAAATAAAAAACTAAGGTAAAAAATAAATGCTAAGATGCTAAAAATGAGATTACATAAATTAGAACCTGATTTTTATGAATGTGAATTTTGTCATGAACCTATAACAAATCCTATATGTCTTGCATGCATTGCAGAAGAAGTAAACATCTGGTCTAGCATATATCCTTCTTTAAGAAAGGAAATTATGCCCAGATTAAGAAGATACATAAAAAAATTAAAAAGAGATAGCTTAGAGTCTGCTAATTGCATTAAGTGTGATAAAGATTTGATTTCAGTGTGTGCATACTGTTTTGTAAGATATATCTTAGGGGAGTTAGAAAATATAAAAGCCAATAATATAGTTAAGAAAGAATTTTTGCAATTTTTTAATTATGATTTAGGCCATACAAGTTTTAATTAAAATGATTATTGACTAAGCCAGGGTTTAGAGCAACTTCTCATAGCCAGAGGCGTATCAAACTGAGGATTATCAAATCCCAGATGCTAAAAAACTCCACCATGGTTTTTTAATAGAAATAACTTCTCCTGTTTCAGCATCAATTTCTGAAGAAACTTCTCCCTTAATTTTAAATAAACCTAAAAATTTTCCTTGTTTTTTTGCTTTTAATTTATAAGCAGGTTTTATATCATTATCTTTTCCAACTTCTTTTAATTCAACTGTGAAATTTAATTCTCCTAATTTTTCAAATGCAGTCTGCGAAGCAGCAGAAGAGAGTATTTTTATTTCAGCTTTTCTTCCATTTGATAATTGTTTAAAACATTCCCATCCAGTTAAACAATCGTCTGAATATTTTTCTTCAACATCTCCGTATTCACAAAAATTAGAAGAAGGTGCAGTAACATCTGGGCAAGTAGGTTTTCCATAAATATAACCTCCAAGATTAACATCACAATTGCCTTCTCCTAAATTATGTTCACCAGTAACTAAATTAATATTTCCTTCTGTGCATTTCTCACCTTTAGAATCTATTGTTGCCTGAAATATTATATAAGGGTCTCCATCTCCCCATGGATAAGGGTCTCCAACACCAAAAGATAATTTAGAAACACTGATATTATCTGAATCAGCTAAGCTATTTATCTCACTTAATAAGTCAAAATATGATTCAAATTCTAAACTTTCTATTTGACTTATTTTTTTATAATCTTGCGAAGATCTTCTTTTGATATAATCTTTATCAAGATAAATTCCAGAAAAAGAAGGTTTGATTAATGGAGATTCTTTCATTTCTATAACTGCCCATTCAATAACTACTTGATAAGAAACTTCTAAATATTCTCCTATAGGTTCTTTAACAATTTTATACTCTTTAATTACAATATGGTTGCCATAATATTCTTCACACATGTTATTCCTTTCCATAAAAATTTCTTTCCAATATCCAAAATATTCATCTTTTGTTGATTGCTCTTGTCCGATAACTCCTCCTATGAACATTAAGATAACCATTAAAATAAAAATTCCAAAAAAAACTAGCAACAATCCTTTTTTCATAGTATATTATATTAAATTATCTTTATAAACTTTTTTTATCAAAATCCAAAACAATCTGCATACCCCATCATGCTTCTAAATTTCCATAAAAGGCTTGTTTTTGACATTTCACTATCTAATCCTAAATCCCCATTAGCATTTGCTTTTTTAGTAACTTCACAAAATTCTTTTGTTTTAAATTCAATAAGATATTTTGAATGAATAATCATAATTATATCTGCATCAACATCTGATGGAACTTCTTTTACTTGATTATTTTCAATATAATACATTTTTTCCCATTCTCTAAAGCCAGTATTAAAATTATAAAACTTAAGTAAAATAGATACACCATTAGGCAGTTTTTGTATTAGTTCATTACTAGCTAATTTTTGTGGAACCCAGCTATAATCTATTACAGGAACCTCCCTAGGCCCTGAAGGCTGTGAAGGAGAAGTTGAGGGGGTTCTTGTACTTGAAGTTCTTGAAGTAGAAGGGCTTGTTGGGGGATGGGTTGGTTCAGAAGTGTCTAAAAAATAAACTTTAACAAAAAACCCTCCAAATAAAACAATTGCCACAAGCAAGATAATACCTACTATAAATAAAGAAAGAACAAAGGTTTTTTTCTTTTTTGTTAATGAGTTCCATTTAAGTAGCAGCCTATTTATTTCAGGTTTTTTAGATTTAGAATTTTTTGTTTTAGGTTTTATTGTCAGGGGCTTTATTTCAAGTTTTTTAAGCTTATTACTTAATTTTTTAATCATTTTCTTCTCTTTTATAAAATATGATAATTAAACTATTTAAAATATTCTATGAAAACATTTATATATGAAAAAATCAATAAGAATATATGGCAAAAGGAGAGGTAGTTCAAGCAAGTGCACCTGCACAAACTGGTGCAATAGCTGGAAAAAAGCAGAAAAACTGGGTTCTTGTTCTTCTTATGTCCATATTTTTTGGTTCATTAGGAGTGGACCGATTTATAATGGGGCATGTAGGATGGGGAATCCTAAAGTTAATCACCTTTGGTGGTGTAGGAATTTGGTGGTTAATTGACCTGATTTTGATAGCTAGCAAGCACGAGTTTAAAGGAATTGAATGGGTTTAAACCTGTTTCATTAAATTAATTTAAATTTTTTTTATCTAATCTAATTTATGATTTTTAATGTTTTAATAATAAATAATTCCAAATTTTTATTTTCACAATATTTATTTTTACAATAATCTTCAAAACTCACTTAAAACTTTTACTAATTCTTATATTCCAAAAACTTGGCAGATTATTTGAAACAAATCCTGTAAATTCATCAGAATAAACATATGCCAGGCCTTTTTCTTTTTTAAATTTTTTAAAATCACGCATAGTGTCTGTATAAATCTCCTGGATTATTTTTCTTTCAAAATTTCTTTGAAGAAGTGAAGAAGGTTTTAATATAAGAAAGTCAGCTTGTCTTAAAATATTAACTTCTAAATTAGATGAGTTTTGTGAAATAAATAAGATGCTAATATTTTTATGTCTTGCAATTAGCATTAAGTCGCTTAGCATTTTGTTTGCACTAGTCATAGCTTTTCTTGCACTAAATAAAACCCCTCCTTCATCAATTAAAACAAATGAATTATTTTCTAATTCAGAAACATTTTGAACTACCTTAATCCAGGAAGGCATTTCTTCTCTTTTAAATCCAATTGCATAACATTTGCTTTTTTTCTTAGAATAAAAGTTTTCTAAAAACTTGATTCCAAAAGCAGTTTTTCCACTTCCTCTTGCTCCTAAGATAATTCCAATAACACTGTCAGAATCAAATACTTTCTTTTCCCATTTTTTATATTCTTCTGCACTGCCTTGAATAATTTTCAATTCTTTGTAAAACGGCTTCATACTGCCTCTTCTTTTTTCAATTTTCTCTTTTTCAATGTGTTGTTTTTCTTTTGTTAAAAAATAACTAGTCCCTGAAACAAGATACTTAATAAGCAGATAAGGCAATTTGATAATAAACCAGATTAACTTAACAACAGATATAAAAAATATCTTAATTACATTAAAAATAAACTTCCAAAAACCCCCCTTTCTTTTCCTTCTTTTTACCATATAAATTATAATTCTCTATGATTTATAAAGACTTTTAATTATTTAATAATATTTAATTAAGCATTAATTTTTTAAAGTACATTAAATATGGATTTTACATGGCAAGCTCATTATCAGCAAAACAAATAAAATCAATGAAACAAGAAGCGTGTTTAGGAGGAACCTTGCAAGTTGATATGCCTGAAATTGCTGAGGATTACCTAAAATACAGTGCACCACAAATAGTTGAAAACCGTGGAGTTTGTAAAAAATATAGTGTGGGCGCAGTTATTGCAGAAAATGCAGTAAGGCTTGCAATAAGAGGGCATGAGGGGGCATTAGGAATTCCGCCTTATAAAGGATTAATCACAAATGCAGAAGAATTACGAAGATTAGCAAGAGAGCACCAAGCAAGAAATTTTAAATCTCTTACTCATGAACAAAGATATGCAAATGGAAGAATAGCTTATGAAAAAGGATTAGGAGTTCATGGATTTACAGAAAAACAAAGATTTGAAGCTTCTCAAAGAGGAGGAATTGCAGCAAGAGATGGAAATTTTGGTTTTCATGCTTTTAATGAGCAAAAAAGAAAAGAAATTTCTCGTAATGCTTTAATTGCTCAAGGGTATGTTCCTTGGGAACCAGAAGCAGAAGCAAGAGTTTTAGAATTAGCACAAGACCCTGCTTATCAGTGTGGGAACAAAGGTCCTTCGTATGAAAGAATAGCCAAGCAAATTAATTTAGAATTTCATAATGGGCAGCGTGTGAGAACTAGGCATTCAATTAATCACATATTATTTAAGAAAACAAAAAGAGAAAATAAATTAAAAGAAGATTAATAAAAAAGACCACACAACCCCAAAAGCAACCCATATAAAAAAAATAAAATCATTTAAACTAGTTACTAAGTTGTTCTTAACAATACCGAATTAGAAACCGCAGTAAATGTCTAAATTATTTTCCACTAATTATTTTTTCATCCTTTGTAAAAATCCTTTTAAGAATTTATCATTTCTCTCTCTGTCAAGAATTCTCTTAATTACATAAATTTCATTATTTGAAGTTTTATCAGCTCTTATTACTCCCTGGGTTCTTTCATAAGCAGTTTTGTTAATTAAAATTTCTCTATTTGAAGCAGTTGCAAGTTTTTTAGCAATTGTTGTCAGATTCCCTAATGCAGTAAACTTAAGTATTTTATTCTCAACTTTATTTACTACTTCTCCAGATGCAATCCCAATACCAAATTCAATTTTATGTTCATCACTCTCTCGGTTGTTCTGGTGCTCTAAAAGCAACTTTATTTTTTCAGCTGTTTTTACTGCTATAATCTCATTTTTTAATGACCTAGTCATTATTGGGCTGAATATAATAAAAACATAATCCCCTTTATCATAAACAGCTGCTTTTTTTTCATAAACATGGTCTATTGATTTTTCTAAATTTGATTTTCCTTTTTTTGTTATTTTATTTTTAATTTTTAATGCAATCATTGCTACAAAGTTTTTCCTACCTCTTAAAACAAGAACAGGCTCTGCTTGATTAGGAACAATTAAATCAACAGAATCATTTTTTACCATGGCAGGTTCTTTTCTCTCTTCTTTGTCCTCACTAACTTTTACTCCATATTTTTTTTCAGTTTCTTGCTTTTTACCTAAATTTAAAATTTTTTCTTGCTTTCTTCTGTTCAATCTATTTTTTATTCTTTCTTTTAGACTTGGCTTTCCTATATCACTATGTGCAAATGATTTTTTCTTCCTCATGCTTCTAACTAAGAAAAATGCTCCACCACCAAGGATTATTATTAAAAAAATCCAAACCACAGGACGATTTAATGCAATATTGGCGCCTTCTTTGATTTCTTGAACCCCTATTGCCCTCCCAGTTAAAAGTATTCCTGAACGACTAATCTCAGATTCTCCATCACTAACTTTTACATCATATTCTCCTTCCGCACCTGTTAATTTAAATTCTGTACTTTCCCCCAAATTTAAATTAAGTTTTTTAACAAAGGGCTTGCCATTTAAATCTACTTGAATATCTTTTTTATAAGGAATGTTTCCAATGTTTGTAACAACTAATGTACTGTTTTGTAATTCAAAAGAAGCTATAGCCATTTCATTAACATAGAATTTTTTAATTATTGACTCTTCTTCACTTGAAACCTCAATTTCATAATAACCAGAAGTTAAATTAGTTGGAATTTCATATTCAATTGTCTCTCCAGATCTAACAATTTTTTCAAAAACCCGGTTTTGATTTTCATCTATTATAATTGCTGAAATTTCACTTTCAATACTAACTCCAGTCTGATCTAATGCCATGGGTTTAAAACTAAAAATTTCTCCAGGATTTAAATTTTGATTATTTAATGCAACATCAACCCCAGATAATATTTGCAAAACATGCAAATCAGATTTTCCAATTCCCTCGCTTGTTCTTTCTCCAGAATATTCTTCATATGCAAAAACTTTTATTAAATAAGTTCCTGCAGGAGTATTTTCCATTAAATCAAAAATTATTGAAAATCTTCCTTCAATAATATTTCCATAAAATATCCCATTATCTATCCCTTCTTCAATAATTTCTTCCTCAGCATCCTCATCACTTTCTTCCTTTTCTTCATCCACTTCATTACCTTCCTCTTCACTTGTATTTTCTTCACTCTGGTTTTCTTCTTCAATCTCCTCATCACCCCTTAAACTTAATAAAGGAACTGTAAGTTCTACTTTCCCATTTACTTTAGCACCATTTTGTCTAGTCACACTTCCAGTTATTGTTATATTCTCTCCAGGCTTTGCACTAAAAGAATCAATATCTAATACAACATCTAATTTTCTTGAAATTTCAAAACTTCTGCTTTCAGAAACTTCTCCATTATATTCTCCTAAAAAAGAGCAGCTTCCTGTAAGATCACCAATATACGTGTTTGTTAATGGAAGTTTTACATTTGCTTTCCCATTATCATTTGGTATTGTATTTAAAATATTTAGCTCTCCATTATCACAAACTAGATCAACATGTAAAAATCCTTTGCCAGGAGGAACAACACTAATCTCATTTTCAATTACATCTCCAAGATTGTAAATTCCTTCTGGTTTTGAAAAATGAATTTCAGCAGAAACCAGATTAACCACACTAAAAACAAAGACAAAAGTGGCAATTACAAATAAACTTAACACATATATTCCCTTTTTCATGATTTATTTAATAAAAATGTGTATTTAAATTTTGTTGATGTGAAAAAAGAGTCTTATTTATATTTAAACAGATAACTTTTTAAACACTTTAATTTAGGGTTTAATATGGAATTAAATACAAACAAAGATGATTTAGAAAAAGCACTTAGTAATTTAGCAGAAACCAAACCAGCAAAAAATAATCTTACAGAAAGCAAGGCTGCTGATTTGCCGCCAATTTCAAAACAAGAAGAAATTGGAATTCATAAAGGTTCTCTTAATACTCTTCTTGCTGAAAGAAACGAGCTTATTAAGATGATTGCAAATGTTGAAGCAATTATGCAAGCTCATCTTGCACGCCTTAAAGAGCTTGGGGTTGATATCCCTGTACAAGATGCAAGTGATAAAGCTAGAAAACAATAAATAGATTATTAAACTTTCTTTTTTTATTTTAACTATGGTTAAGCAAAAATGTAAAGATTGCAAAAAAGAATTTGAAGCAAATCTTAATGCAAGATATCCTAGAAAATATTGTGATAAGTGTTCTGCAGAAAGAAAAAAAGCTTATGAAAATATTCACTTAATTTCTGCAGAAGATTGTGAAGATTAATTTTTAATTAAAACTTATACTTAATCAAAACCTATAAAAACATCTCCTACTTCTTTTAAATAATAAAAATAGGTGATAAAATGAATCCGACACTTTTAGCAGGAATTTTAGGAGGGATAGGAGGATTAACAAGAGGGGTTGTTGGTTTATTAAAAGCTTTAAGCTTGAGAAGAAAAATAATCTGGTCATATTATGTTATTACTGTTATTATTGCTGTTATTATCGGAGTTTTTGTAGGAATAGTTTTTGATTTTGATGCTAGATTAAGCTTGCTTGCGGGTTATGCAGGAACAGACATATTAGAAGGAATTTACAAAAGTTTTAAAGTAAGTAAAACTTATGTTTTAAAGGAGTAAAGATAAAATGGCAAAAAAAAGAGGAGAAAAAAAAAGACAAAATACAAAACAAAATAAAACAAAAAACAAAAAAATTCAGAAAAGAATATTTCAAATAGCTGCTGTTGCAGCTATAATAAATGCAATAACCTTGTTTTTAATGTTTATAATAAATTTGCAGATATTTTATTCTTTAATAATCATAATAACTTCTATTTTAGTTTTTTTTGGATACTTAGCAATAGCAAAAATAAAAAAAATAAAATCATTTAAACTAGTTACTAAGTTGTTCTTAACAATAGTCATAGTAGTCTTTTTCCTGTCTATTGTAAATAACGTATTTAAGGGTAACAAGATAGTTTCATTTATTTATTTAATAGCCTGGATTTTATTAGGCGCAGGGCATCTTATTTTTGGTCTTGCCCTGCTTCAGTTAGCAAAAGAAAAAGACTTTAGAAAATTAATTTATATAATCTCCCCTATCTACATGCTAACTGGAATTTACTATTTTGGACTTTATTTAATTTCATCAGTTATTTTAATTTTCCAAATTATAGCAATTGCAGGGGGCCTTGTTGAAGCAATATTATTTTTCAAAGCAGTCAAAAAATATAGTAATCATTATTCCCAAAAGTTTATTAATTAATTTATATTTAATATTTTATGGAAAAAGTAGGTTTGGTTTTGGCTACTGGAATTATATTAATTTTCTTAATCCCAATTGTCTGTGCAGACACTTATTTTATAATAATTAATGAAACCTCTCCTTTATTATATGATTCTGGATCCTTTTCACTAGAAGATGTGGAAGTTGAAATTACATGCAACTTAACTGATCTCGGTTTTAGAGATGATAATTTAAAAGCAGTATTTACAATAAAAAATCTTGAAAATAAATCAGTTGAAACTATTTTGTATCTTAAGGCAAGAGGCTATAGGAGTGCATATGGTGGGTATGAAGAAGAAGGAGAAGGAATTTATTTTGAAGTTGAAGGGGACCAAGTTTATGGAGAACCTATTGAAATTAGTGGAGAGAAATTTGCTTCTATGGAATATACTTTCCAACCAAATCAAGAAGTGGATTTAGAAGTTTATGGGCCGGAGATTGGTTTGCCGCTTTATTATTATTTAGATGGTCTTGATTCTTATGAAACATTAAAACATGAAAAGATAACTGTTAGGGGATATTGTGATGCAGAATTTAATGACTACTATCCAATTGATTTAAAATCTGAAAATTCAGATGGTTATAAAGAATGGGAATGGGAATACTCAGACGTTGATACATCAGATCCCAACCTTAAAGATATATTAATTATCACAGAAGCAGATTTTGAGTGTACTCCAAATTGGGAATGCAGAGAGTGGTCTGATTGGACTTGTAATGAGTCTCTACCTTATTATATGCATAAAGGTGCAAGATTGGGTGTGGAAGCAAGAACTTGCTACGATGGGTGCGGCAATTCTAGAAAAGAGTATAGGGAATGCAAGGAAAGAGATAGTGAATGTTCTGTAAATGAAGATTGTTATCCTCAAGGATTTGAACCAAATGATTGTGGTGCTTTTCACTCATGTATAAATGGCAAATGCGTGGTTGGATCTGATAGTTGTGTAGATCCTGGAAACCAATCCCAAAATCAAACAAGGAACCAGTCTAGGACACAAAATAAAACAAAAATAATGCCTGAAGTTGCTTCAGAAAGGGCTATAGAAAGATTAGGTGAATTAAATTTTACAATTATATTAAAAGAAGTTCCTGTAAGAAACAGTAATCAAACAAGGTTACTTTACGAAGCAAAAGCAAAAAAACAAGGAAGATTTTTAGGATTGTTTAAGGTCAGAGGAGAAGTTAGTGCAGAAATTGATGCTGAAACAGGAGAGGTTGTTTCTATTAAAAAACCTTGGTGGGCTTTTTTAGCATCAGGGATATAAAAATAAAAAATGAAACTAACAATTTCTTTAGATGATGAGGAATTCAAGGTTCTTGAAAAAAGAGCAAAGAAAAACATTCTTACATTAAAAGAGCAGGTTGAAGATATTATAAGAAGAAGCTGCGTGAGCAGCATAAATAAAACAACTTCTCAGAAAATTAAAATTGATGACAAGCTTGTAGCTGCTTTTTCAAGAGAGAGAAGAGGAAGAAAGAAAAAGCAGAAATAAAGAGAAGATAAAAAGGATAAAGAAAAAAATAAATAAAAAATAATAAAAAAGAAAAAACAAATAAAATCCTAATACTAAACTTTATTAATCCTATATTCTAGTATTATTTATGGCAAATAAGGTGACTCCTTACGAAGTTGAGGGAGATGTTGATTATAAAAAACTTGTAAAAGAATTTGGGCTTTCAATAATAGATGAAAATCTGCTTAATAGAATCAAGAAGCATACTAAAGAACTTCACCCAATGCTTACTAGGGGGGTTTTTTTTGCGCATAGGGATTTAAAATGGATTTTAGATGAATATGAAAAAGGAAATAAGTTTTTTCTTTATACTGGATGTGGTCCTTCAGGACCAATTCATTTAGGGCATTTGCAAGCTTGGTATTTTACAAAATGGCTCCAGGACAAGTTTAATGTTGAATTATGGTTTCAATTTACAGATGATGAAAAGTTCTTATATAAAAACTTGTCATATGAAGAAATACAAAAATGGATGTATGAAAATATGTTAGACATAATTGCAGTTGGTTTTGATCCAGAAAAAACACATTTTATTATTGATACAAAACATGCTAGTTTAATGTATCCAGAAGCAATAAAAGTTGCTAAAAAAATAACTTTCTCAATGATAAAAGCAACTTTTGGTTTTAATGACAGCAATAATATTGGGAGTATATTTTTTACTTCTGTTCAAGCAGTTCCTGCTTTCCTGCCTTCTATTATTAAGAAAAAGAAAATGCCCTGTCTTATTCCTCATGCAGTTGATCAAGATCCTCATTTTAGATTAACAAGAGATATTTTGCCTAGATTAGGACATTATAAACCTGCAAGTATTCAGTGCAGTTTTTTACCTCCTTTAACAGGAAGACAAGGAAAAATGAGCAGCAGCGAAGCATCAAAAGGAATCCTTTCAATAGATAATGCAAAAACTATTGCAAATAAAATAAATAAATATGCGTTTTCAGGAGGCCAGCACACTTTAGAAGAGCATAAAAAATTGGGAGGAAATCCAGATGTTGATGTACCTTTTCAGTATCTTAGGTACATGTTTGAAGAAGATGATGAAAAACTAAACCAGATTTACAATGATTATAAATCAGGGAAAATGTCAACAGGAGAATTAAAAAAATACACAATTGAAAAAATAACCAAGTTTTTGAAAGAGCATCAAAAACGCAGAGAAAAAGCAAAAAAACAACTTGATAAATTTATTTATAAGGGATAAGGATTATTCTTAATGTCTCTAATTTCTCTTAGCATAAGCAATAAAAGCTCCTGCCCTGTCTACTTCTTCTAAAGATTGCCAATAAGCTCTATCTTTCTTTCCTCTTGCTTCAGAAGTTAAATATTCATAAGTTGTACTAGTATCATGATATGCCTCTATATCATTTTCTCTGCAAATACAAGTTTCCTCGCCATTTAAAACAGAGATAACATCTTTAAAACAATCTTGAACAATCTTCCTATCATTTGAATTCATTTTTATTTTACCCATTATTTGTTTCCAAGGATGATTTCCCCCGTCATTAGCACAACTAAAAGCATACTTGTTTTTTCCAGCAGCTCTTTGTCCTAAAACACTAAGAAGAGTTTTTGGATATCCCTTCCTTCCAACCCTATTTAAAGCAACTCTTGGAATTAATTTTCTAGCTCTACTCGGCTGATTTGCTGCTTCTGCATAAACTTTTTGTGTTAACGCAATAACTTCATTAGGATTTTTAAGAGAAACATTTGGTTTTAATGATAAAACTTTCCAAGGATATATTTTATTAATATCTTTTATATTATTATATTTCTTCAAATTATTAATAGAAACTCCTGTTATTTTTGAGATTTTCCATAAACTTTGTCCGTGAGTAGTGATATAAAAATTATTAGCATCTATTGCATAAGCAGGGTCTGATTCTACAAAATTAGGTTTTGGTTTTATATTATTAGGTTCAATAAAATTTGACCCTGGATTAATATGCATATTTGAATTAGCATTAATATTTTCAGCAACATCAGTAACTTCAGGGATTATTAATTGCCTTTCTAATCCTCTTGCCTTATTTGCTTTAAAATAACTAACA
>Ga0315550_1000706_pt1 | contig 20657 bp, 17 predicted proteins | sample SalMarSW160190MG_2_FD_203100 | JGI IMG/M metagenome (GOLD analysis project Ga0315550, IMG submission 203100) | Salt marsh sediment microbial communities from the Plum Island Ecosystem LTER, Massachusetts, United States - Salt Marsh Sediment SW1601-90 ... | reverse complement strand
CCGAATGCAATGAAGACCCCAGGTGTGGCAAAAATTGGTGACCGCTCTTATTGGAGCGAAGAAAGACGCTTTCTTCGCAATGAATTATTACGGGCTCTTGACAGGGTGGCCTTTAATGGGTGACCCCATTTTTGGCACGTACTGCACTATCACTCCGCTACAGTACCGTAAATGACGGCTGCCGTAATCCCCTGGACTTAATGTCCGGGACAAAATGCTTGAATGAATAAGAATAATGAAAATAAGAATAATGAATAAGAAAGAATACAATGCCCGTACCTTGATACCTTTCGCAGCCTTGACAATTATACCGCTGTCTGTTAAGTTTATTGCAAAACTGAGGAGTGGGGAAATATGAGGCTCAGATACCATTCTTTGCTTTCGTGCTTTATCTTTTTTGCCCTGATAGCGACGGGCGGAATATCCCATGCCGCGAATATTCTCAACATAACAGGTCCATCACCTTTCGGATTCCAAAACCAGACCGTGCTCGTCGAGGGATGGAGCCAGTCGGGGACCTATTCAAATGTGAGCATCACGATGCCGCTAAGAGACGAGAGCACGGGAAGTCCGATCGCGGGGGTCGAGGGCACCGTCTACCTGATGAACCAGATCGGGCCCGGCACCACTTCCGCTCATGAGGTAGCTCCTCCGGTCTCTATTTCGGGCCTCACCGATACGTTCGTGCCGTATACGTTGTTCTCGGGCCTGACACTTCCACCAGGCAATTATTACATAGTGCTGTCTTCCACAAACACGGATCCGTTATCCATGTCAGCTGAAGGAACGGGCAATTCCACGGTTACGACGGGGATCGGCGTCAACGCACTGGGCTCAGAAGCACCGGAGACTCCGGATGCATACCCTCCTGCCAGCAGTCTTACATTGTCCCAACCTGGCAATCTGTTTATCACCGTCACCGGAGATCTCGTCAGCACCGCTGCGGTAAGCGTACCGGCACTGGACATCGCCGGGCTTGCCATGCTGATGCTGTGCCTTGCGGGTGCCGCGATCTTTACTCTCCACCGGCGGCGGACATAGGAGGAGGCTTCCGCCATACCATCGGCTCCTGATTCGCCGCGGATCTCTCTTGTTTCTTGAGCCTTGCGGCAGGGCGTCGGCTGATAGTAGCAATCCTCACAATCGTCCGCGCAAGTTTTGGTGATAGCTGTTCTTGTTAAGGCTATTGTTTAACCTCAGTTCTATTGGTAATCTGCGACAGTTTTGACTAGAGATAACTGCGTAGTCGTCGGCAGCCCAGATCGTAAGGCGGCCTTTTATGCACATCAGTGGCGGTGCATACTTCGGCACAAAACTATCTTGCCCGTGTGACAGAGTCGTTGTCCGTTGAGTTCCGAAGGCAACAAACACCGCTGACTGGTTCGCCGGATGCTGAGACCGACAGATAGTTGGCTTTCACTCGCCGATGATGAGACGCGGGCTTTGGGACGAAGTCTTTGTCAGTTGCGGATCAGCAGCACACCTATTGAGTATTAGTGCATGCCAGATGAGAAGACCGCCATCGACTTCAACTGCATATTGTGGCTACGTTTGTGAACAATGCGGCCTATATGTAAGTTTCAGGCTTTTTCGGGGTGCTGCAGTTCACACTGAGCTTCCCGGCCACCTGCCTTATGCGGGGGTCATCCATCGTCCTTGCTCCGGCGGAGCAGATCTTGACGCAGGCGCAGCATTTAATGCACGAACTCGGGTCGATCTTTGACATCTGAAAATTATTTTACCAGAAAAAGCACACATTCTGTCCCGTCGCACGTTATGAATAATCCAGCCTAAAAGAGTCGCGGGTTTGCGGTCTTCTTTTCGATCATCTCCATGAGGTCCCGGTAAGAGATTACCTTGACGCCCAGCTCCTGCGCCTTGCGGAGCTTTGATCCCGGCTCTTTCCCCGAAACCAGATAATCCGTACTTGCCGATACGGCGGACGGCGCGTGTCCGCCGTTTGTTTCGATAAGGTTTTCCACTTCTTTCCTCGGCTTCGGGAGTGTGCCGGTGATCACGAAAGTCAGTCCTTCAAAGGGTCTTTCTTCTTCCCGCCCCGAAATGTAATCGGGATTGGCGATCTTCAGCCCCAGCGACCTGAGAGACTTCAAAGTACGTATGTTCTTCTCGTCGTCGAAAAAGGCAGAGACCGAGGCGGCGATCTTTTCACCCATCTGCCTGATCCCTTCTATCTGTTCTTTTTTGACATGGTAGAGATCTTCTATCTTCCTGAAATTCTTCGCAAGGAGTTTCGCTGCGTATTCTCCGACATGGAGGATGCCGATGGCGAACAGGAATTTTGATAGCGTCGCATCCTTCGATCTTTCGATCGCGTCAATCAGGTTTTGAGCGGACTTGTCGGCGAACCTCGGCAGGTCGACGAGGTCACTCTTCTTCAGCTTATAGATATCCTCAAAGTGCTTTATCAGACCCCTGGAATAAAGCAGTTCAACGTTCTTTTCCCCCAGGCCTTCGATGTCCATGCCTCCCCTTGAGGCGAAATGGATGATCTTTTCGGTGATCTGGACGGGACAGTGCAGCGAAACGCACCTTGCGGCCACCTCCCCCTCCTCCCTCACCACCTTCGAGCCGCACGCGGGGCAAATCTCAGGGACGGGAAAGGGCCTCTCTTTCCCGGTCCTTTTTTCCTTCACCACGGCCACCACATGCGGGATGACGTCGCCCGCCCGTTCCACCACAACGGTGTCACCTATCTTGATGTCTTTCCGATCAATCTCGTCCCAGTTGTGCAATGTAGACCTCGAGACGGTCACGCCTCCTATCCTGACCGGCTCAAAAACGGCGTATGGCGTGATAACTCCCGTCCTCCCCACGCTCCCACGGATGTCCCTGATCCTCGTTGTGCCCTGATGCGCCGGGAACTTGTAAGCTATGGCCCAGCGGGGTTCACGGGTCTTTACCCCCAGTTTCTCTTGCAGCCGGAAGTCGTTGACCTTGAGGACGGCGCCGTCGGTCTCAAAGGGCAGGGAATTTCTTCTCCCTTCGATTTCTCTTATTATGCCAACGATATTCTCCGTTCCCCTGGAGACCTCCATATTCGCGGGGGTGGGGAACCTCGCCTCATCAAGCCAATGGATGAATTCCGACTGGCTCTTGAACCGTATCCCCTTCACGGTGCCGACCCCGTAGCACGCGAGGTGGAGTTTGCGGGCACTGGTGATGGCGGGGTCAAGCTGTCTCACCGATCCCGCAGCCGCGTTGCGAGGGTTGGCAAAAAGCGACTTGCCCTCCCGCTCGCGCTGCCTGTTCAACTTTTCGAACTCCTCGATGTCCATATAGACCTCTCCCCGGATATCAATCTCCGCAGGGACAGCCGTGCCCTCGATTTTCAACGGGATTGCCTTGATGGTCCGGATGTTTCTGGTGACGTCCTCTCCCTCATATCCGTCACCCCGGGTGGAGGCCCTTTCGAGCATGCCTTCCCTGTAAGTAAGTTCAATGGCCAGGCCGTCATACTTGGGCTCTACCGTATACTCTATCTCGGCGTCGGTCCCGAGGAGCTTTCGCATCCTCTTGTCAAATTCCCTTACCTCATCGAACGAGAAGGCGTTGTCCAGGGAGAGCATGGGCTCCGTATGCCTGATCTTCTCGAATTTGTCGAGCGGGGGCGCGCCTACCCGGAGCGTAGGGGAATCGGGAGGCACATAACCGCTTTCCTCCTGAAGTTCCTTGAGTTGACGGTATAAACGGTCATATTCGGCGTCTGAAATAACGGGCGAATCGAGGACGTAATAGCGGTAGCTGTGGTAGTTGAGTTCCTTTACCAGCCGCTCTATGGTAAGCCTGATATCTTCCTTGTCCCTGCTCATCCGCTTGCGCTCACAAATCCTTTCGGACTCCCGTGAGGGGCCGTTTTGTGGGTAAATTTGCCTCTGTCAGCAAACATAATACCATCAAAATCCTTTTTTTTCTTCTCCCACCCTTGACAAAAGGTACCCTGTACAGGGAAAATTACTGCGATGAAGAAATTCTCCTGTATTATTGCAGTCTTTGTGTTTCTGATCACATCCGCCGTTTTTGCCTCAGCCGGTCCGACCCCCCAGCTCGACGGCTTCGTCAACGAGGGTCTCAAACAGATCCGTGCCCCGCTGCAGACGTCCGATGAAACGGGCTCGCCCGGTATCACTTCCTATGACGACAACAAAACAGCGGTTCGTGCAGTCGAACGGAATGTGAGTCTTTTCACTACGACAATCAGGGACAGATTTTCTATGTGGCTGAGCAGGTCCGGGGCCTATCTCGACATTATGACGCGCATACTGAAGGAGAAAGATGTGCCCGAGGATATAGTTTTTCTCTCCCTCATCGAAAGCGGGTTCAACCCCTACGCCTATTCGATGGCACATGCGGCCGGACCGTGGCAGTTTATCGCGTCGACGGCGAGGAGATACGGCCTTAAAATCAACTGGTGGAGGGACGAGAGGCGGGACCCCGTCAAGTCTACTGAGGCGGCCGCCGATTACCTCAAGGACCTTTATTCGATGTTCGGGTCATGGAACCTTGCGCTGGCTGCCTACAACGCTGGGGAGGGCAAGATACTCAAGGCCATGAAGAGGGGGAGGGTCGACGACTACTGGGACCTCCGGGAGACGAGACATATAAGGAGAGAAACGAAGAATTACGTTCCGAAATTTATTGCTGCCAGGATCATTGCGAGCAACCCCGAGGATTTCGGCTTTCAAAACGTCGACTACAAGGAGCCCCTTCGTTACGACAAGGTCAAATTGGACTCGCCCGTCGACCTCTCGGTGGCCGCGGAGTGCGCCGGCACCACGCTGGAAGAGATAAGGAGGCTCAACCCGGAGTTGAGGAGGTGGTGCACGCCTCCCGACGTCCAGGAATACACTCTACGGATCCCTGCGGGTACAAAAGAGCACTTCCTTGAGAAACTTTCCTCCCTGCCGGATAAAGACAGATTTACCATGGAGAGATACAAGGTGAGGAGGGGAGACACCCTCTGGAGGATTTCCAGGCGGATCGGTGTCCCCATGCGCATAATCCTGTCTCTGAATTCAATGAAAAAGATCATGACCCTGAAGCAGGGCAGCACACTTTATCTGCCACCGAGAGGTTTTTCCGCCAATGATGCAGAGGACAGGGGGATGATACGTAAGGTCTCTTACAGAAAGGCCGCTTACAGGGTGAAGAAGAAAAGGTCGCTGAAGCGGAGGAGAAGGCACCACGGCAGAAGGACTTGAACGGTATTTTGGAACCGTCCCGAGTCATTCATCCTGAAAACGGCAGTTGACAGTGTACCACTCAGACTAAGGCCTGATTTTGCAACAAGTATAAGACCTTAATGTCGCCAAAGAATCCGAATCTGTCATTCCCGGGCAGTAGTCGACAATCCACGTTTTCAGGCAGAGTGAATGCCTGCCGCTTCGGTTAAGAACCACCGGCCTGGAACTTCGTGGGGAGGCGACGCGGGCATGAAGGGTTTTTAAGACTGCCTCATTTTTTCTGCTTTTTTGCTTCCGGCTTGGCCTCTTCTCCCAGTCTGGCCTTGGCCTCGCCATAGAAAGGCGAGCCTTTGAACTGCTCCGTGATCTCCCTGTATTTGGCCGTAGCCTCCTGTTTCTTGCCTTCGCTTTCCAGTATTCTTCCCGATTCCATCAGCGCAAAGTCCCTGAAGATGCCGCCCTCCGTGTTGTACAACCTGTCGAGCGCCTTCAATGCCTCTTCCTTGTTGCCCTTCTTGAGCTGGATGTCGGCCATCTCCTTATATGCCAGCGGCAGGAGGTCCCTGTTGTCCGAATATGTTGCGGCAAACTCGTCGAGTGTTTTCAGCGCCTGATCGTACTTCCCCAGCCTGTAGTATGAGTTTGCGATATAAAGGAGTGCTCTCGGCGTTTTTTTCGCCTCGTATGACTGTTTGAAAAGATCCAGGGCCTTTTGGAACCTCTGCTGGTCGGGCAGAGGCTGCTTCGAATATTCTTTGTAGAAGACCTTGTACCCCTGGTATTCGAGTTGCGCCGCCTTCTGATCGGCCCTGTATTTATAGATAAAGATGCCCCCCACAACCAGAATAACCGCAAGCAACGCCACCCCGTAAAGCGCTATCTTTTTCTGCTTCTGTTCGAAAATGGTTTTCATGTCCAGGAGCTTTTCCTGGACGTCCTGCTCCGCATGGGCCTTTTTCTTGTTTTTTTTCTTAATTGCCTTGGGCATCAAGACCTCCTTAGCGCTTTTTCTATTATATTTCTTGAATTTTCGAAGACTGATTCGACCCTTCCGGCTTCTATGCCCGCCGCAAGAAGCACCTGTCTCCCCATATCGCGGGTAATCAGGTCGGACGGGCCGTGACTGTCCGTATTCATGCACAGGGGGACCCCGAACCGCAAGGCTTCCCGTGCTACGTATCCGTTGGACAGTGAGTGTCCCTTTCTGGAGGTTATCTCCAGGGATATGTTCTTTTCCTTGGCGAAAAGAAGGTCCTCGGTGGATATGAGGCCGGGATGAGAGACTATGTCGGCCTCTGCTTCGATCGCCGCCCTGTTAGTCCCTTCCCTGACAGGCTCGACGATCGTCTCCCCATGGACGACAACGATCTTTGCCCCAAGACTTCGGGCCTCCCTGACAAGATCGGGTATCAGATCAGGCGGCGCATGGGTAATCTCCGCACCCGGCAGGACCGTCAAAGAGACATACCTGCTGATCTTCTCTATCGCTCTTACTATCCTGGGGATAATGAGATCGATATTCGAGGCATCGATGTGGTCCGTGATCGCAAGGGCTTCGTATCCCATGGCTTCGGCCCTCCTGATCAACTCGAAAGGGATGAGCTCGCCGTCGCTGAATATGCTGTGGGTATGTAAATCGATCATCCTAAAAAGATACAGGAAGAAAGGGAAAAATGTAAAGTTCGCGCACAGAAAACGTTATAAGATAGCCGCCCTTGCCAGGGTCAGGACTGTCACGTCTTCGGCCCCGGCTTTCCGAAGCCGGAGCGAACATTCGTCTGCAGTGGCGCCGGTGGTCATGACATCATCCACCAGAAGCAGCCGCATGCCAGGGAAATCCCTGACGGTTTCGAAAACTCCCTTCAGGTTTGTCCGGCGCTTTCGTGCGGAAAGGCCTATTTGTGGCGGCGTATCCGAGATTTTCAGGAGGCCGTCGATGATAAGAGGGATTCCGGAACGGTCGGACACTATTTTTGCAAGCAGAAGGGACTGGTTGAAGCCGCGCTCCCTCAGCCCCCTGATGCTCAGGGGCACCGGCACTACGGCATCTACCCCCTCCAGATCGAAGTCGAGGAGAAACCTTCCGAGAGGCCTGTGGAGTCTTCTTATCCCGTGGAATTTATAGAAATGTATAGCCGACGCAAGTTCATCCTTGTAGAGCCCGTAGCTCATCGCGCGGGAGAAAGAGGGGCGGCGTCTCATGCAGTCGGAACATATGCCGCCGTGGGAGGATGAAAAGGGGGCCGAGCAGATGCTGCATGCGGGACCGGAGTATTTGCCGATCGCGGACCAGCATTTCGTACAGAAGGGGGCATACCGGAGATTGTCTGTCCGGGCCTGGCAGGAAGGGCATTCGGAAGGGAAAAGGATGCCTGCAATGCTGTTGATCAGGCCGGTGGCGTGAAAGATGCCCCGCATTTGCCGCATCTAAGAGCTTTCAGGATTCCTGATCTGCGTACCCGGTTCCGGATGCCGCAAAAGGAACATATGATTATAGAGAAGTCCCGTGAGTCAGGCACGGTGGGGCGGGCCTGCCCGTCTTCGTTCGGAGATACCGTTTCACTGTCTTTTTCTTTCGTGAGCGGCGAGTCGTTCGAGAGTGACTTAATAAAATCAACGAAAACGGGATCGCTTTCCACTATCTCGACCCCCATGCCGTTTCTGAGAGAAACCGCCGGGGTCTTGAGGGCCATCTTTACCCTGCCCTTCAGAGCGGCCGTTCCGCCGCCGGGCAGATGTACCGTTATATCAATCAAGGTTCCGGTTGCGAACGCATGGTTGGTCCTGACAAACATTCCGCCGAGAGAGAAATTGCTCGATATGCCGCGATAGTGCCTGTCGTTCGCCGAGAATTCCACTTCGAGACGGCGCATGAACCTCCGGTAATGTCGCTTGATCTTCAAAACTGGTCTCTGACGGTTATCAACTCGTCCCGTTTCTCTCCCGTCGAGATAACGTCGATGCGGACACCCGCCAGGACCTCTATTCTCTTCATGTAGGCCCGCGCCTGCAAAGGTAATTTCCGGAATTCACTGATGCCTACCGTGGACGTGCCCCAGCCTTGCATTTCTTCATAGACGGGGGTGCATTTTTCGAAGACTCCGGGCTCTTTTGGAAAATTGGTGTATGTTTTCCCCCTGTACTTATAGCCCGTGCATATCTTGATTTTCCTGAGACCATCGAGTATGTCCAGTTTGGTGACAGCGATCCCCGTCAGGCCGTTGATCATGGCGGCATGCCTCAGGATCACCGCATCGAGCCACCCGCAGCGCCGCGGCCGTCCCGTGGTTGCGCCGAATTCGCCGCCCCTTGCCCTCAATCCCTCTCCGGTCGGCCCGCTCATTTCGGTCGGAAACGGTCCCTCTCCGACACGGGTCGTATATGCCTTGACGACACCAAGGACCCTGGATATCTTCGTCGGGCCTATTCCCAGGCCGGTGCATGCCCCTCCGGCGATTGAATTCGATGACGTGACATATGGATAGGTGCCGTGGTCTATGTCAAGGAGTGTCCCCTGCGCGCCTTCAAGGAGCAGATTCTTCCCCTCCGAGATGGCGCTGTTGACGACAATGTCCGTGTCTGCAATATGTCTCTTAAGACGCCTTCCGTATGCGCTGTACTCTTCAAAGATTGCGCGCGCACTGAACCCGCGGGACCCGTAGAGGTTTTTCATAAGAAAATTTATCTGTTTGAGGTTTGCCTTCAGTTTGTCCATGAATCTCTCAGGGGCCAGAAGGTCCCCGACCCTTATGCCAGTCCTCGCCATCTTGTCCACGTATGTGGGCCCGATGCCGCGTCCGGTGGTGCCGATGCACTTCTTGCCCTTCGCTTTTTCGCTGGCGCTGTCAAGTGCGAGGTGATACGGCATGATAACGTGTGCATTCCTGCTGACGAGGAGGTTGCCGGCAACGCCGATGCCTCTCTTCCTGAGACCCGTAATTTCCTTCAGCAGCGAGGCCGGTTCCACGACCACGCCGTTACCGATAACGCAAAGGGTATCCTTGTGGAGTATTCCCGAGGGAATGAGATGGAGGATATATTTTTCATCGTTGATAACAACGGTATGGCCTGCATTGTGCCCTCCCTGATACCGGGCGACAACGTCCGCCTTCTCAGTGAGGACATCAACCAGTTTCCCCTTGCCTTCATCTCCCCACTGTGTGCCGACAACAATAACTGTGGACATTTCAAACCTCGCTTTATGATATTGAAATAAAGTACGACAGGGCCGGCTCTAAGCCGGCACTAAAGACATATATGTTTTACAGAAAGAATGTTGGGCAGTTTCCTGACCTGTTCCAGTATCTCGGAAGTCGGGGCCGTGTCGATGCTCACTACGGAAATGGCGGTCCCGCCGGCCTTCTCCCTCCCGAAGTGCATACGGGCGATATTGATGTCATTCCCGCCCAGGAGGTTACCGATGTTGCCGATCACACCCGGCTTGTCGTTGTTGTACATCAAAAGGAGCTCACCTTCCGGTACTATCTCCACCTTGAAGTTGTCGATCAGGATGATGCGCGGGTCTTTCTTGCTGAAGAGGGTGCCGGCTACATAACTTTCCCGTGACCCCGCCTTGATCCTCAGGGCGATCACGCTCTGGTAATCCCCGGAATCCTCACTCTTGGTCTCCTTCACTTCTATCCCCCGCTCCCTCGCTATAAAGGGCGCATTGACGAAATTGACCGTTTCAAGCAGGATCGGTGCGAGAAAACCCTTGATGGCCGCTATCGTGACGGGGGCAGTGTTTATCTCGGCCGCGTCCCCCCGGTATTCGATAGTGATCTCCGTGGCCCCTTCCTCCAGTATCTGGGACGAAAAGCCCCCTAGTTTTTCCGCCAGGTTTATGTAAGGCTGGAGACGACGGACCTGATCGGCCGGAATGGAGGGGAAGTTCACGGCGTTCCTGATGGTCCCGTGGACGAGGTAGTCCGCCACCTGTTCGGCAACTGCTAAGGCCACATTTTCCTGGGCTTCGGCAGTGGACGCACCGAGGTGGGGCGTGCAGATGAGGTTGTCCAGGGCCAGGAGCGGATGGTTCTCGGGCGGCGGTTCTTTTTCGAGCACGTCGAGCGCGGCAGCAGCCACCTTTCCGCTCTTAAGAGCCTCATAGAGGTCCTCCTCGTTTATGATCCCTCCGCGTGCGCAGTTGATTATTCTCACGCCGTCCTTCATTTTCCCGATAGTCCTGGAGTTGATGATCCCCTTTGTCTCCGGGGTCAGCGGGGTGTGGATCGTTATGAAATCGGACTGGGCAAAGAGTTCGTCCAGGGAGACCTTTCTTATGCCTGCCGCCTGCGCGCTTTCTTCGCTCAGGAAGGGGTCGAAGGCGATAACGTTCATTTCGAAGCCTTGAGCCCGCTTTGCCACCTGGCTCCCTATGTTGCCGAGACCCAGGATTCCAAGCGTTTTATTGAAAAGCTCGACGCCCATGAATTTCTTCTTCTCCCACTTCCCCGCCTTCATCGATGCCGTAGCCTGCGGTATAAGCCGGGCGGTTGAAATAAGCATGGCGAAGGAATGTTCGGCAGTTGTTACGGTATTCCCGCCGGGGGTGTTCATCACCACAATACCCTTCTTGGACGCAGCGTTCTTGTCGACGTTGTCGAGGCCGGACCCTGCCCTGCCGATCACCTTCAGTTTCACGGCGGCATCTATTATTTCCGACGTTACCTTCGTGGCCGACCGTATGATCAGACCGCTGTATTCCCCTATGCACGACTTGAGTTCCTCCGGGCTCATCCCGGTCTTCACATCGACCTCAAGCCCCGCCTTCTTCAGTATCTCGATGCCTTTGGCTGCGATATTGTCACTAACGAGAACCTTCATTCCTCCTCCTGGACCATCAATAGTTCCTGCGCGGCGGCAACCCCAGTGCCGAGTTTCAGCGGGTGGCCCAGGCCCTTCAGGACCATCTCCACACCGGCTATGGCGGTTATCACATCGAATGTCCCCGCATAGCCGAGATGGGCGATCCTGAATATCTTCCCTTTTGCCTGTCCCTGGCCGCCTGCAGCGGTAATGCCGTATTTTACGCGCAGGTTCTTGTAGATCTCCTGTCCGTCGATCCCTGCCGGGGCCTTGATTGCCGTGACGGCGTTGCTCGGAGACTCCTTCGAAAACATCTCGAGCCCGAGAGCCCTTACCGCCTCCCTCGTTGCTTTCGCCAGCTTTTCATGACGTGCGAAGGCACTTTCAAGCCCCTCGGCCTGCAGTATCTTCAGGCTTTCGTTCAGGCCGATTATGAGCGTCACCGGCGAGGTGAAACTGGTCTGGTTCTTTGCAAGGGACTCCCGTTCCTTCCGGAAGTTGAAATAGAATTTGGGCGAAGTCGCCCTTTCGGCAAAGGCCCATGCCTTTTCACTGACGCCGATGAAGGCAAGTCCCGGAGGGAGCATGAGACCCTTCTGCGAACCTCCTATCATGACGTCTATGCCCCATTCGTCCATCCTGAGGTCGTGGGCCACGAGGGCCGAGATTGCATCCACGACCAAAATCGTGTTTTCGTATTTCTTCACGATATCCGCGAGCGCCCTGATATCGTGATAGACACCGGTGGAGGTTTCCGACGCCTGTACGAAAACCCCCTTTATCGAGGGGTCGCGCTGAAGCGCCTCTTCGACTTCCGCGGGTTTTACGGCATAGCCCCAGTCAAACTTCATCTCCCGCACACCGAGGTGATAGGCCTTGCATATCTTTGTCCAGCGTTCGCCGAAGTTTCCCCCGTTTACAACAAGGGCCCTGTCGCCGGGGCTGAAAAAGTTGTTAACGGTCCCGACCATTCCCCCTGTGCCGGTGGAGCATATTATCAGAACGTCATTTTTTGTCTGGTATAACCACTGCAGCCCCTTCTTTGCCGAATCGAGCACCGGCAGGAAATCCGGCGACCTGTGGTGAATGATGGGCATCGCCATTGCCAGGAGAGCCTCCGGAGGGACAGGGGTCGGACCGGGCGCCAACAGATATCGTTTTAACATCGAAACCTCCTTAATGCAAATCAGGTATCAGATTCCGGGACCGGTCAAAGCACCTCAGTCTCCGCTGGAATCCCGAAGCAAATTAAACCTTGAAAGTTAAGAATTCGGGCCGAACGTCCGTCAAGGACAGACTTTACAACATCTCAACCAGACTATTATAATGAATTAGTTATGAAAAATAAAATACTTATCGGCACCTCTATTTTACTTGTCGGTTTTCTTCTGGGTGGCCTTTCATTCTATCTTTTGGGGAGATATGCCGGAAGACAGGGCGTTTACATCCCGATGTCTCCTCCGCGAGTCTCCAGGCAGGTGCTTGAAACGGGGAGGGCTTTTTCCGATATCGTAAGGTCGGTCTCGCCCGCGGTAGTGAATATTTCCACTACGAAGACGGTGCGGAGAGATTCAGGGTCTTTTTTTGACGATCCTTTTTTTGATTTCTTAAGCCCCTTCAGGGATTTTAAGACGCCCAGAAAGTGGAAGGAGCAGAGTCTGGGCTCGGGAGTCATCGTATCCGATGACGGCTACATTCTCACCAACAACCACGTTGTCGAGCATGCCGACGAGGTCATGGTCACGCTCTCCGACAACCGGTCTTTCAGGGCTAAGATTATCGGGACCGATCCAAAAACCGACATGGCAGTGATCAAGATCAATAGCAGGGGGCTTCCCGCTGTCCGCTGGGGAAATTCGGACAAGCTTCAGGTGGGGGAGTTTGTCCTTGCCATAGGAAGCCCTTACGGGTTGAACAATACCGTTACCATGGGCATCATCAGCGCCGTGGGCAGGGCGAATGTCGGGATAGCTGATTATGAGGATTTCATTCAGACGGATGCGGCGATAAATCCCGGCAATTCCGGAGGTCCGCTTGTAAACATCAGGGGAGAAATGATCGGGATCAATACGGCTATTTTTTCGCGCTCAGGCGGTTACCAGGGCATCGGGTTCGCAGTCCCCAGTAACATGGCACATCTCGTAATGAAACAACTGGAGAAGACGGGCAGAGTGACGCGTGGATGGCTCGGAGTCACAATACAGGAGCTGACTGCGGAACTTTCCGCCAAGTTCGGTGCCGACAGCACCAATGGTGCTCTCGTAGGAGATGTGCTGAAGGGGGGCCCCGCCGAAAAGGCAGGCATACGGAGGGGGGACATCATTGTGGAATATGATGGAAAACGGGTGAGAGATGTGGGAACCCTGAGGAATATGGTCGCTGAAAGCTCCGTGGGTGTTACGGTGCCGGTCACGATTATGAGGGCCGGCAAGGAATACAGACTCAAGGTCAGGATTGCGGAGCTTCCGGCAGAGGTTGTCAAGGCGGCCCCGGCCGAAAGTGGAGGCGATTCCCTCGGGGAAGGACTGCCCGGCCTGAGTGTCGTTGAGCTGACAAGAGAAATCGGCAAACAACTCGGCATTGTAAGGGGAGAGAGGGGAGTAGTTGTGGTGAAGGTTGAAGCGGGAAGCAGTTCCGAGGAGGCCGGGATAAGGAAGGGGGACGTGATACAGGAAATAGACAGAAAAAGAATAGCAGGCGTTGGGGAATATAACAGAATCGTTTCGGCCCTCAGTCCGGACGAAACGGTCCTTCTTTTTATCAACAGGGGTGGAAAGAAGTTTTACGTTGCACTGAGGGGGTCTTAGAGGCAACTGCCCGGGCGCAGCGTCTCCATGTTGATCGGAATTACACTCTCTGCGGGCGGTGCACCGAAAGGAGGTGAAAATCATGGTGATAATATTCAAGCTGGCGGTGTTTCTTCTTTTTTCCCTGTCCGGATACCTGCTGGGTCTTCAATACGGATATCCTGTTTCCGGAGCCATATGCGGAATGATTTTGGGTATCATGACGACTTTCGCCGACAGCGCGCTGAAGAAAGTCAACTTAGGGACGATCTTCGGCGGCATAACAGGTCTGGGGGCGGGACTGATCTTTGCGGCGCTCCTTCTCGTGCCGATCAGACTCCTGCTGGGAGAAGAAACCCTTGCGGTCTCTTTTGTCCTGGAGGGCATCTTCGGTTACGGTGGCCTCCTTATCGGATTGAGCCGTGGAAAGAGCATCACCATCCCCGGTATTTTCAGACTGCTCCAGGGAAACGGTTTTGAGGAAAATCTCAAGATTCTGGATACAAGCGTCATCATAGACGGACGCATCGCGGACGTGTGTGAGGCAGGCTTTATAGAAGGGACCTTTATAGTGCCCCAGTTCATTCTCCAGGAACTGCAGTATATCGCCGATTCGCAGGACTCTACGAAAAGGGCCAGGGGGAGAAGGGGACTTGATGTTCTCCACAGGATACAGAAGATGTCCAACATAAACGTGAGGATCATCGACGAGGACTTCCCCAAGATCAGGGAAGTGGACTCCAAACTGGTAGCCCTGGGTAAGCTGATGAACGCCAAGGTCATCACGAACGACTTCAACCTGAACAAGGTCGCCCAGCTTCAAGGGGTTTCAGTCCTGAACATCAATGAACTGGCCAATTCACTGAAGCCCGTCGTTTTGCCCGGTGAAACCATGAGGGTTTTTGTCCTCAAGGAGGGAAAAGAGTACAATCAGGGGGTCGCGTACCTCGATGACGGCACCATGGTGGTGGTTGAGAACGGACGAAAATGGATAGGGAAGAACACCGAAGTGACGGTTACGAGCGTACTTCAGACTACGGCGGGAAGAATGATCTTTTCGAAGCCGAGGGAAGAAGCCGAGAAGGAGGAATTCAGAACGGTCAGCAAGGGGGTAGAGGGCTGACATGTGCGAGATGAGCGGGTGAAGGAGGGGGTCATAGCCATTGTTCCGGCAGCCGGAGCAGGGAAGAGATTCGGGGACGGCACAAACAAACCCTTCGAGACGCTGGGCGGCAAACCGCTGATGCTCTGGGCCGTCGAAACACTTGGGAGCCTGCCGGAGGTAGCGGAGATCATACCGGTAATAAAGGAAGACCACATGGAATCGGCCGCCGAACTGTTTGAGCGTTGCAATGTCCGGAAGGTGAAGCGGATAGCACCGGGGGGAAGGGAAAGGCAGGATTCGGTGTTCCATGGCCTGAATCTCGTCGAAGGCAATGAATCCATCGTCCTTGTCCATGACGGGGCGAGGCCGCTGATAGAGCCCCACATAGTGAAGTATGCACTGGGGGAGTTGAAGGACTGCGACGGTGTTGTCGTTGGTGTTCCGGTCAAAGATACGATCAAGGAAGTCTCAGACGGCCTCGTTGTGAAGACTTTGCGCCGTGATCTTCTCTGGGCTGTCCAGACGCCGCAGATATTCCGTTATGAGACGATCCGGCATGCCTATGAAAAAGCCTTTGCCGATTCATTCTCTTCCACCGACGATTCCGCTCTCGTCGAGCGGTACGGAGGAAAGGTGAAGGTCGTGATGGGTTCCTACACGAACATCAAGATTACGACTCCCGGAGATCTGCTGATCGCCGAACAGTTCCTCAGAATGAGAGCGGAAAAGGCGTGAGGGTCGGTTTCGGATATGATTCTCACCGTTTTGCCGACGGGAGGAAACTGGTGATAGGGGGGGTGGAAATCCCTCACGAGAGGGGCCTGCTGGGCCATTCAGATGCCGATGTCCTCTGCCATGCGATAACCGACGCCGTCCTCGGCGCTCTCGGGCTGGGTGACATCGGGAAGCATTTCCCGGACACCGACGAGCAATGGAAGGACTCGGTCAGTACCGAACTTCTGAAGTCTGTCGTCGAGCTCGCAAGGACTGAAGGGTTTGCCGTGACCTGGGTTGACACGGCGGTCATAGCCGAGAAGCCGAAACTGGCTGATTACATCGAAGGAATGAAGAATGCATTGGGGAAGGCCGGCATTAATCCGGCAACCATCAGCATAAAGGCAAAGACAAACGAAGGCATGGGATTCATCGGCCGGGGTGAGGGCATCGCGGCATTTGCGGTCTGCGTACTCGGGAAGATCTGACACCTTCCAGCGGGATTCAGTCTTTCTGCCTAATTTCCTCGATCGCTTCCCGGGCTATGAGTCTGACGTTGGGGTTTTCATCCAGCAGTGCTCTTTCGAGGAAGGGGATGACACTGTCGCCGCCGGCGATTCCCAGGAGATTCGCGGCGTCACCCCGCACAAAGTCCTCCTTATGGTCAAGAAGCGGCAGAAGCGGGGTAACGGCCTTTGAAACGTTATCGTCGTCCCTTGCTTTTAACTCCTCCATAAGGGCCGTTACTCCCATCCGCACCCTTACCCGCTCATCCTGGATCAGCTCTCCCACGAGGTCGTAAAGACTGTTGTCATGGCAAAACATGTCGATGATGTTTTCCAAAAAGCCGGCTTCCATATGGTCCGCGATCAGCGACCGAAGTTCATAGCTGCGTTCCGCTTCAGTCATATGCCGTAATGATAACACGGTAAAGTGTCTTGATGCGCCCCGGCCTTTGACAAATTTGGCATTTGAGGGGCTTGCTATTGTAATGTCGTTTGCCTGTCATTCCGGCTCGTCCGGAATCTTTCCGGGGTTTTACAGAAGGATTCCCGACGCGCCTTGCTTGCGGGAATGACAACCATTTGAGCGAATCGAGCAATACACAAGCTCTTTTATTGTATAATAACCATAAAATCAATGGGTTTCTGGGGGGACATAAGGCGCGATTACAGGGCTGTTTTCGAGAGAGACCCCGCCGCACGAAGTGCCATGGAAGTGTTCCTGGCTTATCCCGGATTTCATGCCATACTCATGCACAGGATCAACCATGCGCTCCGGAACGCCGGGATTCCCGTGCTCCCGAGGCTCCTGTCGCACCTCTCGAGGTTTCTGACAGGCATAGAAATCCACCCTGCTGCGAAGATCGGCCCGGGCTTCTTTATCGACCACGGTATGGGGACCGTCATAGGCGAGACGACAGAGGTGGGAGACGATTGCCTGCTTTACCAGGGGGTGACGCTCGGAGGAACGGGAAAGGAGAAGGGCAAGCGCCATCCCACGCTCGGAAACAACGTGGTCGTAGGCGCGGGCGCCAAGATCCTTGGCGCCATAACCATCGGCAATAATGTTATTATAGGGGCCAATTCGGTTGTCCTGAAGCCTGTCCCGGATAACGCGATCTGTGTGGGTGTTCCCGGCAGAATAACGAAAAAAAGGATAGTCAGGATGACGACCGAGGAGGGGCTGGTGGAGGTAATGGACCATTTCCCTGATCCTACTACCGAAAAACTCATGGAACTGGAAGCCAGACTCAACGAGATTGGCAAGAGGCTCGATGCCGTTGAAAAGACGCGGGGAAGAGGAGGACGGATGAGGATATATAATACCCTTACCGGCAGGAAAGACGAATTTGTCCCCATAGATCCTTTGCGGGTCAGGATGTATTCCTGCGGCATAACCGCATACGATCACTGCCACATAGGGCACGCGCGAAGCGCCATCGTATTCGACGTGATGCGCAGATACATAAGATTCAAGGGTTACGACATCTTATACGTAAGGAACTTTACCGACATCGACGACAAGATCATCAACAGGGCCAGGGAGGAAGGAATTGCCTGGGACGCCGTGGCGCGCAAGTATATCGACGAGTATTACAGGGACATGGACGACCTTGGCGTCGGGAGGGCCGACGTTGAGCCAAGGGCCACCGAATATATACAGGAAATGATCGATCTGGTCAAGGGTCTCGTCGATAAGGGAGTCGCATACGAAGTGGAGGGAAACGTCTTTTTCGAGGTCGCGAAGTTCCCCGGATACGGCAAGCTTTCAAAGAGGGAACTTGACGAGATGGTGGCCGGCGCCCGGGTCGGGGTCGACGAAAGGAAGAGGAATCCGATGGACTTCGCCCTCTGGAAAGCCTCCAAGGAAGGGGAGCCGTCCTGGGATAGCCCCTGGGGACCGGGAAGACCGGGCTGGCATATCGAGTGCTCGGCCATGTCCCTGAAGCAGCTCGGCGAGACCTTCGATATTCACGGCGGCGGTGCGGACCTTATTTTCCCTCACCATGAAAACGAGATCGCCCAATCGGAGGCCTTTACGGGCAAACCCTTTGTGCATTATTGGGTCCATAACGGTTTTATTACCGTCGATAAGGAGAAGATGTCGAAGTCGTTGGGTAATTTTTTTACCATAAAGGAGATACTGAACAAATTCGATGCCGAGGTGGTCCGTTTCTTCCTGTTGTCTACACATTACAGGAGCCCCATCGAATTCTCGGACGAGCAACTGCGCGAGGCTGAGGCATCGATCGACAGATACTATACGACGGAGGCAAGGATGAGGGATATCCTGTCGCGGAACGATCCGGCCGAAAAACATGTTCCGGAGGAGAAGACTCTTGAAGGGCTGGTCGGGACTCTTGATTCCGGTTTCTCCGAGGCAATGGACGACGATTTCAACACGGCCCAGGCCATCGGCCATATCTTCGAACTGATACGCGTGCTGAATAAGTACATGGATGAAAAACCTTCGGGGGCGAAGGCTGCAGAATTGCTGCGCAGGTCGGGGGAAGCGCTGGACAGGACCGGCGGCGTGCTGAACATCTTTCAGCGGACGCCCGAGGAGTGGCAGATTGCGCTCATGAAGACAAGAAAGATCGGCTTGAGCGAGGATGATATCCTTTCCAGGATAGATGAGAGGAGGAAGGCCAGGGAGAAACGGGACTGGGGTGCTGCCGACGCGATAAGAAGGGAACTAGAAGAGAAGGGTATAATCCTTGAAGACAAGAAGAACGGAACAGGCTGGAAAGTCAAGATCTCATGAGGAATGGATTTATGGCCTGAACCCCGTCCGTGAAGCGATACGGTCGGGACGCAGGATAAAATCGGTAATCATATCAACTTCGCGGAAAGAGAAGATTCCCTGGATTGAAGGAGACATCGCCCTTCGCGGTATCCCGGTGAAGAGGGCAGACCGGATCTTTTTTGACAGCCGGTTTCCGAAGGGCCACCAGGGCATAGCGGCCGTTCTTCCGCCGAGGGAATATGCCGACATTGAAGATCTGTTCGACATGCCGTCACGGAGGCATGAGGTGCCGCTCTTCCTGGCACTGGACTGTCTTGAGGACCCGCGTAATCTTGGAGCGATACTCAGGGTGGCGGATGCGGCGGGTGTCCATGGAGTCATACTGCAGGCACACAGGTCCGCTACCCTTGGACCGGAGGCGGTGAAGGCATCTGCGGGAGCGTCTGAATACATGCCCGTGGCCGTGGTGCCCAATATCAAGCATGCCATGAAAGAGTCGAAAGCCAGGGGGATGACGGTAATAGGCGCCGAAGCCGACGGACGCCCCCTGTGGGAGCTTGATCTCGGGGGTCCCGTGCTCGTGGTGGTGGGTTCAGAGGGGAAGGGACTGAGGAGGACTGTGAGGGAGGGATGTGATGTACTTGCGGGTATTCCCATGAAAGGTAGGATAAACTCCCTCAACGCCTCTGTAGCCGCCGGAGTGGTCATTTTTGAGATAATGCGCCAGAGATGGAGGATTACGGAGCATGATTGAGATTGTTCACAATGTTTCCCCCAAGGGCTTGTTTTTTACCGCTTGACCGTAATATAATATATGCTTTATAGTAATTAGTTTCAAAAACGACCGGAAAACTGTTGCCTTTTTGTAAATAATCGTGGAGAGGCCGGGCAAAGGGACGAAGGAAAAAGTCCGGCCCCCGTTTTCTTTTGTATTGAGAAGTGCCACCGTAGCTCAGCTGGCAGAGCAGCTGATTTGTAATCAGCGGGTCGGGGGTTCGATTCCCTTCGGTGGCTCCAGAAAAGACAGTGAATAGTAAATAGTGAAAAGTGATTGGTTAAGAAAAGCCTTGTTATATGTCTTTGACTGTTTACTGTTCACTATTTACTGTTAACTGTAGTTTCGGAGAGGTACCCGAGTGGCCAAAGGGGACGGGCTGTAAACCCGTTGGCGTAGCCTACGGAGGTTCAAATCCTCCCCTCTCCACCAGCAAAATTTGCCTGGCAAATTTGAGTGAATAGCGGACGTTGGCAGTGATTATACATAACGGCATTAATGACATACTGCATCGGACCTGGATAGTCGTATATAGAATTATAGATATGGTGAAGAGATGAGAGGAAATAGAGGTTTCGTCCTGGTATCCGGACCAGTTACTGTTGGCTCTTCACTTATAACTGTTTTGGCGGGAGTAGCTCAGTGGTAGAGCGTCAGCCTTCCAAGCTGAGGGTCGCGGGTTCGAATCCCGTTTCCCGCTCCATGATATATTTAGCTACCCGAACGGGTTGGACTTTTTCAGGCCCATGTAGCTCAGTCGGCAGAGCACATCCTTGGTAAGGATGAGGTCACCGGTTCGATTCCGGTCATGGGCTCCAGGCCTGAACGGAGTTATTTATGTTTGTGATGCGGGAAATTTCTTACCATGAAGTCGCTAAAGTGAGGAGGATTTATGGCAAAGGCAAAATTTGAGAGGACGAAGCCTCATTGCAACGTAGGGACGATAGGGCACGTAGACCACGGGAAGACGACATTGACGGCGGCGATCACGAAGGTGCTGGCGTTCAAGGGTCAGGCGA
>Ga0315550_1000704_pt1 | contig 20691 bp, 26 predicted proteins | sample SalMarSW160190MG_2_FD_203100 | JGI IMG/M metagenome (GOLD analysis project Ga0315550, IMG submission 203100) | Salt marsh sediment microbial communities from the Plum Island Ecosystem LTER, Massachusetts, United States - Salt Marsh Sediment SW1601-90 ... | reverse complement strand
AAGGGTGCTCTACGTGCTGGGTTGTCTCCACTCGAGTTAGCGGGAGCCAACTTCCTCGGCATCCCGTGGATGCAGTTGGTGAATCTGGTCTTGTGTGCCTGGTCCACTTTGGCTCTCGCGGCTGGAGCGCTAATGATAAGCACATAATTCAGGACGATGCCAAATTGTCCTACCCTCCCGCAGGTTAGGCCGCGATTTTGAGCCGTTACGTGCCTCGGTAAGGAGGTTTGATCCCGCAATTGAGACGGTTTTTCAAACCTGCGGGAGGGTCGCTGCCCAAAATGTCGGGTAGTGAACCCTCTCATCACCCCACGCGCCGCAGCCCACGCGGCCAGCGATAGGGATAATACAGCGGCACCAGGAGCTTGTGCGGGATGTGATACTGCCCCTGCATATAGTCCACGGACGGAAAGAGATTGCCCAACGCATAACGCAGCCTCAGCCCCCAGCCGGAGATGCTCGTCAGGCCGGCCCACATCCGCCGCGCCGCCGGCGCTCTGGCGATGAGCAAAGCGTGCGCTCGCTCCTCGGCAGGCGAAGGGCGCAAGCTACTCAGTCGCTACAGCACAGCAGATGGGATTGGCACACGCCACATCTCCCAGACCCGGCTCAACCCCTTCTGTAACGGCAACACCAGATCGTAAGCTTGCGCCCGTTCCAGCACCCGGTCCCGCTCGATCTGCTCCCGGTACAGAGTGACCACCTCGGCCAGGTCGTAGAGCTGTCTCAGACTGGCCCGCTCACAGCCGCCGTGCTGCAACAGGTGCCCGCACAGGTGTAATATCTGCGCCTCGGGGCTCAATATCCGCACCGATACGTCCCCCAGCCTCTCAAGCTGCGCCGTCCGCCACAACCAACCGGTCGGGATGGCCCGCTGGTAGTAGAGTGGGCTGATCAAGCGCCAGTGGATCTCGATCGGGCGCGCCTCATCGTCGTCGGTCCTGCGCACCAGAATCTGGTTGCGAAAGGCGCGAATAAAGCCGGGGCGGAACTCGCCGTAGGGCCGCTCGTAGCCCAACCCGGCAAGCACGCCCAGCGCCCTGTCCACGTCACCCTCGTACACCAGCAGGTCGAAATCGCACATCGGGCGCAGGGCCAGGTTGGCGTACACCGCCTGTGCCAGCGCCGCCCCCTTGAGAAGGATCACGTCTATCCCCACATCCGCCATGTAGCGCAGCACCTGCTCAAGGCGGTGAAAGCAGCGTGTGTTGGTCTTGGCCACGCCAAAGTAATCGAGGCGCATGGCTTCCTCAACCGACGCTGGAAGCAAACGCCGCCCGCGAACGGTCTCGTAAATCAACGGAGCGACACCTCCGGCGCGAGCTGCCTGCAGAAAATCATCCCACACGACGCCATTCCGCGCCGCCAGCGCGTGGGCCTGCTCCAGCGCTGCCGAGTCCCAGCGTCCGCGCAGGATCAGATGTAAAAGATCACTTCCCGGATTCAGTGGAACATCCAAACCATTCATCTGTATCGTGATACACTACCGGCCGACCGCGATTGCAAAACGCGCTCTCGCTTTTACCCCTCGCACGCCCGCTGTGCCTGCACCTGCGCCTCGATCCAGGCATACGTGCGCGCGAGGCCTTCTCTCAGCGAGGTCTTGGCCTCCCACCCCAACGAGTGGATGCGCGCCTTGCTAAAGTTCCGCACCTGCACCCCCACCGGCCCCTCCACATACTGCACGTGGATCTCCTTGCCAGAGGCGTCAATCACCGTCTGCACCAATGCCTCCACAGTGACGTTGCTCCCCACCGATGTTGACCGGCCCCTGCAGATCGGACTACGTCAGCAGATGCACCCTACACCCCGCCCGGCCAGTTCAGGCGATGTTGCTCATACCACTCAACTCTCCGACCCTTGACACTGGACGAATGGACGCCTGTTGCCCTTCGTCAGGCAGGCACTTGCTCCGCAGATGAGGGCGTCAGCGTCACTTCGAACTGCACTTTCTGTCGCAATACCTCTGAAGCATCCAAGACTTCGAGACCAATCAGCCGACCCTGTCCGTCGAAGTCAGCATGCACTCCGGGCGCCACTGTCTCAGTCCTGGCAGCTTTCTCGCCCGGAACACCAAACCAGACATATAGGAGGTCCCGAACTGAATCATACTCTATCTTCATAGCCTACCTCCGTGGGAACTCTTGTCCATACCGAGCCTTGACCGTCAGCAAGATGATCTCCCCTCCGACCTGTTTGTAATACACCGTCACTTCTTTCTCCAGGTAGAAATCCCCTTCCCACTCCGCCCCACCATAGGAGAACACCTTTGTCTTCCCCAACGTCCCGGGCTTGGCATCAGTGGCTCCCCAACCCTCGTTCAGAGTCTGCTCAATCTCTGCCTGGGTGACACCGCGCTGGCTCATTCGAGCTCTCAGTGGGGATGCAGATCAGCCTCGGCAATCTGGATTCTCGTTTCCCGCTCGTCTACCACTCTCGCACCCTCCCCGCTTCCTGCGGACTCTTCGAGTCCGCCGCCGCCTTCACCTGCGCCTCAATCCAGCGATATGTACGCTCTATCCCCTCCTTGAGGCTCACCTTCGCCCCCCACCCCAGCGAGTGGATGCGCGCCTTGCTGAAATTCCGCGCCTGCACCCCCACCGGTCCCTCCACGCATTGCACGTGGATCCCCTTGCCCGAGACCTCGATCACCGTCTGCACCAATTCCTCCACAGTGACGTACTGCTCCCCGCCGACGTTGACCGACCCATGCAGATCGGATTGCATCAGCAGATAGATGCCCTCGACCAGATTGTCCACGTAGGTATAGTTGCGGATGGCCGTCCCGTCGCCCTAGACTACGCCGGCTGCATCTCAGCTTCTATCGCCACCGGTCGAAGCAAATACTCCAAAACCTCGGTCTGCATCCGTTCAATTTCCAAGCGATAGCCGCTGCTTACCGCGTCAAACTCCTCAGGCCGGGCCGTTTGGCGCAGGTCAGCCAATCGACGCTGAAAACGCCCGATCCGCTCCTGCGTCACCTCTAGTTCTCGATCGTTACTGATCATGGAATCACCTCGATAATCCCCCGCTGTGAACCATCCCGCTTGATCTGCCAGGATGCGATAAACTCCTCCAGGCTCTCGCTGAACAGCAATCCTGGTCGCACCCAGAAGATACTTGCTCCGTATCTGGCTTGCGCCACTGCGTGATCAAAAAGCCCGCGTGCTTCAATAGGACAATCTTGCGATCGAAAGGTCTCGGCCATCACCAGAACTACATCTACGTCGTTTGGCTCCGGCTTGGCGGTGACGTAACTCCCAAAGATGATAAATCGTTGGGCTCCTCGCGATCTATCAGCGCCGTGACCTTGTTGGCAAGTATGTTCTCTGGGCTATCTATGCGCCCAAAAACGGGATGCTGCCGGACCTGCCCCACACGCGCTGGCACGTCGTTGATCATCTCAACCTTGAGTAGCGTCTCGCCTTCCGACAATACCAGGCGCACGAAACGCTCTTCCTGCAACAAGACCTGGCTATGCCACTGAGCCTGTCCCAACAATCCTTGAATCGCCCTTGCCGCCCAGAGTCCAAAGCGCTCGTCGTCATCCACAAACAAATCTAGATCATCTGAAAAACGGTGGTTGAGATAGGCTCGCGAAGCCGCCGTGCCACCGCTGAGATAGAAGCCTGTCTCCAGCCCATTCAGAGTCTGCAAAACCTGATTCTGAAAAGGGTACAGCGTGTCAAAATAGAACGCGTGATCCATCAAGCCAACCTATAACAACTCTGGATGATGCCGGGGGAGCCAAGACGCCAGGAAATCGAACCCCCGCTTCCGGCTTTGAGAACGAATTCGGTCGCGCCACCTGGGCCACTCTTTCACCAAGACACGGTATCCGAGCAGTCGCACGATGTCGGCGTAGGGCGCATATTCCAACAACCGCACAACTGCCCAAACCCGGTCCAGCCGGCCAAGCGTCAGGCGCCCTGCTACAATGTCGCGGAACTGGGCCTCATCGACATCATAATCCCATACGTAAGGCAACCGCAACGCCATATCTCTACAAACCCTCTTTTCTCCCCATCATCTGCCCCACGCTAGGCTCCAGCCGTCGCATACGTGCTCTCGTCTCCGGACTCAAAGTCACACCCCAACCGCCCATCTCAACCATTCGACACTCGATGTCGCGTAGGACAATTTGGCAAATTGTCCTACAGGTACTCCACGCTAGGCTCCAGCCGTCGCATACGTGCTCTCGGGTACACGCTCGGTCTGAAGCGTCACGCTGATCTCGCCTGTCTGGATCAGATTGCGCACAGAAGCGTGCAAGAACTCTACGCCGACCGCCTCCCCGTCCTCCCCGTAGCTGATGATCACCCCCCCGGGTTCTTCCACTGCGTCCACCGGGGGCAATTCCCGTAGGACAAATAGAAGGATGTCGTCTTCAGAATCATACCGGATTCGCTTTTTTCCCTCCTGCCGCTCTTCCGCATGTCTTGTCCAGACGATTTCCACAGCGTCACCCCTTCAGACGAGAACTGCCTTTATCCGAATCAATGATGAATGTTGTGTGGCTTAGAGGCCACGAGGAGATTGTACCACCATCCGTTGCCACCACAACCTGGCCACAAATCGCCGCCAGAATCCAAGATCACACCTAAACCACTCATCTCAACCGTTCGCCCCTCGACGCTCTGTGGGACAATTTGACAAATTGTCCCACAGGTACTCCACGCTAGGCTCCAGCCGTCGCATAGTTGCATTGCGATTAAACTTGTCCCCGCTTCCCATTCTTGGTATAATCTGAATAATCATCTCGTTTTCTCAAGAAGGAGATTAGGATGAGTGCTCTTACGCTAACCTCTTCTCACCAGCACCCTCTGCGGCCATTGGTAGAGGCCGCGATCCAGAATGAACTGCGGCTGCTGGAGGCCGGCATCCGGCGCACAGAGGAACGGCTAGAGGATTTCGAGAAAAACCACGGCCTCAACACCCAGGAATTCCTCCACCGCTACGAGAATGACGAACTATCGGAGACGCTAGAATTCGCCGAATGGATCGGTGAGTACCGCCTGTTGAAACACCTGCGCGAGAAAGCGGAGACACTGCAGGAGATTCGCTTTGCGAATTGAAGCCCACTTCCAAAGAGGTGATTATCATGTCAACTGCACCATCCACACCCACGATACCGAAAGTGGCCTTGAGAGCGCTGACCGAACTCACGGGTGAGCCCCGGTTTGACGTCGCCCTGCTCATCGCGTTGCGCGCCTGGACGCCCACCGGCCCCTCCACGTACTCGATGTGGATCTCCTTACCGGAGGCCTCGATCACCGTCTGCACCAGCTCGGCCACGCTCACGTACTCCTCCGTGCCGATGTTGGTCGGTCCCTCCAGATCGGATTGCATCAGTGTGTAGATCCCATCAACCAGGTCGTCCACGTAGGTGTAGGCGCGGATGGCGGTGCCGTCGCCCCAGACAGGGATCCAGGGATCGTGCCTCCGTTCTCAGCCATCGCCACCTTGCGGCAGATGGCCGCCGGGGCCTTTTCGCGACCGCCGCGCCAGGTGCCCTCGGAGCCGTAGCAGTTCTGGAAGCGGGCGATACGCACCTGGATCGGATAATGGCGCGCGTAAGCCTGGGCGATGCGCTCCGAGTACAGCTTCTCCCAGCCGTACTCGTTATCGGGATGGGCTGGCACGGCGTCGGCCTCGCTCAACTCCGGCTCGCCCGGCCGCATGTCGCGGTAGACACACACCGACGAGGAAAAGAAGTAGCGCGGGACGCCGACCCGGGTCGCCGCGTCGATCATGTGGATATTGATCAGGGCGCTGTTGTGCATGATGGCGCACTCGGCAGAATGGATGAACCCCATGCCGCCCATGTCGGCGGCCAACTGGTACACTTCATCAAACGCCTCACCGTCTCCCAGGTTCAACACCTGCCAGCAGTTGTGTGGCTCCCGCAGATCCAACAGCAGGAACTCGTCCGCCTGCGTGGGCGCGAACTCGTGCGCCTTGATATCCACACCACGCACCCAGTACCCTTCACACTTCAGCTTCTTCACCAGGTGGCCACCGATAAAGCCACCGGCTCCACAGACTAGTGCCCTTTTCACCATTCAGCCTCCATGAATCACAATATCTACCCGGCACGCTCCGCCCTTCCGACAAAAAAACTGCCAGAAAGGAGAGAAAACCACCACGATATAGGAAACCGCGAGACTATTTCCGCCCTAGCGCGCAGACGACACCCGCTGCGCACCGCAGTTACCATTTGGCTATGATATCAAATCAGCCTTACAAATCATATTACACAGCAAGCATCGACCACGTCGAACAAGCTGCCGCGCACGCGGGCTACAGCAAATCCCCGGCGTCCAGCTCCGCCGCCACCAGCCGCCCCATCAACTCCAACAGCACCCGCACCCGCCCCTCCGGCAAGAGGGCGCGATCGAACAAGGCGTTCAGCCCCTCGAAAGGCCCACGCGTGACATGCACGATCTCCCCGTGCTTGAAGGGAGAGACCGGCTTCTCCTCCACCATCGTCTCCAGGCGGTGGCGGATGTGTGCTACGACTTCGTTGGGAATGGAAACAGGCTGCCCCCCGGCCGAGACAACCCGGCACAGGCCGGGCGTCCAGTGCACCTTCGCCATCCGATCGCTATAGGGATCCAGCCGGGCGAAAAGATAGTGGGGGAAAAAAGGCTTCTTGTCCCGCCGGTCGCGCCGTCGCACGGCTACGGCGATCTCGGGAAGATACGTCTCGACCTGCTGATTGCGCAGCAAGCCCTGCACCATGTACTCCTTGTGCGGCTTGGTATAGAGCGCGAACCAGCGCCTGCTATCGAGCTCAGATCTGTCCGACTCAACCACGGTCTCTCTCCAAGACAAAACGGCCTCCGGGATCTTGCACCTCTGTCGAAGCCTGCATCAATACGACTCGGCTACAAGGAACGGGCTTCTATTTCTCCCGGAGAAACAACTACTACTTCCCGGCGCTCCCGTTCCCGCGCAGCAAATCGCGGCTGTCTAGTTTTTGAATGAACCGCAACTGCCCCTTGACCTTGACCAACCGGACCTCTCCAAAAGGCCCAATTGATGCCAGAGCCTGATCGACCTGGATGACCTGATCAGGCGTCAGGAGCGCCAATGGTTCAGAGAGCGCAACACGCTCCTGTTGCTTGCTCATCCCGACTGGCGACATCCTTCCCCTCTCCAAATATGACGCATGAAATCCATCATCACACAGCGTGACCAAAGACCACCGATCTTTCCAAGCAAAGGGAGATTAGCAAAGAGGAGAACGATCAGCAAAATCGGTAACAGTGAACCTGATGGGCAAGAGTACCCCGCCAGGAATTTGCCCCCACGAATACGCCCCGCCCTCGGCCCTCCTTCCTCCTCCGCAGGCCACCTAGGTCAACATCCGCCGGTCAGACCTAGACGACACCTCCCCCTTATTCAGACCACAGTGTAACACAGAGGCCACATAGGCTCAAATTCAACCGCCCCGAAAAAACACCGGCAGCCGACGAAACCCAAATCCGTGCGCGATGCCGTCCTTTGTGCAACAAAACACCATCCGCAGAAAAAAGAACTTGCGCCTCGAGGACAGCGTAGTATACTACCCGCGCGAGGTATCTTCTCAATAAGTAGGGGAAGATGGGGGGTGTGTGGGGGGGGGGGGCCCCCCCCCCCACCCCCCCCCCGCCCCCCAGATTATTGAGATGATACCGCGCGAGCACCTTTCATCAGACAGAGGGACATTGGCCAAGAACAAAGCTGAACTATACAGCCTGGAGCTTCAGGATCTGGAGGCGCTGCTCGCCTCGTGGGGCGAGGCGCAGGAGCAGGCACGGGACGTGTGGCACTGGCTCTATGGACGCCAAGCAACCCGCGTCGAGCAAATGGCCACCCTGCCCCAGACACTGCGGGAACGACTGGCCGCGGAGACGTCGCTCACCGTGCCGCCGGTGCTGGCCCGCCAGGAGGACCCCGGCGGCGAGACGCGCAAGGACCTGCTGCAATTGGCGGACGGCGAGCGGGTTGAAGTCGTGCTGCTGCGCTATCGCCGGCGGCGCAGCGCGTGCATCTCCACCCAGGTGGGCTGCGCCTGCGGATGTGCCTTCTGCGCCACCGGGCAGATGGGATTCGTGCGCCCGCTCTCCAGCGCCGAGATCGTGGCCCAGGTACTGCACTTTCAGCGCGAACTGGCCGCCCAAGGCGAGCGGCTCTCCAACGTCGTCCTGATGGGCATGGGCGAGCCACTGCTGAACTATGAGCACACCCTCGCCGCCGTTCGAAGGTTGATCGACCAGCGCGCGATGGGGCTCCCCCCCGGCCGCGTCACCCTCAGCACGGTGGGTATCGTGCCGGGAATCGAGCGGCTGGCCCAAGAGCGCCTGCCGATCAAGCTCGCCATCTCCCTCCACGCCGCCACGGACGACCTGCGCGACCAACTGGTGCCCATCAACAAGCGCTATCCCCTGGACGACCTGTTCGCGGCGGTGAGCGAGTACAGCGCCAGCGTACAACGCCAACGGACTCGACGAGTCCGCGTCCTGTTCGAGTGGGTGATGATCGACGGCGTCAACGACACGCGAGAACAAGCCCAGGCCCTGGTGGAACGGCTGGCCGGACTGCCCGCCCACGTCAACCTGATCCGGCTGAATCCAACGCCCGATTACGACGGACAGCCCGCGACGCCCGAATCCACCGCAGCGTTCGCTGCAGCGCTGGACCGCGCCGGCATTCCGCACACGCTTCGCCAGCGGCGCGGCGCGGCGATCCAGGCCGGATGTGGCCAACTGCGCCGCCGCGCCCAAGGAGGATAACATGCCCGCGAAAATCGAATCCTACCAGTTCGGGCGCATCGTCATCGATGACCAGGCGCATCACAAGGACGTCATCATCCTCCCCGGTCGGGTGATCGGTGGCTGGTGGCGCAAGGAGGGGCACGTCCTGCATCCAGAGGATCTGGAGGCCGTGTTCGAGGCTGCGCCGGAGGTGCTCGTCGTGGGACAGGGTGCCTCCGGCCTGATGCGGGTCACCGACGAGACCGAGCAGGCGCTACGAGACGCCGGCATCGAGCTGATCGCCCTGCCCACCGGGGAGGCCGTCGAGACGTACAACCGCCTACGCGGCGAGCGCGCCGTCGCCGCCGCGCTGCACCTGACCTGCTAGCTGTCTTCCGCGCGAGATTCCTCGCTCCGCTCGGAATGACGCGTTTACAGAAGGGGCAACTGGCCGGCAGGCGGGCACAAGTTCCGCGCCGCCACGCCCAGCAAGCGCACCGCCCGCCCCCGCTCCCAGGCCCGCTTCAAGAGCACGAGCGCCGCACGATAGATCTCGCGCGCGTCGTCCGTCGGCACCGATAGCTTCATCTGCCGGGTGAGCGTGGTAAAGTCGGCGTAGCGCAGCTTGATCGCCACCGTCCCGGCGGCCAGCTCCGCCCGCTCCAGGTGCTGCGCCACCCCCTGGCTCAAACGCCACAACTGCCCCTTTAGCGCGTCCGCGCTCCGCAGGTCGCGGACGAAAGTGGTCTCCTGGCTCACCGACTTGCGCTCGTGCTCGGTGGTCACCTGCCGCTCATCCCTCCCACGCGCCCGCCGCGCCATCTCCGCCCCGTGCTTGCCAAAGCACGCGCTCAGTTCCTCCTCCCCCACCTGAGCCAGCTCTCCCACGGTAGCCACGCCCATCTGGGCCAGCTTCTGCGCCGTCACCGGCCCCACGCCCCACAGCGCGCGCACCGGCAGCGGCGCCAGAAAGGCCGCCTCATCGCCAGGGCGTACAATCGTCAACCCGCCCGGCTTGTCGTGGTCGGAGGCCACCTTGGCCACCAGCTTGTTCGTCGCCACACCCAGCGACGACGAGAGGCCCACTTCATCCCGCACCCGTGCCTGCAAGCGGCGGGCGACCTCCACCGCCTCCTCCCAGACCTGCACCTGCTCCGTCAGGTCGAGGTACGCCTCGTCCACACTCATCTGCTCGACCAACGGGGAGGTCTCGCGCAGGATCGCCATCACCCGCCGGGAGTAGGCGTGATAGACGTCGTGGCGCGGAGGCAGCACCACCGCCTGGGGGCAGAGCCGTAGCGCGCGGGCCATGGGCATCGCCGAGCGCACGCCAAAAGCCCGTGCCGGGTAGGACGCCGCGGCGACGACACCCCGCTCCTCGGGCCGCCCGCCGACAACCACGGGCTTACCCTTCAGGCTGAGGTCCTCCAGCACCTCCACGGCGGCGAAGAAGGCGTCCATATCCAGGTGGATGATCGCGCGAGGCTGACCGGACACGGCCGCTTCCACCCCCTCCTAGCCTCCCCCATCGAGGGGGAGGGAAGAACGCTAGTCTCGATCGTTCGACCGGTCGGGCACGGTGATGTTGATCGTACCACCCTGGACGTCGCCGATCTGTAAGACGCCGCTCCCGACGGCGACCTGACCGCTGACGTCGCCCCCGATCTCCAACTGCCGAGCCAGTTGACGTGCTGCATCGTCAGCCAGTTCGGGACCGCCGGCGGCCTGCGCCTCGTGCTGCGCCTTGGTCTCCAACAGCCACTCGACGGTGTACTCGTCGGGGTTATCGTCCACGATCTTGTGATGCGCCGGGCACAGCAGGAGCAGGTTCTCAAAAGCGTGGCGCTCCTTCTCGTCTTGATCTGGATCATACCGGGGACCTTCGGGGCTGCGCGCCTTGATGTGGCAGATCTCTCCCAAAACGGTGCCGCTGCCGAGATCGACGAGCGGCAGGTTGCAGCCGGGAAAAGCGCAGCGGTTGCCGGAGACGGCGAACAGCCGCTTGATGGTTGCGCTGGTTGGAGCAGACATAGTTGCCGGCCTCCTCTCCACGATTCTGAACGGATCCTGCCCTGGTAGAAGACACCTCTATTATACAACCGGAGTAGCGAGCTCACAATTGGAAAACGACCAGGAACTTCGAAGCAAATCATGAGCCCAAGCCGCCTCCTTGGGCAAATCGAATCGCTAGAGCGCAAGCAAGGCATTCGCCCAGGGTTGACGCAAATTTCAAGTTGCCTGGAAAGGCTACCAGCAAGCATAGAGCGCCCTACTACTGCTTCGAATGCCCGACCACCGCCCCGTCTGCCAACGGCTTTTGGCTCACTTTTGGCGACCTCACCACTTGGGGCCATGTCCGCCCAGACCCTGAGAAAGATCACCGGCCAGGACTTGCCCGCTGGCGGGCGTGGGCTGGTGCGGCCCGCGCCAGAGAGTAAGCGAACCGCCGCTTGCGTACGCCTTTAGCGCATGTTACAATTACCCACAGCCTCACGGCCGTGACCCAGGCGGACGGACACCCAGGGCCCACACAATCACGACGCCCGCCCATCTTGGCAGGTGGGCGGGCTTTTCTGTAGGTGCATCATACAATCAAGAGAAGGGGTTATCCAATGAGAAGGGCATCTACGCCAATAAAGCACAGCGCCTGCCAAGAAAGGAGGCAACTATGACGACAGAACCCGAGAAGGTGCTGCAACTCGAGTATGAGCAGTTGAACCAGTGGGCCAGGCACGGGGAGGAAGCCGCTCATCGCATCTTTAACTTTTATGTGTCGTTACTCACGGCAGTGCTCGGCGCACTCCTGCTGATCACCCAGTTGCTTAGCGGGTCGCTGCAGACCGTGCTCTTGATCGGCAGCGCTGTCTGTGGGTTGCTGGTGATCGTAGGGGTCACATTCCTCGATGCTCTGATTTGCCAATACATCCGTAATGTGCATTACCGCATCGGCATCGAGAAGCTCCGCGCCAGCTTTCGGCGCAATCCAGAGATCGCCGATGTTCTGAGCGAACTCTCGATGGTGACACTGGAAGCGGACGCCGAGACAGTTTACCATACCCTTTTTCCCAGGAGGAAGAGATCGCGTGCCGTCAAGTCGCAGCGGGTATCACGGTTGGCTCAGACTGCCAAGCGTCTGGTCACGCTGCCCTTTCCGGTGTCTACTCAGCAGATCTTTCTCTCGATGATCACCAGCCTACTGCTCGGCGCGTTGGTGTGGTCACTCATCTGGGGATTGGCAGGAATTGGCAAGTGGCCGGGCGAAATGCTTTTGGCAAGTGGCATCATCGTTGTCTTGAGTTTCGTCGCCCAGAACGCCGTTGCGCGGGCAAGTCTGCAGGAATTGTTTGATCGCCTGCGGAAAATCTCTGCAGATAACGCCGAACCCCTGATTGCCTTGGAGGATGACGATCGCCCATAGCACCGTAGGGGATATCCGCCATCTGGCGCAGCACCAGGGGTTGGACAAGGAATAACCAATACAAGAAGCCAAGGCAGAGGGAGAGCTCACCTAAACAATTGAAGGAGATTGAGATGACCGGAAAATTGGCAGAAAAAGTAGTGTTGATCACGGGCGCGAGCGCAGGTATCGGCAAGGCCTCTGCACTGGCCCTGGCACAAGAAGGGGCGAGCCTGGTGCTCGTGGCGCGCCGACCAGAGCGGCTGGACAAGGTCGAGTCGGCAGTGCGGCAGGCCAGCGGCCAAGCCGTGAGCGTCGCAGGGGACGCTCGCGAGGAAGAGACGGCCCTCCGGGCAGTTGCGACGGCGACAGAAACCTTTGGTACGCTGGACATTCTGATCAACAACGTGGGCGTGGGCAACTATAAGGACCTCGTCGAGACGAGCGCCGAGGAATACGACGAGATGATGGACACGAACATGCGCTCGACCTTCCTCTTCACCCGGCATGCCGTCCCGGTGATGATAGATCAGGGATTGGGGACCATTCTCATGATCTCATCTATGGCGGGGATCTATGGTTTTGCCGGTGAAGCCGTCTACTGCGCCACCAAGTTTGCCCAGGTGGGTTTTGCCCAAGGGCTGGACAAGGAACTGCGCCCTCTTGGCATCAAGGTCGGCGTGATCTGTCCTGGCGGAGTCAAGACCGAGTTCGCATTGGGTAAAGGACGCACAGAGCAGAGCGTAGCCGAGTCGGACATGATCGACCCAGGGGACGTTGCAAGCGCTGTCCTGCTGGCGTGTACCCAGTCGCCCCGCTCGCGGATCATCGAAGTACAAATGCGCACGATGGGCGAAGCCCTCGCCTGAGACACAAAAGGCCACACGCTGTCTCGACCAAGAATCTTACCGCAAGGAAGCCGTTGACTGTCCCACCCTTGGGGACCTGGAAAGATCTATCAACTTCGAAGGAGGAAGATAATGACCATCATCTCGCTTCGACGCATCGCCCTGGCTGCAGCCAGCCTGGTGGCCGCCGGCGCAATCCTACTGGTACTCCAGTGGCTCTCGGCCTCCCCAGCCCAGGCCCAGCCTGGTGCCACTACTCGCTACGTGGCCCCCATCGGCAGCGACCCATCCAACACTTGCGCCAATTCGAGCACCCCTTGCCGCACGGTGCAGCATGCCGTGGACGAGGCCCAACCGGGCGATGAGATTCGCGTGGCTGCCGGCATCTATACCAGCACAAGCGTCCGCGCAGGAATATCCCAAGTAGTATACATCAGCAAGACGGTGACCATTCGAGGTGGTTACACCATCACAAACAGCTTCGCCGACCCGCCCGATCCCGACCGCTATCTCACCGTCCTGAATGCCGAGGGGCAGGGGCGGGTGATGGTTGTGAAGGTGGGGGTATTTATGTCCATACTGCCTCCGGCACAATCAGCGACTGCACGATACAGGCCAACCAGGCTACCCAAGGCGCCGGTCTGTACTTGCACAACAGTCACATGACGCTCACCAACAACGCAGTGCAAGACAATCACACCACTGAAGGCGCTGTTTTCGACTGCGGGTTCACTGAGGGAGGAGGGGGGTATTTGGACCACAGCACCGTCACGCTCATAAGCAATACTATCCGAAACAACGTAGCAATAGGCGCACCGTACGGCTGGTCATCTGGGTCAGGCGGAGGGCTTTATGCAAACGACAGCGACGTCTTCCTCATCAGCAATACCCTACATAGCAACTGGAGCGGTATTGGCGGCGGGCTGCACTTGACAAATGGCGCGGCCACACTTACCGGCAACGTCGTGGAGGGCAACGAAGCGGAAGAGGCGTGGGGTGGCGAGGGGGGCGGGTTGTACGCAAGTGGTAGCACTGTCACACTGACCAACAACATCGTACAGTACAACAGCGCCGGGGGCTCCAGGGGTGGCGGCGGCGGCGGGTTGTCCCTTCGCAACTGCCTTGCCACGCTCGACACCAACGTAATAAAGTATAACTCGTTCGGCATGTGGGGAGGCGGTGAAATGTGCTGTTTTGGTGGAGGGATACTCTTGTCTGGAAGCACTGCAACGCTAGTCAACACCGTCATCGCCGACAATCTAATCTCCGAAACCTTGGGGTCGGACGATAGCGGTATACACGTTGATTTCTCTTCGGTTGACCTGCTGCACAGTACCATTGCCCACAACCATGGCGGTGGGATCTACGTAAGGGATAGTACGGTCAGCCTGACCAACACCATCCTGGTCAGCCACACAGTGGGGATCTCCGTCACGCCGGGGAGTACGGCCACATTGGAAGCCACCCTCTGGGGGACCGGCCCCTGGGCCAATCAGATCGACTGGGACAGCGAGGGCGTCATCGTCACGGGCACGCGCAACTACTGGGAAAACCCAGGATTTGCAGATCCCGGAAGCGAGGACTATCACATTGGCGTCGGTTCAGCAGCCAGGGACCGTGGGGTGCCGACGGGTGTCACCACCGACATAGATGGAGAACCCCGTGACGCAGTCCCCGATCTCGGCGCCGATGAGTGGTGGTCGGTAGTGGCCTTGAAAAGAGTCGCACCGAGCACGGCCCGGCCCGGTGAGATCGTCACTTATACCATCGTCCTGAACAACGGCACGGACGCGGCGATGAACGTTTGCCTCACCGACACTCTGCCCGTCCAGGTCGACTACCTCGGCCCGCTTGCTTACGACAACGGCACAGGAGGATACGCTTCTGGCGTGGTCACCTGGACGGGCACAGTCTACACTACCACGTCCACAACCATCTACTGGCCCGTTCAGCTCACCTCCAACATACCCTGTAACAGAACTATCACCAACACTGCCGTCGTCAGTGATACCTTTCGCACCTTCTGGACAGATATCCCCCCTATCTCCGTGTTGTCGTGCTACGACTACTTGCCGCTGGTGCTGCGAAATGAGTGATGAAAAGACAGCGTACCCTTGCTGCTCGAAAAGGCGACCAGTCTCAATAGGCGCCACGTCTCGAGACGACGGCGAGCAAGGTACGGGCCAGAATGACAACATCCTCACGGAGCGAGTAGTCTCGAATATAGCTCACCTCGAGCCGCACGCGCTCGTCAAGGTCGAGATCCCCACGTCCGTTGACCTGCATCGGCCCGGTCAATCCCGGCTTGACCGCCAGTCGCTGGCGATGCCAGTCGTCGTAGAGACGTACAATACGCACCTCCTCGGGCCTCGGTCCTACCAGACTCATCTCTCCCTTGAAGACATTCCAGAGCTGGGGTAGTTCGTCTAGACTGGTGCGCCTCAGAAAGCGGCCCACCCGCGTGACCCGAGGATCGTCCTCCAGCTTGAAGGCCGGCGACGAAAGCGCTTCAAGATCAACCAACTGGGGTAACATCTCCTCCGCACCTTCCACCATCGTGCGCAGCTTGACCATGCGAAAAGGCTGCCCGTTCTGTCCCGCGCGCTCTTGGACGAAAAAGACCGGCCCCGACGAGTCTAGCTTGATCGCCACCGCCGACGCGCCTATCAGCGGTGCCGAGAAAACCAAGCCCAGCAGGCTGCCCACGACATCCATTGCTCGCTTGACGACCCGACGCCACCCACTGACGGGCGCCCGACGGGCGCTCTTCTCTCGTGAGAAATGCAAGAAGCCGATGGTCAACCCGGTGCCCAACGCCAAAGACCGCAGAAGCAGAAAAAGAGGGGCCACTGCGGCCACCGCTAGGTCCCGCCGGATCGCTCGAACCAAGAAGGAAACCGTTGAGAGGAAAAAGAGCACCGCCGCGGCCAGCACACCCCAGAGGACGGGCGACCAGAAGAGCGCCAGCGGCAACAGGAGACAGAGCAAGCCGACCAGCCCGACCTGGAGTTTTAACACCTGGGGCGTGTGGGAATCCCGCACCGCCCGCTCCGGGTGCCAGCGCAGCAGCAGCGCCTTCCAATAGCCTATGCCAAACTTGCGCTGCCAGTACTCCCGTATAGTGGCGTCATGGTGGTGGTAGACGATCGCGCCGGGGACGAACACCAGACGGTATCCCTTTCGGGCCAAGCGGAAGGAGAACTCCTGATCCTCCACCGAGGCTGTCGTAAAGCTGCTGTCAAAGCCACCGTTGGCCAGAAAAACATCCCGCCGGTAGACTGCCGAGTAGGTGTCCACAAAGTCTATCTGATCCTGGCCGGCCATCCGGGCGTACTTTCCCTCGTACTCCAACTGGACGAAGCGCGCCATCAAGCCCGTCTGCCGCGTCCGGTACGTACCCTTCGCCCCCACCACTTCTGGGTCGGCGAAGGCCTCCGCCAAGCGCTCGATCCAATCTGGAGCCGGCGCGCAGTCAGCGTCAGTGAAGAGAAGCAGGTCCCCTCGGGCCTCACGAGCCCCTCGATTGCGGGCCGTCGCCGGGCCGGCGTTGGGCTGTCGGACCAGGCGCACGCCCCGCGCTCGAGCGATCTCGGTTGTCCGATCGGTCGAGCCGTCGTCCACGACGATGACCTCATAGTCGCGACGACTCAAGGTCTGAGTCTCCAGCGCCGCTAGACACTCCCGCAATGTCTCCTCCGCGTTATAAGCCGGAACGATCACCGATATCACCGATACCTCCAATGCCCTGGGGGATTTGCAGTATGCGTCAGGCTGCTGTATAATCCAGCCAGGCGAACACAAGTTCTACTCAAGAGCAATCGCAACGTTTTACACTCCCACGGGCACCACGTCGCCTGGCGTCAAGTACCAGCGCCAGGTACTGGTCAGGCTTTGTCGTCGCCGTGGGTGACACTCAACCGGCGACTGGAGGTTCAAGAGAACCATGAACGTACTCACGCTGAACCCCCCTTTTCACCCCAAATACTCACGCTCACAGCGCAGCCCGGCCGTCATCAAGAGCGGCGTGATGTACTACCCAATCTGGTTGGCCTACGCCACCGGCGTGCTGGAGCAAGACGGATTCGATGCCAGACTCGTCGACGCGCCAGCAGCGGGCCACAAGCTGCCGGATGTGCTCGCCCTCGTCGGCGATCTCCGTCCTCACTTGGTCGTGATAGATACCAGCACACCCAGCATCCACAATGACGTAAAAGTTGCCGAGGCGATCAAGCGCCGTGTTCCCGATGCCTTTATCCTCCTCGTCGGTCCCCACGTATCGGCACTGCCCGAGGCCAGCCTGCAACTCGGTTCCGCGGTCGACGGCGTGGCGAGAAGGGAATACGACTATACCGTCCGGGACCTGGCCCGGGCGCTGGATGGTGCAAGCGCCTTGCAGGATATCGTGGGCCTGAGCTATCGGGAAGACGACGGCACGATCGTACACAACGCGGACCGTCCGTTCATAAGCGACCTCGACGCCCTGCCCTTTGTCAGCCAAACCTACAAGCGCCACCTGCGGATCGAGGATTATTTCTACTCCATCACCCGCTATCCCGAGGTCGCGATCGTCACCGGCAGGGGATGTCCTTATCGGTGCATGTACTGCGTCTGGCCGCAGACGCTGACCGGTCACAGATACCGCACGCGCAGCGTCGCCGACGTCGCCAGCGAGTTCGAGTTCATCGCCCACGAGCTTCCCCAGGTCAAGGAAGTGTTCATCGAGGACGACACACTCACCGTAGACAAAGACCGCGCCATCGCGCTGGCCAGAGAACTGATCAACCGGGGCAACAAGCTGTCTTTCACAGCTAACTCGCGTCCCGATGTCAGCTATGAGGCGCTCCGCTGGTTGAAAGAGGCCGGGCTGCGCCTCCTGTGCGTCGGCTTCGAAAGTGGCGACCAGGCTGTGCTGGACGCCATGCACAAAGGAGTCAAGGTGGAGCAATTCCAAGCCTTCCAAGAGAACGCGCGCCGGGCGGGCGTCCTGGTTCACGGCTGCTTCATGGCCGGTACTCCCGGCGAGACCCGTGACTCCCTGGAAAAGACCCTGCGACTGGCCAAGCGGCTCAGACCAGACACAGCCCAGTTCTTCCCCCTGATGGTCTATCCCGGCACGGAGGCATACGAGTGGGCAAAGCGCAATGGCTATCTCACCAGCGAGGATTTCCGACAGTGGCTGACGTCCGAGGGGCTTCACCGCGCCACCGTCAGCCTCCCCCATCTCCCGGCTGAGGAGATGGTCAAATGGTGTGACGCTGCACGGCGTTCCTTCTACCTGCGCCCACGCTACCTGTTGGACAAAGTATGGCAGGTGATCGCTCACCCCAGCGAGGCCAGGCGCATCCTTAAGGCAGCCCGCGTCTTTTTGAAGCACTTGCTCTCCCCCTCACACCCCCCATCTTCCCCTACTTATTGAGAAGATACCATCGATAGACCTGCCGGAGCCCCTGCCACGAGTCGAGACCAAGCGGTCAAAACGATGCCAGCGAGTGAACCAAGCCCTGCGGGATTGCAAGGATCGTTACCCCGTCTTTGCAATACGGAGGTAGAGCCCCTCGATACAGCTCACCATTCGCTCCAGTGAGAATACGTCCTCCACCCGATCCCTGCCCCGCCGCCCCATCTCATCCCGCCGCACAGGATCGTTCAGCAGATCGACCACGCGTTTGGCCCAAGAGCCCACGTCTCCCCGCGGCACCAGGAAACCGGTCTCCCCATCCGCGACGACTTCCGGGCAGCCGTTGACGGCCGTGGCTACGACCGGCCGCGACTTGACCATAGCTTCGAGCAACGCATGGGGCATGCCCTCCCATTCGGAAGTCAAGCTCACGACGTCGGCCGCCACCATCAGGTCCGCGGCATTATCCTGCCAACCCAACAAGCGGACGGCCCCATCCAGACCCAGGGCTTCCGCACGCAGGGCGACGGCTTCCCGCATGGGCCCTTCGCCGACCAGGATGAATTGAGCGTCCGGACGCTCCCGAATCACCCGGGCCGCCCCCTCTACAAATGCCAGCGGGTTCTTCTGGGCGCTCAACCGGCCCACTTGCATCACCAAGGGACGCCCCTCGTCCAGCCCCAGCGCCTTTCGCACACCAGCGGAATCGCCACAGCCGCCGGCCCCATTCAGATCGACGGCGTTGGGCACATGAGCGATCTTTCGAGCCGGAATCCCCCACCGAATCATACGCTCGCGATCCGCCTCGCTAACGGAGATGACCACGTCGGTCATGTGAGCGAGAAGGTGTTCCGCCAAGACGTACAACCAATGCCAGCGTGCGCGTCGGATATCGATCACCTGGGGCGTGTAGACAACGGCCCGCGCCCCACCCACCCACGCCGTGGCGCGTCCCAGCAAGCCCGCCTCCTGGCTGTGGATATGCACCACATCGGGGGCCCGTCCCGATCCCAGGCCCACCAACCGGGCCAAGGAAAAGACGGACCGGGGATGCCAAAGCACCTTTCGCAGTGGCAGGGGAACGACGTCGACGTCTATCGCTTGGAAGGCTTTTATGCTGCGGTCAAGGTCGGCGGGCAAGACCACCGACACACGATGACCCCGCGCACGCAACCCACGGGCCAAAGACAGCACGTGGGTTGTTTGGCCGGCCGGTATCGGCTCATAATAGACCAACAAGATGTTCAACTTTCCCTCCTCGCTACTCGCGCCTGTCCGATCGATAGGTGCTCCCATCACGATCCTCCCTCGCAGCGGCCCCTGGTGCCACAAACCAGCGTCGAACGGTGGCATCATCGACAGTTCGACGGGCGCGGATTCGCCGTCTCTTGCGCAGAGCCGACGGCCTTGCCCGTACCAAGTCCAATAGACCCAACAAAGTCCCCGGCACGGCCACGGCGGCATAGGCCAGGCGAGGCAGCTCCGCCCCCAGGATCAACGGCAGGTCAAGCAGGGTATACCGCCAGGCATCGTTTTTCAAGGTCATCAGATAGCGGTTGCGCAGGGCCAACCTCGGCCCGGCAGAACCTTTCGCCGCGTGACCCCGTTTGCAAAGTGTGTCGCCCCATCCACGCTTGTGCGTGGCGACCGCGCCGGGTGCGTACACACAACGCCACCCGCGCAGCCGGGCACGCCAGGCCAAGTCGGCGTCCTCGTAGTAGGCAAAGAAATCCTCGTCAAAATACGCCCCATCGAGAGGCAGATCCTCCAGCATATCCCGACGGTAGAGCGCAGCGGCGCCAGAAGCGCCAAAGACGTTCGTCAGCGCGTCGTATTGTCCGCGGTCGATTTCACCCTGTCCTCGATCGTAGGGACGACGTCGGCGGTCAACGAAGAGACCGGTCGAGTCCAACCTTGTTGGGTCATCGGCCCGCAGTAACTTTGGCGCCACCATGCCGACGTTCTCCCCCTGGTCCGCGGCGCACAGCAGCTCGCGCACAAAGCCCGGCATAACCGTGACGTCCGGGTTCAGCGAAAGGACAAAGGCGCCGCGCGCCCGTGTTGCCCCATAATTGAATGCCTGTGAAAAGCCGCGATTCTCCGAAAACGCGTACACACGCACGTCCGGATAACGGCTTGGCACCCATTCCCGCGAACCGTCCGTAGACCCGTTGTCAACCACGGTAACGTCGAACGACGCCCCCTCCTGAGCGAACAAAGCTTCCAGACACTCCTCGATAAAGTCACCGTGGTTCCAGTTGACAATGACGACCGATACGGGCGCGTTACCCATCTCAGCCCTAAGCGGAC
>Ga0315550_1000703_pt1 | contig 20699 bp, 26 predicted proteins | sample SalMarSW160190MG_2_FD_203100 | JGI IMG/M metagenome (GOLD analysis project Ga0315550, IMG submission 203100) | Salt marsh sediment microbial communities from the Plum Island Ecosystem LTER, Massachusetts, United States - Salt Marsh Sediment SW1601-90 ... | reverse complement strand
CATAACTAACAAGTGAAATAATTGAAAGGAAAGACCGTGAGCTGCTGTTATAGCGTTTTTCAAGAAACTCGGGCATAGTGAATATCTTACTCCTGGAATAAAACGGAACGAAGAACCATCCAAGAAATAGAATGATCCATCCATGCATTTCCCAGTGAGCCATAGCCATACCCGAAGAGGCTCCTGCTCCCGCCAGCCCCACGAGATGTTCCGATCCTATATTGGATGCAAAGATCGATGCCCCAATTGCCAGCCAGGTCGCATCACGCCCGGCAAGGAAATAATCAGTTGAAGTCTCCTTTTGTTGCTTTAGTACCCAGATAATAATACCTACCAGACAAAGACAAAAGAGCCCTAATACAATCCAGTCTAATGTTAACATTGTAAATAAATTTAAGAGTTACTTAATCGGTAAATAATTTTAAATATCAGAAAGCGTGCTGCTAATATCATAAGATTCATCACTTCGTTCGTAATGATATGCGCCATAGGGAAGCTTAAAATATTTTGAATGGTCCAATACAAATCTATAAAAAATAATTAAATGTAAAAAATACACTCAATATATATTTTCCCAGTTTTCAAGTGATTTTGCTATGAAATCAATTACTCTCTGGTTTTCTTCCTTTCCTGAACCAGTAACATGAAAGGGCTTCCCGAATTTTAAATAAATCGGTTTACTGCTATCCACAGGTCCGAGCTCCTTTACTATTTTACCCTGCCCCCAGAAATCTGTTTTCAGTGCAATAGGGACAATTTTAACACCGGCCTTCTTTGCCAGTTTGACGCCAAGGGAATTAAAGTCCTCAGGTTTGAATTCAAGGCTTCTTGTACTCTGCGGAAAGATTACAATTGAGATACCCTTAGATAATAATCCCATTCCTCCGCTCATGACTGCCTCAAGATCCTTCCGGGGATCGGTTCTCCCAACAACAATGGGATTCCTTGATTTCATAACATCCCTGAAGAGAGGATTCCGGATAAGACTCTCCTTTACGACAAATGTAACTCTTCTGCGTGGTGCAATTATCACCGGCAGGATCATTGTTTCGAGAGTGCTCATATGATTACCTATAAATACAACAGGTTCAGGCGATTCTGCTATGTGTTCCATACCCGAAATATGGAACTTGCCACCAGTTTTTTCGACGAATTTGAAAATATTGTAAGATGATTCAACCCAGGCTTTATCATCATACCTGCCGATTATTGCCTGCTTCCTGGTTCTGAATACTAAATGAATAAAATTAAGGATGAAAAAAACCTGGTTGTGTGACAACAGTCTTTTCCAGAAACCCGGTTTCCCTCCCTCAGGTGTGCAATATGAATCTGATTCGAAAAAAACTTTCTCCATCAGGGATTCAATAACTTTTTTCTATCATTTGCATGTTAAAATTAATATAATTTTCCTGAACTAAGGCTTGAAACAAATTACCATTTTAAAAATCACCAAGGAAAATTGCCGGTTATTTATAAAAATATAAAATTATTGGCATTTAATTTAGCAATTCATAACGGGTTCACTTACCAGTTAATAAACCGGGTGTTCATGAAGCTCTCAATACCTGATGCAATAGTATTCTTTGTGCTTATAGCAGGGAACAGGAAGATGATAAAACATGTTGTTATTGATCCGATAAAGATCATCGCCAGACCTTTTACCGGAAATGAATGCCCTGAAAAGTAGTACCTTATTACCTGTTTAAGAGCGGGAGGACAAGGAGGGTAACTGAAAGACAGATCATAATAGCAACAGTACCCCACCCGATTATATTTGTGATCTGCCTGTTAACATGAACCCCCATTATCTTCTTCTTATTTATAAGGATCATCATGCTTATCAGGACTACCGGAAGCAGTATGCCATTAATAACCTGTGACCACAAGGAGATAGGTATCAACGGGGCATTGGGAATGAGTATGATTATTGCCGAGATGATCAGGGTACCTGTATATAGAATATAAAACTCCCTGGCTTCATTCCATTTTTTATCAATACCTGCTTCAAAACCGAATGCCTCACAGATAAAAAATGCCGTTGCGAGAGGTAATATTGTAACCGAAAAAATAGATGCTATAAACAGCCCGAATGCAAAAACCTGTGAAGCAAGGTTACCTGCAAGCGGTTTCAGGGCCAACGCCGCATCTTTTGCTTCATTTATTGCTATTCCGTTAGGATGAAGAGTAGATGCGCATGCAACCATAATGAAGAATGCTACCACAACGGTAATGACACATCCAACAACAATATCTGCAATAGTATACCGGTAATTCTTCATTTCCAGGCCCTTTTCTATCACAGTGGACTGCATATAAAACTGCATCCATGGTGCTATAGTGGTTCCTACCAGCCCTATGACCATAGTAACACTTTTTGTATTCATATCCATCCGCGGACGTATCACTGCCTCCCCTATTTCCTGCCAGTCGGGCTTACCCATTATTGCCGAAACAACATATGTCAGCAAGGACACACTGAATATCAGGAATATACGTTCCGCAATCTTGTATGTTCCCTTCACCACAAGAAACCACACCAGTATTCCTATCACAGGAACTGAGATATATTTACTGACACCGAACACCTCCATACTGCCTGCTACTCCTGCAAATTCTGTTGTTGTGTTCCCTATTCCCGTGAGGAGCAACCCTAGAAAAATGAAAAAAGTTATTTTAATTCCTGCATTTTCCCGTATCAGATCAGCCAGGCCTTTTCCCGTCACTATTCCCATCCTTGCATTCATTTCCTGGATTATCACCAGTACAATGAATGAAGGAATCAGCGTCCATATCAGTCCATAGCCGAACTGAGCGCCGGCAAGTGAATAGGTGGTAATCCCTCCTGCATCGTTATCGACACTACCCGTAATGATACCCGGGCCAAGTATCATCAGGAAGATGGTCATTCTTTTGAAAAAACGTTTTCTGGTTAGTTTAAGACTTGTCATTTCCCCGGAATATTATCTTTTGCTTTTGGTCCTTCTTTCACTTATCAGGTCTTCGACAACATCATCAACTACTACCATCCCCTGTAGTTGTTCATTCTGATCAATAACAGGAACTGCAAGCAGGTTATACTTCGATACAATTTCCGCAACGGCTGAAGTTTTTTCATCATCAAGGAGAGAGACAGGTTCAGATGTCATTATAGTGCTGATTGCCGCATCAGGCTCTGCAAGAACAAGATCTCTGAGATTGAAAGTACCGACTAATTTGTCTTCTTTTTCAGTAACAAACATATTATAAAGCTCTTCCGGTTCAGGTTTCCTGGCACGCAGCTCTTTAAGGACCTCATCAACTGTTTTAGTACCTGTGAATGACAGATAGTCGGTTGTCATGATGCTGCCGACCAGGTTTTCGCTGTATTCAAGGAGCTCCCTGACCTCCTGTGATGATTCTTCTTCCATTTCCTGCAGTAGCAATTCCGCCTTGTCGTCTTCCAGTTCATCCAGAATATCTGCCACTTCATCGGCAGGCATTTTTTCAAGAACATCGACAGCCTTATCTACAGGGAGGCTCTCTATTATATGTACCTGGGCATGCGGTTCCAGTTCTTCAAGTACATCAGCAGCTTTTTCCTCATCAAGAGCTGAAAAAATCGAAGTACTTGATTTTTTACCAAGATCCTCCAGAATATCAGCGAGATCAGAGGGGTGTAGAGTCTGCAGCTTGGCATAGCTTTTTGAAAGTTTTATATTCAGATTGGAGAAATCGATTGCCTGCACATCATCCCAGAGAATGAACTTTGCAGGTATTTTTATTTTAAACAGAGAGAGGATCCGTTTTATGGGGATAGATATGCCTATTCTCCGTAACAATCCCTCAATACCTATATCAACAGCAATAGCAAAGGTCCCGGCAGGCAGTGTTGCAAGCCTCACATCATTTACCCTCACAAGCTTACGCCCGTTAAGATCAACAATCTGCTTATCAAGAATATTCTCATCAAGCAAAAGTCCGTTATTAACCTCCTCCTGCCTGAGCTCAACAAGATTAGTACAGGTCACATTCAGCATCTCTCTTGCTTTTGAAACCCTGAAGTACCTGAAAGAATAGAGTTTTGTTTCCTTTCTTATCCTGAGTTTTACACCAATAACCTTCTGCTGACTCGGATCATTTTGCCCCGAAGGAACAGCATTAATGAGCAGATCTCTAATTACACCAATGGCATCTCCATCAGAATCAAACGCTTCTTTTCCTAATATTCCGCTTAAATAAAAAGTTGTAAGTGAAGTCATAGTCACCTCCTTTCTGCCTGTGATACAGGAGGAAGTGACCTTAAAACCGGCTATCCTTCTGTACCTGGATTCAAATTAATATACCCGCCGGATAATCGTCCATTTTATTATTAAAATTGATTACGGGCACAAAAATAAACCGCACAGAAAAAATATCCAAATAATAAAATAAAAAAGTTACGAGTGAGCTAAAGTGTGGAGTGAGCTAAAGTTATGAAATAATAAATAACTCTAAGTACTTTAGTCACTTAAGTCACTCCAAACTTATATTATAAAGGGAATCACAGCCTTTCTCTTTGCAGGGTATTTCGCGAAATTTGACTTATACCACCTGTGTGAACTTATTGCCCTCGGGAAAAGATTTGCAAATGTAAAGATGAAAAATGCCAGCCCGGGAAGCGACCATGTCATCACCGCCCAGCCTGCCCATTCAATTATTTCACCGAAATAGTGAGGTGAAGAGATATAATCAAATAACCAGCCCTCAGGTATAACATATTTATCAGGAGTCTCCGTTTTCAGATTACGAAGCTTTTCATCAGCAGTTTTGTTAATTATAAAACCTGTAATAAAAAATATGGCCCCTGTTATGAATTGCCACGACAGTAACCATGAAACATCATAGGCATAAATATGAAAAATGCCATAGCCGTTTACAAAGCCATTAAGGCAGTTGAACAATATAGCCATCAGAACCAGGATCAACGGATATGGTTTCTCTTTCCCCGACTGTCGGAAAGGATAGACAAAAGTTCTGTATATATAATGTGATAACCATGCAATTATAAAGATTACCTGCGGAAGGTTCTTATTATCAGACATGATGAAGAATGTCGCTATTAGCAAGGTAGAGGGAGATTCCATTACCAGCCATGCCCATTTTGCCCTGATAACAGCCCCCCAGCCCTTTCTTAAAAACTTGCCGTAGGGAGCTGAAATAAAAAACAGCAGGATAAATACCAGAAATGCAAAACCGAAGATAAGATATAAAGAGTAATTATAAAGCCCTGACATAATTATTAAAAATTTTAAGTAAATGAATTATTTCTGGCATATTAAACTTCAAATATGCATCAAATCATTAAATGTTATTATCATATTGCAATTTTTTCTTTCATATAAATATTTATATTTGCTCCATATACTAACAATTACAGATCTTGAGAATATTACAGGAAAGACTCTCTAAGTATGATGCTCCGCAAAAAGCAATGGCAGCCGGCATCTATCCCTATTTCAGGGAGATTGAATCGGATCAGGATACTGTGGTTAAAATCAAAGGGAAAGATGTCCTTATGTTTGGATCAAACAGTTACCTTGGCCTTACTAACCACCCTAAAATAAAGGAAGCTGCAAAAAGAGCTATTGATAAATATGGTACTGGTTGTGCCGGATCAAGGTTTCTGAATGGCACTCTCGATATTCACATTAAGCTTGAAGAAAGACTTGCTGATCTAACAGGGAAAGATGCTGCTTTATGCTATAGCACTGGATTTCAGGTAAACCTGGGTGTGGTGTCTGTGCTTGCGGGACGAAGGGATTATATTATACTCGACGAACTTGATCATGCTTCTATTATAGAAGGCAGCAGATTATCCTTTTCAAGAGTCCTGAAATATGACCATAACAACATGCTGGCACTGGAATCCAAGCTTAAACGATGCGCTTCCGAGAGTCTGAAGCTGATTGTTTCAGATGGCATATTCTCAATGGAGGGTGATATTGTCAAACTTCCGGAACTTACAGAAGTGGCAGACAGGTATAATGCAACGATAATGATTGATGACGCACATGCTATTGGGGTCCTCGGCAAGAATGGTTCAGGTACAGCATCATACTTCGGACTTACTGATAAAGTCGACCTTATCATGGGTACATTTTCCAAATCACTTGCATCACTCGGAGGTTTCATTGCGTCAGACAAGGATACAATTAACTATATCAAGCATAATTCACGCTCCCTGATCTTCAGTGCAAGCATGACACCAGCCTCTGCTGCTTCAGTTCTTGCTGCAATTGATATAATGGTGAGTGAACCGGAAAGAATAAACCACCTCTGGGAAATTACTCAGTATGCACTTAAAGGATTCAGAGAAATGGGATTCGATACGGGAAAATCAGAAACACCTATTATCCCACTTTTTATACGTGATAATATTAAAGCTCTTATACTGACACAGAGACTCCTGTCAGACGGTATATTTGTAAATCCAGTTGTTCCCCCTGCGGTACCGAAGGAAGATTGCCTCATAAGGTACTCTCTTATGGCAACCCATACAAAAGAGCAGGTTGATATATCAATTGATAAGATCACAAAAGCTGCAAAAGAACTGGGAATATTAAAACACGTACAAGTAACTGACTTATAATTTATTAAAAAATATTATACCCGACATCTCCCTGATTGTAAGCAAGGTTTATTACAATAGTACTGGCAGGGGCTGAATATATAAAAGATTTATTCGCTTGCCGGAAAAGAAGGCAATCGAAATATGAAAATTATTATTATAACCGGAATTTCTTCAGGATTCGGAAAAGAGACAGCCTCACTTCTTGCCAAAGCCGGACATACTGTTTATGGAACTGTCCGCAGGGATTGTGAAACAGAAAATAATATTAACGTTGTAAAAATGGATCTGACAGATGCCGGTTCGATCGCTGCCGCTGTTAATACTGTTCTCCGGAAAGAGGGAAGAATCGATGTCCTGATCAATAATGCAGGAATGCATACCGGAGGCCCCGTTGAAACTTCATCTCTGGAAAACATTAAACTACAGATGGATACAAATTTTATAGGAATGGTCCATCTGACACGGGAAGTTCTTCCTCATATGAGAAAACAAGGCGGAGGGAAAATCATAAATGTCAGTTCGATTGGAGGAATGATGGGATTACCATTTCAGGCATTCTATTCAGCAAGTAAATTTGCAATAGAAGGTTTCAGTGAAGCCCTGAGAATGGAACTAAAACAATTTAATATTAAAGTCATATTAATTAATCCCGGTGATTTTCATACAAATAATTCTGCCAACCGACGAAAATATCTTGCACCCTCATCCCCGAAAGATCCCTACCGTTTACAATTTGAAAAAACAATGGCAGTGATTGAAAAGGATGAAGCGGAAGGATGGCCACCGGAAATCCTGGCCCGTAAGCTTTTAAAAATCATTGAATGTAAAAATCCAAAACAAAGATACATTATAGCATCTTTTGAACAGAAGCTGGCTGTTATGTTGAAATATATCATACCTTCAGGACTATTCAGGAAAATCCTTGAGGATCATTACAAAATAAAGTGACAGGATCCTGATAATTCAGTTCAATGATTGCATCCCTTCTTATATTTCCCCAAACTATATAGTAATCATTTTCAACAGCTTAATTGTTCCTTCTTTCATAAAATTTTATAAAGTCTTTCCCCACTCAGAATGGTCAGTTTTAAGACCTTTAATAGAATAATCTATTATTAATATTTGGATTATGAACTATTGTTCATTATCTTTGTAATGAACTATTGATCATATCTCATGTCACCACGTCCCATACGACTCAGAAGAATATGCAACCCTCCAGTAATATCGGGATTCAGGCCTTATGGAACAAGAAGCAGTAATGGGAAACCCCAGGATGTTTTTCTTCATATTGAAGAGTATGAGGCATTACGTCTGTGCGACTATGAGCTGATGAACCATCATCAGGCATCTGTAATTATGAATGTTTCAAGACCTACCCTGACCCGCATTTATGCTAGGGCCAGGATGAAAATTGCTGAAGCATTTGTTTTAGGCAAACAGATCATTATTGAAGGAGGCAAGATTTACTTTGACAGTGAATGGTTTTCATGTAAAAGATGCGGTTGTTTTTTTAATAATCCTGATAAGCAGGTGGCGGTAAAAGAGTGCCCTTTATGCAGAAGCATAGTTTTTTCGAATTATGAGGAGGTCATTTACGAGCCTGAAGAATCTATAACATTAACCAAAAACAGAAAATATGAAAGTCGCAATCACCAGCACAGGAAATAATCTTGAAAGTAAACTGGATCAGCGTTTTGGCCGTTGTTCCTGGTTTTTGATTTATGATACTGCCACAAAAGGAATGGAATTCATCCCTAATCCCAATAAAGATGCGCAAAATGGTGCAGGACCTGCATCGGTGCAAATTGTGGCATCGCGAAATGTAGAAAAGATAATTTCAGGGGAATTCGGAATTAAGATCAAGTCGTTGCTTGACAGCCTTAAAATTCAAATGATCGTTTTAAAAGAACCTGAAAAAAATTTGGAAGAGATAATAAATATGTTAAACCAATAAAACTTAAATGTTATGCCAAAAATGAATGGAACAGGCCCTGAAGGAAAAGGTTCAAGAACAGGCCGCGGACTGGGACACTGCAAGGAAAATACTACTAAAGAAGATATCAGCAAACTTGGCAAAGGCCAGGGAAAGCGTCGTAAATCGGGTGGAGGAACAGGAAAAGGGAAACGTTTGCAAAGCGGAGTTAAAAAATAACAATATGTAAAGACAGACCTGAGCAATTGAAACGTAAAGACAGGTCTCAGAAGTTACAACGTACAGACAGGTCTGAGACCTGTCTGTACAATGATAAGACTTAGTATAAATTAATACTGATATCTATAACATGAAAAAATGTATTGCCATTCCGTTGGAAAACGGGATATTATGTTCACATTTCGGCCATTGTCAGCAATTTGCAATAATTGAAACCGATAACAAGAAAGTAACCAGTGAAATACAGGTAACCCCTCCCCTGCATGAACCAGGTATATTACCGGGCTGGCTGGCCGAAAAAGGAGTTACTGATGTAATTGCCGGAGGTATGGGCCAGCGTGCGATCGGATTATTTAACCAGCAGAAAATAAATGTATTCGTCGGGGCTCCGCTTAAAAATGCTGCAGAGCTGGCTAATGACCTTATAAACAATACTCTGGCAGCCGGAGCAAATTACTGTGACCATTAATACATCGCACTGATGATCTCTGACTATCGCTGCTTTTACTGCTTTGCAAGGGCATTTGAAAGATTACTTGAGAAAGAGAATATCTCAAATGAAGCAAAAAACAGCTTTACTCATGATATGATCAGTTTATACCAAAATAACAGTAATAGTTTTTCCGGTCCTCTTTTTTCAAGGGAGCTTTATAGTATTCTTAGGGGCTATACTTCAAATCCTGATCCCTACAAGGATGTAAAAAGGAAAAACAATGATCAGGCTTTATCTATGGCTCCTCAAATTGAAAAGATCATCAGTGAGTCGGAAGATCCGTTCAACACTGCATTGCGACTCTCTATCGCGGGAAATATTATAGATTTTGCTGCCAGCGATAGTTTTGATCTTCAATCGACTATTGATAAAGTCCTCTCTTCTGAATTTGCAATTGATCATTCGGGACAATTAAAAGACAAAACAGCAGCTTCTGAAAATATTCTCTTCCTGGGAGATAATGCGGGAGAAATTGTATTTGACAAATTTTTTATCAGGACGATTGATCATAAGAACCTCACTTATGTTGTACGGGGAGGCCCGGTATTAAATGATGCTACAATAGAAGATGCCGAATATACCGGCATTAACAGGATTGTAAACGTTATTTCAAACGGTTATGATGCTCCTTCAACAATACCATCGGAATCGAGTGGTGAGTTTCAGCATTATTTCAATAAAGCCGATATTATTATCTCGAAAGGGCAGGGTAATCTTGAAGGATTAATTCCTTTAAATGATGAAAGGATCTTTTATCTTCTGATGGTTAAATGCGACGTAATGGCGGAATTCCTTAATGTTGAAAAAGGCAGTTTTGTTGTATTCAACAGCTTCATACGTAATAGTCTGAAACAATAATTAACGGGCAAAAAGATGATAACCTTTGGTCCTGTACCATCAAGAAGACTTGGGATGAGCCTTGGAATAAACAATATTGTTTCTCCCAAGACCTGTTCTTATAGTTGTATTTACTGCCAGGTAGGGATAACTTTTTTGCTCTTGCCGACTGGATATCATTAAAAATGGATGCTGCAGACAACTTCACCTGGCAGAAACTTATCAAGGCAACATTATACAAGAAAAGAGGTTTTATATCAGATAATATCATTAAAACCGGAATATTATGCCGACATTATATGAAGAACTGGAAAAAGATGTCCGCTACAAAGAGGGATTGAATGCATGTATAAATTGCGGCATCTGTACTGCCATCTGCCCTGCTGCCGCGGTAAGTGATTACGATCCCCGCCAGATTGTAAACACTGTACAGGAAAGAGATGAAGCAGAATTGGAGAAGCTTTTAAAAGGCGACAGTATATGGAGGTGCGGGGAATGTTTATCATGTAAAACAAGATGTCCTAGAGGAAATGTTCCATGTTATATTATACAGGCGTTAAGGGGATTATCAATTGAAAAAGGTTTTTTTATTGAAAGTGAGCAGGGAAGAAAACAGCTTGCCATAAAACGGACTGTCGGTGACCATATTCTGCAATATGGCTATTGCGTTTATATTGATGAAGTAGATCTTGAAACGTATCCGGAGCAAGGACCGGTATGGAAGTGGCTGAGAGAGAACAGGGAATCAATGTTGCAAAGACTGAACACAAGCTATAATAAAGATCAGGCCGGAACTCTTCGCAATACCGCTAAGGAATCACTTGATGACCTGAAAAAAATATTTGATGAAACAGGCGGAACAGCGCGGTTCGAAAAGATCGAAAAATATTCATCTGCCAAGGCTAAAGAACTTAAAAAAGATTTTAAGGGCGGTAAAGATGAATACTGGCAGTTCCTTTATAATGAATAAATGTTGATGATCTTGAATATCCCATCCTGGGAGAGCCTGCTCCGCGATAGCGGAGGGGCTGGGGTGGGTTCTTAAGGAGTTGAAGGGAGTTGAAAATAGACGATTGCACGATCGCATAATCCTATTAAAAATAACCATCATATAGAAAACTAATACATAATATAAGTGAAACCAAGAAAGAATGAGATATGGGCAGCATACCAGAAAGAGATTGCTGATGACCATTATTATTTTGCACGCAGCTGTATAAGGCAAAATATCTTCCCTGCTGCAGAAAATCTGTTTATGAATATCCTAACAGATGTTCTTGGTAAAGACATCTATGATGATGCCAGGCAGACAACCTGCACGGGTATTGCGTATCATTCGGGATTAATACCGATGGAAACCATAATGACAGTGGTTGCCAGGCAGTTTGCACTGATGAACGAAGCCGGATATGAGAACTTTGTTGTCTCCTGTGTCACTTCATTTGGCATTTATGTTGAAATGCTGGAGACATGGAAGCATTTCCCTGAAACAGAACAAAAGACCCGGGAAGCACTTAAGCGGGCAACAGGCAAGGATTTTACCATACCTGAAAATCTTGTTCATGCCAGTGATGTTATTTATAAGTTCCGGAAGGAGATAGCAGCAAAATCGAAATTTAAACTGGTAAATAAAAAAACAGGTGAACCTCTTAAAGTGGTTGATCACATTGGCTGCCATTATGCAAAGATCTTTCCGGCACATGGTATTGGAGGAGCTGAGTATCCTTACGTGCTTGCAGGCATGATTGATGACTGGGGAGGCAGCCAGGTTGATTATCCGGAAAGACGTCATTGCTGCGGCTTTGGCTTCAGGCAATACTTGCTGAAATCGAACAGAGGTTATTCAGTCACAAATTCAAAAATTAAGTTTGATTCAATGCTGCCCTATAAACCTGATCTGATTATTGCCAATTGCCCGGGGTGTACTTTTTTCCTCGACCGCTGGCAATATGTAATTGCAGAACAGGAGGGCAAAACTTATGGTGAAGACGGGTATGGAATACCGGTACTGACCTATGAAGAGATTGCAGGACTTCTGTTAGGATATGATCCCTGGGATATAGGCCTGCAAGTCCACCAGGTAACGGTTGAACCTTTACTTGATAAGCTGGGAATAAAATATGATCCTGAAAATAAATATAAGGGTGTGAATGGAGAAAATTTGGGTATTCCGGAATACCCGCAGGTATTGAAATGTTGTTGAAAAATGTTTCATAACCATTTCCAGTGAACTGAAATGGGATGAAATATATAAAACTAATTTAAGATTATAACTATAAATTATTGATAATATGAGAACTATAGATGTTTTAATTATTGGAGGAAGCGCGGCGGGAATGGTTGCTGCATTAACAGGTAAATCATCATGGTCTGAGAAGAAATTTATTTTAGTCAAGAAACAGAAGGAAATGATGGTGCCCTGTGGAATACCATACATTTTCGGAACACTTGAAAATATTGATCATAATACAATGCCGGTTGATGCTATGATGGAAAAAGCCGGGATAGAATCGATTGTTGATGAGGCAACTTTTATAAACACTGAAAATAAAAGTGTTGATTTTGCCAGCGGAGAGACAATAAAATATGATAAGCTTGTCCTGGCAACAGGATCAATACCTGTGAAGCCTAAATGGCTTCTTGGAGGAGATAAGGAAAATGTCTTTGTCATCCCAAAAGACAAAATCTACCTTGAAGAGATGAAAAACAGAATCGATTCGCTTAAGAGTGTTGTGGTAATCGGGGCCGGATTCATTGGTGTTGAATTTTCTGATGAACTTGCAAAAGGCGGACATGAAGTAGTTCTGATAGAAAAACTGCCGGAAATTCTGTCACTGGCTTTCGATGTTGAACTATCACAAAAAATTGAAGATATTCTGGTTGACAGAGGAGTAAAAATCATAACAGGAAACGGAATAAAAGAGATAAAAGGAGACAAAAAAGTTGAAAGAGTGGAGCTTGAAAATGGTGATTCTTTTGAAACAGATGCAGTCATACTTACGATAGGGTACAAACCAAATGTAGAGTTAGCACGTAAATCGGGTATTTATATTGATGAAAGTAGTTTTATTGCGGTTGATGAATATATGCGTACGCATATCAAGGATATTTTTGCCGTTGGTGATTGTGCACAAAAACGTGATTTTGTAACCCGTGCACGAGTCCCGACCATGCTCGCCTCAACAGCCTGTGCTGAAGCACGGATAGCAGGGATGAATCTGTTTAACCTTAATGTTGTGAAGACTTTCAGCGGTACAATCGCAATATATTCCACTGCCATAGGGAACACTGGTTTCGGGACAGCAGGAATAACTGAAGCAAGGGCAAAAATAGAAGGAATTGATACTATTACGGCAATATTTGAAGGTGTTGACCGCCATCCCGGCAATCTCCCCGACTCACATAAACAACTCATAAAACTCATTGCTGCCCATCATTCAGGTGTAATAATTGGTGGCGAGGTCATCGGCGGACTGAGTACCGGAGAACTTACCAATGTAATCGGTCTTGCCATACAGAACAGGATGTCAGTCTATTCATTACTTACATCCCAGATAGGAACCCACCCATGCCTTACTGCATCACCTGCCGGTTACCCTTTGATTAAAGCAGCAGAAATAATTGCAGGTAAAATGAGAATAAAATAAAATGATTCACATAGGAAAACGTTTCTGCATCAAAACATATAGCTATGGAAAAAACTAAAATAGGCATTATTATCTGTGACAGATTTAAAACCTGTGTAGGGGGGAAATGCTTCAGCTCGGCTGCCAATCGTGAAGGAGCTTTTTCAATCTATAAAAATAAAGAAATTGAAATTGCTGCTTTCACTACCTGTGGAGGCTGCCCCGGCGGCAATATTGAATATGCTCCTGAAGAGATGCTGAAAAACGGGATCACTCATATACATTTTGCAACAGGTTTTCTTGTTGGCTACCCGCCCTGTCCTTATATGGGATACTTTAAAAAGTTCATAACAGAAAAATACGGTATGAAGGTAATTTTTGGCACTCACCCAATACCCCAGAAATATTTTATCACCCACACCAATCTGAACACATGGAATAATGAATTCCTTAAGGAGTCTGTTAAGCCTACCCTGGCAGATGAGTTAACTCGTCTCCGTTATGATTAAAATTGCAGTAGCTAGCGGGAAGGGCGGTACAGGCAAAACATTTATTGCTACAAACATATTTCATACCCTGTTGCAGAATAATCACAGGGCAATGCTTGTTGATTGTGATGCTGAAGCACCAAATGCTGCTGCATTCTTTAATATAATTGAGACTGGCAGGACAGAAGTAACTCAGCCGGTGCCGGTCATCAACACTGATCTGTGTACTTTCTGCGGTAAATGCCGTGAATATTGTAACTATAATGCTATTTTTCTGCTTCCACCGGCGAAGATCATCAATGTTATCGAAGACCTGTGCCACGGCTGCGGTGCATGCAGTGTTGCATGCACGTATGGGGCAATTACCGAAAAATCTGTATCCCTGGGCCAGGTAATTCAATATAGAACAAGGGAGTATCATACCGTTATCGAAGCCCGTACCAATATCGGGGTCCTTTCTCCTGTACCGGTAATAAAATCTGCAATTAAAATGGCCGGCAACAATGGTGATATTATTATCCTTGATGCACCTCCCGGGACTTCCTGCCCCTTTATCCAGACCGTCTCTGCAGCTGATTATGTGGTACTTGTAACTGAACCTACCCCATTTGGCCTCAGTGATCTGAAGCAGAGTGTTGAAACATTAAAGATCATAAATAAGCCATTCGGGATTATTTTAAACCGGGCAGATATCGGAGATAACAAAGTACAGGAGTACATGCTGAATGAAGATATTCCGCTGCTTCTTGAAATACCATTTAAAAAGGAGATTGCAGTTTTATATTCCAGGGGCAAACTGGTATCGGAAAAGGATCCTCTATTTGAAAAACAGATCCTCACAGTTTTTGAAACAATATTTGCGCAAAATGGAAATAGCAATTATCAGTGGTAAGGGAGGAACCGGAAAATCAAGTCTGAGTGCTGCCTTTGCAACTTCAGGTGAAAAGGTTGTACTTGCTGACTGTGATGTTGATGCAGCCAACCTGTACCTGCTTTTTAACCCTGTGCACGAGGATGAGGAGGTCTATATTTCAGGACATAAAGCAACTGTAGATGCTTCAAAATGTACAAATTGCGGATTATGCATAGATTACTGCCGGTTTGATGCTATCTCACCTGGAGACAAAATAGTGACAATCACAGAAATATCATGTGAAGGCTGTTTCCTCTGTTCACGAATCTGTCCGGAAAATGCAATAAGTATGATCCCGAATGATAAAAGCCGTATGTATTCAGGATCCTTCCGGAATGGTAAAATGGTGTATGGACGTTTAGCTCCTGGTGAAGAGAACTCAGGTAAACTTGTTAATATGGTAAGGGAAAAAGCAAAAAATATTGCGAAGGAAAATGGTATTGAGACTATTATCCTTGACGGTCCCCCCGGCATTGGCTGCCCGGTTATATCAACAATTACAGGGGTCGATAAAGTCATAATTGTAACAGAACCTACTATTTCCGGCCTTCATGATCTACAGAGGGCAACAGGTATTGTTACTCAATCAGGCCGCAAACCATCAATAATCATAAATAAATGGGATCTGAATCCTTCACTGACAGTGCAGATAAAAAAATGGTGTGCTGATAACAATTTTCAGGTAGAAGGAATTTTACAATTCGAACCTGAAATGGTTGAATCGATGGTAAAAGGTAAAAGTATTATCGAACATAATCCTGATAATAAAGTTAATAAAGAAATAAAAAGAATCTGGAATAATATATTAAATAATAAGCTATGAATAAAGATAAATTATTTGAAAAGCTTCCCATGGAGGGAGTTAAGAACATAATTGTTGTTGCATCAGGAAAAGGCGGAGTAGGAAAATCAACTGTTGCTGCCAACCTTGCCATTGCATTGGCAAGAAATGGTTTAAATACTGCACTTGTGGATGCTGACATCTTCGGACCATCAATTCCCAAGATGTTTGGTATTGAAGATGTAAAACCAGATATATCAGCATTAGGAGATAAAGAGATATTCTTTCCCATCAAAAAATATGGAGTAAGTATTATTTCAATAGGTTTCTTTATTGCTAACAATCAGTCGCTTATATGGCGCGGCCCATTGGCAGGAAAAGCAATCACACAACTTTTTGAGGATACCCAGTGGGGCGAAATTGACTATATGATTATCGATTTTCCGCCGGGAACAAGTGATATACAACTTACAACAACCCAGAAACTTAATCTGACAGGTGCACTGATAGTAACAACACCACAGGAATTATCCTTAAATGATGCACGCAAGGCAGCTTCAATGTTCACAAACCCCGATTTAAAGACACCCATCCTTGGTATAATCGAAAACATGTCGTGGTTTACACCCGAGAAACACCCGGATGAAATATATTATATATTTGGCAAAGGGGGCGGACTAAAAATGGCAAAAGAGTATGATACAGTATTACTTGGCCAGATACCTTTTGTTCTGGAGGTAGGAGAAGCAGCCGAAAAAGGTCTCAGCATCTTCAGTCAGAAGAATAAAACTGTCGTCAGTGCATTTGAACAAATTGCTGAACAGATAATCTCTAAAACATAGATAAGAAACCTGGTTGCTTAACAATAGTACTACTTTTTACCCTTTTCAAGGTCTGCAATACGTTTCTCGATGTCCTGCTGAGTCTGTTTAAGCGAATCAGCTTCTGATTTAAGAAGCTTGATCTCATCTTCCTTACTCATAGGCGACATCCCGGGATTACCAGGGGCAAATCCCTGATAGGGAGCATTATAACCCCATCCTCTGCCGAATCCCCTGCCGCGTCCCATTCCTCTGCCAAATCCGAATCCCATTCCCATTCCTCTTCCAGGACCTTTCGTATATCCTGGTGAATCAAATCCGTAACACAATCCGAATGCTCTGCCGGTTCCGGGACCCTGTCCCGATGGTCCGGTACGATCTCCTTTAGGCATAATTTTTATTATTTAGTTTAACATATGATTAATACTTGATGCTAATTTATACTACAAAGATACAAAATAAAATGAACATATGTTCACTTCATTGTTATTTTTTAAAAAAAAATTTAGAATTCGAACCTGTCTCCTGTTCTGACCTGTTTGGATTTGAAGGTCTCATGAAATGCTGTCAATGCAGGAAGGTCAGTACAATGGGAAGGCAGGATATGTTTTATCCCACTCTCTTTTAAATATTTAATAGTCTCTTTTGTCTGAAGGTCAATCTCTTTTAGATGAAAGCCACCCATTATTCCCAAAAGTGTATCCAAACCTGTAATCTTTTTCGCATGTTTAAGGGTATTAACAACTCCGGCATGTCCGCATCCTGTCACCACAAATAATCCTTCCGGCAAAATCATGGCAAGGGCACTGTCGTCCATGACAAAATCGGGGTTTCCGTCTTCAAAGACAAATGTGGTATTTTTCGATTCAAAATGGGTAAGCCTGGGAATCTCTCCAAGAAAGAATATCTTTTCTGATATTTTATAAGGTCCTGCAGAGGTGATTAAATTAAATGATGATGACAATTCTTCCTTTGAATTTTTCAATCCTATATATGTATGATCTTGCTTGCGATACCGTTTGATAAAACATCCCGGATGACACAGGAGGCTCATACCGGAAAGATATTCCAGTCCGTTACCGTGATCAAAATGACCATGACTTAATACTATCATGTCGATATTTTCCAAACTGATATGCATCGTTTTTGCATTCTTAATGAACATGTCGCTTTGGCCAGTATCAAATAGTATTCGTTGGCCATTATACTCAATAAGATATGACAGTCCATGTTCTGCCATGGTAAAGGATCCCGCACTATTATCTGTCAGTACTGATATTTGCATAGGAATTTTTATTCAAATTTAATTTAATAAATTTTTAAGTGAACAAATGTTCGTTTAAATTTGCCAATTAATTAAAATAAATCTATGGAAAACTGGAGCAAAATAAAACCAAAACTCAATCTGGTGATTGACACCTTGATGTTTTTAGCGCTTATGTCTGTTGCAGGCCTTGGATTCCTTATGAAGTTTGTACTTCTGCCAGGCTATAAAATAAATGAAATATATGGGACAAATACAGAATTATTCTTCTGGGGCCTTGATCGTCATCAATGGGGGGCAATTCATTTATACCTTGCCCTTACGATGGTATTCTTACTGATATTTCATTTAATATTTCATTGGAGCTCAATAGTATCCATTTTCAAAAGAATGATCCCGGGCAAGACAATGCGATGGGTCATTGCTCTGTTTGTTGGTATCCTGAGTATCTTCCTGGTGATTGTCCCGATTTTAGTAAAACCTGAAGTCACGGAACATCAGAGGAATCTTCACCGGAACAGGATCACCGGGGATAACGATACAGATATTCATGCCAGACACAATGAAATGAATATTGAAGAACCGGGGGTTACTGATGATGTATCCACAACACCTAAAACAGATGAACCGGCATTATCGGTCCGGGAGAAGGAGATCACTGATATTGAAGATGACGAACTTCATCATCATAACCAGGTTGAGATAGACGGGACTATGACACTGGATGAAGTCTCTGCAAGGTATAACATAAGTGTTGAAGAGCTGGCCGGAGCAATAAATGTTCCTGTCAGTTATGCAAACGAACGGCTTGGAAGGTTAAGAAAGAGATATGGATTCGAAATGGAAGATCTAAGGGCGTTCGTTCTAAATTATACAGAATGATGATAGATGATATCTGGCAGAATGAAGAATTGGAAAAACACAATTAAGTTTAAAGAATGTAAATGGTATCAGGTATGTCCTATGAAAGCATTTTATGAAGAGGGTAAACTGGATAAAAAATGGATTGATCTGTATTGTAAAGGCGATTGGACTAACTGTGTCAGATACCATATGGAAGAGACAGGGCAGCCTCATCCTGACTTTATGCTCCCTGATGGGACGTTATATGATGATCTAAATTAAGCAATTAATATATGATAATTACTGTTAGCGATGATATTGTGGCGGATATGAAAAACTGGTTTGCCGGTTATGTCAACAAATTTAAATATGGTGATCCTGACACACAGAGAAATATAGATATTAAGCGGGAACATACGGAAAGAGTAACCGGGGAAATAATCAATATTGGGAAACCGATCGGGCTAAATGGAAATGAATTAAACCTGGCAGAAATAATTGCCCTCTTTCATGACATTGGCCGGTTTGAACAATACAAGATTTACAATACATTTTCAGACCATAAGTCTGAAGACCATGCTGAGTTGGGTATTAAGGTTTTAAAAAAACACAATGTGCTTGGCATACTGAATAAAGACCTACAAAAACTTATTTTCTGTTCGATAAAATACCACAATAAACCTTCATTACCCCCTGACGAAACAAAAATATGTCTATTCTACTCCAGGCTTATCCGTGATGCGGACAAGCTTGATATCTGGAAAGTTGTTACGGATTATTATCACACTAAGAACGGGAAGCGAAACATTGCCCTCGAACTTGAATTACCTGATACGCCCGGAATTTCTGAAGAAGTCTATAAGGCACTGATAAACAAGCAGATAGTTGATATGATACATGTTAAAAACCTGAATGATATCAAATTGCTTCAGGCAGGATGGATTTATGACATCAACTTTAAACCAACATTTGAGTGTATTAAAAACCGGCGATATATTGCAATGATCCGGGATGTTTTACCTGACTCGCCTGAAATTGATGAAATTTTCGATTCTATATATAGCTCTTTATACCGTTATTTTCACTAAAAATGTTAAATGAGGATGAGAAATATGTCAAAATCAGAAAAAATGCCGGATTTTGCTTTCAGAATCATGTCTTTGATACATGATAACCCACTTCTGTGGATATTTAGAGAACCTTATAAGCGTTTAAAAGCAGCCGGGCTTAAACCTGGACAAAACATATTAGAAATTGGATGCGGTCCCGGATTTTTCACAATACCTGCGGCAAAAATAGCAGGTAAAAAAGGAGTTGTATATGCATTGGACAATCACCCGTTAGCTATAAAAAGTGTTCAGAAAAAGGTAAAAAAAGAAGAAATAGGAAATATTGAAACAATTCTTGCCGATGCAACCAGCACCGGATTGCCGGATAAAAATACAGATGTTACGTTTCTTTTCGGTTTTGTTCATCATACTGAGGGTCTGGAGAATATTTTTTCCGAGATATATCGTGTTTTAAAACCCGAAGGTTTACTTGCTATTGAAAAAACTCCCTGGCTTTCAGAGAAAAAATTGGTTACAGTAGTAGAAAGAAACGGATTTATTTATTCGGGAAATCAAAAGAGGGTTTTCCTGTTCACAAAGAAAAAAAGAGAAGAATAACTTAGGCAAACTGGAATTTATGTTTTGTACCAAAAAAGTAATAAATCAGTCTGATGTTAAGTAAAAAGTTAAAAGGTAAAAGTAAAAAACCTGAAATTAAAAATGTTCCGACAAGTACAAAATACCATATCATCATTAACGCAACACTAAATAAATTCACATTTATGAACGAGCTGTAAAAAACAATCAACAAATGAATATCTGGTTATTAGCGCTTATTAT
>Ga0315550_1000702_pt1 | contig 20713 bp, 15 predicted proteins | sample SalMarSW160190MG_2_FD_203100 | JGI IMG/M metagenome (GOLD analysis project Ga0315550, IMG submission 203100) | Salt marsh sediment microbial communities from the Plum Island Ecosystem LTER, Massachusetts, United States - Salt Marsh Sediment SW1601-90 ... | reverse complement strand
TCAGGACCCTCGGCTACGGCCGCTGCCGCCTGACCATCGCCGTGCCGAACGACTCGCCGATCGCCGCCGCCTCAGACCTGGCGGGCCTGCGCGTCGCGACGTCGCACCTGAACCTGACTCGGGCCTTTTTCGCCGAGCGCGGCATCAAGGTGGAGGTCATACCCGTTTCCGGCGCGGCGGAGGTGGCTCCCCGCCTCGGCCTGGCCGACGCCATCGTCGACCTCGTCTCCACCGGTTCCACGATGGTCGTGAACGGCCTGCGCCCGGTGGAGGAGGTCTTCGCCTCTGAGGCGGTCCTGGTGGCCAACAAGGAGGCCCTGGGCAGGCGAGCGGCGGTGCTGGGGTCGATCGAGACGATGCTCAGCGCCACCCTGGCGGCGCGTGACCGGAAGTATCTGATGATGAACGCTCCGCTCGCCAAGGCGGCCGAGCTGGAGGCGATGCTGCCCGGGCTGGAGTCGCCGTCGGTGATACCCCTGGTTCACGAGGGGATGATCGCCATCCACTCCGTCGTCGAAGCCGACGCCGTGTGGTCCCTCCTGCCAAAGCTCAAGGCGGCCGGCGCCACCGGGATCCTGATCCTGCCCATCGAGAAGCTCGTGCCATGACGACGCCCACACTCCAGCTACGACGCCTCTACCTGGCCGGCGCCGAGACCGATCCGGCGACGGCAGCCGAGATCGCCGGCCTCGTCCGGCGCGGGGCCGTTCCCGATGCCCGGGTGCGCGAAGGGGCCCGGGCGATCCTGGCCGCGGTCAAGGCCGGGGGCGATGCTGCCGTGGCCGAAGCCAACGCCAGGTACGGCGGCGCGCGGGCCGGTGGCGGCCTGCTGGTAGACCGGGCCGAGATGGAGGCGGCTCGCGACGGCCTCCCGCCTCGCATCCGCGCCGGCCTGCAGCAGATGATCGACAACATCCGGCGCTTCGCCGAGACGCAGGTGCCGGTGAGCCGGACCACGACGATCTTGCCCGGCGTCGAGATCGAGCGGCGCTGGGTGCCGCTGGCGCGCGTCGGCATATACGCCCCGGGCGGATCGGCCCCCTACCCCAGCTCCCTGCTGATGGGAGTGGTGCCGGCGCGTGTGGCGGGCGTGGGCGAGGTCGTGCTGGCCTCGCCGGCTGCCGCGGATGGCACTCTCAACGCCACTCTCCTGGGGGCGGCGGCGCTGGCCGGCGTGGACACATTCATAGTCGCCGGCGGCGCCCAGGCCGTGGGGGCGCTGGCATATGGACTGCCCGGGGCCGGCGTGGCGCCCGTGGACAGGATCGTCGGACCCGGCAACTCGTGGGTCACGGCTGCCAAGCTGGAGGTCTTCGGCGAATGCGGCATAGACATGCCCGCCGGCCCCTCCGAGGTCATGGTCGTAGCGGACGCCTCGGCCGATCCGGGCCACGTGGCGTCGGATCTGCTGTCCCAGGCCGAGCACGGACCGGACTCCCCTGCCCTGCTGGTCACCTGGGACCCCGACGTGCCGGCTCGGGTTGAGGCGGAGCTGGCTCGCCAGCTCGAGACCGCGGCCCGACGTCAGATCCTGGAACAGTCGCTGTCCCGCGGCGCGCTGGTCGTTGTCGCCCCCTCGCGAGAGGCCGCCCTCGTCTTCGTCAACGCCTACGCACCGGAGCACCTGACGGTCGTCGTCGAGGACGTGGAGCAGGCGGTCGCCGGGCTGTGCAACGCGGGCTCGCTGTTCGTGGGGCCGTACGCGCCCGAATCCGCCGGCGACTACGCTTCTGGGGCCAACCACGTACTGCCCACGGGCGGCCTGGCCCGCAGCTGCGGCGCGCTGTCGGCGGAGAGCTACGGCAAGTTCGTGCAGGTCCAGCGGATCAGCCGCGAGGGGCTGGCCGTCATTCGCGACGCCGTGGAAGCCATCTCCGAGGCCGAGGGCTTGATGGCCCACAAACGGGCCGTCGAGATGCGCTTCGAGGAGCAGCCATGAGCGGGGAATCCCTGCCCACCTACAGCTGGGAACCCACGACCGACTACCTGGCCGGCAAGTACGGCCTGCCTCGCGAGTCGATCGTTCGCTTCGACGTCAACACCTCGCCCCTGCCGCCGGACCTGAGCGACGTGCTGGGCCAGCCCTTCGACCCGGTTCTGTCAGAGTACCCGCCCAGCGACTACGCGTCGCTCGTGGCCGCTGCCGCCGAGACGTACGGAGTGAGCCCTGACGAGATCCTGCCCACCGCCGGGGCCGACGAGGCCGTCGACCTCACGGCGCGGGCCTTCCTGAGCGAAGGCAGCGTCGCGGTCGCGCCCGAGCCGACCTACGCTATGTACGGCATCGTCAGCCGCCAGCGTGGCGCCCGGTTCGTCGGCGTGCCGCGCCGTCCGGCAGAGGAGGGCTTCGCCATTGACGCCGCCGGGCTGGCAGAGGCCGCTCGGTCGGCCTCGCTGGTCTGGCTGTGCGAGCCCAACAACCCGACGGGCACCGTGGAGCCCCTGGAGCGGATCGAGGCTCTCCTGGGCCGGCTGGCGAGCGACGCCGCCGCCTCGGGCCGCGAGGCCCCGGCCGTCGCCGTGGACGAGGCCTATGCCGAGTTCGTGGGTCGGTCCGTCCTCGGCCTGCGCGCTTCCTACCCCCGGCTGGTCGTGGTCCGGACGATGAGCAAGGCCTACGCCCTGGCCGGCGCCCGAGTAGGGTTCGCCATCGCCCGACCGGATGTCCTGGCGCCGGTGGTCTCATTCCGCGCCCCGGCCTCCGTTTCTACCGTCTCGGCGGCTCTGTGCACCGCCGCTCTGCGCCGGCCCGAACTGGCCGGGGATAACGTTACCCGCCTGGTCGAGCAGCGAACCCGACTGGCAACCCAGCTCTCGGCCCTCGGCTGGCAGCCCTACCCGTCCGAGACCAACTTCATCCTGTTTCGTTTCAGCTCCGTCAAGGCCGCCGCCGTGGCCGCCGAGGCTCTGCTGGTCTGCGGCCTAGTGCCGCGGACGTTCGGCCCCGACCACCCCCTCGCCGACTGTCTGCGACTGACCGTTCGATCGGCGCAGGAGAACGACCGTCTCATCGCCACCGCCCGGGAGATACCAGCATGACCGCCCAGATCGGTACCGTCCTCGAGTCGGGCAACCGCTCCGCCACCGTGACCCGCTCCACCCGCGAGACTGACGTCACAGTCAAGCTTCGCCTGGATGGCACGGGCGAGGCGAAGATCGACACCGGGGTCGGCTTCTACGACCATCTGCTCTCGTCGCTGACGCACCACTCCCTCTTCGACGTCGAGATCCAGGCTAAGGGCGACCTCGTCGTCGACGAGCACCACACGGTGGAGGACGTGGCCCTGGTCCTGGGCGCCGCCCTGGCCGCCGCCCTGGGCGACCGCTCCGGCGTCGCCCGCTTCGGCGACGCGGCCGTCCCCATGGACGAGTCCGTGGCACAGGCCGTGGCCGATGTCGGCGGGCGGCCCTACTCGGTGATCAAGCTGCCATTCAGGGGCAAGCGAGCGGGCAAGATGCCACTCGACCTGATCGAGCACGTCTTCGAGTCGTTCGCCCGCGGCGGCGGCGTCACCCTGCACATCCGCGGCAAGGGCCGCAACGACCACCACCTGGCCGAAGCCGCCTTCAAGGCTCTGGGTCGGGCGCTGCGGGCTGCCTGTGAGGTGGATCCGCGGCGGTCCGGCGTGGCCTCCACCAAGGGCACGCTCGGTTGAGCGCGCCTCGCATCGCCGTGCTCGACTACGGCGCCGCCAACATGGTCAGCGTCACCCAGGCGCTGGCCTCCTGCGGCGCCGATGTCGTCGTGGCCGCCGAGGTCCCCTCGCTGGCCCTCGCTGACGCGATCGTCGTGCCGGGCGTCGGGGCTGCCGCGGCGGCCATGGACGCCCTGCGGGAGCGGGACTTGCTGGAGCCGATTCGGGACTGGATGCGCGCCGGCCGCCCGGCTCTGGGCATCTGCCTGGGCTTCCAGATCATGCTGGAGCGCAGCGACGAAGGCGGCGCCGAGACTCTGGGCCTGATGTCGGGCAGGACCGCCCTCCTCGAAGGCGCCCCCACGCTGCCTCACATCGGCTGGAACGAGGTCGAGCTGACGAGCCCTCACCCACTCTTCGAGGGCGTCCCGGATCGGTCCCACTTCTACTTCGTGCACTCCTACGTGGCCATCCCCACCGACGAAACGACCGTTGTCGCCCGAACGACTCACGGCAGCGCTTTCGTCAGCGCGGCCGCGTCGGGCTGTCTGTGGGGCATTCAATTCCACCCGGAGAAGTCCGGGGAGATGGGCCAGCGAGTGCTGGCCAACTTCCTGAACCTGGTCCGCGGCGCCGGAACCGGGAGGGCAGGCTGATGCTCGCCAGGCGCGTCATACCCTGCCTGGACGTGGCCAACGGCCGCGTCGTGAAGGGCACCAGGTTCGTCAACCTCACGGACGAGGGCGACCCGGCCGAGCTGGCCCAGCGCTACGCTCTGCAGGGCGCCGACGAGATCGTCTTCCTGGACATCACGGCCGCGCCCGAGGGGCGTGGCACGATCCTCGAGGTCGTCCGGCGGACCGCCAGCCAGGTCTTCGTGCCGCTCACCGTCGGTGGCGGCGTGCGCAGCGTGGCCGAGATGCGCGACGTGCTGCGTGCCGGCGCGGACAAGGTTTCCTTCAACACCGCGGCGGTCGCCAGCCCCGAGCTGCTGACCGCCTGCGCGGCCATCTTCGGGGTCCAGGCAGTGGTCTGCGCCATAGATGCTCGCCGGGTACCGGCTGCCGGCCAGCCGTCGTGGGATGTCGTCACGCACGGCGGACGCCGGCCCACGGGCCGGGACGCGGTCGAGTGGGCGGAGACGGCGGTCTCCTTGGGCGCGGGCGAGCTGCTGGTGACCTCGATGGATCGCGACGGCACCCGCAGCGGCTTCGACGTCGAGCTGCTGGCGGCCATCTCCTCCAGGGTGAAGGTCCCGGTGATCGCCTCCGGCGGCGCTTCGGGCCCGGCCGATTTCGTGGCGGCGGTTCGGGAAGGCGGCGCCGACGCGGTCCTGGCGGCCTCGATCTTCCACCGCCGTATGCACTCCATAGAAGAGGTGAAGACGGCAATGGCTGAGGCGGGCCTGCCCGTCCGGCCGGTCGCGGAGGCTATCGCATGACGGGCCTGAGCAAGCTGCCCGAACTGGTCTCCTGGGGCGAAGCCGGGCTTGTTCCGGCGGTGGTCCAGGACGCCCTGGATGGCCGCGTCCTGATCGTGGCCTACATGGACGCCGAGGCGCTTGCGGCAACCCTGGCCACGGGCGAGGTCCACTTTCACTCCCGGTCCCGGGATTGCCTGTGGCGCAAGGGCGAGACCAGCGGCAACGTGCTGCGCCTGCGCGGCATCGAGCTCGACTGCGACGGTGACGCTCTCCTGGTCACGGTCGACCCGACCGGTCCCGCCTGCCACCGCAACGTTCGCAGCTGCTTCGACCCGGAAAGCTCCGGTACCGAGGCCGCTTCTGTGCCGCCTCAGGGATTCGCCTGGCTGGAGACCCTGTGGGCCACCATCGACGCCCGAGCCAGCGCAGATCCGGTGGAGTCCTACACGGCTCGGCTCATCTCGGGCGGTGTCGACGCCCCGTCGCGGAAGGTCGCCGAGGAGGCGACCGAGGTCCTGATGGCCGCCAAGGATGACGCCACCGCGCCACCTGAGCGCCGCGCCGAGACGCGCGACGCGCTGGCCGGCGAGGCCGCGGATCTCCTCTACCACACCCTGGTTCTGCTGCGCGAACGCGGCCTCGAGCCGCAGGACGTCATCGCCGTCCTTCGCGACCGGCACAAGCCCTGAGGCCGCTGCAGGCCGACCCTGCGGCGCGCCAAACCGGTCGCCGATGATCACCCAGGCGACCGCCTGCATAGCCGAACCTGTAGAGACCCATGTCCAAGTACGCGACCAGTGCCACCCTGCCAGCCCCTGTGGCTCGCGTTGTGCAGGCGGCGGCACACGCCGCGCCGGCAGCCGGCCTTCAGGTTCAGTCCGTGGCCCCGTATGCTCTCAAGTGCCGGCCCGGCATCACCCTCACCACCTACGCCGCCACGGTGGAACTCTCCGTGGCGGGCACCGTCCAGATCCTGCAGAGCTGGGAGAGGCAGGGCGGCCAGGGCAATCCGCCTCCTGCCCCGCGCAAGTAGGGCTAGGCGCCCGCACCTTCAGCTCTTCAGGCGTCCTATTCGCAGCGCCTTCTTGCCCATCCTGACGATCAGGTAGCGGCCCGCCACAGGCTCCGGCACGGCGTCCTCGGGCGCCTTGACGCGCTGGTCGTTGATCGACAGGCCGCCCTGGGCGATTGCCCGCCGCGCCTCGCCGTTGGACGAGAAGAAGCCGCTGACCGTGGCGATCCGCATCGCCCCGCCGGCCACGTCCTCGGCGCTGAAGTCGAAGTGGTCGATGACCTCGTACAGGCCCTCCAGCAGGTCCGGGTCGTGGATCGGCTCCTTCGAGAAGACGGCCTCGCTGACCCGCATCGCCCGCCGCGCCTCGTCCTCGCCGTGGACGCGGACCGTCAGGTCCATCGCGACCGCCCGCTGGGCAGTTCGTCTTTCCGGGTGGGCCTTCAGCTCCGCCTCGAGCTCCTCTATCCGGCCATGATCGAAGAGCGTGAACCAGCGCAGATACTGGCCGACGTCGCGGTCGTCGGCGTCGAGCCAGTACTGGTAGAAGGCGAAGGGGCTCGTCTTCTGCGGGTCCAGCCAGACACTCGTGCCGGCCGCCGTCTTGCCGAACTTGGCGCCGCTCTCGTTGGTCAACAGCGGGTAGCTCAGGCCGAAGGCCAGGTCCTTCGACTCGCCGCCACCGAACTCCTTGCGGATCAGCTCCAGCCCGGCCGTGATGTTGCCCCACTGGTCGGCCCCGCCCATCTGGAGCTCGACGCCGCCGGTGCGGTACAGGTGGAGGAAGTCGGCCGCCTGGAGGAGCATGTAGCTGAACTCGGTGAAGCTCAGCCCCTGCTCGAGCCTGATCTGGACCGAATCCTTGGCCAGCATGTAGGGCACGGTCAGCTGCTTGCCGATGTCCCGCAGAAACCTCAACAGGGAGTACGAGCTGAGCCACTCGTAGTTGTCCACCAGCTCGGCGCCGTTGGAGCAGTCGAAATCGAGGAACTTCGTCAGCTGGGCCTGGATGCCTGCCATGTTCTCCTCGACCGTGGAGCGGCTCAGCAGCAGGCGCTCAGCGGATCGGCCCGATGGGTCGCCGATCATCGCCGTCCCGCCACCTACGAGGATGACTGGCGTCCCCCCGGCCCGCTGGAGATGCAGCATTCCGAAGATCGGGACGAGGGTGCCGATGTGGAGAGAGGTGCCGGTGGGGTCGAACCCGTTGTAGCCCTTGATAGGACGGCCGCCGGCCAGCCTCTTCTCGAGGCCGCTGCTGACCTGATGCAGCATCCCGCGCCAGCGCAGCTCGCCCAGCAGGCCGGCCAGCCCACCCGCGGTCGAGGGGGCGTTTCTGCCAGTCGAGTCGGCCGTCATCCTCTTCCTGCTCCTCCGTAACACGCCTGGGCGTGGCTCCGTCCGTGACTCGGGGGCGGTCTCTGCCCGGGCCCCCGGTCAACGTATGCTATCTTGCGAGCCGCCATGCAGACCAGCCTGACCCGCCGCCGCCGCCAGCGTCGCAACGGAGCCGGCCCCGGAACCTCGCGCGGCGGGGCCGCCAGCCGCTTCGTCGTCGTTCTTCCGCTGCTGCTCCTGGGCACGATGGTCCTGAGCAGCATGGTCGCCTTCGTCGCGGCCGTGGACATCTACGCCACGTACAGCCGCGACCTGGAGGATCCCCGGGAACTCCTCAAGGACTTCGATTTCAGTCAGAAGACCATCTTCTACGATCGCACCGGCTCGACCGAGCTGGCGACCTACGGTTCCGAGAACCGTCGAGTGCTCAGGTACTCGGAGATCCCGGCCGTCGTCCTGGACGCCACCACCAGCGCCGAGGACAAGACCTTCTGGACAAACACCGGCTTCGATCCCGCCGCGGTCCTCTCGGCCTTCCGCGACGCGCTGTCCGGGAAACCCAGGGGCGCTTCGACGATCACCCAGCAACTGGTCCGGCAGCGCCTCCTGCCGCTCACCAACAGCACCTTCGACCGCAAGATCAAGGAGATCATCCAGTCGGTCCGGCTGACCCAGGAATACCCGGGGCTCGAGGGCAAACAGACCATCATCACGATGTATCTGAACCTCAACTACTACGGCAACCAGAGCTACGGGATCGCCGCCGCGGCGGAAGGCTACTTCGGCATAACCGACCTGGATCGGCTGACGATCGCCCAGTCCGCCATCCTGGCCGGCCTGCTGCAGGCGCCCTCCTACTACGACCTGGTCCTCAACGCGGAGGAGCAGCCCAACGGTCAGCTGGTCGTGCCGGACGACTCCCCAATCGTCGAGCGCCGGAACTTCATCATCAGCGAGATGCGCCAGAACCTGAGGGAGGGGCTGCTGGTCGGCACCTACACCGACGATGAGCTGGTGGCCGCCATGTCCGAGCCGGTCATCGTCCACCCCAGGCCCGGGGAGACTCGCATCGCGCCCCACTTCGACGAGCAGGTTCGGGCCCAGCTGGCCGAGCTGGTCTGCGGCAAAGGCGCCAATCCGTACGAGTGCTCGAAGATAGACACCGACGGCTACCGGGTCACGACCACCCTCGACGTGAAGATGCAGGACGCGGCCGAGAGGTGGCTCCTGGCCTACATCGTCGCCCCCAATCTGGGCACGGCCCAGGCCACAGCCGACTACCTTGCCGAGCTGGGCATCACGAAGGAATCCGACGTCTTCGACTACGCCCGGATCGTCGGGCCCAACCCCACGACCGGCAACAAGACCGGGCTGCGCGAGGCCAACATCCACAACGGGGCCCTGATCGCCCTCGACTACCGGACGGGGCAGGTGCTGGCCTACGCGGGCAGCGCCGGCTTCTATGAGAAGGCGGTCAAGAACCCCGCTCGCTCGGGCAGCAACTTGTTCGATCCGCAGTTCGACGTCCTGAGCGACGGCTGGCGCCAGCCGGGATCGTCGTTCAAGCCGATCAACTACGTCGTCGGCATCCAGGACAAGACCCTTACCGCGTCCACGCTGTTCATGGACGTCGCCACCGATTTCGGCGGCGGCTACATACCTCACGACGCGGACAACCTGGAGCGAGGCCCGGTCAGGCTGCGATCGGCCCTCCAGTACTCCCTGAACATCCCTTCGGTCAAGGCGGCCTCCATCAACGGGGTCGACCATCTGCTGAGGCGGGCCCAGGACTTCGGCCTCGTCTTCCCGGACAACGTGGATCCGGGCCTGTCGATCGGCGTCGGCACGGTGGACGTGCACCCGGCCGACATGGTTTCGGCCTACGGGGCCATCGCCAACAACGGCACGCTGTACGAGCGGTCGTTGATCCTCAGCGTTCGAGATGCCGACGGCAACCTGATCTGGTCCGCCGACGACAGCCCTTCGACTGCCACTCATCCCACGACGCCTCAGGCGGCGTACGTGATGACCGATATCCTCAAGGGCAACACCGACCCGTCTCAGAACAACTGGTGGAGCCAGTACCGCCTCATCGAGGGCAACCAGCGCCGGCCCGCGGCCGTCAAGACCGGGACCAGCGATCAGACCGAGGACCTCTTCACCATCGGCTACGTCGCGCCCGACTCGGACACCGGGAGGGGCATCGTGGCCGGCATCTGGGCCGGCAACAGCGACCGCACTCCCGGGACCAGCGTCCAGTCGTTGGAGCTGGCGGCGCCGCTCTGGCACGCTTTCATGCAGGAGGTCACTGCCGGAAGTCCGGTCAGCGACTTCCAGCAGCCGCCCGGCCTGACCTGGGTCGATGTGGACGCGCACAGCGGCATGCTGCCCGGCCCGTACACGAACCACCTCGTGCACGAGGTCTTCGTCAGTGGCACCGAGCCGACTCAGATCGACAACACCAAGATCCCTCTTGAGATCGACACCGTCACCAATACTCTCTGGACCTGGGACTGCCCGGGCGTGAAGGACACCCAGGGCTTCCTGGACCTGAGCAAGGTCGAGGCAGCCAACCCCAACTTCCAGGCCTTCGATCAGATATGGATCGACAGAGCCCGGACGGGCGTCAACAAGAAGGGCGGCCCCAACAACGGGGCGACGATGTACTTCTACAAGACCGGCTTCTGGACACCGTACGGCCAGACCTGGGGGGCTCCCTTCGCCCCGACGGAGTACTGCACCGAGAACACGGGCACGCCGCCTCCATCGCCCACCGAGTCCCCGACGCCCGAACCGACGCCCACGGAGTCGCCGACCGCCAGCCCGAGCCCCACGCCAACGGAGTCGCCGACCGCCAGCCCGAGCCCCACGCCAACGGCGACGCCTACGCTCACCCCCGGCCCGACTCCAACGACAGCGCCGACGGCCGCGCCCACCGAGTCGCCGACCCCACCGGCGACCATCCTGCCGCTGGGCCTGCTCGTGCTTCTCCGGCGGCGGTCGGCCATGGGGCGGAGACGCGGGCGGCGCTCAGGCCCGCCGTAGGACCGTTCGGGCCAGGTCCAGGGACATACCCAGCTCGGCCAGGCGCGCCAGGCGCGCCCAGGCCAGGTAGACCGCGAGAGCTGCCAGCCCGGCCAGGCCGAGGTCGGCGACCAGCACCGGGAACGGCGGCTCGGCTGCCACACGGCCGAAACCCCAGTCGACGCCGGCCGCGGCCAGCGCCGCCAGGCAGGCGCCCGGCGTCGCCAGCACCACCGTCCGCGCCACGTGGCCCAGCCCGAAGCCGGTCCGCCGGCGCAGGAAGGCCAGGAGAATGACCACCTCCACCCAGGCCCCCAGCCCGATGGCGATCGCCAGGCCCTCGAGCTCCAGCGTCGGGAAGAGAGCGATAGCGGCGGCCACGTCCACGGCGACGGCTACCAGGGCTGCCGCCACCGGCGTTCGGGTGTCCTTGCGAGCGTAGAAGACCGGCGCCAGGAAGGTGATCAGCACGTGAGCCACCAATCCCAGCAGGAACAGAACGAAGACAGGGGTCATGGCCCGGGTGTCAGCCGGGGTGAAGGCGCCGCGCTGATACAGGGCCGTGATGGAGGGACCTGCCAGGGCCAGCATCAGGGCCGTCAGCGGGATGACGATGAAGAGCAGCAGTCGGAGTGACCGCTCCACCAACCGCTCGTAGCGGCCGGCGTCACCCCTGGCGACGGCTCGAGAGAGGGGCGGCAGGAGAACGATGCCAAGCGGCACGCCGATCAACCCCACGGGTATCTGGAGCGCGGTGAAGGCCCCGGTGTAGATGGTGTTGGGGCCGTCTCCCAGCTGGATGGCGAAGTAGGTGTTGACCAGGAAGACGATCTGCGTCGCGCCTAGGCCGAGGGCCCGGGGAGCCATCAGCAGCAGCGTCTCCTTCACGGCCGGGTCCCGCACGTCCAGCGTCAGCGTGTAGAGGCCGAGCTTGCGGACGGACCAGGACTGCGTCAGGACGTGGCCCAGCGAGCCCACGACGATGCCCAGGGCCAGGGCGTACACGCCCATCGACGGCACCAGGGCGATGGCGCAGACGATGACGGCCACGTTGTAGACCGTCGGCGCCAGGGCCGGCGGGCCGAAGACCCCGGCCGCGTTCAGGCCGGCGCCCATGACGGCCGCCAGGGCCAGCAGAAGGGGCGACACGAGCATCACCCGGGTCAGGCCGGTGGCAAGCGCCACCTTGGACTCCTCGGGGCTGGGGACGATGACCGGCACGATCAGCGGCGCGGCGAACCAGACGAGGACCGCCAGCGGCACGAGCGCCAGGAGCATGAGATTGGCAACCGTGGCTACGACGCGCCGCGCCCTGGCCGACTCCCCCTGGGCGATGAGGCTCGCCGCCACCGGCACCAGGGCCGAGCCCACCGCGCCTGCCGCCACGAGCTGGAAGAGCGCGTCGGGTATGCGGAAAGCGGCGAAGAACGCATCCAGCTCGCCGCTCCGCCCTCCGTACTCGGCCATGAAGACCGACGTCCGCAGCCAGCCGAGGAGACGCGACAGGACGACCCCGGCGACGACGATGAGGCCCGACAGGGCGATCGCCCGACCGGCCAGACGAGCGGCCGTATCGCCGCTAAGGTCTGCCTGGGCCAGCTGCTCTTCGCTCATCGCAGCCGCCGAGCGGTCCGCCACAGGGCCCCCAACGCCGGGTTGGGCGAGTACTCGTGCGCCCTGACGTGAGTCTCCGGCACGGCGCCGAGCCGTCGCTTGAACTCGTACAGGTTCCACAGCGGATGCTCCGGCCCTGACGGCCACCCGGGATGGCGATGCGTATCGACGCCCCCCAGGTCGTAGCCGCTGAAGCCGGCGCTCGCCGCCCAGCGCATGATCGACCAGTGCAGAAGGTGGTTCGCGCGCCACTTCCGAAGGTCGGCATCGTCGGGTGAGCCGGCCGCGAACAAGACGACGTTCCGGCCGCAGTGGAAGAGCAGGATGCCGCTTCGACGCCGCCGCTCCGCGACGGCGAACCACAGGCTCGCCAGGCCGGCCTCGCCCAGGCCCCGCCACTGCTGCAGCTCGTACTCCCGATCTCGCACCAGGAAGCCCTCTCGCCGCCCCGTGGCCGCGTGCATGTCGTAGAAGGCCGTCAAACCGGCCTCCCGTGTCTCGGCCGCGGCCATGTCGATGTGCTCCACGGTCACGCCGGCGCGGCGAGCCTTGTTGATGTTGGTCGCTGTGGAGTCGTCCAGCAGCCGGTGTTGATGGGCCTCGTCGGCGCTCAGCGGGATCACCATCGCCGTACGCGACACCTGTACCTGCCGTGCCGCGGGCCGGAATGCCGAGCCTGCCAGCGCCTCCGCCAGCTCCGATTCCTCACGCCAGGCCGGGTCTATCGTCAGGGCCACGCTCCCCCGCTCCCTGGCGATGCCCGCCAGGGCCTCCAGGGCGGCCGCTGCGGCCTCCGCAGACTCTTCGAGCAGGATCGGGCCGCGAGGCGCGTAGTGGAACCGTAGCGTCCCCAGGGGGCCGGGCAAACGGCCGGAGACCCGTCGCTCCTGGATGGAGCAGGCTGCCACGCGGCGACCGTCGAGAACAACGATGTACCGCAGGATCTCCCAGCCCAGCGTCCGCTTGACCTCGCCCCATTCGTAGGACTGGTAGACATCGCCCAGCGGGCTGCGGCTCGCAAGGGAGTCCCACTCCGCTGCAGGCCAGTCCCCGGCGACCACCGTGGTGGCGGGTGACGTCCGGCCGTGCCTCGATGCGGTCAAGCGAGTCCTCCGTTCGATTCCTGCCGGCTGCCGCCAGGCGACCGGCCGATTCTCGCATCCCGCCGTCTTGCCTGCCGTGCCGCTGCGGTGGGGCGATGAGAGCGCCGCCGCTTCAGAGGGTGACGATCGTGGCTCCGTCTCCGCCCTCGCCGCGTTCGCCGGGCCGCCAGGAGCGGACCAGGGGGTGGCTCGCCAGGTGCTCTCGGACGGCATCCCGCAGAGCACCTGTGCCCAGGCCGTGGATCACGGTGGCCTGGTCCAGCGACGCGAGCGAAGCGTCATCGAGGTACCTGTCGAGCACGTCCAGGGCCTCCTCCACTCTCGCGCCCCGCAGGTCCAGAGACGAGGCGACGGTTCGGGCCCTTTCGAGCTGCAGCTTCGAGGCGCTCGCAGGCACCTCGGCTCCGGCCTTGTGGGCTTTCCGGCCACGCCCGGACCCCGGCCGAGAGATGCCTCCGGGCCCATCGTCCCGGCCCTCCTCGCCGCCGACCGCGGGCTCCAGATCATCCAGCGGGACCGTGACCCTCACCCCTCCTGCCTCGAGCGTGGCTCGCCGGCCGTCCTTGTCGATCGCGGCCACGCGCCCTTCCCAGGATCCCGTGAGGCTCCTGGCCCGCATCCCGGCCCGCCACTCGACAGGCGCCGCGCCTTCCGGCCTCGGCTGGCGCCTCTCCTCTGGGGCGGGCAGCCGCTCCAGGGCCGCCCGAGCGCGTTCCAGGCCCTCGTCCAGGCCACGTTGCGTGACCGTCTCGCGCTCCAGCTTCTTGCGCAGCTGGCGTACCTCGGCGCGAACCTCGTCGAGCAAGCGCTCGGCTTCGTCGCGAGCCGCCCGGAGCGATTCGCTGCGCTCCCGGCGCGAACGGCGTCGCTCCTCCTCGGCCGCGGCCAGGGCCGCTCTGGCCTTCTCCTCGGCCAGGCGAGCGTGGGCCAGGGCCTCGGTGGACTCCATTTCGGCAGCCTTGATGGATGCCAGGGTCTGCTCGAACGTCTCCTGCTCCTCGGTCAGGTGCGAGCGGGCATCGGCAACGATCTCGGCCGGCAGGCCCAGCCGCTCGGCGATGGCAAAGGCCTGGCTGCGACCGGGCAGGCCTATGGACAGCCGATACGTGGGCCGCAGCGTCTCCACGTCGAACTCGACCGACGCGTTGCGCGCCTGGGGCGTGGTGTGGGCGTAGAGCTTCAGCTCAGCGTAGTGGGTGGTGGCCGCGACGAGCGCACCAGCCTTGATGAAGCGGTCCAGCAGCGCCTGGGCCAGGGCGGACCCCTCGGTCGGGTCGGTCCCCGCGCCGAGCTCGTCGAGCAGCACCAAACAGCCGGGACCGGCCGCTTGGACTATGCGCACGATGGAATTCAGATGGCCGCTGAACGTGGACAGCGACTGGGCCACCGACTGCTCGTCGCCTATGTCAGCGAAGATGTCGCGCAGGACCGGCAGGCGCGTTCCGGGCGCCGCGGGCACGTGCAGCCCGGCCTGATGCATCAAGCACAGCAAACCCAGTGTTCGGAGCGCGACTGTCTTGCCGCCGGTGTTGGGGCCGGTGATCAGGAGGGCCGTGTAGCCGTCGCCGAGCCTGACGTCGATCGGCACGACCGTCCCCGAAAGGCCGGGGTGGCGCGCGCTGAGCATGACGACCTCCGGCCGGTCCGCGATCTCCGCCGGCGCGGCATCCATCTCCTCCGCCAGCCGCGCCTTTGCCGCCCAGAAGTCGAACCTGGCCAGAGCGTCGATGGTTTCCTGCAGCTGAGCAGCCTGTCCGGCCACCTGGGCCGACAGCTCGTCCAGGATGCGCTCCACCTCGGCCTCCTCGGCCACCTGGGCTTCGCGCCAGGCGTTCCCCAGCTCGACCGCCACGAGCGGCTCCACGAACAGGGTCTGCCCGCTTCCGGACGCGTCGTGGACGATCCCCTTGACGTGGCTGCGAGCCTCGGCCTTGACAGGGATCACGTAGCGCCCGCCCCGCAGGGTCACCAGCGGTTCCTGGAGGGTGCCGGCCATCTCGCCCGAATGAACGAGCTGCTCGAGGCGGGTCCTGAGGCGCTCGTAGGCGATCCTGACGGCCCGCCTCAGGCCCCCGAGGCGCGGCGACGCGGTATCCAGCATCTCGCCGGCAGGGTCGAAGCTGCGCTCCAGCAGGCTCCGCAGGGCAGGCAGAGCATGGATCTGCCGCCCCAGGTCCCGAACGGTCGGCCGCCGATCCCCGTTCACGGCTTCGGCCAAACGGGACGCGCCTTCCAGGGTGTACATGATGTCCAGGAAGTGGCCCGCTTCCAGCCGCCCCCCGCGGGCCGCCCGGTCTATCCAGGGCGCGATGTCCTTGCTGCCGCCGATGCCGGCGCCCGGGTGCTCGGCGATGAACTCCCGGGTCTGGCTGGTCTCCTCCAGGCCGCGGGCTACGACCACGGCGTCGGTGGACGGCTCCAGCTCCTCCGCCAGGCGCCTGCCGGGCGGGAAGCCGGTGGCGGCGGCCAGCCGGGCCCGCACCAGCGGGAACTCCAGCAGCGCCTGGGAGCGGCGATCCATCGCTGCGTGGGTGCGATCCGGCTCGTGGCGGGTCATCGAGCCACTCCGTGGAGCGCCCGGAAGCGCAACGGCATGCTGCGCCACGGCTCCGGCGCATAGCCGATCCCTACGCGCGGCCCGCTCACGATCCGGGGTGCCGCCTCGTCAGCCGGGGCCGAGCGCAGCTGCAGGGCGGCGGTGGGCGCGCACAGGTCTACGCCGTCCAGCTCGCGGCCGACCGACATCGCGACGCACACCAGGCCGGGCCCGCGGGCAAGGCGCCTGGGGGACAACGAGGCCGGTCCCCCGCCGACGAAGATCGGCGCCCGGCCCTGTCGAGCGGCACGCGTCTCCTCGCGCCGCTGCGCCCACGAGAGGCGGGCCTGGCGCATCAGATCTTCACCCTGGAGCGGCTCCACGGCCCTGATGAGGACCGCGGCCGGCCGGCCTTCAGCTTCAGTGACGACGTTCAGACACTCATACATGCCGTAGACCACGTAGACGTAGGCGTGGCCGGAAGGGCCGAACATGGCGGCGTTGCGCGGCGTCCGCCCGGTGCGGGCATGGGACGCCAGGTCGCCGACGAGGTACGCCTCGACCTCGGCGACCCTCGCTACACGTACGCCGCTGGAGTCGATTCGGACCAGCCTGGCGCCGATCAGGGCACGCGCGGCCGCGATCGTGTCTTCCTCGAGGATCGCGCGGGGGAAGACCCGTCCGGCATCGGCCGCTACGGGCAAGGTTCCCTCCCTGGTCAGGGGTATGCCGCCACCAGGTCTCCCGGCAGCAGCGGCGAGAGGATGTGGACGACCAGCGGGGCGACCGTGTCTCTGACGCCTCCGCCAATCCCCGAGTCCTCGAGCACCGCGCTCTGCAGGCTCCCGATCTCGCTCACCTCGCCCGCTCCTTGCGGCGGGACGTGGGAGTTCAGGATGATCACCACGATGGTCAGGATCACAAAGCCCTGGAGCAAGCCCAGCAAGCCGCCCACGATGTCATCGACCACCGGATGGGCCGCATAGATGTCCGTCCTCGTGTAGAACCCCTGGATCACGATCGAGGCCCCAACGGCAAGGGCGATGAACAGCAGCAGGAAGGCCAGCATCCGGTTGTACTCGACCGAGAACTGCCGCCAGTTGTCCGCCAGGAAGTCGCCGACCGGCGCCTGCAGATTGGCTGCCAGCAGGAAAGCCAGGAGCATCGACATGATGCCCAGAAGGCGCCTGATGGAGCCCTGAAGCACCCCCAGCACGAACGACCCGAACAGGACGGCAAAGATAGTCAGATCGGCGAGCGGCGCACCTCGTATTGCGTCGACCACGTAGCCTCCCAGTCCACGGGACTCACTTCGTGCCGCCTTCTGGCGGCTGCGCGTAGGTTAGCAGCGCCCCGGCACGGTCATCAACGCCGCCGGCCAGTCGGTCAGGTTCGCAGCCGCGCCCCCAGATCGTCCGCCAGGCCCTTCTGGATCGCCTGAGACGCCACCTCGACCTCTTCCTCGGTCAGCGTCCTGTCGGCCGCGCCGAAGACCAGCCTGTAGGCCAGGCTCTTCTCGTCCGAGCCCAGCGGGGCGCCCCTGTAGAGGTCGAAGAGGCGGACGCTGCGGAGCAGGTCGCCACCATGCCCCCGGATGGACCCTTCCACGTCGGCCGCGGGCTGGGCCTCGCCGACGATCACGGCCAGGTCTCTGTCTACCGCCGGGAAGCGCGGGATCGGCTCGACGTGCACCGGGGCGACCGCCGGAGCGTCCAGGCCCGAGTAGGCCAGCTCCCCCACGAGGACGCGCCCGGCCCGAAGGTCCAGCTTGTCCATGACCTGGGGGTGGATCTCAGCCACTCGTCCGGCCAGCACACGGTCGCCCTCGCGGCTCACGGCCAGCAGGGCCCTGGCCGGGTGGAACGGGAAGCCCCGGCCGTCGAGCGTGCAGGCCGGCGACGGAAGGCGCAGCAGGCGGCAGAGCGCCTCCAGGACGCCTTTGGCGTCGCTCAGGTCGTACGGCCGCAGCGGCCGATCCCAGGAGGGCGGCTCGGCGGCGCCGGCCAGCAGGAACGACAGTCGCGGCCACTCCATGGGCCCGCCGTCCACGCGCGCATAGGTCCTGCCCAGCTCGAAGACCGCGACGTCCAGACGGCCCTGCCGCTCGTTGCGGGCCAGCACTTCCAGGAGGCTGGGGGCGGTGTTACGTCGCAGCACCGAGTGATTGGCCGACAGGGGGTTCGTGACGACGATCGACTGTCCCGGCCTGGCCGCCACCTCGGCCGGCAGAGCCGGTTCACTCACGTCCTCGGGCCACGCGAGCCAGGCTTCGTCCAAGGGCGAAACCAGGGCATGGGTCACGACCTCGGTGAGCCCGGCGCCGGCCAGGAGCCGGCGGATCGAGTCGCGAACGCTCACCGGCGAGGGCCTGTAGGCCGGCATGACCGTGTCCGGCAGGTGGCCCGGCGTCGTCTCGTAGCCACGAACGCGAGCGACTTCCTCGGCCACGTCGGCCTCGATCGACAGGTCGTGGCGCCAGGTCGGGATCATGGCCACCAGAACCGGCTCGTCCCCTGCCTCCACCGCGAGCGGCTGCGGGTCCTCGGCGACGCGAATGGACGTGCCGGCGGGCGCCGCCTCCGTTTCCAGCCCCACCCGCGCCAGCAGCTCACGCTGCTCCTCGACGGGCACCTCGCCGCCCAGGAGCCTGGAAACCCGTGACGGCCGGAAGGCGAGTCGCCCGGGCTTGGGTTCTTCGGGGGCGGTGTCGACGCGGCCCTTGGCCACCATGCCACCGGCCCAGGCCACCGTCAACTGAGCAACGCGGTCGGCGCCGAGCCGCGCCAGGCGGGCCTCCTGGCCCTTCTCGAAGCGCAGGCTGGCCTCGGAGCGGAGCGCGTAGCGATGACCGGTGCGGCGAACGCTCACGGCGTCGAAGACGGCCGACTCGATGGCGATCTCAGTCGTCGCGTCGGTGATCTCGCTGTCGGCGCCGCCCATGACACCGGCGATACCGATGGGACCCTGATGGTCGGCGATGATCAGCGTGTCCGGCGTCAGCTCCCGCTCGACGTGGTCCAGCGTCTCGAGCCGTTCGCCCGGCTGAGCCAGCCGGATGATGATCGTGCTGCCCCTCACGGCCGCCCCGTTGAAGGTGTGAGTGGGCTTGCCCATCTCGAGCATCACGTAGTTCGAGGCGTCGACGACATTGCTGACGGGCCGCATCCCGGCCGCCTGGAGCCGCATCTGGATCTGGTCGGGCGAAGGCCCGATCTTCACCCCGCTGACCCACCGGCCCACGAATCGCGTGCACAGGCCGGGTTCGTTGACCTCGACTTTCAGATGGGTGGAGACGTCCTTCCCCTTCTCCTCCAGGCTGATCTCCGGCCAGCGGACGGTCGCCCCGGTCACGGCGGCGACTTCACGGGCCAGGCCGATCAGGCACAAGGCATCGCCGCGGTTCGGCTTGACATCGACGTCGAGCACGACGTCGCCGTACAGGTCCGACAAATCCGCGCCCAGACGGGTCTCCGGCGGCAGGATCAGGATGCCCTCGGCGTCGGTGGTGATGCTCAGCTCGTCGCCCGAGCAGAGCATTCCCTCCGAGGCGACGCCCATCTTCTCCGTGCGCTCGATCCGCCGGTCGCCGGGCAGTACGGCCCCCGGCAGAGCCACCGGCACACGCTGTCCCGGGGCGATGTTGTGGGCGCCGCAGACGATTTGCAGCGGCTCACCCACGCCGATGTTGACGGTGGTGAGGTGAAGCCTGTCGGCTCGGGGGTGCTTCTCGACCGTGAGCAGCTCGCCCACGACGACGCTCCGCCAATCGGCGCCCCAGCGCTCGAGACTCTGGACCTCCATGCCCAGCAGCGTCAGCCGTTCTGCAAGTTGCTCGGGCGTGAGCCCGATGTCGACGTACTCGCGCAGCCAGGAAAGCGGCACTCTCATCGGAACTGCTCCAGGAAGCGCAGGTCGTTCTCAAGGTAGTAGCGGACGTCGGGCACGGCATGCCGCAGGTTCGCGATGCGCTCCACCCCCATCCCGAAGGCGAAGCCCTGGTAGCGCTCGGGGTCGATGCCGCCGTACTGCAGGACGACCGGGTGGACCATGCCGGCCCCCAGGATCGTCATCCAGCCCGACTTCGAGCAGGCCGGACAGCCGACGCCTCCGCACACCACGCATTCGACGTCGAAGGCGACCGACGGCTCGGTGAAGGGGTAGTAGCCGGGCCGGAACCTCGTCCGGTGCGGCCCGAACATGGCGTGGGCGAACTCGTCGAGCAGCCCCTTGAGGTCGGCCATGGTCGTCCCCTCGTCGACCATCAGCCCCTCAACTTGGTAGAACTCGAAGCCGTGGCTGGCGTCGACGGCCTCGTAGCGGAAGCAGCGGCCGGGCAGGAGCGCCCGGATCGGCGGCTTGGCAGTCTGCATCACGTGCATCTGGCCCGGGCTGGTGTGCGTCCGCAGCAGATGGCCCGGGATGTCCACGTAGAGCGTGTCCCACAGATCGCGGGCCGGGTGATCCAGGGGGATGTTGAGCATCTGGAAGTTGCGCAGGTCGCTCTCGACCTCGGGGCCGTCGTAGGACACGAAGCCGAACTGGCCGAATACCTCCGCGATGGCCGCGATCGTCTCAGGGATGGGGTGGAGCACGCCGCGAGCCACCGCCCGGCCGGGGAGGGTCACATCCACGGCCTCCCCCGCCAGGCGCTGCGTTTGAGCGACCGACCGAAGCGCCGTTCCACGTTCCGCGAGGGCGCCCTTCACCGCCTCGCCGACCTCGTTGGCTACCGCGCCGACGCGTGGCCGATCCTCGGGCGGCAGGGCTCCGATGCCCCGCAGGACGGCCGTCAGCTCGCCCTTCTTGCCCAGATAGCGGATCTGCAGCTCGTCAAGGGCATCCGGATCCGCGGCGCCGGCGATATCGCCCAGGGCCCGCTCCTTGAGCTGCCGCAGGTCCGAGCTGAGGCTCTCGAAATCCACGCTTGCGTCCTCGCCTTCTTCCGGGCTCGCCTCCGCGGCCCAGGCCTGAATCACCAAGCCCTCGACATTCTCCGCATCCATCTCGATGCGGGGACGACGAGGGCTC
>Ga0315550_1000701_pt1 | contig 20716 bp, 19 predicted proteins | sample SalMarSW160190MG_2_FD_203100 | JGI IMG/M metagenome (GOLD analysis project Ga0315550, IMG submission 203100) | Salt marsh sediment microbial communities from the Plum Island Ecosystem LTER, Massachusetts, United States - Salt Marsh Sediment SW1601-90 ... | reverse complement strand
TATCCTGAAAAGACAGGCCAGATCTGAGGTGGCAAGCTGAATAAGAGAGACCTTATTTTTACGTCCTTTTCTGAATGAGGGGCGGGTCTCCGTATCAAAACCGAGGACCTTTTTATCCTTCAGTCCGGGTATTACTTTTCTGAAAATCTTCAGATCATCGACAACTATTATTTCGCCTTTGAACCACGACAGGTCATAATTTGCAAGCTCTTCCGCTGTTAAATTCTCAAGGTATCTATTCTTCATCTTCCCCCCTGAACTCTTTCTGTCTTTTTGATATGAACCATTCTGATGTATCTATGTTTTCACCAGTCAGACTATTATTCTCTTCAATACTCTCTATCTCTTTTCCCGAATAGATGAATTTATGAATCGCCTTCATGGCATTTACCAGCTTCTGCCCCCAGATATTTTCAAAATTCAGTCTGCATTCCCATATTGCATCGCTCATAACCTCCTGTGTACCTGTTTGATACAGAAGTAAAAAATCCTTTATATCCTGGTAAATATCAGCCATATTCTCTGCCAGGCTTGATGGTACGGGTGTTTCCGATTCAATCAATTCCTCGTTATAGAGTTCCAGGTAATCGTTTGCTGTTCCGAATTTTTCTTTCAGTGAATCATGTATCCTGCACCAGTCGGATTCAGTAACAAACTTCTCATTCCCATCCTCGAAAACAGGGTCCCGATCTGGCAGCAATGATGCCTTAAGGTACATCAGGGGCAGCAGTCGCTGTAGAATTTTAAGTATTTCATCACCTTTCAGTTCTCCTGCATGCTCTGCATATTTGCAGTATTCATTTGCCACTGCGACAAATTCAACCACATTACGCGAATAAACAGGATTTGTTTTCTTCTTCTCCATCTCTTTATTTTCAAACTGCAAAAATAAATATTTATCGCGAAAAGAGATCAGGCTCTTTCCACGACAGGAGATGTTTATCGTCCATAGTGATCTTTTTATGGTCGAGAAGCCAGCGAAGCACCTTAACCACCTTTTCTTCCGGATGCTTGATATTGCTTACAAGTTCCTGAGCATCGCACTTATTTTCAGACAGAACATCCTTTATTTCATCAAGTATGAGATCAAACTCATATTTGCTCAGATCGAGCTCGTTTCTCTCGCGGCATACATCGCAGATTCCGCATCTGTCAGATTCTTCACCGAAATAATCGAGTAACATCACTGATCTGCATCTCGTGTTGAAATCTGCATAGTCGATCATCCTGTTAAGACGGATTATATGCTTATCCTTTACATGAAGGTAATTGTCAGGTGATATCATCAGCGCCTTTCTTTGGAGTCTCTCCTCGGTAAAAATGACCAGTGCCGTTTTCTTGCCGGGAATATACCGCATAATATTTAGTGTGGAGAGTTTCACAAGGAACCTGTATACTGTATCTCTCGACAGTGCGGATTTTTTAGCCAGGGCCTCCTCGTTTATAGCCACAAATCCGGAAAACATTCCTGTATAGGACCTTAACAGCAATCTAATGAATCCGTCGAATGATTCATTTGCTACCTGGAATTTATAAAGGTCGTCGCGACCTACAATAAAATGGACCCTTGAGGGATTGTTTATCTCTTCAGTGAATTCGATGTAACCCTCTCTCTGCAGAAAATTCAGGCTGTTATATGTTTCAATAACCGGAAGACGGTATTTTGAAATAAAATCGTACATATTGAAGTCAAACACATTATCTTTTCCTGAACCCTGTGGCACCTGCAGGTAATTACACAAAGCCTCATAAATGTCTTTTATTTTCTCCACGGGAGGGAATTTTCTTTTCACAGAATCTTCGAGACGTTTCTTATCGGAAGGTGAATAGAGAAGGACAGCATAGGCCGGCTTATTATCGCGGCCTGCCCTTCCGGATTCCTGGTAATAATCCTCAATGCATTCAGGTATATCCCAGTGAATTACGAATCTTACGTCAGCTTTATCTATCCCCATTCCGAACGCATTGGTGGCAACTATGACGCGGGTTTCACCGGTTGTCCACGCATCCTGTTTCTTATCCCTGAGCTCAACGGAAAGACCGGCATGATAAAAATCGGCGCTAATCCCATTTGCCACAAGCAGTTCCGCTATCTCCTTGCTCCTTTTTCTGCTTCTTACATATACTATACCGCTGCCCTTGATCTTTTGAAGGGTTTTAACAAGGTAATTTCCCTTGTCCTCGACTCTTCTTACCAGGTACGAAATATTTTTTCTTTCAAAACTTGTTTTAAGCACATTTTTTTCTTTGAACCTGAGCTTCTCTATAATATCATCAATCACAAGAGAAGTGGCAGTGGCCGTGAGAGCAAGGAAGGGTACTTTAGCTGATATCATGTCACGTATTGATGCTATTTTCAGGTATGAAGGTCTGAAATCATAGCCCCACTGGGAAATGCAATGTGCTTCGTCAACAGCCACCAGGTTAAGGTTCAGACGTGGTAGTCTTGTCTGGAAGATCCTTGTTGATATCCTTTCAGGAGAAATATAAAGGAACTTATAATCGCCGTATATACTGTTTTCGAGTGCAATATCTATCTCTTCGGCCGACATCCCGGAATGAATTGCCAATGATCTTATTTCAAGTGAATTAAGCCTGTTGACCTGGTCTTTCATAAGTGCGATCAGGGGAGTTATCACAAGACAAATTCCCTCATTTACCAGTGCCGGTACCTGGAATGTGATTGATTTGCCTCCTCCGGTGGGCATCAGTCCAAGCGTATCCTTTCCCTCTGCGACTGATCTTATTATTTCCTCCTGCAGGGGTTTGAAGGAAGTATATCCCCAGTATTTTGTCAATATCTGTTTGTAGGGTTCAATATTCATTATTCTGAAACTGATTGCCATTACAAAAATACAATTGAATTTCAATTTTTTATGGAGAGTGACTGAATGATTATTTCAAGAGTTGTTAATTTTTCGTAATTTGCGCAACATAACTAAATATCCAGTCCAATGTCATCATTCATTGAAGATAAAATATCATACGAGGGTTTAACATTTGATGATGTATTGCTTATTCCCTCATATTCAGAGGTTCTTCCCCGTGAAGTAGATCTGAGCTCAATGTTCACCAGAAATATCCAGCTAAACACACCGATTGTTTCGGCTGCAATGGATACTGTTACAGAGGATGATCTGGCAATTGCCATAGCAAGGGAAGGCGGTATCGGTGTGATCCACAAGAATATGAGTATTGAAAGGCAGGCTGCCCAGGTCAGGCGTGTTAAGAGGGCTGAGAATGTCATGATATTTGATCCGATAACAATAGGACTTGATGCCACTGTAGCAGAAGCAATAAGCCTGATGCATGAATACGGAATCGGTGGAATACCGGTAATTGACAAGGAGAGAATACTCAGGGGGATTGTGACAAACAGGGATCTCAGGTTTGAGAGCAACCCCAAACGTAAGATAACCGAGGTGATGACAACAAATCTGATCACTACCAACCATGAAACCAACCTCGATGAAGCAGCAAGGATTCTGAGGAAACATAAAATAGAAAAGCTCCCCATGGTTGACAAGGCTGGAAAACTCGTTGGACTTATTACCTACAGGGATATTGCAAAGACAAAGGACCGCCCGAATTCATGTAAGGATAATAAAGGCCGGCTCAGAGTGGCCGGTGCAGTAGGCATTGCTGCAGATACCCTCGAAAGAGTGACTGCTCTTATTGGTTCCAGTGTTGATGCCATTGCTATAGATACTGCCCATGCTCACACAAAAAATGTTATAAGGATATTAAAGGAAATTAAAAAAAGTCATCCTGACACTGAAGTGGTGGTTGGAAACATAGGAACTGCAGAAGCTGCAAAGAAGCTTGTTAGCGAAGGAGCTGATGCACTTAAGGTAGGAATAGGTCCCGGTTCAATCTGCACAACAAGAGTAATTGCCGGGGTTGGAATTCCACAGCTCTCAGCTATCCATAATGTTTACATAGCCATTGAAGGCTCGGGAATCCCGATAATAGCAGATGGCGGGATCAGATATTCAGGTGATATAATAAAAGCACTGGCAGCGGGAGCTGATTCTATAATGGCCGGATCACTCTTTGCAGGAGTGGAGGAGTCTCCGGGTGAAACGATAATCTTTAGCGGCCGTAAATTTAAGTCATACAGGGGAATGGGATCAATTGAAGCCATGCAGCAGGGATCAAAAGACAGGTATTTCCAGGATATTGAAGATGACATTCAGAAGCTTGTCCCGGAAGGCATTGCTGCAAGGGTGCCCTATAAAGGTACTCTCGCCGAAGTGATCTACCAGATGACAGGAGGTTTAAGAGCCGGGATGGGATATGTTGGAGCAAAAAATATTAGTGTTCTTAAGAAGGAGGCAAAGTTTGTCAGGATAACCAACTCGGGCATTATTGAAAGTCATCCCCATGATGTGTCAATAACTAGGGAATCCCCGAATTACAGCAGAAAGAGCATTGAATAACAACCGGTCTCAACCACGTTTGATGAAAGCAGGATCATCACTGTTGATTTTCATGCTGCCTGTTATCTGTCTGACACAGGATCTTTCAGATAAAATGCTTATGACTGTGGCCGGGAAAGCGGTTTCTGCAGGGGAATTCATAAGGATGTACAAAAAAAGCAATGTAGCTGAAATCCCTTCAAATATTGACGATTACCTGCAACAATATATTATCTTTAAGCTCAAGGTTGCCGATGCCATCAGTGAAGGGCTGGATACAACAAAAGCATTCCGCAATGAATTTAACGGCTACAGGAACCAGCTCGCTCAAAATTATCTTACAGATACCGGGGTCAGGGAGAAACTCCTGCAGGAAACATATAAACGGTCCCTCACTGAAATAAATGCCAGGCATATACTGATTAATTGTTCTCCCTCGGCAAAACCGGAGGATACTCTTACTGCCTGGCAAAAAGCTGCAGATATTAAAGAGAGAATCATTACAGGAGAGTCTTTTGAACAGGTCGCACGAGCTACTTCAGACGATCCTTCTGTAAAGATAAATGGAGGAAACCTTGGTTATTTTACTGTCTTCCAGATGATAATGCCCTTTGAGGATGCTGTATATAATCTAAAAACCGGTGCAATCTCAAATCCGGTACGGACACCCTTCGGTTATCATATAATCCAGGTAACTGATAAAAGACCCGCAAGAGGTAAGATCCTCGTTGCCCATATAATGAAGGCTGCTCCTCCTGGAATTGGAGAAGATGAAGCAAAAAAGGCCGAGGAAACAATTAAACTAATTTATAAGGAAGTTCAGGAAGGAGCCTCATTCAGTGAACTGGCACGCAAGTACTCTGATCATAAAGAATCAGCTGCAAATGGAGGAAATATGAACTGGTTCGGAACAGGGGAGATTATCAGCGAATTTACGGAAGCTGCTTTCTCAATACCCAATGCAGGTCAATACACAAAACCTATAAGAACTCCCTACGGCTGGCATATAATAAAACTGCTTGACAGAAGACCTCATGGATCGTTTGAACAAACCAGATCGTACCTTGAGAGTAAGATTAATCAATCTCACCTCAATTCATTAAGCAAAAAATCTTTTACCGATAAGCTTAAGGCAGAATATAAGTTCAGAATAAACCAGCCGGCATACAGATGGCTCGTCAATAATACCGATACACTTATTATCCGGGGTCAGGCAAAATATAAGAGAGAATATATGCCTTCCGCCAATCTATACTCATTTGCAGATCAGCGCTTTACAGTAAAAGAGTTCGCTGCATATATCGAAAGAAGGGGATTAATGATCATAACTGATGATCCTGTTTCATTTGTAAACCAGTCAATTGAGACCTGTGTATCCGATCAGATAATTAAATATGAAAACTCAATCCTGGAAACAAAATATCCCGACTTCCGCTACCTTATGAAGGAGTTCCATGACGGAATACTTCTTTTTGAAATATCAGGAAAAAAGGTTTGGAACCGGGTCACTGAAGACAGTGCAGGACTAAAACTCTATTATGAACAACACAAACATGACTGTCTTACAAGAAAGGGAATAGAGGCAAAAATCTATACCCTGAAAAGCCCGGGGAAAGAAAAAAAGCTTTTAACAACTTACAGGAAATACTCGCGGAAAAAGGAGGGTAATGAACTTATGCTGGCAAAGTTTAACAGCAACAATGATTCAGTCCTGGTAATAACTGAAGGACAATGGTTTACCGGAGATAATCCGGAACTGGATAAGATTGAGTGGATTAGAGGAATGCAATCTTGTACAATCAACAGATACCCTTCAATTGTGGAAATAAGCAGGGTAATTGAACCGGAGCCGTTACCTTTTAAGGAGGTTGCGGGTGATATGCTGATGGGCTACCAGGACTATCTTGAGTCAGAATGGATAAGACAATTAAAAAATAAATACGCCGTTAGTGTTGATGACCAGGTCTTTCTTGAAATTAAAAAAAGTCTGAATAATGAATAGGATACTGATAGTTGTAATCATATTAACTATAACTGCCGCATGCGGCAATTCAAGACGCGATTATAAACGTGTGGCTGTTGCCCGTGCAGGAGATGTTTTCCTATATCTGGATCAGATACCCCGGCTTATCACACAGGAAACATCATCAATGGACAGCTCAGGGATAATTCATGATTATATAAACAGATGGGCCAGAAAAGAATTTCTATACCAGAAAGCTGTTGAGAATCTTTCACCGGAACTCAAAGATGAAATAGATAAACAGCTCGAAGAGACCCGGGTTGATCTGGTGATTTATCAGTATCAGAGGCAAATTATGCTGGAAAAGATGGATACTACTGTAACTGACGCAGAAATGGAAAATTACTATTCAGCCAACCAGGAAAGTTTTTTCCTCAGCTCGAATATTATAAAGGCACTGTTCATTAAACTTCCGTTTGAAACTCCCGACATTAACAGGATAAGACGTCTCGCACGCTCAAATGAGCAGAATGATCTTCAGCAGCTTGAATCCATTTGTTACCAGTTTGCCGATAAATTTGATGATTTCAATGAGAAATGGATTCCATTCGACAGGCTCTCAGTAGAACTGCCTGAAGATATTTCAAATGAGGAATATTTCCTGCGAAGGACATCTTTTTATGAATCGAGCGATTCCACATATATTTACTTTATAACAATCAGGGATTACAGGCTCAGATCTACACTGGCTCCGTTTGAATATGTCAGGGACGATATTAAAAGGATAATCTGGAACAACCGCAGGCTTGAGTTTATCCTGGCTCTTGAAAACGGGATCTATAATGATGCGCTTAAAGAGAATGATTTTACAATTTTTAATAATTAATATGATGAAAAAGGGTATGGGATTTATTTTGATAATGGCGGGGATACTGATTTCCGGATTTTCAACCTTAAAAGCACAAGTGCTGGTTGAGTCAGTAGCAGCAGTTGTAGGAAATGAGGTAATATACCTGTCTGATATAGAGTCCCTTGTAATCGATTTAAAGAGAAATGGCAATAGAGCCTCGATAGATCAGCAACGGTGTATAGTGCTTAATGAACTGCTCGTATCACGGCTCTTTCTCGACCAGGCAAGAATCGACAGCATAGAAGTTACAGCTGATATGGTTGAAAGCGAGATCACTATGAACATTAACAGTGCAATACAAAGTGCCGGAAGTGAAAAAGCTCTTGAAGAATACTTTGGCAAGAGCATGGTTGAAATACGGCGGGATATTCGAAAAGCCCTGATTGAGCAGCAAATAATCAGAGAAGTGCAGTCGGATATTGCAGCAGATGTAACAGTAACACCAAACCAGTTAAGAAAATATTATTCTGATATCCCATCTGACAGCCTTCCGATTATCCCGGCAAAGGTTCAGCTAAGCATCATCCAGCTTGACCCGCCTGGTAATGAAGAAAACAAGGCTGAAGCAAGACAGAAGCTTCTTGATATCAGAAGTGAGATCCTTGCCGGTAAAAGCTTCAATGTGCTGGCAGTTATGTATTCTGAAGACCCCGGTACAGCAAGGAACGGAGGTGAACTGGGTTATGCAGTCAGGGGCGCGCTCGAAAAGGAATATGCTGATGCAGCATTCAGCCTTACAAAAAATACAGTGTCGAGAATTGTTGAAACAAGATATGGATTCCATATCATTCAGTTGATCGACCATAAAGGTGACATGATAAATACACGGCATATTCTGATTAAACCCAAAGTGAAGCCTGATCAGGCTGCCAGAGCAATTTCCAAACTCGACAGTCTTGCCAACCTGATAAGGAAAGATAGTATCAGCTTTGAAACTGCTGCAAAAATCTATTCAAGTCACAAAGACAGCAGAATAAACGGAGGGAAATTAGTAAGTACCAATCCCTCTGAACGGATCACATGGTTCACTCTTGAAGAACTGAATCCTGAAATGTATGTTAAAGTCAGAGACATGAAACAGGGTGAAATATCGGAAGCCTTCAGGACTACAGATGCTGACGGGAATGTAGTATTCAGAATTGTACGGCTGGATAATGAAATTCCTGCCCACAGAGCAAACCTTAAAGACGATTATGAGAGCCTCTGGGCCGCTGCACTGAGAGAACAACGTACCAAATCATATGATAAGTGGATCGATGAGAAAATTGAGAACACCTATATTAAAATCAGCGACGAGCTAAAATCATGCGATTTTCTGAAAAAAGGATGGCTGAAGTGATATATATAAGCTGCAGAGGCACTTATAAGTATTTCTTCTTACTACTGATAAGTCTGATAATAACTTCCGTTTCAGCATCCCAGGATAGCGAACCTCAGAAAAAGAAGGGCAAAAAAATTGAAATTCTGCATGCTGACCTCTGGCAGATTGATGAAACAATTGATAAAGATCTGCAGCAGCTTCTCGGAAATGTTGCCCTTAAACATAATGAGGTATGGATGAATTGTGACAGTGCACACTACTATCAGAAAAAAAACCACGTAAAAGCATATGGAAGAATCCATATTCAGCAGGGCGATACCCTTCATCTTTATGGTAATTATCTTTATTACGACGGAGAAACGGAAATTGCGTTTGTGGAAGGCAATGTTGAACTAATTGATAAGGAAACACATCTATATACAACAGCTGTTACATACGACTTTGTAACTGACATTGCACATTATAACAATCACGGCAGGATTATCAACGGAGATAATACGCTGACAAGCAGGATCGGTATCTATTATGCCTCAATGAATCTCTTTCATTTCAAGGACAGTGTAAAAATTGTCAATCCTGATTATATTATGACGGCCGATACAATGGATTATAATACCGAATCGGAAACTGCTCTCTTTACAGGTCCCTCAGAGCTGGTTGGCGACAGCCTCTATCTCTATTGTGAGAGGGGATGGTATGACACTAAGAACAACATAACAAGTATCTGGGAAAATGCTGTTATTGACAATAAGCGACAGCTCATTAAAGGTGATTCACTCTATTATGAAGACAATACCGGATTCGGTGAATCTTTCGGGAATATCAGTATTACCGACACCAGTGACAATTTAATAGTTAAGGGACATTATGCCTGGTACTATAAAGAACCTGAAAGATTCATGGTAACTGACAGTGCCGTTTTTATCCAGGTCTCCGGAAATGATTCACTCTTTCTTCACGCTGATACAATAAGCGCTGCATCAACGTTAGCAGATACATCAGGCATAGGATTCAGGACTATGAAAGCATATTATAAGTGCCGAATTTTCAGTAAAGATATGCAGGCGAAATGTGATTCTCTCTCCTACTCTTTCAGGGATTCTGTAATAAGACTTTATACAAGCCCTATATTATGGTCAGAGGAAAAACAGCTAACATCCGACTCCATGGCAGTTTACACAAAAAACCGCAAAGCAGACAGGTTGGAACTGTATAATATGGCATTTATTATGAGCCAGGTAGATACGATGCGATACAACCAGATAAAGGGAAGATCGCTTACCGGTTATTTCGAAGACAATGAGTTATACAGGATAGTGATTACCGGCAACGGGGAGTCGATATATTACCTTCTTAACAATGATGAACTTTCCGGTGTCAACAGGGCCAAATGCTCAAATATTGAAATATTTGTGAATGATGGAAAAATAACTGAGATATATGAACGGCAGGAACCCGAAGGGGTAATTGATCCGCCTTCAGAACTGCCTGGTGATAATCTCCGCCTTGAAGGATTTTACTGGTTTGACAATCTGAGACCTAAACAAATATCCGATATTTTCAAATAACACTTCCCTAAAACAAAAATTTAATTCAATTAGTAACCTTTTTCAATATTCATCTTCGTTGAAAAAAAAGTCGTCTTTGCTTGGATAATCGGGCCAGATATCTTCAATACTCTCGTAAATATCACCCTCATCCTCAATCTCCTGCAAGTTTTCTATAACTTCCATCGGGGCACCTGACCTGATTGCGAAATCTATCAATTCATCCTTTGTTGCTGGCCATGGAGCATCTTCGAGTTTTGATGCTAATTCAAGTGTCCAATACATTATCTACCTATATAATTAAGTTTTTTTCAAGGTTTGCAAATATATATATTATTTTAGATAAAAAACAACCGCTTTTTTAAAGATTTTCAATACTTCAGATAGACCATCTAATCTCCTCATTATCAAGCTCTAAGTTTATTCTTCGGCTTAATACATATAGATAATCTGACAGGCGGTTAAGGAATATTATAATTAATTCGGGGATTATTTCTTTTTCACTGGCCTCTATCACTCTTCTTTCAGCTCTGCGGCAGACACACCTGGCTATATGGCAATAGGATACCAGAATATTACCACCGGGCAGAATGAAACTATTAAGACATTCAAGTCCTGCTTCTGTCTTATCAATCTCATTTTCAAGGATCCTGACGCAATCAGGTTCCGGAAGGTATTTACCCTTTTCTGCTTTGGAGGGATCCGAAGCAATGGTAGCAGCAGCTCTCATCAGTTGATCCTGCAAATATTTCAGGAAATCCTTACGATTTATGTTTTCCCGGTGATCAGCTAAAAGCCCTATCCATGAGATAAGCTCATCTACTGTACCATATGCCTCAACGCGAATATTGTATTTTGGTACTCTTTCACCACCCGCTAATGAGGTGGTGCCATCATCGCCTGTGCGGGTATATATTTTCATAACCTGAAAATAAAATATTATCCTGCCACCCTGTAAAGAGTAAAGGTATCAGGCTGGTTTATACTTTTCGTTTGGAATATCCTCGGCTACCTCTCCGTCGAAAAGTCTTATTATACGGGCAGCATGTCTGGCAATATCTCCCTCGTGTGTGACCACGATAACCGTGTTGCCATTTCTGTGTATATCATCCAGAAGGCCCATGATATCTATCGAGGTCTTGCTGTCAAGGTTTCCGGTAGGTTCATCCGCCAATATTATGGAAGGGTTGTTAACCAGAGCCCTGGCTATTGCGACACGCTGTCTTTGTCCGCCGGAAAGCTCATTTGGTTTATGGGTCATCCTGTCGCCAAGCCCTACATGGTCCATGGTTTCAATAGCCATTTTTTCACGCTCTGCCTTTTGGATTCCGGCGTATATCAACGGCAGTGTAACATTTTCCAGTGCTGTATATCTGGGAAGAAGGTTAAAAGTCTGAAAAACAAATCCTATCTCTTTATTACGTATCTCGGCAAGGAAATCATCATCCATCTTACTGACATCGGTTCCGTTGAGTATATAGGATCCGCTGGTTGGCGTGTCAAGACAGCCAAGCAGGTTCATCAGAGTTGATTTACCTGATCCTGAGGGACCCATAATTGCCACATATTCATTCTTTTGGATATCTAATGTTATCGATCTCAAAGCTCTGACAATTACTGTTCCAATCTGGTAGTTCTTTACAATATTATGTATCTCAATTACTTTGTCCATTTCCTTTTGAATTTGAATTTCCGAAATTAGATTAATTTAGTTAAATACGAAATTTTAGTGTCTTAATTTTTGTTAATACTTTATCACATAGTTATAACGATTTATTCCCTTTCTGAAAAAGACAAAACCCATCCTGAAGATATCTACTGTAAGAGTAACCTTTTCTTGTTTCTTTATCAACCTCCATGCCTCTTCCATTTCATCTGTACTGTGTATGTCATCGATTATAATCACTGCATTTCCTTCAGAAAGATCCGCCAGCTCACTGAAATAATTTAAAGTGGATTCTGTCCTGTGGTTACCGTCAATAAACACCAGACCAGGTTTTACAGATTTCTTACGGAGTTCAGGTATTGTATCATCGAATGATCCGTGAATAAGTATTACATTGTGTATCCCGGCTTTCTGAAAGTTCTCGTTTGCAATTTCAGCGGTGACAGGACATCCTTCAATGGTATACACCATCGATCCGGGGCATGTTGCTGCCATGTACAATGTGCTTATACCCAGTGATGTTCCGAGCTCTACAATGTCAGGTTTTCCAAACTCTGATGCCATGTTCGATAATAGCCTGCCATATTTCCGGGGTACTGCTGAATATACTGCAATATCTGACACTTTTCTTAAACTGCTTTTCATTCTGGATGATCCGGCTCCAAGATCCTGAATTGAAATGATCCTGTTGTCGGAAATATTATTCTTTCTTATATTCTCAATCTTTAAGACAATATCCTGGTCAATTTTATTCCGCATGATCCGTGATACCAGGTCGAAAACAAAAGGGCTGTGGATACCATGGCCCTTCCGGTGCCCCGAAAACATAAGATAGCCCAGATATTTTATCCTGGAAAAAAACATTCCCATTCAGATAATATATTTTAGGTAAGGTCTGCAAAAATAAGTATTTTAGGTCATCTTTAAAATTGTTTAAATCAGTAATGGAAAAGCTCTTATTCCTGATTTTCAAAAATTCTGATCTTTAAATTCTTTACATTCAGAAGATGTACGAATTTCTCGAAACTGATATTAAATACCTGCCCGGTGTCGGTCCTAAAAGAGCAGAGTTACTCAATAAGGAACTTAATATCTTTACCTATAATGATCTCCTGTATTATTTCCCATATAAATACATTGACAGGACAAAGTTTTACAAGATTTCCGAGCTCGATCACGATTTGCCGTATGTGCAGGTAAGGGGTATGATAAGGGGATATTATACGGAAGGGCACGGGGCCGGGAAAAGGCTTGTTGCAGATTTCGGGGATGATACCGGTACCATCAAACTTGTGTGGTTTAAAGGCAGTAAGTGGATAACAGGCAGTTATGTCCCTGGCGTTGAATATATTGTTTTTGGCAAGCCTGGTGTTTTCAACGGCATGATCAACATTATCCACCCTGAGATTGAAGCATCCGGAAAGGTTGCTGAGAGAATGAGTTCTGCACTTCAGGCACAATACAGCACTACTGAAAAACTCAAAAACCATTTTCTAACCTCCAAAGCTGTCAGTAAGCTCATGGGAAATCTCTTCCGGCAGATGAAATTCACCCTGCCTGAGACATTGCCCGCCGGTATTGTTACAAAGTATAAGCTGATGGATCTCCATCAGGCCCTGCAGAAGATACATTTCCCTTCTGATCCGGGTGAACTTGAGAGAGCCAGGTACCGACTGAAATTCGAGGAACTCTTTTATATCCAGCTTAATCTGTTAAGGTATAAGAATAAACGCTCCCAAAAATTCAAGGGATTTGTTTTCTCAAGCGTCGGGGAAAATTTCAATAATTTCTATTTCAACAATCTTCCTTTTTCACTTACTGACGCGCAGAAAAGGGTTATGAAAGAGATTCGTAAGGACCTGGGTTCCGGAAAACAGATGAACAGGCTTCTCCAGGGTGATGTTGGAAGCGGGAAGACGCTTGTTGCCCTGATGAGCATGCTTATTGCCATTGATAACGGATACCAGACATGCATCATGGCTCCGACAGAGATTCTTGCCGGTCAGCATTATGAGACAATCACAAAAATGCTTGAAGGCATCAACGTAAAAGTCAGGCTTTTAACAGGCTCTTCAAAAAGATCGTCACGGAAAGATATCAGCGAATCGCTGCTCGATAAATCACTAAACATACTTATAGGCACCCATGCACTTATCGAAGAAAATGTAAAATTCGCTAACCTTGGACTGGTAATTATTGATGAGCAGCACAGGTTCGGTGTTGAGCAGAGAGCACGGCTCTGGGAAAAAAGCCTTAATCCGCCGCATATACTTGTTATGACTGCAACTCCTATACCGAGAACACTGGCAATGACCCTTTATGGCGACCTTGATGTCTCAGTCATCAATGAGCTTCCTCCCGGAAGGGTACCGATAAAAACAATGCATTTTTTGGACTCTGAAAGAAACAAAGTGTTCGGTTTCCTGCGCCGGCAGATAGCAGAAGGTCGTCAGATCTACATAGTATATCCGTTAATCAAGGAATCCGAGACCATGGACTATAAGGATCTCGAAGATGGCTGGGACACAATTTCAAGGGAGTTTCCGCCGCCTCAGTATTGTATAAGTGTGGTGCATGGGAGAATGACCCCTGCAATAAAGGAAGAATCAATGAGGCTCTTCAGGGATGGCCATGCTCATCTCCTGATTGCTACAACGGTTATAGAGGTGGGAGTCGATATTCCCAATGCCACTGTTATGGTGATTGAGAGCGCTGAACGATTCGGACTTTCACAGCTTCACCAGCTCAGGGGCCGCGTGGGCAGAGGCGCCGATCAATCATATTGTATCCTGATGAGCTCTCAGAAGCTATCAAAAGAGGCTGCAAGAAGAATAGAGATCATGATTAGCACAAATGACGGCTTCGAGATCGCTGAAACAGATCTTCAACTAAGGGGCCCCGGTGATATAGAAGGAACAATGCAGAGCGGGATTCCATTCGATCTTAAGATATCTGACCTGTCAAAAGATGGACAGCTGATTGAATATGTGAGGAACATTGCAGAAGAGATTCTCAACAGGGATCCTCTTCTTCAACATGATCAGAATCTTATTCTTTCAGCAGGACTGAAACATTTATTCAGTAAACGACAGTCGTGGAGCAATATAAGCTGAAATGGTTTATTTAAAATAATTATAAATAATAAAAGCATCATAAATGTTGATAAAAAGCATTACAAGATTTTTACAGTAATTTTAATTTTGCCTATTAATTTTCTGAGCACCAAATAATATGTCTGATAAATTTGAAAGCATTGAACACGAAGGCATAGTGCAGAAATCAGATAATAACTCTGTTACGGTTAGTATAATATCATCAGCAGCATGCTCGGGATGCCATGCTGAAGGGATCTGTTCATTGTCAGGCAGGGAAGAGAAGATTATTGAAATACCAGGTATTTATAAGGTACATCCGGGCGACAGTGTAACAATCCAGATGAAACAATCGTCAGGAAATATTGCTGTGTTCCTTGGTTATGTCATGCCACTGATCCTTTTAGTGGCAATACTGATAATCCTTGTATCTCTTTCAGTACCCGAGCTAACGGCAGGTCTTGCAGCACTGGCAGTACTGATCCCCTATTACCTGATTCTCTATGCTTTCAGAAACAGAATAAGCAAGAGATTCATTTTTACGCTAAAAGCCTGAATAAATGAGCATTACAGTTCTCATAACGATTATAAGTCTGAGCCTGCTTGCCATGCTGGCAGCAGTAATACTCTATTTTGTAGCTCAGAAATTCAAGGTTATTGAGGATCCCAGGATTGACGAGGTTCAGGCTGTTCTCCCTGGTGCAAATTGCGGAGCTTGCGGTTTTGCAGGATGCCGAAATTTTGCGGAGGCTCTTGTCAAAGCTGAGACATTTGAGGGTCTGAATTGTCCTGTGGGAGGTTCATCTGTTATGGAAGAGACTGCAAGGATGCTGGGTAAAGAGGCCCTTGCCGTTGAACCGCTTATTGCAGTTCTTTTATGTAACGGAACACCGGAGTTTCGTCCTCATACATCCAGATATGACGGTGTTCCTGATTGCCGGATCGCACATAGTCTCTATACCGGGGAAACGGATTGCAGTTATGGCTGCCTGGGTTACGGCGATTGCGTAAGGGCCTGCTCCTTCGATGCAATGTTCATGAATAATGAAACCGCTTTACCGGTCATAATAGATGATAAATGCGTGGCATGCGGAGCCTGTGTGAAAGCATGCCCGAAAAATATTATCGAGCTCCGGAAGAAGGCTAAGAAAGACCGCAAGATTTATGTAGCATGCTCAAACTGCGATAAGGGAGGTCCGGCAAGAAGAGCCTGTAAGGTCGCCTGCATAGCCTGCAGCAAATGCTTCAAAGTATGCGAATTCAATGCCATTACTATAGTGGATAACCTTGCATACATTGACGCCTCTAAATGTACATTCTGCAGGAAGTGTGTCGCTGAATGTCCTACAGGTTCTATTCTCGAACTTAACTTTCCCCCCAGGAAGTTTAAAGTTGAAGAACAGGCCGAGGTAAAAACAGTATGAAAATTATTTTATCTATATAAAAACATCATATCATTGAAAACATTTCCTATAGGTGGAGTTCATCCGCCCGAAAACAAGCTGACAGCAGGAAGTGAGATCCGGTATCTGCCTGTTCCGCACAGTGTTGCAATACCTGTAAACCAGCATATCGGCACCCCTGCCTCAATTGTAGTTAAAAAGGATGACAGGGTAAAAACGGGTCAGGTGATCGCTGAAAACAAGGGATTTGTTTCATCAAACATACATTCATCAGTGTCAGGCAAGGTTAATAAAATTGGCACTGTACCGGATACAACCGGATATAAGCAGACAGCTGTTTTTATTGATGTTGAGGGGGATGAATGGATTGTGACCATTGACAGGAGCGATGAAATTCTGACAGAAATAAACCTTTCACCTGAAGAGATTGTAAAGAAGTGTCTGGAATCGGGGATCGTCGGGCTTGGCGGAGCCACATTTCCTTCTCATGTCAAGCTCACAGTGCCCTCGGGAAAGCGATGTGACCTACTGATCATTAACGGAGTTGAGTGCGAACCGTATCTTACATCAGATCATCGTCTTATGCTCGAAAGAGGCGAAGAGATCCTTATTGGTGTTACAATCCTTATGAAGGCCCTCAGAGTTAATAAAGCCATGATAGGCATCGAAAGCAATAAGCCCGATGCCATAGATCATCTTACAAATCTTGCAAAAGCATTTCAGGGGATAACGGTATATCCGCTTAAGGTCAAATATCCACAGGGTGCTGAAAAACAGCTCATAAAGGCTCTTGCTAAAAGGGAGGTCCCTTCAGGCCGCCTGCCTATCGATGTTAATACTGTTGTACATAATGTCGGTACCGCTTTTGCAGTATACGAGGCCATTCAGAAAAACAAGCCTCTCTTTGAAAGAGTTGTTACAATTACCGGAAAATCTGTTTCAAATCCGGGCAATTATTTCGTGAGGATCGGTACACCGGTGAAAAATCTTATCGAAGCTGCAGGAGGCTTTCCCGATGATACAGGAAAAATTGTATCGGGCGGTCCGATGATGGGTAAAGCTCTCAACAGTACTGAAGTTCCTATTGTCAAGGGAACTTCAGGAATTATTCTTTTCCCCTCAAATGAGTCGAAGCGTATGGACTCTATGCCATGTATAAGGTGCGCAAAATGCGTACAGGCATGTGCTCTGAACCTTGAACCATATTTGCTGATGACACTTTCAGAAATGGGACTCTTTGAAAGGGCTGAGAAAGAGAGAATAACAGACTGTATGGAATGCGGGTCATGCAGCTTTATTTGTCCTGCGGGAAGACCTCTGCTTGACTATATCCGCCTTGGGAAAGCTACTGTTATTAAAATGGCCCGTGAAAGGGTATTAAAATAATCATTTTATAATTCCAGTAAATGAGCAACCTATTAAGTGTTTCACCTTCACCCCACGCTCACGGGAAAGAGACCACGAGAAAACTAATGACAGGAGTTATAGTGGCACTCCTGCCTGCCCTTTTCACATCGATATTTTATTTCGGCTATGGTGCTGTGATAGTAACAGCCACAGCAGTAATATCCTGCCTTGTTTTTGAATACCTTATACAGAGATTTATTTTCAGAAAACCAATTACAATAACAGACGGATCAGCGATAGTTACAGGTCTGTTGCTGGCTTTCAACGTGCCGTCAAATCTTCCCGTATACATAATTATCATCGGCAGTTTTGTCTCTATAGTTATAGCAAAAATGACCTTTGGCGGACTGGGTAACAATCCTTTTAATCCTGCTCTTGTTGGTCGTGTCTTTATGCTTATATCATTCCCCGTACAGATGACTATCTGGCCTGTGCCGGCGGGATTGAGTACCGGTTACATTGATGCTGCAACAGGGGCAACACCCCTGGCCATAATAAAGGAAGGTCTTAAAAATGGCGAGTCAATATCTCAGCTTGTAACACAAATTCCCACACCCTCACAGATGTTTCTGGGTAATATGGGTGGTTCAATGGGAGAAGTAGCAGCCATAGCGCTTCTTATAGGATTTGTATGGTTGCTTGTCAGGAAAATTATCACCTGGCATATACCCGTATCTGTTATTGGCAGCCTTGCAATTTTTACCACAATCCTCTGGCTGATAAACCCTGAAAAAAATGCAGATCCGATGTTTCATATCCTTGCGGGCGGTGTCCTCCTCGGGGCCATCTTCATGGCGACAGATTATGTCACTTCACCCATGAATCCCAAAGCAATGATAATTTACGGCTGCGGCATCGGCATACTGACTGTAATAATCAGAGTATGGGGCGCTTATCCGGAAGGAGTTTCTTTTGCAATACTTATAATGAATGCATTTGTACCATTAATGAACACTTATTTTAAACCTAAACGATTTGGAGAGGAGGTGAAAAATGGCTAAGACCGAGTCAACTCTCAGGAATATGGTATTGTCGCTTACTCTTGTAGCACTGGGAGCATCAGCATGCCTTGGGTTTATCTATGAAATCACCAAAGGTCCTATTGAAACAACTGCTCTTAACAAGAAACTGGATGCTATCAAGCAGGTTGTGCCTGATTTTAATAATAATCCATATGCCGAGATGTTCCGGCTGCCAACAGGTGAGGGAGATAGTCTCGATGTTTATCCTGCAAAAAATGATAGTGTGCTTGTCGGTTATGCAGTCAACACCTACACAAATAAAGGATTCAGCGGGAATATTAGCATGATGGCCGGATTTAAAACTGATGGTACAATCATCAATATAACCGTTCTCATACATAAAGAGACTCCCGGTCTGGGTACCAAGATGACTGAACCTGAGTTTAAAGATCAGTTCATGAATAAGAATCCGGCAGAATTCAGCCTTGTAGTAAAAAAGGACGGGGGGCCGGTTGATGCCATAACTGCCGCTACAATAAGTTCCAGGGCATTCTGTGATGCCATTCAGCGTGCATATAACACACTGCAGAAAGGAGGTCAAAAATGAACCAGTTACAAAACTTTACAAAAGGCTTTTTCAAGGAGAATCCCCTCCTTATCCTGGTATTGGGCTGCTGCCCTGCTCTGGCCACAACATCTTCAGCATTCAACGGCCTCGGCATGGGAATTGCAACAACATTTGTCCTCCTGGGATCAAATACCGTTATTTCTCTTCTTTCGGATGTTATCCCTGATAAAGTCAGAATTCCCGCGTTTATCATAGTCATCGCCTCATTCGTTACAATAGTCGACCTTGTTATGCAGGCTTATGTGCCTGAATTGTATGAAACTCTGGGAATATTCATTCCGCTGATAGTTGTAAACTGCATCATATTGGGCCGGGCTGAAGCATTTGCAAGTAAGAACTCTCTGCTTTCATCGTTTATTGACGGTCTGGGTATGGGTCTCGGCTTTACCATGGCACTCGGAATTCTGGGGTCCATACGTGAAATAGCCGGAAGCGGAGCACTATTTGGTTACAAATTTATAAATGGCGACGGTATCCTGGTATTTATCCTTGCACCCGGAGCTTTCATAGTACTGGGATACATGATCGCATTAATAAACCGGTTAAGAAAAACTTAATAAGAGACTGAAATGGAATATATATTAATTATAATATCAGCTGTCCTGATCAACAATATAGTCCTGGCTCAGTTCCTGGGCATCTGTCCGTTTCTGGGGGTTTCAAATAAGGTTAATACTGCTTTAGGTATGGCGGGAGCAGTTACATTCGTCATGGTCCTTGCTTCAATAGTTACATATCTTATCCAGGTTTATTTTCTTGATAAACTGGGCATTGGGTTTATGCAGACAATAACCTTTATCCTGGTAATTGCAGCCCTGGTACAGATGGTTGAGATAATTCTGAAAAAGATCAGCCAGCCTCTTTACCAGGCACTCGGGATATACCTTCCGCTTATAACTACCAACTGCGCTGTGCTGGGTGTTGCAATACTTATCATTAAGAAAGACTTCAATCTTCTTGAAGGCACAGTATTCGCTGCTGCAAATGCAATAGGATTCGGACTTGCCCTGGTAATTCTTGCCGGGATCAGGGAACAGCTTGAACTGGTTAATATCCCCAGGGCGATGAAAGGTGTTCCTGTTTCACTGATTGTTGCAGGAATACTTGCTCTGGCTTTCATGGGATTTACCGGGATAGTAAAATAAATAACTACATTTGTCATAATACCGATTTCCGGCATATATGACACTATCGGAATATTACAAAATCCTTGGTTTACCGCTAAACTCCTCGGTTAACGACATAAAGAAAGCTTACAGACAGAAAGCCCGCCTGTACCACCCCGACATCAATCCTTCACCGGATGCCCGGGATAAATTTATTCTTGTCACAGAAGCCTATGAATTCCTTATTGCCAATCACAATAAAATAGCAAAAAATGAAGAAGCCTACCAGCAGG
>Ga0315550_1000696_pt1 | contig 20751 bp, 24 predicted proteins | sample SalMarSW160190MG_2_FD_203100 | JGI IMG/M metagenome (GOLD analysis project Ga0315550, IMG submission 203100) | Salt marsh sediment microbial communities from the Plum Island Ecosystem LTER, Massachusetts, United States - Salt Marsh Sediment SW1601-90 ... | reverse complement strand
GCATTGAGCTGTTTTGGCGATAAGCGCAGTTTCGAGGGGCCAGCCCGGATCGATGAAGCCAGTGATCGCACGAATTCTCATTCTTTACCTCGCATTCGGGCTATTTCGAATAGGATGACCGCAGCCGTGACAGAGGCGTTCAGCGACTCGGCTAAATCTTGCATGGGTATGTGCGTGCTGCCCTTGGCAAGGGAACGAAGCTCTTCGCAGGGACCGTGGGTTTCACTCCCGATCACGATCGCAGAAGGCTTGTTCCAATCGACATCATAGTATGGATATCCCCGCCTGGCTTCAGCGACCCACACATCGATTCCGTGAAGATGTTTCCCGATCTCGGAGGTTTGCTCTTGGATAATGGGCAGGTGGAAATGTGTTCCCATGGCACCCCGCACAACTTTTGGGTTGAAGGGGTCGACTGTGCCCGCGTTGAGGAAGATGGCTTGAACGCCCGCTGCATACGCAGTGCGCAAGATTGTTCCGAGATTGCCTGGATCGGAAATACGATCTGCGACGAGTGCCAGGTTCAGGTTGTCAGGGACGGCAGAAGAAGGAATGGGGAGGACCACAAGAAGTCCTTGTGGGGATTTGGTGTCGGAACAGGCTCTCATAACCCGCTCAGAGACTTCCTCGGCATCGGCTCCTCTATTGATTAACTCATCTATTAAATGTTGGTCACCTTGCTTGATGGTGTCCGTATACAAAACGAGTTTAGCAGGTGAGCGGGAGGAAACAGCTTCGTTTGCCAGTCGAGTACCCTCAATGATAAAGAGACTTTCGCTCTCGCGCACGCGCCGCTTATTTTGTAGCGTTCGCACCCATTGCACGCGTGGATTGGATGTTGATGTAATCATTTCGAGTCGCCATTCGTCAGCCAGCGCCGTTTGCATTCCGCGACGAAGATATCAACGCTGGGTTCGTCAAACAAAGTGAGATCTACCGTCTGTAATGAACTGTGGGGATTTCTACTGTAGAAGTCCATGATGGCCTCAACTATGAGTCGGGCGGCACGCTCCTTTGGGAAGCGGAAGATTCCAGTGGAGATAGCTGGAAGAGCAAGGCTGGTGAGGTTGTGATCAGACGCAAGCCTCAGAACTCCGGTAATCGTATTCAGAAGCTTCTGGTCCTCCTCCCCCTGGCCCCAGATGGGTCCGACGGCGTGGATGACGTAACGGCAGGGCAGGTTACCAGCAGATGTGATTGCGGATTGCTCATGAGTTACCGGTCCGTGCTGGCGAACCCATTCATCGCTTTCAATCTGAATTTGCGGCCCGCCGCGCCTGGATATCGCCCCGGCAACGCCACCGCCATGCTTGAGTTGGGCGTTAGCGGCGTTCACTATAGCATCCGCATGCGACTCGGTGATGTCGCCATGGATTACACGCAGTTTTTGCCCCAGGGGTAGCACCCGCTGCAAGACCAGCGTCGTCATATAAAACTCCTGGCAGTTCTCTGCTATTCCCCTCCATTTGATTGTATCACCGCGGCCAGCCACGGCCACTGGGTGCGCAGAGGGCAAGGAAAGTAAGCAAAGATAGGAGCTGCTCAGGGTCATTCTAGGCAATTGTAGGGAACAAAGAACCTTGAGAGTGCCGATAAGACCACTGCGGTTAAGCGAGGATCTTCGTCGCTCCGCCCATCAGGGGGACAATGCCGCGCGGGGCCGGAGCAGTTACTTAATAATAAAAGAGACGCAACAGCGTCCCTTTTTATAGACGAGTTTGGGGTTCGTGGCTACTGTTTGGTTGCGGTCTTCACGACCTCGCTGAAAGCCTTTGGATCACGAACTGCAAGATCGGCGAGGATCTTCCGGTTCAAGCCAATCCCCGATTGCTTCAAGTCGTAGATCAATCGGCTATAGGTGGTTCCGTTGAGACGCGCGGCGGCGTTGATACGGGCAATCCAAAGACGACGCAGATCGCGTTTGCGAGTGCGGCGATCTCGATATGCATACCACAGGCTCTTAAGCATAGCCTCGTTGGCGCGTCGGTATAAGCTGCTGCGAGAGCCATACATTCCCTTGGTAAGTTTTAATACTTTTTTGTGACGACGGCGTGTGATGGTACCGCCTTTAACTCGTGGCACGTTTCACTCTCCTGTGGACCCCTGAGCGCCGATGTCTCTAAGACACCTGTTGTATGCACCCAACAGCCACAACAATGGGTGAGCTACTTGGAAGAGCTCCCCGTACGGGCGTTCGGGTTGGATTTGTACTTCTTCAAGTATGGAGCTAAGCGGTTAACGCGCTTGGCGATGCCCTTCGCTTCTACAGGAAGCATTTTGGTGAATTGCCGCTTGGAACGGGCGGATTTTTTTCTGCGCAAGTGACTCTTGTTTCCCTTGGTGCGCACTAGCGTCCCAGAACCCGTTAAGCGGAAGCGCTTGGCGGTTGCCTTATGCGTCTTGAGCTTATATTTTCCCTTCGTCTTGGCTTTACGGGCCACAATACTACTCCTCTGATAATGACAAACTCGTTCTTATACGACCAGCCTGTGAGGCACAAACCCCGCGAACGGTACCGCTGTCCACGGGGACATCGACACGAACTTGGTTGTCTAAAATGGTTACGGCTTTGGTTTACCCGGCGCTAGCGTCATGAGCATCGTACGTCCTTCCATCGTCGGCGATTGCTCAACGATTCCGACGTCGGAGAGTTCATCCGCTATTCCTTGTAAATCCTCGAGTGCGATCTCGGGAAATGTGATTTCGCGCCCGCGGAAACGGATACGCACTCGGACTTTCTTTCCTTCCGTCAACCAGCGCCTTGCATCTCGAACTTTGAACGACCGATGATGCTCGGAGGTTTTCGGGCGAAGCCTTACTTCCTTGATCTCGACTTTGGTTTGCGCCTTTCTTGCCTCACGGTCCTTCTTCGATTTCTCGTAGAGGAATTTGCCGAAATCGAGCACCCGGCATACGGGCGGGTCGGCGTTTGGGGCAATTTCAACCAGGTCAAGATCTGCAGCCCTGGCGGCTTCAAACGCCTCCTCAATCGGCACCACGCCGATGTTGTTACCATCGGCGCCGATAAGGCGCACGTTTTTAGCTCGAATTTGATTGTTTATTCTAAATTGTGATGCGCTGATCTTGTTCTCCTCAGAGAAAACACATAAGCCGCCCAGCATAGATTAGAGCGATCTCAAGGCCGCCGGATGATACCATGACAGAAGGCGGTTCGTCAACAGACTGGGCATGGATGATCGTTGTAAAACAACCGGGTATTCTATGAATCATCACATGTTCCTGGCTATTATTGCCTCCTCCTTCATATGAACAGATGCAACCGTTGGCCGATCAGGATCCATCCAGGTCAGGCCAACGGTTGTTTTCTTATGCGCTAGTTGCGCGGGGATTGCTTCTTATGATCCCTAAGGAGTAGCGTCCTGATCACCGGGTCCTTTCTTGCCGTTGGAACCCTTGTTTCCAGGTCCTTGTGAATCTCCCGTGCCATCGGCTGGGAGCATGTCGGGGTATTCAGGCGCATCTGGGGACCGATTTTTGCCCTGGTGAAGCCGGAAAGTAATTGGATCATCCAAAGCACCCTCGGCAGTGACACGGGTGTTGTTCATAGCCTGTGTTGCCAACTGCAGGGCATCTTCGGGTTGATTGGACGAGCCTTCCCCAAGCTTCTCTAGGACTTTGAGCTGTTCCTGGGTGCGCGTCCGGATTTGCTCCATGACCTGCAGTAATGCGGCATCGTCCAGTTGGGTACATTCCTGCAACGCCGAATGGAGGTGAGTCTGGAGTTGGGTTGCTACAGCGTCTGGCACAGGAAGGCCTTTATCGATCAGGGCTGCAATCTCTTCCATGCGTTCATCGGAGAATTGCAGAAGCAATTCAACTTCGGCCTCGGGGTCGGAAGTGAATGCCAGTCGGACGTCTTCCATGAGGGTCTTGATTGGGTACAGCGCTTCGGAAGGCAAGCTGTCTTGTGCGGCGAACGCGGTTGCGGTTGTGCCGCCGAACGCGATTGCGAGCACGATCAAGATACGGGCAAATGTGAACATAGGTGAACGCTCCTTTTTAAAGATGTTTATCCACCCTTTATGACGTTTAAGTTTGGGTTGAGATACGGGTAGCGTCTCTTTTGCCCGTTTCAGAAACGCCTGGCGTAATTGCTGCGCACGGACGAGATCTGGGGAGGGGACATCTTCCAACGGGTTTAACATGTCCATCGTCTCTAAGAGAGATTGCAAATCAGGATCTTTAATTGGCTTACCGGCGCGATAGTCGGATACTGCTTGATCTATACGGTCCTCTATCTTGCTCATGGTGAGCCCTCCGTAGAAGCAAAATCATTTTCCAGGATTCTGCGCATAGACTTTAAGCCTCGGTGTTGTAGTGATTTCACCGCCCCCACCGGTTTCTCGAGTACTGCGGCGATCTCTTCGTTGCTCAATCCCTGGAAAAATTTCAGCATAATCACTTGACGCTGCTTGTGCGTCAATCGCCACAGCACTTCGCGAGCCTGTGTCTGTGCCAAACTATGCTCGACAACCTCATCGGGATTTTCTGCTGAAGGTGATCGCTGCACATCCAGGTCCGGGTTCTCTAAAGGCTCATCTCGTCGGCGGTGGTGGTCTACCGCAAGGTTATGGGCGATTCGGTAAAGATAAGCTCTTAGGTGGTCCTTAGGACCTCCGCCAGCGCCCAGGGCGCGTAAGAAGCGGAAGAAAGTCTCACTGACAATATCTTCGGCGGTTTCTGTATCCCCGACGAGGCGGCAGGCGTAGGCATATAGCTCGGGGCTGAGAGAATCGTAGATTGCAGCTAGTGCACTCTCGTCCAGCCGGCGCGCGCCTTCCAGCCACTGCACTTCCTTAAACGCCATCACTCACCTATATGACGGGTTTGTACCCGCCAGGATACGGGCATCTGTCGTGCTTGCCAGTCCTATATCCCTTGATTAGCCTGGGTGCCAAGCTTATATATTACCCGATAGAGCGGTCTCAATGAAGTAAAAGCGAGCAGCTTCTCCCTTCGCACCTGGTTAAAGACGGTTAACGCTTCGAATTCGGCTCCGTCACTCACCAGTTTATTGGTGAAGCATGAAGATCGTATGAAGAGGATCTATTGAAGCTGTTAAGACTGGGCAAGCTCTAATGTCGTGTCCATGTTGTAGGACCGGACCCTGCAGAGCGAAAAGGGGCTGGCTATGCCGCGGGAAGGAATGCGTCGCGGCGCAAGACGAAGTCGCTCCATTGCCTGTCCAATGCCGAGGGGGCGCGGATTCCGACCTGCGAGGGTATCCGGCCGCGCGCCAGAAGCGGTGTTCCGATGTCGACGCCATGCGGCGGAAGCGCGCCGGGCGGACCCCAATAGCCGGCGTTCCCCAACAGCCACATTTCGATCGTTGATCGATCTGCACCTACGGGGGCCAGGACGCTTTCGACGGCGCGCAACAGCAACTTGCCGTAAGCCTCGCTGTCATAGGGCACCTGCCCTTCGAGCAATTCCCAGGCGCGCGCTTTCTCCGGGCCGGGAACTAGCAGGAAGTTCATACGTTCGCCGGGGTGCAGCTCAACCCCGGTCGCGGCGAGCTGGTGTGCCACGCGCGCCGCAGCGGTGCGCACGGTGTACTCCTCGGGCCGGCGTGAGAGCCGGTGGGCGATCACCAACTGGTCGGCTTGGACCACGCCGGCTCGCAGGGAAAGTAGGCGCTGCCGGGCGAAAGCGAGGGCTTCGGGCAGTGCAGCGCAGAAACCGGCCGCATCGCGCCCCTGGGAGAGGATTTCCAGCATCGCTAGTTGGGTCTCTTTGATGTAGCGGGGTGTGTCGCGGCGGCGGGCCTCGATCCCGCGCACCTTGAGTGAACCATCCTCGAAAGCGCCGAAATAGCGGTTGGCGACCGCCACGCGCGGTTCGGTCCGTGATGGCAGGAATGCCAACCAACGATAAACTCCCTCAAGCCCGATATGCAGACCGGTCTCGGCACGGATCTCATTCAGGAGTGCATCGTAGTCTGGCCTGCCGCTAGACCCCGGCTTGTGGATCCAGAGCCCGTCGACATAGAGATGCAGTACACGGAAGCCGCGCGCTTCGACGATCTCCTTTGTGCGCAGCAGCACCTCGCGTCCATAAGCGTTGACCGCCTCGTGGGCCTCAATGCGGCCGAAGCGGGCGTTCTTGTACCCCAAGTAGCCGAAGCAGGTCACCAACAGCCACTTGTGGGCCGAGTAGCGGCGGCGGTAGGCCTCGAGGCGCGGGTCGTCCTCGGGCAACTCGCGGATCAGCGCCTTATAGCGGCCGCGTTTCTCGAGCAGCGGCTCGAGCGTCTCGGGCACCAGACCCTGGCGATGGCGGCAGACGGGAGTGCCCAACTCGGGGATCAGTTCGCCATCACAGCACTTTGCCCCCACCGTCTCGGGCGAGACATTGAAGTGCACCATGATGCTCGGATACATGGCGGTGAAGTCGAGTTCGGCGACGTGTTCGTGTAGTCCCGCTATGGGCGTGTAGACCAACCCCCCTTTGTCGGCTGCCAGCAGGTCCAGACCGCTTTTGAGCGACTCGGGCTGCCTCTTTTGCCAGGGCACGAGTACGCCGCGCCGCAGTGCGGTGGCGACCTGCATAGCGCTGATGCCGGTGCCGGTAGAGACGCGGGCGACGGTCTGCGGTGGCAGGCCCGAGAGGCGAGCGATCTCGAGGATTCCGTCGACCCCGTAGTCATTGGCCAGGAAAGCGTTTTGGCGGTCGAGGTGCCAGCGGCCGAAGAGCAGATGCTGCTCGTTGCGGAATACCACCCGGCCGTAGGATGAGTAAGAGGATGCCGATTTGCGCAGTACGCCCTCCCCGCGATCGCGATTGAGCGGCAGAGGAATGCCGTAGTGGCGAGCCAGTTCGAGCAGGCGGGGGAGAATGTAGTTGTCGCCGTAGGTGCTGATCAACACATCGGGATCATGGTGCTCGAGCAGGTGGCGCATGCCGAGCACCAGGCGGCGGCTGTGCTCCCGCGGAAAATGGAAGGTGTTCCCTTCAATTTCAACCAGCAAATCACCGCGGTAACCCCGCCCGGGATTCTGCATCTCGCCTGAAAGGTGCAAGTTCATTGTGCGCAGCGGCGGAAGCGGATAATCGATCTCCCAGGGCGAGTCGAGCGCTTCGATACGCTGAATGCGGCGCCCCTCGCTATCGATGGAGCAGTAGGCAAGCGGAAAGATCCCGCGCCGCAGGACGTATCGTTGGGGGAGTGAAATGTCGGCGTTGTAGTATGTCAGGTTCGGGCGGAAGTCGGCCACCTGGCGGAACAGGCGCGGGAGCAGGTCGGGGATGCGGACGCCGACCTCGAGTACCTCGATGTGTCGGTCGAGGAAAAGGTCGATGCGCTCAGTGCGGCGCAGCGTGACGGGCGCGCCACGATTGCGCAGCATCTGGCACACTGAGCGCAGTTCCTGGCGCGGCCCGTGGGCATAAAAGGTCGGAGTGAAGGTGTCGTGCAGGTGGTGGCTCTGACCGTCGGGGTCGATCACCCAAACCGTCATCCCGTCACCGGAAGCGTAGACGTCGAACAACCAGCCGAAGATGGTGTTCATCCCTCTTGTTCTCTTTTTCTATCACCATCATCGGCAGGGATGTCGCGCAGCGTCGATTGGAGGACCTCGATCTCCTGCTGCAGGTGTAGCACTTGCTTGTGCTGCTCGATGAGCATGGCCAGCAGCATGACCTCAAAGGGTAGAAGGTGGGAGGCGTAGGCTGCGGCTGCCAGATGCTGGCGCGAAGAGCCGAGCAGGTCGTCGAGGGCGCGCTGGTCTTCCTGACGCAGGGCGCGGCGGAAACGGGCCAGAGATTGTTGCTCCTGGAGAAAGGCCTGGGTGATGGATGGTAGGGTTCGTCCCATAGTCGCCTCGGGGGCTTCTGATTGATCGATGCCGCTTCTAAAACAACATCAACTGCTCTTGACCAGGGTCCTCAGGGGAGCGCAGCAACCAGGCGGCATCGACGGCGACCTGGAGCCGGTCGAGCAGAGACCAACGTTCTTTGACAAGGATGCGTGGCTCGCGAGCCCCGACGATCACCGGCCCTGCAGAGGCCAGACGTTTTAGATGTGCGATCGTGTTTGTCAGTAGCCGATCCGCGTCGCTCAGGCGCACACTCTCATCATAGAAGGTGGTAAGCATGTCGAGCACAAACAGCACGGAGGGGCCGGGTGCGCCCGCATCCGCGTCGGGGATGATGTCGCTCTCCTGCGTACCAAGTCCAGTTGGCGCCGTCTTAATCAACTCCGCCAACTGGAAACAGGTGAAGGCGCGTGAAAGACGGATGTGCTCTAGGGCGGTGCGCGGATTGGAACTGAGACGCCGTGCAAGACGGGCGACGAAATAGCCATCGAAGCGGTTGCCGCCATCGAAGACGTACACATGATGGCCGCGGGCAGCCAGGACCGTGAGGTAGGCCAGGAGAGCGCGCGTGGGCGTGTGCGCGCCCCAAAACAAGGCGAGGCGCGGCTGGAGCAACGCCTCCAGCATGGCCGCATCGGCGGCGGGGAGAGGTATGTCGGGATAAGGAAGGGATACCAGTTCTCGCTGCATCGCGGTGCCTTTCTTCAGGGTTGGGTGCGCTCCATCAGATCCATCGGGACGAAAAAGGAGCGCGTCCGGGTGCGAGCCAATGCACATATTGTTTGCCGTTCACACAAGTCGTGTGTGCAAGGAGCGAAGCAGTGCAAACGTGGATGGGTAGAAGGTCGCCCAAAAGAACAAATGTTCTAATAGTGTATCGCTATTATCCAGGCGGGCAATCCCGCTTGTGGTGGAGCCGCGCGGGGGATATCCCCGTCACCCGCGCGGGGGGTGTGGGCGGAAAAATGTATTGTGGAAATCCATAAATTGGCGCCAACGGGTTGAGCGGCACTAGGATGTTGTGGACTGGAGGAGTTCCTGTAGACGCGGGTGATCGGTGTACTCTCCGCGATATTCGGGCGGCACAAGAGCGGCAATGCGGCACATGATTTCGTTGGTGTTCTGGCGCAAGTCGGAGGAGCGGTTATCTGGATCGAGCGCGGGTAGTTTGAACGGTTTGCCAATGTGCATGGTGAGCAGTGGGCGCCGCAGTCGGCACCAGGCTTGGAGTACTTTCTCGGTGCCGGTGAGGCCGATGGGGACAATGGGGACATTGGTTTCGTTCGCCAGGAAAGCCGCCCCGGTTTTACCACGTGCAAGCGAGCCCGTTTTACTCCGTGTCCCTTCCGGAGCCATAGCAAAAATGCCGCCGTGTACAAGCCATTGAACGGCAGCGGCTATGGCGGTGCGGTCCACCAATCCGCGCTGGATGAAGATACCGCCAGCCATGTGCAGGAGTGGCCCAAATATGGGGTGCCTTTGGTACTTCTCGGCAGCCCAGCCGGTTACCTTCTCGCCTCCGAGGAGCCCGTATGCAAAGGGGGTATCGAAATAACTCAGGTGATTGATCACGATGATGTATGGGCCATCCGGGGGGAGATTTCCGAGGCCCTTGACCTCGCGGTTTGAAAGTAAGGCGGATAATAGGTTGAATCCCCAACGCAGGAGGCGGGATAACATACCAGCGGCTCTCCAGGATTTGAGTCGCTGTAGATTGTAGATGGTTTTTTGGAGTGCTACAATCATAAACGTCCGGGATGAGAGGTGAACATGATCAAGGTTGAACGTATTGATACGCAATCGAAAGCAGATGTAAACCGTTTCATCAGTCTGCCGTTCCGTCTCTATGAGGGACATCCGCTATGGGTTCCGCCCATCGTTATGGACATCAAAACCAGATTGAACCGGGAGAAGCATCCCTTTCATGAGCACTCGGAAACAGAATTTTTTATGGCAGAGATGGATGGCGAGGATGTCGGGCGGATCGCCGCGATTGAGAACAAGCCTTACAACCAATATCACGAAAAGAAGCAAGCCCAGTTTTATTTCTTTGAGTGCATCGAGGATTTTGAAGTCGCACGCGCGCTCTTCGAACGGGCTTTTGAGTGGGCAAAGGAGCGGGGGCTGAACCAGGTTGTAGGACCAAAGGGATTTGGACCTCTGGACGGCTACGGGATGCTGGTCGAGGGGTACGAATTCCGCCCGGCGATGACGATGATGAACTACAACCCGCCGTATTACCCAGAGTTTGCTGAAAAATTGGGTTTCCGCAAAGAGGTGGATTTTGTCTCCTGTTACCTGAGCGCGGCAAAGTTCCGGTTACCCGAACGCGTCCACCGCATAGCGGAGCGCGCAGCAAAGCGCAGTGGGCTTTCCGTGAAGCGTTTTCGGAATAAGCGGGAGCTTCTTAAGTGGGCTTCGCGCATCGGGAAGACCTATAACGATACGTTCATCAACAACTGGGAGTACTATCCACTCACCCAGCGGGAGATTGATTACGTGGTCGGCGAGATTTTGGCGATTGCCGACCCGCGCTTGATAAAAATAATTCTCCATGGCGAGGATGTGGTTGGTTTTCTGTTTGGTTTTGCTGACGTTTCCGCGGCTATTCAACGGTGTAAAGGGCGTCTATTTCCATTTGGCATCCTCGACCTCATGATCGATATGAAGCGCACAAAATGGATATCGCTGAATGGCGCTGGGGTTCTCCCCGAATTTCAGGGGCGAGGTGGCAATGCCCTCCTGTATTCCGAAATGGAGAAGACAATCAACGAGTTCGGCTTTAAGCACGCAGATCTCACACAGGTAGCCGAGTCGGCAGTGCAAATGAGGCATGATTTGGAAAATGTAGGCGGCGAGGCTTACAAGAACCACCGGGTGTTTATCCGGGAGATATAGTGCAGAAGATCGGTTAAAAGCGGGGATGTAGCCAACCCGATTTCGTCGATGAGGAGGAAGGTAAGACAGGAGCAACAGTTGATCTACCGTGGTTGAACCTGCTATGTTGTTGTTCAACTGTGCAGATCGAGGTGTGTTCTTAATGGCGGCAATAAGATTCAGCGCGACCCATCGTGGGTCGCGCTGCTGTTTTGGAACGTTAACTTGCGGAGCAGATGTTCTAACGAAACGCGCCCGCTAACCCCGCTGCCCCCAGACCAAGCATTCCTAGAATGAGAGTGGCGAAGAAACCAACAACCAGTATGGCAACCCATCCCAAGATGACGGTCACAATCGTCTGTGTCCAATCCAGGTCGAGCGCCTCTTTTGCGGCAATGAACCAGGAGAAGAGCCCGGCGATCGCGGCCGCCAAACCTATGGGAGCGGTGACACAAGCGAGCGCTGGTGAAAACGCCCCGATGATACTGAGCACCCCGACCGCTCGCCATACATACGCAAGACCTAATGTGCGGACAAGTTCATCAAAGGTAACTTCGGCTTTAAAGACGGCCTGACCCACCCAGGTGATAATCGCCGTACCGACGGCGAAGCCGATGATCCCAACCACAGTGCCGGCCAGCGCACCGAGAATCCCGGCAACTGGTCGGTCGAATCCCCCCGCGCCGAATTGTGAGCCGAGCGAACTAAGGAATGCAGTAGCGGCGACGATGACCCAGGCGGTTGTTGTGAACGATGTGTCGTGCTCGACCTCACTATATACGTCTTTGTTGAACATAAAGGCTTTCGTGATGCGATCGATGAGCATGATTTGAAAACTCCTTTCAAGAGTTGAGATAGTGTCCCATCAGTGGTGATGGACCCCTGCTAGTAAAACCCTCTTTGGTACGTTTCGATACGATTTGTAGCAAGAAAGCATGGGGTAGCAATGGCTGTTCTGGCGTATAGTGCCGGCTTTCTCGGCGGAGTGTTGCGCGTGCAGGCTGTCACCCGGGGAGACGTCGGTTGGTGCGCCCTGGGAGCTTTGCAGGATCACCAGGGCGAAGCCGTTTTATGTTGTGTCGTCCTGCCACCAGCGTATGCCTAGATCGAGCAGAAGCAGACGCAGGTCGGATTTGCTGCGCAAGCCGAATTTTACGAGCACGTTGTGTATGTGAGACTTGACGGTCTCGGAGGAGATCACCAGTGTGCCAGCGATCTGACGATTGGTTTGCCCGCGGGCAGCAAGCCAGGTCACCTCCTGCTCGCGCGGGGTGAGCGAGGCTAGGGCGTGCTCTGCGTGCACCCGCATCGTCTCCTGCTCCAACCCGCGCTCCAGGATGTCGTTAACCAGCATCTCCGGCGAGCGGGCGCGGGCGCGCGCGGCGCGGCGCAGGCGGGTAGAGAGCTCAGCGTTAACCTCGACTGTCAGGTGTAGAGATGGGAGCGCGGCTTTTTTTGGAGGCCGCTTAGCGGGTCGCTGGGGGGATCCGAAAACACCACCTTGGCGGGGTGGTGCCGGGGCTTGTTCCTCGCAATTGCGTTCCCGATGGGAAGATCGGGACCTACGCTCGAACCACACGATCGACTCCCTGGCGCTGCAGAATAGACGCCGCTGGTAATTCAATTATATAGAACAAACGTTCTATTGTCAAATATAAGGCCATGTAGACCGCTCCGGTATTCCCTGTTAGACTCGGCGCGAGATTGTCGCGCGGGGCACAGAATCGCTCAGGTAAGGCGATGATTTTCGCCGGTTGTGCGATCTTAAGGTACAGCGATGGATCACAATTCTCCTGCAGATAGCAAACAACGTATATATGGTCACGGTCAGTCATGGCCTTATACCCGCGTGGTGGCGGCGTTAGTTCTCTTCCCGGCGGTGCCGATGCTGCTGCTCTCCATCGCAACTCTGGCATTTTTTTATTTAGCTCCCGGGCGCTTTGGGAGCTTGATTGCGCGTCTCCCCGGGGAATCGTTCATCCGGACGGCGCTTGTCTTCGCGCCAGCGACGCTATTTGCGATTGTGGTCCTGGCTGTCCTCTACGCGGTGGAGAAACCGCGCGCCGAAACTGAAACTCAACCTGTAAAGATCCGGCCTCGAAAGCGCAGCTTGCCAGTTGCAAGGATGGCGGGGATGTTGATGCTGATCACCGCGCTCCCTGCGTTTATGTTCTCCCTCTCTGTCTGGGCACTATCCTTCGTCTCGCCCTCCCGTTTTGATCGTCTGCTCGAACCGTTCCCGGGCGAGACATACTTGCGCGCAGCCACACCGCTCCTGCCTTGGATGTTTTTTATACTCGCTCTCATTGCAGCGCTGCTTCTATTATCTTTAGGAGGTGGGAAGGAGGACGTGGAAGGTGACGGGGTCGAGGATGCCGAGGCGCGGCCCGCTCGTGGGATACAAGAGCCCAGGCGCGTAGTAGACTATGCAGTCAGCGTTGTGCTGTTCACGGCAATTCCCGCGTTGCTGGGATCTCTGGCGGCATTGTCGCTCTATTACGTTCAACCAGAACGGTTCGCGCGTGTGATCAGCCGTCTTCCGCTGGAAAGCCTGGTGCGGGCAGGTCTGCTTTTCGTCCCTCCGACTTCTTTCATTGTTGTTGTACTGGCTGCGATCTTCCTCCTGCGCCCCCGTTTCACCGCAGCTGCGCGCTCACAGGGTGTGGTTGACAGCGGCGTTGTTGAGAAATCCCTTTTACGTTCGACACTGGCAATGTGGGTGTTGAGTGCGGGGTTGAGTCTTTCAGCAGCGCTGGGCCTGGGTTTGCTGGCTGTGATAGCGTACCTGCTCTTTCGTTAGCGGAGATCTTAATGGTTGAATTTATTTCATCGTATCCGTTCGTGCTCGCACTCCTCGCCGCCGCCCTTGCCGAGTTTAGCGCCATTCTCGTTAGGCGGATGGCGCCCACGGTCGGGAGATGGCTCTGGGGGCTGGCCGGGATACTCTCGGTCCTGTCCGCGGCCGGCCTCGTTTGGGCCTTTGTTTGGGCGGCAGTTGTGCAAACTCCCCAGCGGCTCCCAATATCAGTAGTTTTTCAGGTGATCGGCATGCTGGTTGTGGTGCCAGGAGGGGCTCTTCTAGCTTGGTCGGTGATCTCGTTAGCGCGACAAACCTTCTATGCCTGGCCCGGGGCACGGTTAGTTACGGGAAGCCCATATAACTACCTACGCCGTCCGATGGGGGTAGGGATTGGATCGATCGCCATTGGACTCGCACTTCTGATGAACAGCCAGGCGATGTGGGTATGGCTGCTGGCCTGGGCGATCATCTCGCCGCTGCTCTTCGAACTTGAAGAGTGGGAATTGAAGATGCGTTTGCCCGGCGCAGAGGATTATTTTAGCCGGACCCCTCGCTACTTGCCCCGATTCTGGATCGGGCTTCGCAAGTAGGCGTTCAAGACCATCTAAATTTTTCCGGGGCTATGCGTGTCATGCGTTTGTGAAAGCGTTTGAGCACATCCCGGCTGTAAATAATTTGCTGTATTCAGACAGACCCCCAAGACTTATCCGGTTTTCCAACATCAATAGACTCCGCAGGCGATGCTTAGCGCGACCGGTAGACGGTGGAAGGCAACAGGTATCCCCTGGCCGCGAGTCCATCGGATCTTCATATTAACGCCACAGCATATTCGAATGCTCAAGATATAAATTGGGCATTCAAAGAGCCATGAAAGTGAAATGACCAGGACTATAGGGAAGGTTGATTATGGAAAAGTTAAAAAGTATGCGCACAGGTTTCTTCTGACCCCAATCGACTGCTCAGATCAAATCTCGTTGCTCGACGATGAAGATCCGATCATCACCAGCGTTCGTCAGGGCGAGCAGTTGGGTGAACCCGGAGAGAGTCTCCTTCCAGAAAGCCGACGCGTGGTCGGGCAGTGCGATGGTATGGTTAGTTGTGGTTTCTGCGGAATGCGTCTCTGATGTGAAGGTAGGCGCAAGCATTGGTGATGGGGTCAGGCTGTGAGCGGTGGGCGTGCGCAGCTCGTGACCAATACGAATTCACATACCAGTACTGATTGGTGCATTGGGGGGTGCCTCCAGCGGCACCTAGCATAAAATTGTACCCTGGCGAAATTGGTGTATATCTGGGTGGAGAATCGGCATGCCCGAAGAGCGTTGCAGGCGGACCAAGGCGGAGTCTATCGGGATGGAAAAAGAGGTGAGGTTATGCAAGATCTATTTGTGGATGCACCCTACGATGATGAAGCGCAGTTCGCCGCCCGGGCGGTGAGTGTGGCGGCGAAGCTCTGCCGCGAGATTCAGGGCGAGATGGTAACCCAAGCTTTGGAGAAATCAGATCGATCGCCTGTAACGGTGGCAGACTTCGCCAGCCAAGCTGTGGTCGCCCGCTTATTAAAGAATACCTATCCGCAGGATCCGCTGATTGCGGAGGAGGCCAGCCAAACGCTGCGGGCGGCTGAAGGGGCAAAGACGCTTGAAGCTGTGACAGCGTATGTTGCGCGATTTCATGAAGGAGCAGAGCCGGAAGATGTCTGCCGGTGGATCGATTATGGGGGCGGGAAGAAATCAGATCGGTTCTGGACACTTGACCCGATCGACGGCACGAAGGGATTTTTACGCGGCGATCAATATGTGACTGCGCTGGCGTTGCTCGATGAGGGTCAAGTTGCTGTCGGCGCGTTGGGCTGTCCGAATCTGAATCATCAGCTCGAACCCGAGATCGGTGGCGAGGGGGTGGTCATCGTCGCAGTCAGGGGCCAGGGTTGCTGGGCACTCTCGATGGAAGGGAAGTCTTTAGGTAAGCTATCGGTCTCCGCGATTGCTGACCCGGGGCAGGCGCGGGTGCTGCGCTCCTTTGAGTCCGGACATACCAACTCCGAAACACTGGACCAGATTATTGAGCGTCTGGATGCAGCGCATCCGCCAGTGCTCATGGATAGTCAGGCGAAATATGCACTCATGGCGGCGGGCAAGGGAGATTTGCTCTTCCGCCTGCTTTCACCGGCGCAGCCGGGCTACGTGGAGAAGATCTGGGATCAAGCCGCGGGCTCGATCGTCGTCGAGGAGGCTGGCGGGAAAGTGACAGATTTGCGCGGAACAGCGCTCGATTTCAACTGCGGACGCGGATTGACTGAAAACATTGGCGTGCTTGCTTCTAATGGGCGCCTGCATGACGATGCCTTGGAGATTGTGCATTCCATCGGCGCAGACCGACGACTGGAGGGTGTGTGACAAAAGAACGTTTTATGGACGTTCTTGCCCTGCTGCTCGCCCTGAGCGGATTGATGATCACCGCTTGGGTGTCTAGTGATGTATTCGAACGCATCCCCCACATCGAGGACGAGTTCGCCTACCTGTGGCAGGCGGAGGTGATGGCGGAGGGTCAGATCTCAAAACCATCGCCGCAAAACCCCAAGGTCTTTCCTATCCCATGTGTTGTAGATCATGAAGGGCAGCGCTTTGCCAAATACCCACCGGGCTGGCCGGCGACGCTGTCGATCGGGGCGAGGGTCGATGTTCCCTGGCTTGTAAATTCGCTATTGGCGGGTCTTTCCCTGTGGTTAATCTACCGCCTAGGGACGAAGATTCTAGGGCGTGGTGTCGGACTGCTGGCGGAGCTTCTTACTCTGAGTTCCCCAATGTTCCTCATGCTCTCTGGTTCGCTCTTGTCGCACGCTCTGAGCCTATGCCTGGCGCTTGCTTTTCAATTGGCCTGGCTGGATAGCTTTCCGCTGAGAGGAAACTCGAGAGAGCAATGGGCTCCAGAAAAATTAGTTCTTGTTACCGGCGCTGGGTCGCTGGGGCTGCTGGCGCTTACACGTCCCTTGACGGCGGTCGCGGTCGTAATCCCGTTCGCTCTGCATGGATTCTATTTACTGGCGAGAGGGAAGCCCGGGGAGAAAAAGAATCTATGGGTCATGGCGTTGATGACTATTGGGGTTGCCAGCCTGCTCCTTGTCTGGCAGTGGATGCTTGGCGGCAGTCCCTTTCGCAATCTCTACACGTTGTGGTGGCCGTATGATCGGCTGGGTTTTGGAACGGATATCGGTGTGACCGAGAGCGGACACAATTTGTATTGGGGGCTACGAAATACGCACTTCAATCTGAGTGCCGGGATCCATGACTTCTTCGGTTGGCCCTATCTTTCCTGGCTATTCATCCCGTTTGGGTTAATTGTGTTATTCCCTAAGCATAACGGAAAACTTGTGCTCGCGGTTTTCGTAAGTCTGGTTATCGCCTACGGCATATACTGGCCTGGGTCGTGGCTGTATGGCCCGCGCTATTATTACGAGGGTTTGCCGGCGTTGGCCATTTGCAGTGCGGTGGGTGTAGCCTGGTTGGGTGGCTGGCTGGGCGATTGGGGTGGCAGTGTGCGCTGGCGGCGGCTATCGGTGCTTGGGTTGGCCGCGTTTCTTATCGTGCTGAATATCCTTTTCTATATTCCCGCTCGGGTTTGGGGGATGCGCGGCCTCTATCAGATCACGCGCGAGCCCATGGATTCTTTAGCAGAGATTGTTCAGGAAGATGACCTAATCATCGTTCACACCAAGAAATGGTTCGAATATGCCCGATTGCTCCCGTTAGTGAAACCCTTTGGGGAGAGTGATCTAATAATCACATGCAGCCACGGACCGGAGACTGACGATGATGTAATCCGGCTTAACCCCGACCGTAAAGTTTTCCACTATTATCCTGAGACTCCGGCAAGGCTTTATTCTGCGCCACGGCTATATGACGGAACACAGGATTAGTTACGTATTGTAGGATTACAATGTAAGGGCAAGTGGTTCCACCAGGCGTTTAGTCCTGCGATTAAGCGCCTTTAAGTCAGCTGGACGAGGAATAGTATTGAGGGTTAGCTGCCATGAGCCAATAATTAAATTTTAGGTGAGATGATGAATCATGATTAAGAAAATTTTCAATGATCGCACTCCTGGTTGGATTGGAAAATTTCTCATCATCATAATTACCGCATTCTGGTTCTATTGGAGTGTTGGTGAGATGTATCACGAGGGCTGGTGGGGTCCGTTTTATATTCGCCTGATTTACTTGATTCCAGGTACGGCATTTCTAATACTGACCCTGTTCGGGATAAGATGGCCCCGCATAGGCGGCTGGCTGATCATCATCATTGGCGGACTATTTACGATATCCTTCCTGGATATCAGTTTTGTGGATGGGAAATTAAGCATTGGCCGAGATCTGGCAGGATTCCTAGTCAGTGGACCACTTGTTTTTATCGGTGTTCTCTTCCTACTAGAGGGCCGCAGCTGGAAACGGCGAATCGCTCAGGGCTGGGTTCCCCATTCAAAATGGTGGCGCCGCAATTTATGGTACCTGCTGGCGGTTGGCCCACCGATCCTGATATTCATCGGTTTGTCGATCTATTCTCTGCCAATTGTCCTCACTCGCGTCGATGATGGCGACCGTGGAGCCAGGCTGATTGAAGGGAATGGCGTCACCCTCATCTGGGCACCTGAAGGCCCCGGCTGGAACTGGAGACAGGATTTTGGTGGTTTTCCCTCCTGGAACAGAATCGCCTTGTATGGACTTCCCCCGATTGGCATGGGCGACAAACCGGGCTATGACTCGAAAATCGGCGTGTTTGCATCAGCTGAAGATATGGCTATTTATAACCTTTGTCTTTATCTGAGCGAAGATGGCCTGACCCTGGAAATCGAACCCCAGAACATCTGGCGGATGCCAACGGTGGATGATTACGTGCGTTCGTTAGCCCGGCACGGGGAGAACGCTGGCTGTGTATGGCATGGCGAAGACCATGACCAAATGGTATGTGAGATTTTACCGGATAAAGAAACGCCTCTCTGGGCACCTGATCTAGATCCTATCTATTACTGGGCTGCGGAGGAATATAACGACAGCGAAGCCTATTTTGTGTCTTACAATGGTTGGGTGAATACAGCCTATAAACCAGGCGGTAACCCCCGGCATAGTCATCGTTGTGTACGGGACCCATAGGTTGCAGATGATCTCTGACAGAAAATGGCAGCTAACCCAAATTGCAGGCGACTGTGCTACGCACAGAGGGTACACTTCTCGATTTGCCAAGTCTGGCTTGGGTTAGAGCAACTATCGGAGCAAATACGCACAGCTCCTTAATAAACTGTTATGCAGCATTTCGGTAATCTTATATTGCCTGTATTTCATTGGGGAAAGGAGATAGAGCCATGACTTTCCAATACATTGCTCAACATTTGCTGCTTTCGCTGGTGCCTTGGCTAATCGGATCAACACTGGGTTGTGTTATCGGTTATGGAATTGCTTTATTGATTAAGAAGTTTTTTATTGGTTTTCCGGGGCGCCGAGGTCTAAAGGTGTTTACGCCATGGAGAACCATCATCATGGTCTCTTTATTGCTTGTGTATTCACCATTGATTGTTGTTTGGGTAGGCTTGGGAAGCACCGCTACCCTTCTAATAGTCGGTTTTTTCGTCTTCTTGCTTGCTCTGCCAATTACCACTGGAATTCTTATTGAAAAATGGTGCCCGTCTTCCATAGCAGTACGCCTAGCTGCTGCAGTACGCACACTGGCAACTTCTTCCATTGTCTTAACAGTAACTACTGGCATTTACAGCACTGGTGGGCTTGGTCCCATCATGATTGAGCAACTGGATATGCTAGAGTACAGCTCTGTGTTTTCAACCTTGCTTATTGTGGCGGCAATTACCTTGATGGTTGATATGCTCTTAGGGATTCCCCATTTTTTCCTGGTGAGATCGAAAGAAAAAGAATCCCTGATCCGTCCCGTGTATCAATGATTGTGTGAGAGCACATGAAGTAGCGGGGCGGCTGAGTTCAAAGCCATTATCTGTGGTATGTCGGGCCCTATGGAATTAGTGGAGAGATCCGGTTGGCTCCAGTCAGGAGTGAAAGAAGAGGGATGACGTTATGAGCAAACAACCGACATTACAGCCACTGCGCGCCGCCATGGATCGTGACCTAGCGGCGCTCAAGGATGATGTTCTCCTGCTGGGCAAGATGACCAGCGGTGCCATTACCCGAGCGGTGGAGTCGCTGTTGAATCGAGACATTGTGTTGGCGCAGGAGGTCGTTGCCAACGATGCTGCCATAAACGCCAAGCGCTTCGACATCGAGGAGGAAAGCCTCTCGCTCATTGCCACGCAGCAGCCCGCGGCGGGTGACCTGCGCGCTGTTGTCGCAGCGATGAATATGGTCGGCGATCTCGAGCGTATGGGTGATCACGCCGCCGGGATCGCCACGATCGTGTTGCGCATGGAAGATGAAGAGCAAATTGAAATACCCCCGGGGCTTTCGTTGATGTTCGAGAAGGCGAGCGAGATGCTTCAACGAGCGCTTAATGCATATGGGCAAGACGACGCAGCGATGGCTCATCACGTCGCAGCAATGGACGATGAGATCGACGAAATATACACAAAACTTTTCCGTGATCTGATGGAGTTTATATCGGAGCAGCCGCAGATGACAACGGGAGGGCTGTACTTGTTATTTGCAGGTCATAATCTTGAACGCATCGCCGATCGCTCGACAAATCTCGCGGAGCGTGTCGTTTTCCTCAGGTCGGGCAGGATGCAGGAACTCAACCCAGAGCCGGATGCGGCGAGCTTGCATTAGGCCATCTCACTAATACTGAGTTACGCAATGCTGCGGATAATGGGCACTCCTTCCGCCCAGAACGAATGCAAGACGATGCGAAGGTCACGGCTTGTAAGCCAGCAACACTCCCAGGCAGCAAATAAGGCACGAGTTGCTATCAGGTATCTTTTCCTTATATACTCGCGAACCCGAGACATCCCACGCTGCCCCATCGCCTGTGTGCGCCATTCCGCCCGAGAATATCCTGGCGACAGTGGACGCGATCAAGGCGTTTGGCCGATATTTATTTTATCCGCTCACGGATATCCATCCATGGAATTCATGGGTTAACTACGTATACAAACGAGGGGCTAGTGATGATAGAATTAGCCGCTTACGGCCAGCAGGGTAGGATGGACCTCAGACTTAGAAACGTCCATCATGGCCATAAGTGAGGATGCTCAATTCACAAGCAGGCTACTGTATCCAATCTATACGA